>Ga0210378_10001757_pt1 | contig 11257 bp, 9 predicted proteins | sample PLM1_60_b1redo_FD_155465 | JGI IMG/M metagenome (GOLD analysis project Ga0210378, IMG submission 155465) | Groundwater sediment microbial communities from an aquifer in East River, Colorado, USA - PLM1_60_b1 redo | ecosystem: Environmental > Terrestrial > Soil > Riparian zone | place: USA: East... | reverse complement strand
CATCGAGGGCAAGCTCACCGCGCTCAGCTCCGAGAACGCCGCCTACTTCTCGCAGCGGGAGGAGGATTTCGAGAGGCGGGTGAGCGACGGCGAGAAGCGGTGGCTGGCCATGATGGCCCCCTACAAGGGGCTCAAGGTGGTGACCTACCACCGCTCCTGGCCCAACTTCGCGGAGAGGTTCGGCCTCGACGTGATCGGCTACGTCGAGCCGCGGCCCGGGATCCCCCCCTCGCCGTCCCACACCCTGGCCCTCATCAAGGAGATGAAGCGGCTCAACGTGAAGATCATCATGGTGGAACCCTACTTCGACCTCAAGACCCCCAACTCCATCGCCCGCGAGACCGGGGCCAAGGTGCTGGTGCTGCCGCCGTCGGTGGGTGGCGAGAAGGAGATCACCGACTACATCAAGCTCTTCGACTACGACATCAAGCTGCTGGTGGACGCGATCAAGCAGACCGGGGCAAAGTAGTGTCCATGGACATGGACACCCTGAGGTTCCTGGCCGCGCCCTTCGCGGCCAGCCTGATCCTCACGGGCATCCATTCCTATCTCGGCATCCACGTCGTCGAGCGGGGGGTCATCTTCGTGGACCTCTCCCTCGCCCAGATCGCGGCCCTGGGGGCCAGCATCGCCATCCTCCTTCCCTTCACGGGCGGAGACCCGCACGGCCGCGGGGTGTACTGGGTGAGCCTCTTCTTCACGTTCATCGGGGCGGCCGTGTTCTCCACCATCCGCGTACGACGGGCGCGGATCCCTCAGGAGGCGATCATCGGCATCTGCTACGCGGTGGCCTCGGCCGCCTCCATCCTCGCCATGAGCAAGGCCACCTCCGAGAGCGAGCACCTCAAGGACATGCTCGTCGGCAACATCCTGGCCGTCTCGTGGGACGAGGTCTTCCACACGGCGTGGCTGTACGGCCTCATCGGCGTGTTCCATTACGTCTTCCGGAAGAAGTTCCTGGCCATCTCCATGGACCACGCGGCGGCGGAGGCCTCGGGCATCTCGGTGCGGTTCTGGGACTTCCTCTTCTATGCTTCGTTCGGGTTCGTGGTGACCTCTTCGGTGGCGATCGCGGGCGTGCTCCTCGTGTTCTGCTACCTGATCGTGCCGTCGGTGGCGGCGATGCTCTACGCGGACCGCATCGGGTCCCGGCTCGCCATCGGCTGGACCATGGGTACCGTCGTCTCCGCCCTCGGCATCTACCTGTCGCTGAAGCTCGACCTGCCGACGGGGGCCACGATGGTCTGCACGTTCGGCCTCGTGCTCGTCGTCATGGCGGCTTTGAGGCCGCTGATTGGCTTTTCAACGCAGAGTTCGCAGAGGCTCGCAGAGAAACAAATGTAGGTTCCCTGCACCCTCTGCGGGCCTCCGCGTCCTCTGCGTTGAAGAGTCTTGCGGCCTAGTCGGCGAAGCGGGTCACCACGAAGACGAAGGCGGCGCCCAGGCAGGTGAGCGCGATCGTGAGGGCCGACGAGCGGTGGGAGTGCGCCTCGGGAAGGATGTCCGCCGCGCCGATGTAGAGCAGGAACCCCGCGAAAAACCCCAGGTAGAGCGGCAGGATCGGCGGCGGGAGCTGCACGAGCAGGGTGGAGGCCGCTCCGGCGACGGGGGCGAGCGCGTCGAGGGCGAGCATTCCCAGCGCCCGCCGGTGCGTGTTCTGGTGCGCCAGCATCAGGCCCACCGTGTTGAGCCCGTCGGCGAAGTCGTGGGCGATGACGGCGGTGGCCACCACGAGTCCGATCCGGGGCGAAACCTGGAAGGCGAGGCCGATGCCCATCCCGTCCACGAAGCTGTGGCCGACGAGGGCAAGAGCCGAGAGGAGGCCGACGTCGGGATGGTGGTGGTCGGCGTAGCTCGTCTCCTGACCTCGGTGGATGAGGAGCAGCTTCTCGACCGCGTGGAAGATGAGGAACCCGCCGACGAGGGCGACCATGGGCCGCACCGGCTCCACCCCGTACTCGTGGGTGAGGTGGAAGATCTCGGGCAGCAGGTCGAAGCCCACCACTCCCAGGACCACTCCCGCCGTGAAGCCGAGGATCAGGTGGAGGTACTGCCGGTAGCGGATCGCGAAGAGCCCGCCGGCGGCGGTGGACGCGAACGCCACCGTCGCCCAGAGCATCGGGTGCACTACGAGCCCTCGATCATGCGCGCGACGTGCTCGGCGATGGCGGGGGCGGAGGTGAGACCGGGGGAGTCGATGCCCACCAGGTTCACGAGCCCGGGCAGGCCGCGCGCCGACTCGTCCGCGATCACGAAGTCGCGGAAGCCCTCCCCGGGCCCCTGCAGCTTGGGCCGGATGCCGCTGATGTCGGGGGCGAGGTCGTCGTCCTGGATGGCGGGAACGAGCTGCCGCACCGAGGCGCCGAAGGCCGGGCGCTTGGCGTCGTCCACCGCGTAGTCCTGCCGCCGGTCCGGCAGGTACTCGGCGTCGGGACCGAAGCGCAGCCGCCCTTCCAGGCCGATCACCGCGTGCACGCCGAGGCTCACGTGCCCGGGCACCGGGTAGACAAGCCGGGAGACGAGCCGCGCGCGGGCGGTAGCGACCGAGAAGTAGCTGCCCTTGCAGAAATACTGGCGATAACCGGCCGCTTCGACGTCGATGCCGGCCAGGCCGGCGACCGTGTCCGCGTCGAGACCCGCCGCGTTCACGACGCGCTCGGCCGTGACGGATTCGTCTTTCGCTCGCGCGGAATCAATCCGCGCTCGCTCATCGAGCCGGGGGGGCTCACCGGCCCCCCCGGAACCCCCCCGCTGTGTCTCCCGAATGGTGAGCTGCCAGTCGCCGTTACGCGCGAGGCCGACGAGCTCGGCCCGGGCCTGGATCACCGCCCCTGCCTCCCGGGCGGCGTGGGCGAAGTAGTCCATGAGGCCGTGGGCGCTCACGATGCCGGTGTTGGGCGAGAAGAGGGCGCCGACCGACGGCACATGGGGCTCGAGGGCCATGGCCTCGGCCGCCGTGAGCATGCTCAGCTCGACGCCGTTGGCGGAGCCGCGGGCGTGGATCTGCTCGAGCTGGGGCCGCTCCTCCTCGGTGCGGGCGGTGATGATCTTGGTCACGCGGGCGTGGGGTACGTCGTGGCGGGCGCAGATCTCGTACATCTGCCGGTTGCCCTCTACGCACAGGCGGGCCTTCAGCGAGCCGGTGGGGTAGTACATGCCGGCGTGGATCACCTCACTGTTGCGGCTGGAGGTTTCCATCCCGGGGCGCGGGTTGCGCTCGAGCACCACCACCGCGTGGCGGGGAGCGAGACGGGCGGCGATGGCCAGGCCTACGACACCCGCTCCGACGATGGCCACTTCAGTGTCCGCCACGAGTTTCCATCGTATCCTGTCTATTGCTCATTGGAAGGAGAGCCGCCCTCATGCCCCCTCGTCTGCCTTTGCTCCTGGCCCTGGCTGTCTTCGGAAGCACGCTGGCCTCGGCCCAGGACCCCTACCAGCGGCCGCCGGCGCCGATTCCCCGGATCCTCGACGCGGATCCGACGCCCCTCGTCCAGCTCAGCCCCGACCGTGCGTGGCTGCTCCTCATGGACCGGCCGGCCCTGCCTCACATAGAAGAGGTGGCCGCGCCCGAGCTGCGCCTGGCCGGCGACCGCATCAATCCGCGCAACGACAACCGGTCGCGCGTGCAGAGCTTCAAGGGCCTGCGCCTGCGCATGGTCGACGGCGTCGCCGAGCGCCAGATCGAAACGCCGCCGGGCACGCGCATCGGCGCCGCGTGGTGGTCGCCCGACTCCCGCCAGATCGCCTTCACGGTGGTGGGAGACGAGGCGGTCGGCTTGTGGCTGGGCGACGCGAAGAGCGGAGCCGCGCGCCGGCTCACCGACGCGAGGCTCAACGGCGCCGCGGGCGACCCATGCGCGTGGGTCTCGTCGACCGCCGGCCTGGTCTCGTCGCCCGCCGGCCTCGTCTGCAAGCTCGTTCCCTCCGGACGAGGGGCGGCGCCCACCGCGCCCGACACGCCGCGGGGGCCGCGGATCCAGGAATCCTCGGGCCGGCCTGCGCCCAACCGCACGTACGAGGGCCTGCTGCAGAGCCCCACCGACGAGGCCCTGTTCGAGCACTACTTCACGAGCCAGATCGCGGTCGTGTCGCTCGACGGCAACGTCAAACCCATCGGCGTCCCGGGCCTGCACGTCCGGGCGGAGCCCTCGCCCGACGGCGTGTTCGTCCTCGTGGAGACGGTGCACCGGCCGTTCTCGTACGTCGTGCCGCGGGAGCGCTTCCCGCACGGCATCGCCGTCTGGAACGTGGATGGGCTGTTCGTCCGCCAGGTCGCCGACGTGCCGCTGCAGGAAGAGGTGCCGGCGGCCTTCGACGCGGTGCCCGTCGGTCCGCGCGACGTGTCCTGGCGCAGCGACGCGCCGGCGACCCTGATCTGGGCGGAGGCGCTCGACGGCGGGGATCCGGCCCGGTCGGCACCCAAGCGCGATCGCCTCATGGTCCTCGACGCTCCCTTCGCCGGAGAGCCCGCGGGCCTGCTCGACGTCGAGTACCGGATCACGGGGACGGTGTGGAGCCGGACGGACCTCGCTCTCGTGGAGGAGAGCTGGTGGAAGAAGCGGCGAACGCGGACGTGGGCGATCGCCCCCGGCGGGCGGGGGGCACCGCGCGTGATCTTCGACCGCTCGTCGGAGGATCGCTACGCGGACCCGGGCGACTTCCTCACCGCGCCGAACGCGCGCGGGCGCCCGGTGCTGCTGACGACCAAGGACGGCAAGTCCGCGTACCTCGCGGGCCGCGGCGCCTCGCCCGAGGGCGACCGGCCCTTCCTGGACCGCATCGACCTGACGTCGGCGCGGACGCAGCGGCTCTGGCGCTCGGAAGCGCCCGCCTACGAGGAGATCGTCGCCCTGCTCGACGGCGAGGGCCGGCGCGCCGTCACCCGGCGGGAGGCCGTCGACGAGCCGCCCGACTATTTCGTGCGCGAGATCAAGGAGAACCTGCTCGCGCGCCTCACCGACTTCCCGGACCCGGTGCCCGAGCTCGCCGGCGTGAAGCCCGAGCTCATCCGCTACACGCGCGCGGACGGCGTCGAGCTGTCGGCCACGATGTACCTGCCCCCGGGCTACGGCCGCTCGAAAGGGCCGCTGCCCTTCCTCTTCTGGGCCTACCCGCGCGAGTTCAAGTCCGCCGCCGCCGCCGCGCAGGTGGTGGGATCACCGTACCGATTCGCGCGTCCCAGCGGCGCGTCGCACCTCTTCGTGCTCACCCAGGGCTACGGCGTGCTCGACGGTCCCACCATGCCCGTCGTGGGGGAGGGCGACAAGGAGCCCAACGACAGCTACGTGGAGCAGTTGGTGGCCAGCGCCCAGGCGGCGGTGGAGAAGGTGGCGGCGATGGGGGTGGCCGACCGCGACCGCATCGCCATCGGCGGCCACTCCTACGGCGCCTTCATGGCCGCCAACCTGCTTGCCCACTCGGACCTGTTCCGGGCCGGCATCGCACGAAGCGGGGCCTACAACCGGACGCTGACGCCGTTCGGGTTCCAGGCGGAGGAGAGGCCGTTCTGGAAGGCGCGGGAGACCTACATTCGGATGTCCCCCTTCACCTACGTGGACAAGATCGACGAGCCGATCCTCCTCATCCACGGCATGGCCGACGACAACTCCGGCACCTTCCCCGTCCAGTCGGAGCGGCTGTTCGCCGCCCTCAAGGGCAACGGCGCCACCGCGCGCCTGGTGATGCTCCCGGCCGAAGCGCATGGCTACCGCGCGCGGGAATCGGTGGCGCACACCCTGTGGGAGATGGTGACGTGGCTGGACACGTACGTGAAGAACGCGCGCCCGCGCGCGCGCAAGTGAAACGGGGGCGACGGGCGGTCCCGCCGCCCCTCGAACACCTGAGACGCTACGGTTGGGGAGCCGCTTCCTTGGCCTTGGTCGCCTTCTTGGCGGCCTGCGCCTTGGTGGACGCCGCCGGCTTGGGGTTCCAGAAATCGGGATCGGCGGCCGCGATCAGGGCCGGGGGCCGGCTCAGCGAAGGCTCCATCGCGTAGAGCGTGTTGTAGCCATCGGCCACGATCTCCGAGATGAGCATGCGGCGCTGCTTGGCGACGTCGGCCCCGCCCAGCGCTTCCTCCACGGCCTTCTGCGACTGCTCCATCCGCTGACGGTTCTCGTCGATCTCGGACAGCGAGCGCATCGACGTGAAGCTCAGGAAGGTCCCGGTGGGCGCGCCGCTGTAAACCTGGTAGATGGCGGTGTGGACGTCGACCCCCGCCTTTTCCCGCGCGGCGTTGAGCGACTTGATGTACTCGACATAGTCCGGGCCTCGGCCCGGCTTGATCCGGGTGGTGGAGATGCTCAGGAAGCGCGACTTGCCCGTCTGTTCCGCGGTGCGCGGGCGGTAGCTGAGATCGGACCGCAACGTATAGAGGGCCGTCCGCTGGCTGGCGTGCTGGTCGAGCTCCTCGCGGTCTAGGCGGTCCAGCTCGGCCTTGAACGCGGCGTTGGCCGCGACCGTCTCTTCCATCTGCTTGTACGAGGCTTCCACGTCGGCGAAGGAGCCGAAGGCCTGGATGTAGACGACGGCGTTGTCGTCGCCCGACATCGGGACGAGCGCGATCCGATGCAGGGGGGCATTCGCTTTGTTGGCCGCGGCGACGAAGCTGGCGGCGGACTTCGCGTGGGCCGTGCCGCGGCCGGCCTTGATCTCCTCACGAGCGAGGGCGATGACCTTGGGCGGCCCCGCGTCCTGCGCGAGGACGGCCGAGGCCGACAGCATGAGCGTTCCCAGGATGGAAAGGCGGCGATCCATGGGCGACCTCCTTTATTGGGGATGGGGCCCAAGCTACGCCCCTCGGGAGGGGGTGTCAACCCGGCGTCCGCGGGCGTCGCGGACGATGAGAAGACCGGTCAGGAGGCTCCAGACCCAGCTCACCGCGAACAGCAACACCCCCAGGGCGCCCACGGACAAATACGGACCGGGATCGAGAGGGAAATCGCCGCCGCGCAGCCAGGCGGCGAGGAACCAGACGAGCCAGACCGTGGTGAGAACGAACCCCACGAGGGCGATGGCGGCCTGGGGCCAGCCGGACCGGCGGCCTCCGATGATCGAGCCCAGGCCGGGCAGCACCAGGAGGTTGGTCAGCAGGCACGCCCAGGCCCGTGCCTCGTCGTCCGCGGCGGCGAAATGAATTCGCCGCCGCTCATCCAGCGGGGCCGCTTCGCGGCCCCGGGGCGCGTCGGCGGGCATCACGGCGCCATTGTAGACTTGGGCCGGATCATGCCGGCCTACGCGGGAAAGACGATCATCGTCACGGGTGCCTCGTCCGGCATCGGGCGCGCGCTGTGCCTGGCCCTGGCCCCCCAGCGCCCGCGGCTCGTCCTCTCCGGCCGCGACGAGGCGCGGCTCGAGCAGGCGGCGGAGGCGTGCCGCGCGGCGGGCGCGGAAGCCCTGGCGGTGCGCGCGGACGTCACCGTGCCCGCCCAGTGCCAGCTGCTCGTCGCGCGCGCAGTGGAGCGCTTCGGGGGCGTGGACGTCCTCGTCAACAACGCGGGCATCGGCATGATCGCGCGCTTCGACGAGCTGCAGGACCTCTCGGTCTTCGAGTCGCTCATGCGCGTGAACTACCTGGGCGCGGTCTACGCGACCTGGCACGCGCTGCCGGAGCTGAAGAAGAGCCGCGGGCAGGTCGTGGCCGTGACCAGCCTGACCGGTCTCACCGGCGTGCCCTATCGCACGGGCTACGCGGCGAGCAAGCACGCGATGCACGGCTTCTTCGACTCGCTGCGCATCGAGCTGCGCGACACCGGCGTTGCGGTGACGGTGGTGGCGCCCGACTTCGTCGTCTCGGAGATCCAGAAGCGCGCGTTCGGCCCCGACGGCAAGCCGCTCGGCCGGAGCCCGCTGCAGGAGGACAAGATCATGACCGCCGAGCGGTGCGCGGCGGAGATCATCGGCGCCATGGAGAGGCGCCAGCGGCTGTGGGTGGGCTCGCGGCGGGGGCGGCTGGGGCGCTGGGTGCGCCTCGTGGCCCCCGGCCTCATCGACCGCATCGCGCTGAAGGCCGCCGAGGAAGGCAAGTAACCCCCCCTTTTTCGCGTTCGGCATGATTTGATGGAGGAAACTGCACTGGAGGTGTCCCCTTGAAGCTGACCCCACCCTCTGTGGCGGCGTGGCTGATCGCGGTCATCCTCGGCGGCCTTGGGATCCTCATCCACATCGGAGCCGTTCACCTGCGGATCGGCGTCGAGCCCTTCTGGCTCGTCGGCGCCGGTTTCATCCTGCTGGCGATTGCTTCGCTGGTGCGCGGGCTCTAGAAATCCAGGCGTAGGCCCAAGCGCAGGGCGCGCGGGGGTTGCTGCGCGGTGGGCGTGCGGAACGCCGGACCCGTGAGCACGTCCTCCTCGACCTCGTGCGCGGTGCCGAGGAGGTTGAAGCCTTCCGCCACCGCGCTCAGGCGGGCGCGGCCGACGTCCACGCCGTGCTCCGCCCTCGCATCGAGCGTCAGCGTGTAGGCGAAGCGCGAACGGCCGTTGGGAATGGCGCGGACGGCCTCCGCTCCCTGGGCCAGGTCGGGCGCGACGAAAAGCCGGGCGAAGGGCTGGCCGTCCTGGTAGCGCACGATCGCGCCCAGCCGCGGTCCTCGCGGGCCGCGTCCGTACCAGCCGGCGATCTTGATCGTGTACGCGCGGTCGAAGAAGAGCCGCCCGTACGCGTACTGGTCCGCGTTGGGGTCGTCGAACAGCTCGCCGGGGACGCCGGGGTCGTTCTCGTCGGAGCGGAAGCCGCGGTAGGCGGCCGAGCCGTCGGCGCGGTGCGCGGTGGCGCCCAGGCAGAGGTGGACGCCTTCGGCCGGATGCAGCTCGACGACCAGCTCCACGCCCTGGTATCGCGAGCCGTGCCCGCCCTCGTTCCGCACCACGTACCGGTCGTCGCCGAAGCTCGACGGGTCGCGGTCGCGAATCGGAAGCTGCTGGTCGTCCTCGGTCCGGGCGAAGTCGCCTCCCACGTCGAACACCGTGAACGTGCGGTAACGGTCCGGCGGCACGCCGACGTTCACCGATTCGATTCCACGGCGCGTCCGGCGGTCGACCCCGCTGAAGCGCACGACCACCCGCGATCCCAGCCGAGCCTCCACGCCCGCGAGCAGCTCGTCGGTGCGGGGCGCGGCCAGGTCGGGATCGATCGAAACGCGGGCGCCACCGGGGCCGGCGTAGCCCACGAGCGCGGCCTGCTCTCCCGGGCTGAACCGTCCATCGCCGTCGTCCTGCCAGCGCGAGACCGTCGCCGCCGGTGCGGTGGGATCGCCGAAGGCCAGCAGCCGGAGCGGGAGCCGGTCGCGGAGGCGCGCCCAGCCTCCGAAAACGGCCAGGGTGCCATCGGCATCGACATGGGCGCGCACGCGGACGCGGGGGGACAGCGCTCCCCATGAGATGCGCGCCGGGCCGTCCCCTCTGGCGCGCGTGGACTCCCATCGCGCTCCCGCCTCGACGACGACGCGGTCGCCGATGCGGGCGCGGTCGGCGAGGTGCGCGGCCAGCTCCGTGGCGGACCAGCGCGAAGCCGCCGGGCGAGCGGAGAACTCCCATACGCGAGCGGGCTGCCCGCCCACCTGCTCCCCGACGGTGATGGGGCCCGAGGCGGCGAGCTCCGCTTTCGTGCCGCTCACCTCCACGCCGGCGGAGACGGCGTGCAGGGAGCGTTTCCACGCGCGCGGCGTGGCGCGGAACGCGAGCGTGGCCCCCGTACGCTGGCGCAGGCCGGGCCCGCCGACGAGCATGTCCGCGATCGGCCCGTCGGAAAGCGGCTCGACGGTCCCTATCGCCTCCCGGGCACCCGCCGCCGACGAACGCGCGCGCGCATACGCCACCGAAGCCAGCACGGCCGCGCCGGCCGCGGCGCGCCGGGTCCAGCCGGCTTGCAGGTGGGCGAACGAATCGTCCCGCCGCGCGGCGCTCCCGAACAGGGTGCGGGCCGGATCGGGCCGGCGCGCGTCCTGGATGAGGCCGAGCAGCCGCGCCTCCTGGCGCGGATCGCTCCATGTCAGGTGCGCGAGGAGCGACCGCGCGCGCCCGTCGCGGGCCTCGCTCTCGTCCCGCTCGAAGCGCGACACGGCGGTGGCGCTCCCGGCCAGGGCGAGGCCGACGCTGCCGGGGACCAGCGGACCGGCCAGGGAGAAAGCGCCCCGGCGCCACGAGTCGTAGCGGGCGATCGCCGGTGGTCCCGCGGGCGCGGCCTCCTGCAGTCCCGACGTCGTGGCGGCGCCTTCCAGCGTTCCCCGCCACAGGCCCCCCGCCCGCAAGGGGCGCAGGAAGAGCAGCGGTCCCGACCCGGCGGCCTCCACCGGGGCCAGAGCGTTGACGGCGTCGACGCCGGCGAGGGTGCCGAGATCGGGCAGCAGCAGCGGTGCCCCCGAGCCGAAGGGGTCGCTCACGTCAGCCCCGCCGAACACGAAGGAGGTCTGGGCGAAGGAGACGCCGAGCGCGTTGAAGCGAGGAGCCTGCCCGATCCACAGGCCGCCGTTGTCGATCCGGTCGACGACGGCCGAGGTCTCCGCCGTCTCGAGCAGCGACCACGTGTCGCGGCTCGAGGGCAGGGCGCGCAGCGCCTCGGCGTCGAAGGCGGTGCCGTAACCTCCGGGCTGCGGGAGAGGATCGGCGATTCGCGAGGAACCCTCGCCTCGCGCCAGGACGGCGTTGAGCCACGCCGTCTCGCCGGGGCCGAGACGGAGCTCGATTGCGGCGGGAGCGAGGTCGGGGTGCTCGACGCGCAGACGGTACGCGCCGGGTCCGACGTCGTGGAAGGCGAGCATGCCCGACGCGGCGCGCGCGGTATACGACGCCCCGGCCTCGTCGATGGATACGAGGCTCGCCGCTACGTCGGGCAGCACGCGGCCCGCATCGTCCGCGACCTGCACCTGCACGCTGGCGCCGCCGGCGGCGAGAACGGGTCGAGCCGTGGCCAGCACGGCGAGGAGCGCGAGACTCAGGGCGCGGCGGGCCACCGCGCCTATTGCGAGATCTTCTTGCGGGGGGTGGCGCCGGAGGCGGGAGGCGGCACCTCGCGCAGGCGCGGAAGCGGCGGCGCGTCGGGCGTGCGGCGCGCCGAGGCCTGCCGTCCGGCCTCGAGCTCCGCCTCGATCTCGTCGCCGGCCGGCATCAGCGCGTCCTTCTCGATCGCCATGAGCTCTTCGAGGTCGCGCACGCCGCGCTCGGTGTCCTCGGCGGAGGAGACGAGGCCGTCGAGCTGCTCGGTGATCGTCCGCGGGTCGCGCATGGAGTAGCTCTGGTCGCGCAGGAGCTGCAACACC
>Ga0210378_10001756_pt1 | contig 11257 bp, 9 predicted proteins | sample PLM1_60_b1redo_FD_155465 | JGI IMG/M metagenome (GOLD analysis project Ga0210378, IMG submission 155465) | Groundwater sediment microbial communities from an aquifer in East River, Colorado, USA - PLM1_60_b1 redo | ecosystem: Environmental > Terrestrial > Soil > Riparian zone | place: USA: East... | reverse complement strand
GTGGAAGCGGTCCGTCACTGGGCCAACCCCACCCACTGGGGCGACACCCTGCTCTTCTTCCTGCGGCGCCTGCTATTGGAGACGGGGCTCGAGCCTCTGTGGCATACACGCCTGCGGTCGTTCGGCGCCCACGACGGCGTGCTCTCGTTCCGTCATGACGTGCACGGGATGCGGGACTTCACCTTCCTCGACTACCAGGTGCAGAACCTGATCCCGGCCAGCTACGACATCGAGGACCCGTCCTTCTCGACCAATATCAGCGAGGCGATGGCCGCCGAATGGGTGGCCCGCACGAGCCGCCACAGTTTCATCGAGCCGGCCCTGCACAACGACAGCTCGATCGGCGACCCGCCCGCCGCGATTCACGGCCCCGGCCTCTACGAGCACGTCCGCAACGCCACCAAGAACCTGGGGTTCCCGGTCTACACCTGTGGGCGCCACGCGGGCGGGCACATGCACCCCGAGACGATCGACGCCATGGACTATCTGTACGCCCACGACGACCGCGTCCTCGGCACGTGCACGTTCTGCTACTACCACATGATCGAGTACGGGGTGCGAAACCCGGCGGTGATGGTCGGCGGGCAGATCGGCGGCAAGCCCCTCACCTATGTCACCGACGTCCGCCGCACGATCGCCACCCCCGGGATCTGGTTTCCCTTCCATCCGGTCGTCACCACCGACACCGAGTGGCGCCCGCTCCGCGGCTGGGACCGCACCCACGAGTTCGACGCCGCCCACGAGCTGGTCGAGACGATCTTCGGCGGCCACAGCGCCCGCGCCCCCGGGGTCGACGATCACCTGGAGAACGGCGTGTACAGCTTCCAGTACCACCCCGAGCTGGCCCGCGACCCGTCGGTCAACGACGGGAAGGGCACCCTCGACTATCTGCGGCACGCGATCAACCTGGCCGAGCGCAGCAACTTCTGGATCGCGACGCAGCGCGACCTCTACCAGCGCATGGCCGACTACGAAGCGCTCGTCTTCGAGGTGCGGGACGACGGCCGGGAGGTCACGGTGAGGAACCCGACCGCTCGACGCATCACCGCGATGGTGATCGAGCAGCGGCGCCCGTTCGGCAGCGTCTGGGACGGGACCGAGGAGCTGACCCACGTCGTCCGGGACGCCTTCGTCACGGTGCCACCGCTCGGACCGAACGCCGCGGTGACCCTATGCTTCCGGACCGAGGGAGCAGAGGCCCCGCTGATCCGCCAGCCGAGCAACAAGGGCCTGACCATCCTCGACGCCCGCCACGACCCTCGGAGCGGAGAGACCCGCCTCCTCGTCAGCGTGTGCCGCGTCCAGCCCCTCTCCGTGGAGGGCGTCGACCCCGAAGGCGTCTACCGGGTGCAGGTGGACGGGGAGCCCGCACGGCTCGTCGCCCCCCGGGTCACACGCACCATCCAGGCCCTGCTGAGCAAGCAGTCCGCCGCCGGCGCCGCCCCCGGTCTCCGCGATCGGATCCCGGGCACGCTCCGGTTCCTCGACCTGCTGATCGAGGGCGACGAGGACCGCTTCGTCGAGCGGACCATCCGCATCAGCCGCGTGGCCCCCGAGGAAACCGCTGCGGCTCGGGCCGCGCTCCGCGCCGAGATCCCGGCCCGCACCGGCCGCGTCACCTAGGAGCGCGTCCGAGTAGCCCCTTCGAGCGCCGGCTTCGCCGGCGCAATCGGTTTCGAGGGAGGCTCGGAGGGGGCCGTCGAGGCCCCCTCCGATGACCTCAGCCGCCGAGGTAGTGCGCCCGCACGTCGGGATTGTCCAGAAGCGCCTGGCCGGTGCCCTCGAAGCGGTTCCGGCCCAGCTCGAGGACGAAGCCGCGATGCGAGATGGCCAGGGCCTGCTTGGCGTTCTGCTCCACCATGAGCACGGCGGTGCCCCCGCGGTTGATCGCCACGATGGTCGAGAAGACGATCTCGACCATCCGCGGGTCGAGACCCAGCGAGGGCTCGTCGATGAGCAGCACCCGGGGATGGAGCAGCAGCGCGATTGCGATCTCGAGGATCTGCTGCTGGCCGCCCGAGAGCGTCCCCGCGGGCGCCCGCCGCTTGGCCGCCAGCATGGGGAATCGCTCCATCAGCTCCTCGATGTCGCGGCGCACCCGGGCATCGGTGCGGGTGTACGCCCCCATCTCGAGGTTCTCCTCGACGCTCATCGCCGGGAAGTTGCAGCGGCCCTGCGGTACGTAGGAGCAGCCGCGCCGGAGCACCGCCACCGGGTCCTCGCCCCCGATCTCCTCGCCCCCGAGCCGGATGCGGCCTCGGGACGGCTTGACCATGCCGAACACGGTGCGGAGCAGCGTGGACTTCCCGGCTCCATTGGCCCCGATGATCGAGACGATCTCGTCGGCCCGGACGTCCGCGGAGACCCCGAGGAGCACCTCGATCTCGCCGTAGCCAGCGTGCACGTCCTCGAGGTGGAGCAGCGCCTCGCCCGCGGGCCTATCTGCCAAAGTAAGCCTCGATGACCTTCGCGTCGCGGCGCACCGCCTCGGGCGGGCCCTCCGCGATCTTCTGGCCGTGGTCGAGGACGATCACGCGCTGGGAGATGTCCATGACCACGTCCATGTTGTGCTCGACGAGCAGCACGGTCTTGCCCCGCCGATGGAGGGCGCGGATCTGCTCCTTCATCTGGTTGATCATGGTCGGGTTCACCGCGGCCGCCGGCTCGTCCAGCAGCACCAGCTCGGGGTCCGGCATGAGCGCGGCGGCAAAGGCGAGGAGCTTGCGCTGGCCGTAGGACAGGCTGCCCGCCGGCGCGGACGCCCGGGCGGCCAGTCCCACCGAGTCGAGGAGCATCATGGCCCGCTCGACCGCGACGGCCTCGTAGCGCCGTACCCGTGGCGCGCGCACCAGCCGGGTGAGCACGCCCTCCTCCTGGTGCTGCTGCAGGAACGTGAGCAGGTTCTCCAGCGCGGAGAGGCGCGGGAACACACTCACGAGCTGAAAGGTGCGGCCCACCCCGAGCCGCGCGATGCGGTGCGCGGACACCCCGGTGACGTCACGCCCGTGGAAGAGCACGCGCCCGCCGTCGGGGGCGAGATAGCCGGTGACGCAGTGGAACAGCGTGGTCTTGCCCGAGCCGTTGGGGCCGATCAGGCTCACCAGCTCCCCCGCCTCGATGCGCAGGTCGACCGCGTCGACGGCGGTCACCCCCAGGAACCGCTTGGTGAGCCCGCGGGTCTCGAAGAGCGCCATGGACTACACGCCCGACGACGGCCGCCGCCAGGCGGCCGAGCCGCGGCGGATGACGCCCTCCAGCCCGTCGGGGGCGCGGATGACGATGAGGAGGAGCAGGAGCCCGTAGATCACCATGCGCCACGTCGGGGCCATGCGGAGGATCTCGGGCAGCGCAGTGAAGGCGACCGCGCCGACCAGGACGCCCCGCAGGCTGCCCACACCGCCGAGGAACAGCATCACCAGCAGGTTGACGCTCAGGCTCACCGCCAGCTCGGTCGGGCAGAGAACGCCCACGTAGGAGACGAAGAGGGTGCCCACGCCCCCCGCCACCGCCCCGCCGATGACGAAGGCCAGCATGCGGTACTTCAGCGGATGAATGGACGCGGCGGAGGCCAGCATCTCGTTGTCGCGCACCGCGTGGAAGGCGCGGCCGAGACGAAACGTGGTGAGCCCGTGGTAGAGCAGCCCGACCAGGCCCACCGCGCTGAGCCCCATCCAGTAGAACGCGGGGAGCGTGGCGATCCGGAGCGGGCCGAGCTCGGGCTTGGGGATGCCGGTCACGCAGAGCGGCCCGCGGGTGAACTCGACCCAGTTGGTGGCGACGATCTGGGCGACGAGGGCGAAGCCGAGGGTGCCCATGGCGAAGCTGTGCTCGGTCAGCCGGAACATGGGCACCCCCACCGCGAGGGCGACCAGGCCTGCCGCCGCGATGCCGGCGGGCAGCGCGGCGGCGAACGGCCAGCGCGCCTCGGTGGCGAGGAGGGCCGCGGTGTAGGCGCCGATGCCGAAGAAGGCCGGGTGGGCCAGGGAGAGACTGCCGACGTGGCCCACGACCAGGTCGTAGCTCAGCGCGAGCGCCCCGTAGAGCGCGGTGAAGATCAGGACGTGCAGGATGTAGCGCTGCTGGCCGGGCGCCACCGCCGCGACGATCCACGGGACCGTGACGAGGAAGGCCCCCCCGAGGCTCCAGCGCAGGGCGCGCACGGTCAGATCCCGATCCGCCGGCCGAAGAGCCCCTGCGGCCGCACGAGCAGCACCGCCACCATGACCACGAACGCGATGGCGTCCTTGTAGGCGTAGGAGAGGTAGCCGGCGGCGAGCGACTCCGCCACCCCGATGAGGAAGGCGGCCGCGATGGCGCCCTTGACGTAGCCGAAGCCGCCGACGATGACCGCCGCGAAGGCCTTCAGGGTGAGCAGGGCACCCACGTCCGGGAAGATGTTGAAGAGGGGCGAGACGAGCGCGGCGGCCGCCCCGGCGAGCGCGGCCGAGAGTCCGAAGGTGGCCAGGGCCACCCGCTGCACGTCCACCCCCACCACCGCGCACGCCTCGCGGTTCTGGGACATGGCCCGCATCGCCTTGCCGAGCTTGGTGCGGGTCACGAACCACTCGAGCCCGGCGAAGACGACCACCGCGGCGACCAGCACCACCGGCCGCTGCCAGGATAGCCGCACCCCGCCCACCTCGGCGATGGCGGAGGACAGCATGGTCGGCACCTCCTTGGGCTGGGTGCCGAACACGATGATGGCCAGGTTGGTGAGCGTGATCGAGGTGGCGAGGGTGGCGATGAGCTGGACGTGCCACGTCCGGGCCAGGATCGTCCGGATCACCGTGCGCTCGTAGGCGAGTCCGAACACCGCGGTGGACGCCGCCGCGGCCACCCCCGCCACCGGATACGGCAGCCCCAGCACGCGGTAGGCGTACCAGAACGCGTAGCCGCCCAGCATGTAGAACTCGCCGTGCGCGAAGTTGACGAGTCGCACCACCCCGAACATGAGGGCCAGCCCGGTGGCCACCATGGCATAGAGCGAGCCCAGGGTGAGGCCGTGGACCAGCTGCTCGACGAGATCGCCCAAGCTTCCGTTACGGCTGGATCACGATCTTCTCTAACAGCTTGAGCTGCCCGCCGTTGATCTGGACGAGGAGCATGTTGATGAACGCCTGGTGCGTGTCGTCGAAGCGGATCCGGCCCACCGGGGTGTCCGGCACGTCCACCGTCTCCAGCGCGTCGCGGATCGCCTTGCGGTCCGCCTTCCCCGTCTTCTTGATGGCCTGCTCGATGGCCGGCGCCAGCGCGTAGCGGAACGCGATGGCCGCGAGGCTACCGTGGACGCGCACCGGCACTTTCCACCGCTCGAGCCACTGCTTCTCCCACGCCGGATCGAGCGCCGGGGTCCAGTAGGTGGCCTCCACCAGCCCGTCGGCGATCGAGGGGGTGTCCCGCACCTGGTGGAGGAACTCGACGGTGGCCATGCTGCCCCGCGCGAAGAGCTTCTGGGTCAGCCCGACCTCGCGGAACTGCCGCATGAACACGCTGCCCTCGCTGGCCAGCATGACCAGCAGCACCGCCTCGGGGTTGGCCCTTTTCACCCGGGTGAGCACCGGGCGGTAGTCGGCCTGCCCCCGGTCGAAGAACTCGGTGCTGACCAGCTTGATGCCGGTCTTCTTGAACGCGGCGTCGTAGGCCGCCGCCGCCCCGCGCCCGAAGTCGTCGTTCTGGGCGAAGATCGACACCGTCTTGGCGGACTGGACGATGTACTTGGCGAACTGGTTGGCCAGCATCACGTCGTCGGGGTTGACCCGGAACGCCCACTCGTTGACGGTCTTGCCGATGAGCTCGCGGATCTTCGGGTTGCTGCACGCCTCGATGACCATCGGCACCTGCAGCTCCTTGACGATCGGCAGCGCCCCCAGGCAGGCCCCGCTGTGGGTCTGGCCGACGATCACGTCGACCTTGTCCACGTCGACGAGCCGGCGCACCGCGCTGACCGCCTCGCCCGGGGTGCCCGCGTTGTCGCCGAAATAGATCTCGATCTTCCGGCCCATGATGCCGCCCTTGGCGTTGTACTCGTCGGCGAGCATCTGCGCCGCCCACTTCACGCCCTCGCCGGTGATCGCCGAGGGCCCGGTCATGGCCGAGGCGAACCCCACCTTGATGGGCGGCCCGCCCTGCGCCTGCGCCCCCGGGCACTTCCCCCCGAGTAAGAGCAGCAGTCCTACTGCGATTCCGATCGTGCCTCGCCGCATCAGTGCCATCGCTCTCTCCTCGCCTCGGCCCTCAGCCGAGGATCGCCAGCTCTTGGCTGGATTGGGTGAGCCGCCGGACGCCGGTGGCGGTGATCTCGACCGCGTCCTCGACCTGGACGCCGCCCCAGCCATGTTCGTAGTAAGGCGTCTCCACGCAGAAGACCATGCCGGGCTCCAGCGCGGTGTGGGTCGCCGCGTTGATGGTGGGCGGATCGTAGGGCTCGAGCCCGATACCGTGGCCGACATGATGCCGCTCGTAGTGTGGCATGCCGTGCTCACGCGTCACCCGCATGGCGGTCTCGAAGATCTGGCTGACCGGCACCCCCGGCTTCATGGCCGCGATCCCCGCGATCTCGCCGTCCCGCGCCGCGTTGTAGTAGCGGAGCTGCTTGTCGCTCGGCCGCCCGAGCACCGCGGTCCGGGAGATGTCCGAACGGTAGCCCAGGTAGACGCAGCCCAGGTCGAAGCGGATGAGGTCGCCCGGCGCGAGCGCCCGCTCGGAGGCGTAGACGTCGGCCAGCGCCGCCCGCTCGCCCATCGTGACCACGGTGAAGAACGGCTGGGCGCCCTTGCGCAGCACCTCCTGCTCGAACACGGTGGCGGCCTCGCGCTCGGTGACCCCGGGCTTGAGCATGCCCAAAATGGCGGCGACGCCGTCCTCGGCGATGAGAGCCGCGCGCTCGAGCCTGGCGACCTCACCCGCACTCTTAACCATTCTGGAAGTTCTGAAATGGGCGTAGCCGGGCCCGAGCGCAGTCCCGGCGAGCTGCTCGGTGAGCCGCTGCCAGGCGGCCGGAAAGAGGCCGGCCTCGTCGACGCCGATCCGCTTGCCGAGGACGCCGAAGCCGCCCAGCACCTCGCGGAGCGCCTCCCCGGGGCCCGCGGCGGGCGCGCTCGTGATCTCGCGCACGCGGGCGCCGATCGGCCCGGGCTGGTCCGCGTAATTGAAGAAGAACTTCCCGTAGCAGGCCAGCGCGGCCGCCGTGATGCCGTCGGCGGAGACCCCGGTGGCGTCGATGAACGGGATGACCAGGCCCACCCCCTGGCGCGTGAACACGCCGTACAGCTCGAGACCTCGAAAGAGGGCGTGGGCGATCGAGCGGAAGCCGGTGACGTACTGGAGATTCTCGGGGGTGGTGGCGACGAGCGCGTCGAGCCCCTCGGCGTCCAGCACCCGGGTGAGCCGCGCCTTCACGTGCGGATCCATAGCTACCTCCTGAAATTGGGCAGGACTTCCTGGCCGAACAGCTCGATGGCTTCCTGCATCTCGGTCACCGAGCTTGCGACGAACAGCATGCCGGACAGCGTGGTCACCCCGGCTCGCTCGTACACTCGGATGCGCTCCGAGATCTCGGCCGGGCTGCCGATGAGATTGCGCTGGTCGAACCCACCTGTCTGCTCTCGGAGAGTCGAGCGCTTGAGCGACTCCAGGTGCTTGAAGAGCTGGGAACCGCGGAAGCGTCGGACCGCCTCGTCGTGGGTGCGCCCGATCGAGACCGCGAACTGCGGCGCGATGTCGATCGCCGAGCCGTCCCGGCCCGCCGCGGCGGCCGCGCGATGGATGTCGGCGACGCCCCGCTCGATCTCCTCCGGGGAGAGGACCGCGGGCATCCAGCCCTGCGCGTACTGCGCCGCGCGCCGCCGGACCTCGGAATGGTTACCCCCCGCATAGATGGGCATCGGATTTTGCACCGGCTTCGGGAAGCACTCGACCTCCTCGAAGTGCACCGCGCTCCCCCGGAACGTGGCCCGGCGCTCGGTGAAAAGCAGGCGCAGGGCCTGCATCCCCTCGTCCACGATGGTGCCGCGGCGCGTGCTCTTGGCGTCGGGGAAGAGCGCCTCGTATTCCTCCCGATAGGCGCCGGTGCCCACGCCGAGGATGACCCGCCCCCCCGAGAGCTGGTCGAGCGTCGCCACCTGCTTCGCGAGCACCGGCATGTTCCGCATGGGCAGCACGATGATCCCGGTGGCGAATCGAAGCCGCGTCGTGCGCGAGGCACAGTAGGCGAAGGTCATCAGCGGCTCGAAGAAGTTCGGCGGATCGGGGAATTCCTTCTGCACGTAGCGCTGGGTCGTCATGTGGTCGTTGCCCCACACCGAGTCGAACCCGAGCCGCTCACAGAGCAGCGCCGTCGGCAGGATGTCCGACGGCTTCGCGAAGGGCACCGGATACATCATCCCCTCGATACACGTCGGGATGTGGACGCCGAATCGCATGCCGCCTACCTCAGCGCCTTCCACGCCGGCACCGCGGTCTCGGCGTAGAGCGTGATCTGCTCCGTCATGTCGGCCTCCCGCGGCAGGACCGCGATCGGCGCGTCCAGTCCTGCCTCGGCCCAGCCCGTGAGCTGCCGCCGGCAGTGCTCGGGCGTGCCCGCCACCGCGAGGGCGTCGATCAGCGCGTCGTCCACCAGCTCCGCGGCGGGAGCGCCCCGGCCGAGCGCCTCGCGGAACGGCCGGGTACGCTCGGGCCCGAGGCCGGCGTCCAGCAGGATGGACTGGCCGTGGAGCACGCCCAGGTAGCGCGCGATGAGCGGCCTCGCCGCGGCGCGGGCGCGGTGGCCGTCGTGGCTGATCGCCACGATCAGGTACGCGAGGACCGTGAAGTCCGGGCGGCCGGCTCCCGCGGCCTGGCGCACCCGGCGCACGTGCTGGGGAGACGCCAGCACCGAGCAGAGCACCCCGTCGGCGATCTCGCCCGCGAGCCGGAGCGCTCTCGGGCCCTTCACGCCGAGCAGGATCGGGACCGCCTCGGGTGGTCTCCACTCGAGCTCGACGTCGTCAACCGTGAAGACCTCACCTCGAAAGGTGACCCGCTCCCCGGCGAGCAGGCGCCGCACGATCTCGACGGACTCGCGCAGCCCGCCGAGCGGCGCCTTGAACGGGATGCCCATCTGCGCCTCGATCCAGCGCCGATTGCTCGAGCCCAGGCCGAGCACGACACGGCTGGGCGCGATGCCGGCGAGCGCCGCCGTCTCCATGGCCAGCAGCACCGGGTGCCGCGTGAAGGGATTAACCACGCCCAGGCCGATCGCGAGGCGCTCGGTCACCGCGGCGGCCGCGGCGGCCAGCGCATAGGCCCCCGGGTGGAAGTAGTCCTCGATGATCCACACGCTGCCGAGCCCGGCCCGCTCGGCCGCCCGCGCCCACGTGGTCACATGCGACGGCACGTCGGCGCCCATGAGGGCGATGCCCGGACTTGCCGCCCAGCGACGGTCCATCACAGGTCGCGCAGGCCGTACTGCTCGCGCAGGACGCGGAGCACGCCGTCGAAGTCGGCGGGGGTGTCGGGCACCGTCGGCAGCCACGTCCGGCTCGCCCCCGGGTCCTTGAGGCCGCCCGAGGTCAGCACCACTACGACGGTCTCCTCGGGATCGAGCGCCTTCCGCACGGCGAGCTGCATGACCGCGGTCACCGCCGTGGCCGACGAGGGCTCGACGAAGATGCCTTCCTCCCGCCCGAGGGCGCGCTGGGCCTCGAACAGGCCCTCGTCGGTGATGCGCACGCCGGCGCCCCCCGACTGCTTCAACGCGGTGAGACCCTGCCAGGTGCCGTAGCGGGACGCGATGGAGAACGCGACGGAGGCGCCGCCCGGCACCAGCTCCGGCGCCTCGAGCCCGCGCTCGAGCGCGTTGGCGAGCGGCCCGAACGGCTCGGCGGCGATCATGCGCGGCGCGTCCTTCACGAGGCCCAGCGCCTGCAGCTCCGCCCATCCCTTCCAGACCCCGTAGAGCCCGTCGCTGTACGCGCTCGGCACCACCATCACGTCGGGAGCCGTCCAGCCGAGATCCTCCGCGGTCTCCCAGGCGATCGTCTTGTACCCCTCGATGCCGTAGGGGTTGGAGCCGATGGGGGGAACCACGAAGCCGCTCGTGGGGTACCAGCCGAGACGCTCGATGCCCTCGCGCATGAGCTGCCAGCGCGCTTCCGAGGTCGGGCACGCCACCACGGCGGCCCCGTAGGCCTGCATCAGCGTCTTCATCGTCTCCGGCACCGAGGCCAGCGTGAAGATCACGCAGGGCAGGCCGGCCCGCGCAGCATACGCGGCGGTGGACGCGCCGTGATTGCCGGTGGAGGAGGTGGTGATGACGCGGGCGCCGGTGGCCACCGCGTGGCTGACCGCGACCGCGCAGAGCCGGTCCTTGTACGACCAGGTCGGGTTCCGGCTCTCGTCCTTGGCGAAAAGCCGCGGCAGGCCGAGGCGCTTCCCGAGCCGCTCGAGGTGCACCAGCGGCGTGGCCCCCTCGCCGAGGCTGACCGCGTGCTCGGCCGCCACCGGCAGTACGGCGGCGTAGCGCCAGAGGCCGCGCGGGGTCGACGGCAGGCTCTCCGGGCGCAGGCCCGCGAGCGCGCTCAGATCGAGGCGGACGGTGAGGTTGACCGCCACGCCTGCTTCCCGGCATCGGGGACACCCGGCGAAGCCGCGGGCATCCTCGAACACCGTGTGGCACCGCAGGCATTCGAGCCCGACGACTCGAGCGGACGGAAGCATGACGCGGGGTAGTGTAGTACTCCCCGGCGGACTGTCAAGGAGCGCGACGCGCGCCACCGCCGAATCGTCAGTCGCGGGCGCCCGGCGTCTCCGCCATCACCTGCCGGGCGACCGCCGTGTCCACCAGGTCCTCGTAGTGCGCGCGCCGCCCGATGAAGCCGCCGGTGAGCAATATCTCCTCCAGGTAGTCGTAGCCCTCACGGCGCAGGAGCGGATCGCGGGCCCAGGTGCCTTGCCCGTGGTAGCGGGCCACCGCGCGCTCCAGAATCGCGGGCTTCGTCTCGGGGAAGGCCGGCGCGATCGCCGCCGCGATCGCGGGCGCCCGATTTCCCGCGAGCCAGCGCTGCGTCCGGTAGACCGCCCGGGTGAAGGCCCGCATCACGTCGGGCTCGCGCGCGAGGAACGCGGGCGTGGTCATGTACGAGGTGAAGGGCACCGGCCCGGTGGCTTCGCCCATCGACGCGACCAGGTGCGCCGCGCCGTCAGCGATGAGCTGCTCGACCACCGGCTGCGGCTGCTCCAGGAAGTCGCCGTGCCCAGCCCGGAACGCGGCGACGGCGTC
>Ga0210378_10001755_pt1 | contig 11260 bp, 10 predicted proteins | sample PLM1_60_b1redo_FD_155465 | JGI IMG/M metagenome (GOLD analysis project Ga0210378, IMG submission 155465) | Groundwater sediment microbial communities from an aquifer in East River, Colorado, USA - PLM1_60_b1 redo | ecosystem: Environmental > Terrestrial > Soil > Riparian zone | place: USA: East... | reverse complement strand
CCGAGCTTGACGCCGCCCGCCCGGGCCACCGCCGGCGTCCAGGCGGTCCCCAGCCCTGCCGTCCCGGACTCGGCAGTCACCGACCCGGCAGTCGCCGACCCGGCAGTCGCCGACCCGCCGGTCCCGGACCGGGCAGTCCCGGACCCGGCAGTCCCGGACCCGGCAGTCCCCGACCCGGCAGTCCCCGACCCGGCAGTCCCCGACCCGGCAGTCCCCGACCCGCCGGTGCCGGACCCGGCAGTCCCCGACGCAGCAGTCCCCGACCCCGTAGTCGCCGACCCGGCAGTCGCCGACCCCGGAGTCCCCGGTCGAGCGGTCCCGGGCCCGCCTGCGTCGGCGCGGATGCAGGGCACCCGGCGGCGTTCGGCCTCAGCCGCGACGGCCGCGTTGACTGCCGGGTCGTTGGTGCAGGCTTGGGCCAGCCAGGCGCCGTCGAGGTCGCCGTCGGTGTACGGGCGGCGGTGCACCGCCGCGCCGAGCGCGGCGAGCTCGGGCGACACCTGCGGTGCGACGACGTGCACCAGCGCGCCGGCCTGCAGCAGGCCGCGGGCCCGGCGCAGCGCCACCCGCCCGCCGCCGACCACGACCACCCGCCGGCCGGTGAGGTCGAGCAGCAGCGGGTAGCCGGTCGTGGCGGTCATCGAACGGTCAGCCCGCGCCGGCGCAGCACCCCGCGCTCCACCGGGGAGAACAGGAGTTGGTCGATGGCCACTCCGACGACCAGGATCATGACGATCATGCCGAAAACCAGCGAAATGTCCGACAGCTCGCGGCCGGCGTCCAGGAGCTGCCCCAGGCCGGTGCCCAGCCGCGGGGCCTGCGTGATCAGTTCGGCGGCCATCAACGAGCGCCAGGCGAACGCCCAGCCCTGCTTCAGGCCGCTGACGTAACCGGGCAGCGCGGCCGGCAGCACGATGTGCCGCGCGGCGCGGAGCCCGCGAGCGCCGAGCACCCGCCCCACCCGCAGGTAGAGCGGCGGCACCTGGTCCACGCCGGACACCGTACCGTTCGCGATCGACGGCACCGCGCCGAGCAGAACGACGAAGTAGATCGTGCCGCTGCTGAGCCCGAACCAGACGATTCCCGCCGGCACCCAGGCCACCGACGGCAGCGACTGCAGGCCGGACAGGATCGGCCCGAGCGCGGCCCGGATCGGCCGGACCCGGGCGACGAGCAGCCCGAGCGGCGTACCGATCAGCACGCTGGCGCCGAAGCCCAGCAGCGCGCGGGAGAGGCTCAGCCAGACCGCCCGGGGCAGCGCACCGGACTGCCACTGCTCGGCCAGCGACGCCCACACCTCGGCCGGGGCCGGGAACGAGTAGCTCGGCCGGAGGTTCGCCCAGATGACGCACTGCCAGACCAGCAGGACGAGTCCGACCGCGATCGCCGGCGGCAGCACCCGGCCGGCGACCCGCCGCCACGGCGGCCGAGCCATGGGGGCGCTCGTGGTCAGCACGTCGAGCCCGCGCTCCAGCGAGTCGAGGCTCATCTCGGCCCGGCCGTTCGACCCGCCCGGTCCCTGCCCCGACGCCGCACCCCCGGGGTGAACGGTGAGCTCAGCCGGCATGGCGGCGGATCTCCTGCCGCAGCCGGTCGGTGACCTCGACGGCGAGCGCGGCCACCTCGGGCGCCTCGATCCGGCGCGGGCCGGCGATGTTCACCGGCCACTCCCGGATCACCCGGCCCGGCCGGGAGGACAGCAGGACGACCCGCTGGCCGAGCCGTACCGCCTCCCGCACGTTGTGCGTGACGAACACGACGGTGAGCCCGGTCTCCCGCCAGACCCGGACCAGCTCGTCGTGCAGCACATCCCGGGTGATCGCGTCCAGCGCGCCGAACGGCTCGTCCATCAGCAGCACCCGGGACTGCTGGGCCAGCGCCCGGGCCAGCGCGACCCGCTGCCGCATGCCGCCCGACAGCTCGTGCGGCCGCAGCCGGGCCGCGCCCTCCAGCCGGACCAGGTGAAGCAGGTCGAGCGCCTCCGCCTGCCGGGCACGCCGGCCGACCCCGCGCAGCCGCAGCGCCAACTCCACGTTGCCGGCGGCGGTCAGCCAGGGCAGCAGCGCCGGCTCCTGGAACATCAGCGCCGCTCGGCCGCCGGCGACCGAGACCGACCCGCCGGTCGGCTGTTCCAGGCCGGCCAGCAGCGACAGCAGCGTCGACTTGCCGCAGCCGGAGGCGCCGATGAGGCAGACGAACTCACCTTCCGACACCTGCAGGCTGACATCGTCGAGCACCACCGGCCCGCGGCCGAACCGCTTCACCAGATGCGTGATCTCTACCGCCGGCACGGTGGAAACGTCCGGGGTGGTCGCCTCCAGCCGGGCCGCCGGCCTCAGGTCGGTCTCGAGCAGTGTCATCCGCCGCTCCTTCCCAGACCGGCGTCGTCGACCGCACCCGCACCGCGGGCCGACAACACCTCGCGCAGCAATCGAAGGTCGTAGATGCCCTCGAGGTCGACCGGCTTGAGCAGGCCGGCCGCGATTCCGTGGTCCGCCGAAGTCTTCAGCGACGCCGCCAGCGGGTCGTTCGTGACCGAGATCTGCGACCAGGCGCGGTCCAGCACCTCGTCCTTCAGCGACTTGCCGGTGATGCGCTTCAGCTCGGCGTTCGCCGTCGTCTTGGCGTCAGACGCGTTCTTGGCGATCCAGTCGTTGGTGTCGGCCTGTCCCTCCAGCAGCGCCTTCACGGTCTGCGGGTGCTTGTCGAGGTAGTCGGTGCGCACGATCAGGTGGGTGGTCACGAACTTGCCGCCCGGCCACAGCGTGCGCTCGTCCACCAGAACCGAACCGCCGCCGTCGAGCACCAGCCGGGACGCCCACGGCTCCGGCACCCAGGCGCCGTCGATCTTGCCGTCGGTGAACAGCTGCAGGGTGGTCGGGTTGTCGGTCGGCTCCACCGAGACGTCGCCGCTCTGTGTCGCGCTGCTCGCCGTGAGCCCGTTGTCCTTCAGCCAGGCCCGCAGCGCCACGTCCTGGGTGTTGCCCAGCTGTGGGCTGGCGAGGCGCTTGCCCTTGAGGTCGGCGGCGGTGTGGATGTTCGGCCTGACCACCAGGGACGCACCGCCGGACGTGGCTCCGGCGACGATCAGGATCGCCGTGCCCCTGGTCTTCGCCCAGGCGTTGACGGCCGGGCTGGGGCCGATGTAGCCGGCGTCCAGTCCGCCGGACAGCAGCGCCTCGACCTCGGCCGGGCCGGCGTTGAACGTCTGCGTCTCCAGCTTCGTCGAGCCCAGCCGCTTGGCGTAGAAGCCCTTCGCGGCGCCGACCAGCGGCGTGGCGTGCGTGAGATTCGGGAAGTAGCCGAGCCGGAGCGTCTGCGCCGGGCCGGCCGCACCGCCACCCGAGTCGGACGACGCACTGCCGCAGGCGCCGGGCACGAGGACGGCGGCGGCGACGGCGGCCAAGAGGGCACGCCGCGGGCCGCCGCCAGCCGGGGCCGGCGGGCGAACGGTGCGGAACAGGCTCACGAATCCTCCGGGTGTGGGGATGGTCGATGGAAGGTCAGCGGCTGTCGTCGCGCGGACATCGCGCGTCTGCCACCATTCCGGCGCCGACCGTCGCCCCGCCGAACTCGTCGACCAGCAGCAGGCCGCCGGTGCGGCGGTTGGCGGTGTACGGGTCGACAACGAGCGGCTCGGCCGTCCGCACGGTCACCGCGCCGATGTCGTTGAGCCCGAGCGCCGGGGCCGGCCGCCGCCCGCCGGTGGTCACGTCCAGCACGTCGTGCACCTCGGCGACCACGCCGCGCACGTCCCGGGTGGCCTGCCGGACGCGCCAGTGCGAGCCCGGTTCCAGCGAGGTTTCGGACAGCCAGCAGACGGTCGCCGTGAACTCCCGGGTGACCTGCGGCGCCGGTCCAGGGCCGGCCAGCAGGTCGCCGCGGGAGACGTCCAGCTCGTCGGCCAGCCGGACCACCACCGACCGGCCGGCGGGGGCCTCCTGCAGGGGGCCGTCGGCGGTGTCGATGCCGGCCACCGACGTCGTCCGGCCCGAGGGCAGCACGGTGACCGGGTCGCCGACCCGCAGCACCCCGGCTGCGACCCTGCCGGCGTAGCCCCGGTAGTCCGGGTGCGCCGCGGTCCGCGGCCGCAGCACCAGCTGCACCGGGAAGCGGCTGCCGACCCCGTCCGGCTGCCCCGCCTCCGCCGGCTGCACGGTCTCCAGTAGCTCCAGCAGCGCCGGCCCGGCGTACCAGGGCAGCCGGTCGGAGCGGCTGACCACGTTGTCGCCGTGCAGCGCCGAGACGGGGACCGCCGACCAGGACCGCACCCCGCGGTCCTCGGCGAGCTCGGCGAAGTCGCGCAGCACGCCGTCGAAGACGTCCTCGGACCAGCCGACCAGGTCCATCTTGTTCACCGCGAGCACCAGGTGGCCGACCCCGAGCAGGGCCGCGATCGTGGCGTGCCGCCGGGACTGCTCGACCAGGCCCGCGCGGGCGTCCACCAGCACCACCGCGACGTCCGCTGTGGACGCTCCGGTCACCATGTTCCGGGTGTACTGAACGTGCCCGGGCGTGTCGGCGAGCACGAACGACCGGCGGGCGGTGCCGAAGTACCGGTACGCGACGTCGATCGTGATCCCCTGCTCGCGCTCGGCGCGCAGGCCGTCGACGAGCAGCGCGAGGTCGGCCTCGTCGTACCCGCGCCGCCGGCTGGCGTCGGTCACCGCCGCGAGCTGGTCGGCCAGCACCGCCTTGGCGTCGTAGAGCAGCCGGCCGACCAGCGTGCTCTTGCCGTCGTCCACCGAGCCGGCGGTGGCGACCCGCAGCAGCGTGCTGGCGGCGGCCGGTGGCGCGGTCAGTGAGCCGGCACTGTGCGGACCGGTCATCAGAAGTACCCCTCGCGCTTGCGGTCCTCCATGGCGGCCTCGCTGGCCCGGTCGTCGGCCCGGGTGGCGCCGCGCTCGGTGACCGTGGTGGCCGCCGTCTCCGCCACCACCTCGTCCACTGTGGACGCAGCCGAGCGGACCGCGCCGGTGCAGGTGGCGTCGCCGACCGTGCGGTAGCGGACCGACTCGCGCCGGACCGGCTCCCCCGGCCGGGCGGCGGTCCACGGCGTCACCGCCAGCAGCATCCCGTCCCGCTCGACGACGTCCCGCCGGTGCGCGAAGTAGATCGAGGGCACCTCGACTCCCTCGACGGCGATGTACCGCCAGATGTCCAGCTCGGTCCAGTTCGACAGCGGGAAGACCCGCACATGCTCACCGGGCCGGTGCCGGCCGTTGTAGAGGTCCCACAGCTCCGGCCGCTGGTTGCGCGGGTCCCACTGGCCGAACTCGTCCCGCACCGAGAAGATCCGCTCCTTCGCCCGGGCCCGCTCCTCGTCCCGGCGCGCCCCGCCGAGCACCGCGTCGAACCGCCGCCCGGCGATCGCGTCCAGCAGGGTCACGGTTTGCAGCGGGTTGCGGGACTGCCCGGGCGCCTCGCGGACCCGCCCGGCGTCGATCGAGTCCTGCACGCTGGCCACCACCAGCCGCACGCCAAGCTCGGCCACCCGCCGGTCCCGGAACGCCAGCACCTCTGGGAAGTTGTGCCCGGTGTCCACATGCATCACCGGAAACGGGACCCGGCCGGGCCAGAACGCCTTCTCCGCCAGCCGGAGCAGCACGATCGAGTCCTTACCCCCGCTGAACAGCAGCACCGGCCGCTCGAACGTCGCCACCACCTCGCGCAACACATGCACCGACTCATCCTCAAGCTCGGTCAGTCCGGTGCGCCGCACCAGATCGACCCCGACGGCGGGGCCAACGACGGCGGGGCCAACGACGGCGGGGCCACCATCCGGTGGAGTCATCTGCTCGCCTCCGCGGTCGCGGACGTCACGCCAGCCCCCGGTGCCGCAATAGGGCGAGCACCTCGGCGGCGCTCTCCTCGACCATCCGGCCGACGGTGTCCAGCCGCAGGTCGGGTTCGGCCGGCGGCTCGTACGGGTCGTCCACGCCGGTCAGCCCGCGCAGGTCGCCGGCGTACGCCCGCGCGTACAGCCCCTTGACGTCCCGGGACGCGCACTCGGCGACCGGGGTCGCGACGTGCACCTCCAGGTAGGGCAGGCCGAGCGCGGCGTGCCGGGCCCGGACCGCGTCCCGCGCCGCCGCGTACGGGGAGACCACCGGCGCGAGGGCGAACACCCCGTGCCGGGCCAGCAGCGCCGCCACGAACCCGATCCTGGCCACGTTGCGGTCCCGGTCGGCGCGGGAGAAGCCGAGGTCGGCACAGAGCGTCTCGCGGACCACGTCACCGTCGAGCAGCTCGACCCGGTGCCCGCGGACGCCGAGCTGCTCGGCGACCGCTCTGGCCACGGTCGTCTTGCCGGCGCTGGGCAGGCCGGTGAACCAGATGGTGGCACCCGTCGCCGGCGTGGGGACAGGCTCGGCCGCCAGGGTCTTGGCTGCTATGGTCTCGGCTGCCAGCGACCCGATCAGGCCGGACGCGGTCAGCGACGTGGTCACGGAAGGGCTCCCCTCGATGGGCGCGGCGCAGTGGCAAGCCGGACGCAACCGGGGGAAGCGGGGACGCCGCACCGGACCGGCCGCCCGGTCGGGTCGACGACAGACTCAGGACAGGCGCAGATCTGCGCCGGCGGTCGACCCGGTCAGCTGGGGCGACACACCATGCTGGACACGCGCAGCAGGTCGACGTGCAACCGCGCGACAAGGCCAGCCGAGTACAGCATGCATGGATCGTCGCACAGCCGGCGGCACGAGTCGAGCGCAGACGTGCTTTGTCGGGCGGCACCGGTGTGCGACCCTGGGTGGGTGACATCGTCCGGCGTGCCGTTGGTGGCCCGCCTGCACATCGACCTGCGCCGCGTGGGCAGCGCCGGCTGTCGCGCCGTGCGCTGATCCGCCCCGGCCCGCGCCCACTCCGCCACCGGCACCGTCCGCACGGCCACGGCGCGCCGGGCCGCCACCGGTATCACACACCGACATCCCCGCAGCACCACGGGCGACGCAGCCCCGGACAGCCCCGGTACGGCGACGTCCGGCAGCCGGAACTGGTGAGGAGTCTCGCGCATGGCGCGCACCGCAACCGCCAAGGGACAGGGCCAGTGGGCCCTCGGCTACCGCGAGCCGCTGAACGCGAACGAGCGGGCCAAGAAGGACGACGACCCGCTGAACGTCAAGCGGCGCATCCTCGACATCTACGCGCGCACCGGCTTCCGCGGCATCGACCCGGTCGACCTGCGGGGCAGGTTCCGCTGGTACGGCCTGTACACGCAGCGGGCGCAGGGCATCCCCGGTGGACGGACGGCTGTGCTGGAGCCGGAGGAACTCGAGGACGAGTTCTTCATGCTCCGGATCCGCATCGACGGCGGCAGGCTTACCAGCGAGCAGCTGCGCACGGTGGCGCAGATCTCGACGGAGTTCGGCCGGGATGTGGCCGATATCACAGACCGGCAGAACGTGCAGCTGCACTGGATCAGGATCGAGGACGTCCCCGAGATCTGGCGCCGCCTGGAGGGGGTGGGCCTGGACACCACTGAGGCATGCGGCGACACCCCGCGGGTGATCCTCGGCTGCCCGCTGGCCGGCGTGGCCGCCGACGAGACGCTCGACGCGACCGGCGCGCTGCGGGCGGTGCGCGACCGCTACATCGGCGACCCGGCGTTCTCCAACCTGCCGCGCAAGTACAAGTCGTCGATCTCCGGCTGCGGCCGGCACTGCACCAACCATGAGATCAACGACGTGTCGTTCGTCGGGGTAACCGGCCCGGACGGCGAGCCGGGGTTCGACCTGTGGGTAGGCGGCGGGCTGTCCACCAACCCGCGGTTCGCCGAGCGGCTCGGCGCGTTCGTCGAGCCGGAGCGGGTGGGCGAGGTCTGGGCCGGGGTGACCGGCGTGTTTCGGGACTACGGCTACCGCCGGTCCCGGACCCACGCCCGGCTGAAGTTCCTGCTCGCCGACTGGGGAACCGAACGGTTCCGGCAGGTATTGGAGAAGGATTACCTGGACGCGCCGCTGCCGGACGGGCCGCCGCCGGAGCCGTACGCCGGGCCGCGCGGTCACGCCGGGGTGCAGCGGCAGCGGGACGGGCGGTTCGCCGTCGGGTTCCCGCCGCGTACCGGCCGCAGCAGCGGCGCACAGCTGTCCCGGGTCGCCGAGCTCGCCGACGAGTACGGCGGCGGCCGGATCCGCACCACCGCCCAGCAGCACGTGGTGATCCTCGACGTGCCGGCCGACCGGGTGGACGCGCTCGTCGCCGAGCTGTCCACAATGGATCTGCCGGTGCACCCGTCACCGTTCCGGCAGGGGACGATCGCCTGCACCGGCATCGAGTTCTGCAAGTTGGCGATCGTGGAGACGAAGGCCCGCGGCCAGTGGCTGTACCAGGAGTTGGAGCGGCGGCTGCCCGACTTCACCGAACCGGTGACGATCAACGTCAACGGCTGCCCCAACTCCTGTGCCCGGTTCCAGGTGGCCGACATCGGGCTGAAGGGCTCGGTGCAGAGCGGGCCGGACGGTGCGGACGTCGAGGTGTTTCAGGTACACCTCGGCGGGCACCTCGGCGCGGATGCCGCGCTGGGTCGGAAGTTCCGCGGGCTGAAGGTGACGGCCGACGACGCCGCCGACTACGTGGAGCGGCTGCTGCGCGGTTTCGCCGAGCACCGGGCGCCCGGCGAGACGTTCGCCGGATACGTCGCCCGGGCCGACGAAGAATGGCTGCGATGACCGGCCACGCACCGCCGTTCTACTGCCCGTACTGCGGGGAGGAGGACATCCGCCCCTTCGGCGAGAAGCACGGCGAGTGGGTCTGCGTATCCTGCCGCCGAGCGTGGGCGCTGCACCGCATCGTGGCCCATAGTTCCGGGCAGCAGGAGCGGAGGATAAGCGGGAAATGAGCGCGCCGGTGACCGACCAGGCCCGGCTGGCCGAGATGGCGGCGGAGGCCGCGGAGCGGCTGGACGGAGCCCACCCGCTGGACGTGCTGCGCTGGGCGGTCGACGCGTTCGGCGACCGGTTCTGCATTGCGTCATCGATGGTCGACGCGGTGCTTCCGCACCTGGCGTCCCGGGTCCGGCCCGGGGTGCCGGTCGTCTTCCTCGACACCGGCTACCACTTCGCCGAGACCATCGGCACCAGGGACGCGGTCGCGGCTACCCTGCCGGTCGCCGTGCAGACGGTCCTCCCCCGCCGCACGGTCGCCGAGCAGGACGCCGACGAGGGACCCCGGCTGTACGAGCGCGACCCGGACCGGTGCTGCGCGCTGCGCAAGGTCGAGCCGCTGGCCCGCGCGCTGGCGCCGTACACCGCGTGGGCCTCGGGCATCCGCCGCGACGAAGCGACCACCAGGCGGCACATCGGCGTGGTCGAATGGGACGCCCTGCGCGGCATGGTGAAGGTCAACCCGCTGGCCTGCTGGACTCAGGCCGACGTGGACGCCTACATCGCCGAGTACGGCATCCTGGTCAACCCACTGGTGTACGACGGCTACCCGTCGATCGGGTGCGCGCCGTGCACCCGACGGGTTGCCCCCGGCGCCGACGCGCGCTCAGGCCGCTGGGCAGGCACCGGCAAGACCGAGTGCGGTCTACACGGGAACTAGCCCGGGCTGGCCGGCCTCGACCGCGAACGACACGGCAGTGTGCACCGGGGCCTCCCGTACCGCGATCGTGTCCACCACCCGGGCGTCGGTCTGCCAGGCCTGGCGGTCGACCGTGCACCGCAGGTATCCCCGTTTCAGGCCCTCGAAGTACCGCACGTGCGGGTTCAGCAGCGGGTTGATCTGCTTGAACCCGACGTCGAAGGCGACCGGGAAGTCCGAACTGATCGAGGTGGCGACGAACTCCACCGCGACCGTCTTGGACGACGGGTCGTCGAAGTTCAGCTTGAGGTCGCTGAACCAGGCCGAGTGGATGTCACCGGCCAGCACGACCGGGTTGGACACCCCGGCGGCGTCCAGCAGGCCGAGCAGCCGCGCGCGCTGCGGGGCGTACCCGTCCCACTGGTCGAGGTTCGCGAAGATCCCCGGGAACCGCCCGGTGGGGTCCGGGAAGCGCAGCCGGCTCACCATGACCTGCTGCGCGATCACGTTCCACAGCGCACCCGAGCCGGTGAGTCCGGCGTCCAGCCATTGCTCCTGCTCGCCTCCGGTCAGCGTGCCGGCCGTGTTGCCCTGCCCGGCCGCCGCCGGCCCGATGTCCTGGGGGAAGCCGCCGGGCTGGTCCGTCCGGTACTGCCGGGTGTCGAGCACCGAGAACCGCGCCAGCGAGCCGTAGTCGAAGCGCCGGTAGATCCGGAAGTCGGGCGAGCCCAGCCGGTACCGCGGGCGGATCGGCATGTGCTCGTAATACGCCTGGTAGGCGTGCGCCCGTTCGCCGGCGAACTCGGCCGGCGGCTGCAGCTTCGCCCCGCTGTCGTCGATCTCGTCGATGAGGTTGGCGTAGTTGTTCTCGGTCTCGTGGTCGTCCCAGGTCGCGATCCACGGGAACGCGGTGTGCGCGGCCTGCAGCGCCGGGTCCAGCTTGTACTGCGCGTGCCGGTTGCGGTAGTCGCTGAGCGTGAGCAACTGGTCGATCCCCGGCCGCTCCGGGGTGGTGTGCAGGCGGTCCGGGAACGCCGACTGAGGGTCGTACTCGTAGATGTAGTCGCCGAGGTGGAACACGACGTCGAGGTCCTCGTCGGCCAGCCCCCGGTAGGCCGGCCAGTAGCCGTTCTGGTAGTCCTGGCAGTTGACGATGCCGGCCCGCAGCCGCTGCGGGTCGGCCCAGCGCGCCGGCGCCGTGCGGGTGCGGCCGACGGGGCTGAGCTGGCCGCGGGAGCGGAAGCGGTAGAAGTACTCCCGGGCCGGCTGCAGGCCGCCCACGTCGACGTGCACCGAGTGGGCCAGCGCCGGCTGGGCCAGCGCGGCACCGCGGCGGACCACCCGCCGGAAGCCGGCGTCCTGCGCCACCTCCCAGCCCACCTCCACCGGGTGGGAGGGCATCGAACCGGCGGCGAACGGGTCGCGCACCAGCCGGGTCCACAGCACCACGGCGTCCGGCAGCGGGTCGCCGCTGGCCACGCCGAGCAGGAAGGGCGGGGCGGTGTCCGCGGCGGCCGGACTGGTCCGCGTCGCCCCGCCCAGCGCCGCTGCCCCGGCGAGCGTCGCCGCCCCGGCCAGGAAACGCCGGCGGTCAACCACGTGATCGGCCATGCCCGTCCTCCACTCGCCAGCCCGGGATCCCCGGCGATCCCGGTGCACGCCGATTCGACCAGCCCGGGGCCACCGCGGGGTGAAACTAGCGCAAGTTGTGGAAACTCTCGCCGGCTGTGGAAAACCC
>Ga0210378_10001753_pt1 | contig 11271 bp, 9 predicted proteins | sample PLM1_60_b1redo_FD_155465 | JGI IMG/M metagenome (GOLD analysis project Ga0210378, IMG submission 155465) | Groundwater sediment microbial communities from an aquifer in East River, Colorado, USA - PLM1_60_b1 redo | ecosystem: Environmental > Terrestrial > Soil > Riparian zone | place: USA: East... | reverse complement strand
CGCGGCAGCCGGCTTCGGTGGAGGATGGCTCCAGTGGTCGTGTCCACGACCACCACCTCACCCGTCTGGAGGGCGGCGACCAGTCGGGTCGGCTTCAACCAGCCCAGCGCCTCCGCGGCGATACCGGTCGAGACGTCGACCGCAACCTCCATGCGTGCGAGGTCGACGATCCGGATTCCGACTCGTCCCACTCGACCCCCCGCGGCGGGAGCGGAGATCGCAACCGCGAGCTGCGAGCGATCCGGAGAGAAGCTCCAGGCGTAATGGTATTCGCCGATGAGAACCGGCGTTCCGAGTGGCTTCAGGGTGAGCGGATCCAGCCGCGTGAGGACCACGCCGCCTTGGCGTGCGCGACGCATGATGCCCAGCCGCGGTTCCTCCGGAGCGGCCGGATGGGTGAGCTGGAGCCAATCCTCCGGCGGAATTCCGACGGAGAGGGCGACGGCGGCCAGGGCAAGGATCAGCAGCACGCTGCCATCATCACCTGAAAAACAGGAGCGTCACCAGCACGAAGCACGGGATGAGCACCGCCCCGCTGTAGAGCATGTAGCCGCCGAAGCTGGGCATGGGTACGCCGCGCTCTTCGGCGATGGCCCGCACCATGAAGTTGGGGCCGTTGCCGATGTAGGTGTTGGCGCCCATGAACACCGCGCCCGCGCTGATCGCGAGCAGGGCCTCGTGCGTCACCCCCACCACCTCCGCGGGAAGCCCGAGCGACTGTGCCACGGCGAGGAAGGTGAGGTAGGTCGGCGCGTTGTCGAGAAAAGACGACAGCAGGCCCGTCGCCCAGAAGAACTGCCGCGGCGTCGTCAGGCCCAGCGACGCGCCGCGGGCGTGGAGGATCTCGAGCGCGGGCAGCATCGTCAGGAATATGCCCGCGAAGAGCGCGGCCACCTCGGCGATCGGGCGGAAGGTAAACCGGTTCGATTCGTGAACCGCCTTGGCGGTCGTCTTAAGGGATATCGCCGAGAGCGCCAGCATCGCGACCTCGCGGGCGGGCGAAGGCAGGAGGGCCACGCTGGCGACGACGAGCACGAGCAGACCCACGTTCCCCCGCCCGCTCACGCGGAGCGGCCGTATCTGGGCGCGATCACGGGCGACGGCGGGCCGGGGCTCCCGCGCATGAGCGCGCCGGTCCCACAGGTAGTAGACGAGGAGCAGCAGGCCGTTGACGAGCAGCCAATGCGGCCACAGCCGCAGCGTCCAGGTGAACGGCACGCCGCGGAGATAGCCGAGGAAGAGCGGCGGGTCCCCCAGCGGCGTGAGGCAGCCCCCCGTGTTCGATACGATGAAGATGAAGAAAACGATCGTGTGCGCGACGTGGCGCCGCTCCTGGTTCGTGGACAGGAGCGGCCGAACGAGGACCACCGACGCCCCCGTGGTCCCGATGAGCGAGGCCAGCACTGCGCCCGTGGCCAGGAAGGCCGTGTTCACGCGCGGCGTGGCCTGGAGGTCCCCCGTGATCAGGATGCCGCCGGAGACCACGAACAGGCTGCCCAGCAGCACAATGAACGAAAAGTACTCCTCGGCGGTGTGCAACAACGCCGCCGGGTTGTGCCGGGCGTACAGGATCAGCACCGGCAGGCCGAGGAGCGCCGACACCGCCAGCTTCCTTGTGTTCGACTCCCAGAAGTGCGGGGCGAGTAGGGGGAGGATGGCGATGCACAGGAGCATCGCCACGAAAGGCGCCGTCCACCACACGGCGGGCACGAAGGGCGTCACGCGGCTAGCCTGCGCGCGGAGCAAGAGCCGCGAGCGAAGCGCGATTCATTCGCGCCTAGCGAGCGGGGGGTCTGGGGGGGGCGCCGCTAGCACCCCCCAGCTCGACGAGGTTCCCCGCGATCCAGACCGACTCGATGGTCCGCGTGTTGCGGATGTCCTCAAGGGGGTTCCGGCCGAGCACGACGAAGTCGGCCCACACCCCGGGCCGGATCGTACCGGCGCCATCCGCGGCCTTCATGCACAGCGCCGCGTCACGCGTCGCGGACTGGAGCACCTGGCGCGGCGTGAGCCCCGCCTTCGCCATCAGCTCCAGCTCCATGTGCTCGAAGTACCCCTGAAAGCGCGCGGGCGGACCCGTGTCGGTGCCCATGGCGATCCGCACGCCGGCGTCGCTGAGCCGCTGGAGGTTTCGGCTCGCCACCTGGAGCGCCTTCTTGTACTCCTGGGCGCCCCGGCTCGTCCGCATGTCCGCCTGCCGTTTCGGGTCGCGCAGCTCCGCGAGCACGGCCGGATCGGCATCGCGCAGGAAGAACGGATCGGTGAAGAAGGCCGGCTCCGACTCGTAGACGAACGTCGACACCTCACGCATCAGCGTGGGACAGAGGCACACGTCCCGCTGTTTGAGGAGTCCGATCAGCTCGTCGTCGACCTCGCGGTCCCGCACGCTGTGTGCAATGAAGTCGGCGCCGGCGCGCAGCACTCCCTTGGCGTCGTCGAGGTAGTAGATGTGCGCCCCAACCCTCAAGCCGCGTTCGTGGGCCTGATCGATGACGGCCTCATACACCGCCGGCGTCATCTTGGCCGTGGTCCCCAGGTTGTCGTCGACGCGGATCTTCACGAGGTCGGGCTTCAGCGCCGCGACTTCGTCCACCTTCAGGCGCGCCTCCTCGGCCGTCGCGGCCACGATCACCGGGCCCGCGACGTGGATCCGCGCCCGGTCGAGGGATGGGGTGTTCTGAGCATCGCGGGCGCGAAACCCGGGCTCCGCGTCGCCGCCGAGGCTGAAGACGGTGGTGATCCCATACCGGGCGTACAGGCCGAGCTGCCGGAGGACGTTCTGCGTCGTGTTCAGCTCGGGACCGGATCGCAGGCCCAGGACGTCCCCGACATGGCCGTGGGCGTTGATCAGGCCGGGGATCACCGTCTTCCCAGCCACATCGATCCGCTCGGCGCCCGGGGGAACCGGGACCTTCGCGCCGACGGCTTCGATCCGGCCGTCGCGGACGACGATGACGGCGTTCTCGGTCGGCGCCGCACCGGTGCCGTCGATCACCCGCGCGCCTACGAAGGCCTTGACACCGGACGCGGTGGCGGCATCGGAAGCCGCGGTGAGGAGTACGATCAGCAGCAGCACGGGCAGAGTCTACTTCATCGTTTCATTCGGAGGAGAGGCATGGACCGCAACGAGGACGGGGGGGTCCGCCTGGACCGGCGTACGTTCGGGCGCCTGGCGGGGGCGAGCGTGCTGGGGTCGTGGGCGCCCGCTCCTCGGGTGTCGAGCGCCGCGCGCTTGAAGGTGGGCACGCAGCACGGCTCTTCCGACGAGATCCTGGCGGTGCTGGCAGCGCTGGGCGTGAACCACATCTGCAGCGCGCTGCCCTCTCCGCGGCTCGACGAGCACTGGTCGGTGGACGGGCTGACGAAGCTCCGCGAGCGCGTCGAGTCGTTCGGGATCCATCTCGACATGGCTCCCCTCCCCCTCAGCTCGCACTACATCACGCGGGCCGAGTATCCGAACATCATGCTCGGCAAGAGCCCGGATCGGGACCGCGAGATCGAGGACATCCGCCAGATGATCCGCAACGCTTCCCGCGCGGGCATCCCCGCGCTGAAGTACAACATGAGCGTCCTCGGCGTGGTTCGGACCGAACCCACGACCGGCCGCGGCGGCGCGCGCTACAGCACGTTCTCCTACGCCAAGGCCCGGCAGGATCCGCCGCTGACCGAGGCCGGGCCGGTCCCGCCCGAGGTGTACTGGGAGCGGATCACGTACTTCCTCGACCGCGTCGTCCCCGTGGCCGAGGAGCACAAGGTGCGCCTGGCCTGCCATCCGCACGATCCCGGCATGCCTCCCGACAGGGGCTACCGCGGCGTGCACACGGTGCTCGGCAGCGTGGAGGGGCTGAAGCGGTTCGTGGAGATCCGCCCCAGTGCCTACCACGGCCTCAACTTCTGCCAGGGCACCGTCGCGGAGATGCTCCAGGATCCCGGAAAGGAGATCTTCGACGTCATCCGCCATTTCGGCCGGCGCGGGAAGATCTTCAACGTCCACTTCCGCAACATCCAGGGCCGCTTCCTCGACTTCCGCGAGACCTTCATCGACGACGGCGACGTGGACATGCTCGAGGCGCTGCGCGTCTACAAAGAAGTGGGGTACGACGGGATGCTCATGCCGGACCACGTGCCCCAGGTCGCCGGCGACGCGGGGGGTGCGCAGGCCTTCGCCTACACGTTCGGCTACATCAAGGCCCTGATCCGCGCCTTGGAGGGCGGCGGGATACAATCCGCGGCGTCGTGGCGCTGAACCGACGAGACTTCCTGGCCGCGGGGACGGCCGCCGCCGCCGGCACCGTCGCCGCGCAGGTGTGGGCGGATTGGCAGCCCAGCCCGCGCTACCCCGATCCGCTCATCAAGATCATCGACCCCAGCTTCCTGAAGTACCGGGTCAACCTCGCCAAGGTCGAGCGGCTGGGATCCGGCTTTCGCTGGTGCGAGGGCCCGGTGTGGTTCGGCGACGGCCGCTACCTGCTCTGGAGCGACATCCCCAACAACCGGATCCTGAAGTGGGAGGAGGAAACGGGCGCCATCAGCGTCTTCCGCAAGCCCTCCAACAACGCCAACGGCAACACCCGCGACCGGCAGGGCCGCCTGTTGACGTGCGAGCACGATGCGCGGCGGGTCACTCGCACGGAGTACGACGGCACCATCACCATCATCGCGGACCGCTATGACGGAAAGCCGCTGAACTCCCCGAACGACATCGTGTGCAAGGCCGACGGGTCGATCTGGTTCACGGATCCGCCCTTCGGAGTGCTCAGCTACTACGAGGGCCACATCGCGAAGCCCGAGCTCCCCACGAGCGTGTACCGGGTCGATCCCCCGACCGGTCGGCTGAGCGTCGTGACGAGCGACATCAACCGGCCGAATGGCCTCGCCTTCTCCCCCGACGAGTCGAAGCTCTACGTCGTCGAGGCGGGCACCTCGCCCCGCATCATCCACGCCTTCGACGTGACGGACGCGGGGACGCGCCTCGCCAACAAGCGCCGGCTCGTCGACGCGGGCCCGGGCACGCCGGACGGCCTGCGCGTCGACGTGGACGGCAACCTGTGGGTCGGCTGGGGCATGGGCGAGGAAGGTCTCGACGGCGTCGCCGTCTTCAACCCCGAGGGCAAGCTCATCGGACGCATCGACCTCCCCGAGCGGTGCGCGAACCTGTGCTTCGGCGGCGCGCACCGCAACCGGCTGTTCCTCTGCACGAGCACGTCGCTCTTCTCGCTCTACGTCAACGCCCAGGGCGCGCCCGGCGGATGATCGTCTCTAAGTGCGGCGGCAGATAGAGCCGCTCAGCGCGCCGTTACCTGCGACGCATAAGGATTGACGCCGTCCCCCGGCGCGAGCACGGGCCTCGTGGAAGAGGACGTCGCGCCACCTGTCGTCAGGCCGATCTGGATTGAAACCGTCTCGGTCCTGGGACCGCGATTGCCGACGTACAGTTGGTAAGTTCCCGCGGCGACGCCCGTCAAAGTGATGACCCGGGGTTTTGGAGTGGCGGACGCTGGAGCAGAAGAAAGGAAGGTGCACTGGCCGCCGTTGATCTGCTCGAGCGTGCAGCTGCCGCTCGAAACAAGGACCTGGATCACGTCTTCGGGGAAGGTCCAATCGACGGTGATGTCCAGGTCTCCCCTCTGTGGCGTCGTGAACGGCGAGAAGATGCAGAGAACGTCGACGCCGATGTCTTCGCAGGTGCTCGTTGCGAGTATGGTCCGGACCCGCAGCGGGGGCGGTGGCGTCGTGGTGGGGGGCGGCGGGCATCCCGCGGCGGTCGGATTCGCGCTGCAGTTGATCTCGTCGTTCCCGCACGCCCCCAGCGTCAGTGCGAGAGCCACACCCGTGGCGAGCGTCAGCGCCTTTCGAGCGTTCATGTCTTCCTCCTTGCGACGTGTCGCTCTGCAGGGCCAGTGCCACCGGGGGCGCGTGGCGCGCGCCTCCGCCAACACGCGGCAGGAGCGGCGCTTGTGAGAAAAGACAAGGGAGGCGGCGCACCGCCGACTGCTCACTGGCTGCGCAGCGTTGCCCTGCCGTTGCAGGGGTGGACCTTCGGCCAGGGATCAGCCTGACGGAACAGAAGACGAGCATCTCCGGCCGCTGCCGCAGCGGCCGGAGTTTCGGCCTGGGCGACTAGCGCGGCGTCAGGACGACCGGGATCTCCACGATGTAGTCCACGGGGATCTTGTTCGCGCTCGCCGCATCGCGGATCGCCTTCTCGTCGGGGCCTTCGTAGATGCAGAAGGTCTTCGTCTTGTCCGCGTTGGCGTAGGAATGGATCCAGCGCACCGTCTTGGTCGAGTTGGTCTCGTTGACCGCCTTCTTCCCCGCGGCGTCGAGTCCGGCGAGCGCTCCCGCCGGGAACGTCCGCACGACCATGAAACGTTTCATGCCCGGCTTCGGCACCGCCACCGCGGGCGCGGCGTCGGCCTTCGCCACGTCGGCCGCCCAACCGGCGGCGGGAATGGCCAGGGCGGCGAGCGCGGGCAATACGAGCGATCGGAAACGCATGGGAATTCCTCCTTGTTCCGTGATCAACGGGTTCGGTTGGCTGCGGACAGCAATCTACACCCTGGGCTCGAGAAAGTCCTGAGGAACGACGAATGAGTCCCGAAGGGCTACGTCAGGAACTGGGTGATCGAGCGGACGGAGCTCACGGCGCCGTAGAGCGCAAGCGCGAACAGGAGCCCCATGACCGCGTTCTCCCACCAGCGGTTGCGGTGTTCGTGACCGATGCAGCGCGCGCTGGCCGTGATCCACCACACGCCTCCCGCCAGGAGCGGCAGCAGGACGACCTGGCCGCTGTTGGCGACCAGGGTCAGCGTGACGAAGTCCGGCATTCCCGGGACCGTCCACACGAGAGGAGAGACGAGGCACCACACCACGATGACGCGGTAGAGCGGATGCTGGCGGTAGTCGGATTGGATCGGCCCGGTTCCGGCGCGCCAGCGCAGCCAGGCGTGGCTGCCCATGTAGGCGAGGCCGGCCGCGTGCCCGAGGACCGACGTGTAGATGGCCGCGAAGATGCCCACGTAGAAGAGCGACCGGCCGCCCTCGCCGAGCACCGCGCTCAGGAGGCGCGGCAGGTCGTCCAGCTCCTTGATGTGCTTGTCCGGGTACAGCAGCTCCGCGCCCAGCGTCCAGACCGCCAGGTTGAGCACGACCATCGCCGTGATCGCCACCAGGAGGTCGTAGAGCTGCACCTTTCGATACTGGGGGCCGCGCCATCCCTTCGCCTCGAGAAAGTAGGGGTAGGCCAGGTTCATCAGCGATCCGCCCACGGCGCCAATCATGGCCGCCGCGACCAGCAGCGGGTTGAACCGGCCCTGCTGGCCGGGCATCTCGACGCGGTAGAGCCCTCGGAGGATGCCCATGAAGTCGGGACCGACCCACAGCGCGGAGCCGACGAACGAGATCGACAGCACGGCCAGGAAGAACTTGAACAACCCTTCGAGCCGGTCGTACGCGGGCCGGAAGACCAGGAGCAGGGCGACCGCGTTGCCGAGGAGGGCCCATTGCCAGGTCTGGCCGGCACGGAAGAGGTTGCGGAGCACCTCGCCCGAGCCGACCGTCATGTAGGACCCGTACACGTGGCCCATCACGATGGCGGCGACGAAGAGGACCGGCGCGTAGGCAGGATGGAGGCGGGCGAGCCCGTCGAGCACTCCCTCGCCGTGCGGGTTGCAGAGCTGATACCGCGCGATCGCCGAGACGAGCAGGAACCGCATGAAGATCGCGACGACGAGCACCCACATCAACGAGTAGCCGTAGTTGCTGCCGGCCACGCCCATGTCGACGACGTCGCCCGCCCCGAGCCACGTGAGGACGATGACGATGCCGGGGCCGAACGACCGCACGTACTCGAGAAAGGTCCGGGGGACGGGCGCGGGCGACGCGTTCATGCGACTCCGGCCCTGCTCACCAACCAGTCATCTTCCACGTCCAGTCAAGCGAGCCGCCCACGGCGAACTTGCTCATCGGGTCCGCATCGTCCAGCTCTATCACGTCCTTGGCGAATCCGAATCCCACCGAGCCCTTTGCCTGATCACTACGAGCCCATTCGGGGGTCAACAATTCCGGATCAAACGAAACACTGAAACTGCCGGTCATGACGACCGAGGAGCGTCCCGCCTTCTTCAAGAGCTGGCTCAGTGCCTCCCCCGCACCCAAGCTCAATTCCGCGCCGAGCGAGCCCATCTTTTCGAACTCGCCAACGTCGGCATCGGGGAAGATGTGAGCCCCCAAGGACACCTCGATCCCTTTCCCTGCGCCCGGCGACACCATGGTCGGGCCGACACTGAAATAGACACCGCCGCCTCCGACAAAGTTGGTCGCCAACGTGAGCACGATGCCGAAGCCGCGCCCATCGGGGCTGAGTAGGCTCTCTGCGATGGTGAACGCGACGTAGGTGCTCCTCGTGGCGGCCTTCGGGCTCAGACCGAGGTCCTTGAGCTCCGGATCCACCTCGGCAAACGCTCCTTGACACATCACCTTCGGATTCAGCAAGAGGCGCTTCAATCCCGATCGGGTGTCTGTATTCCTCATTTGATCCGAGAGGCGCTGCACTTCGTCGACCACGTCGCTGCGCAGACTCTCCCCAAGAGTCTCGATCAATCTATCCAGCTCGGCGGGTGCCTTGATTTGGCTGCTCAACAGGCTCAGGCCCGCATTGACCGGCGTCAGCACGGGCTCGATCACCGGTCCTATGGTGCTCATGAGGCGGGCCGCACCCTTTTCGCCTTCCGCAAACGCGGCGATGGCCTGGTTGCACATCGCGGTAGTGTCGGCGGCGAGGATGTTCGTCACGCTGTTGGTGCACGCTCGGGCACTGTCAACCGGGCTCAGCGCCGTCCGGTACCAGTTGGCTGGGCAGGACCAGCAATCGCCTCGTCCGATGTCGAGAAACGTTTCCGTTGGGCATCCAATGTCTTTGTGCCGCTTCGCCTTGGTATACCTGGCCGCGACCGCTCTCGAACAGGCCTGGTCGCTGGTGACGGGAGCTACCCCACGGATGAAACCGCCCCGGCACGAATAGCAGGAGCCGTCCGGGTCCCAGAACTGACCCTTGGGACAACTGAGCAGACTCGCGGCGCCATGCTTTTTCGCTCGTTTGTGTTCCAGGTAGGGCCAACGCCAGCATGCGTTGTCGCTGTCGACCGCGGAGAACGCGAATCGATCCCAGGTGTTTGGACAGCTCCAGCACTGGCCTCGACCGACATCGAGAAACGTGCCTGCCGGACACCCTGCGCCCCCTTTCGGGGTTGCCGAGGCGAACTCAGCGGCGGCATCGGTGGGACTTCCGCAAAGCATCAATCCGACGAACACGCCGACGAATGCGTAGCCGTGGGCCATGTACCTCATGCTTGTCGCCTCCGTCAGCGGACGCGGCCGCGCGCGGCGACCTTCCAGGCGCCTTCCACCCGACCCCGGCGGCCGTAGGCGATCTCGTCGTGCATGTTGACGGTCGCGCACACGTGGCTGGGGACGGCCCAGACCTTCTCGCCGATCTTCGCCGGAGAGCCGATCCTCACGTATCCGTGCTCCTCATTCATCTTGTGCATCGTCCACGCCGGCCGGTCCGGGAAGAGGCCGAAGCTGCCGACGTTGACGGTCGCGTCGCTCGAGAACGTCTTGCTGCCGCCGTCCACCAGGCACTGTCCGGGCACCGCCGTGCTGACGACCGTGACCAGCACTCGCAATGCGCACTCGTCGATCGTGGCGAGCTGGTTGGCCACGCAGCTGGCGTCGTTGAAGACGTAGGTGCCGGGGCGGATCTCCGTGGTCGCGGGGATGAGCGGCGTCTTGGCGGCCCCCGGCGTCGAGCCGCCGGACACGATCGGCACCTCGAAGCCCGCCCCCTTCAGCGCGGCGATGTGCTGGTCCAGGCTGGCCCGGGCCTTCTGGAAGCGCTCCTCGTCGAGCCACGACGGCCAGAAGAACAAGCCGCGGAAGTCGCTGCAGGCGCGCGCGATCGCCACCACCTGCTCCGACCTGGTGACGCCACACCGCCCGGCCCCGATGTCCACCTCGACGAGCGCACCCACGCCGGGCAGACCGCGCGCGGCCTCGACCGAGTCGATGACGACCGTGACGCGGCGGTCCCGGGCCAGTGCCCGCAGGCGTGGGAGCTTCTCCGCCATGATGGGATAGGCCACGAGCACGTCGTCGCCCGGCAGCACCTCGGCCTCGCCGATCTTCGCCACCGTGATGCCCGCCGCCCCCGCCGCGAGCTGCATGAGGGCGATCTCCGGAATCTTGTGCGTCTTGGTGTGCGGACGCAGCCGGACGCCCCAGCGCCGGCTCTGCTCCTGCATCTTGGCGATGTTGTGCTCGAGGGCGTCGAGATCGACGTAGACGGCGGGCGTGTCGAGCTCCAGTGCGTCCATCATCGACCCCCCACCCTGTCCCTCCCCACGTAGGGGGAGGGAAAGGCTGCTTCACACGTGCGGCCCCGCATCGCCGGAGGCTATGCCCTTCGCGCGCCGCGGGTCAACCGACAGGCCCGATGCTGCGGTAAGCTCCCGCGCATGCTCGTCACGTCTCTACTTGTCCTCGCGGCCGCCGCGGGCCCGGACTTCGACCTCCTCATCCGTGGCGGCCGGATCGTGGACGGCACCGGGAACCCGTCATACCTCGGCGACGTCGCCGTCAAGGACGGCAGGATCGCCGCGCTGGGCCGGCTCCCCGGCAAGACCGCCACGCGCACGATCGACGCCAAAGGCCTCGTCGTCGCCCCGGGCTTCGTGGACATCCACAACCACTCGGACAAGACGCTGCTCGTGGACGGAAATGCCGAGAGCATGGTCCGGCAGGGCGTCACCTCAATGATCCTCGGCGAAGGCGGCTCCGCCGCGCCGAGCGCGACGTTCCCCGACTTCAGCGGCTACTTCGCGGCGCTGCTGAAGAGCGGCATCTCGACCAACGTGGGTTCCTACATCGGCTCCAGCACGGTGTGGACCGAGGTCCGCGGGCCGCGGGCCGGCCCGCCCACGCCGACCGAATTGGAGAAGATGCGCACCCTCGTGCGCGGCGCGATGGAGCACGGTGCCCTCGGTGTCGCCAGCTCGCTCAGCGGCCCCCCGGGAGCCTGGATCGACACGGACACCCTGGTGGCAATGGCCGCGGTGGCCGGGGAGCACGGCGGGATCTACTCGACGCACATCCGCAACGAGGGGCTTGGCGTGTGGGATGCAGCGGCCGAGGCCATCGACATCGGCCGGCGCGCCCTTGTGCCGGTGGACATCATCCACCTCAAGATCGCCGACCACGCGCTGTGGAGCCAGA
>Ga0210378_10001752_pt1 | contig 11274 bp, 5 predicted proteins | sample PLM1_60_b1redo_FD_155465 | JGI IMG/M metagenome (GOLD analysis project Ga0210378, IMG submission 155465) | Groundwater sediment microbial communities from an aquifer in East River, Colorado, USA - PLM1_60_b1 redo | ecosystem: Environmental > Terrestrial > Soil > Riparian zone | place: USA: East... | reverse complement strand
CTAGTATTGACGCTTTCCCACCTTCGCGACGGCAAGGGTGTACTGATAAGCCGGTTCGCCTGGCCGGAGAGCGGCGGCGCTGACGAGCGCGGGCTCGGCGTCCTCCAGCAGGTCCATCTTGAGACAGACACGGCCGAACCCCAGGAGGATCTCCGGATCGTCCGCCGCGAGCTTCTTGGCGCGCATCCAGTACGACAGGGACCGCTCCAGCTCACCCTGGCGCTCGGCGACTGCGGCCGCCTGCCGGAGCGCCGTGATCGAGGCGGGCTTGAGTCCGAGGGCCACGTCGTAGGCCTCGAGGGCCCGCGCCGGGTCACCCTTCACCACGAAGGCACCGCCCAGAGCGAAGGCCAGCTCGTACGACGAAGGATCGGCCTTCCGGGCCCGCTCGAGAACGTCGATGCCCTCCGCGACGAGGCCGCCCTTGACGAGCAGCTCGGCGAAGCTGACGGTCCACGCCGGGGGCACCTCCCCGAGACGCCGAGCGTCCTCGAGAAGTGCCTTGGCCGAGGACGGATCGCCCGTCTTCAAGAAGTCCGTGGCCAGGACGAGCAACCCCTCGGGAGACTGCTTGAATTCGGCGAGCGCGGGTTGGGCCAGCTCCAGCGACCGCTTGTAGTTTCCCTTCTCCGTCTCCGAGCGGGCGAGGGCGATCCGGGCGAATGCGTTCGACGGATCCAGCCCGAGGACTCGGCGGAAGACGGGAATTGCCAGCTCGTCCTTCCCTTGAAACATGTAGAGCTGCGCGAGGTTCAGCTGGGCCCCGAGAAGCTGGGGATCCAGCCGGATGGCTTCCTGGAGGAGCTCGGCGCCTTCCTCGAGCCGGTCCTGCTGAACGCGGATGGTGCCCAGCACCGAACAGGCCGCGGCTCGGGTCGCGGGATCGGAGAGCGCGAGCTGGGCCTGCTGGTCGGCTTCCTGCAGCCGCCCTTCCTGAACGAGGGTGGCCGCCCTCTGGAGGGCCGCCTGCGCCTGGGCGCCGAAAGTGGCGACCGGCGGCAGTACGCCGCACAAGAGCACGGCAAGAGAAATGCCCAGGCGACGCTCCCTCCCAGGAGACCCGGAGGCCTCCGGGGAGGGACGGACATCGTTCTCTAGGGTCCCCACTTCGACACGACTACCAGATCAGTAGTCGAGTCGCAAGCCGAACTGAACCGATCGTGCCTGGTTGCACTGCGTGTTGACCGTGCCGAACGCTGGGGAGCTGAAGTTAGTGTTCGGGCCGCAGAAGGTCGTCCGGTTGAAGATGTTGCCGACCTGCGCCACGAACCGCATCCGGAGGTCGCTCTTCAGGCTGAAGTCCTTGGAGATGGTCAGGTCTTCATTGAAGACCTTGAATCCGCGCGCCGACCCATCGTTCGGCGGCGCGTTGCCGAACGTGAGCGGCCCCGGATCTTGCCAGGCACTCCGGTTGAAGTAGTTGTCGGTCAGCGGGTCGAAATCCCCGCCGGCGTTCACGGCATCGGCCCCGGTGCGGTTCGGGCGCTTCCGTGTGTTGAAGAGCAAGCCAGCCATGTCGTTGGCCATGTTGATGCGCAGCGGCCGGCCGCTCTCGTACCGCAAGACTCCGGCGAGATTCCAGCCGCCGAGGAGGGCCTTCTTCGCTCCGGTCCAGCTCGCGGAGCGACCGTGCGCGATGTCCCAGGTGAAGCCCACCAGGAGCACGTGGGGCGTGTCGTCTACGCTGACCCCGTAGTCGGCCGTGTCCCAGTTGATGGGATCCTGGACATCTCCGTTGATTCCTTCGTTGCCCATCCCGCTCTCCGCCCCGTTGTTCTTCAGCTTGGAGAAGGTGTAGCCGATGCGGTACTGGAGCCCGGCCGAGAACTGCTGCTCGAGGACGACCTCGAGGGCATGGTACTGGCTCCGGCCCAGGGGAAGCCCCCGCCATTCGATGTTCTGATACTGGGGGAACTTCCGCAGCGCCTGCGCCACGGTTCCGTTGAAGCCCGGGTAGGGAGATCGCATCCCGGCGTTCTGGGCGGCGGGCGAGTTGATGTTCGAGTTCAGCAGCGCCGCGCCCAGCGACAGAACCCGGGGATCGTTCATGTTGTAGTCGAGACCCGCGCGCTGCGCGTGGTGATCGAGGCGGGTCCCCTTGTTCCCGATGTAGGAGACGTCGAGCATCATGTTCTTGCTCAGACGGCGCTCGAACGTCAGGGACCAGTTCTGGAAGCGCGGCAGCGTCTCCCCGTCCGGCGACACGGCCGGCACGCCGCCGCCGTTGGCGATGGTGGGGTCGATGAACGGCGGGAGGATGATCGCCTGCCGGGGGAAGCCGGCGTCGAGGTTGAATGCGGGAAAGAGCCCGTTGGTCTGGTTCGGCGCGGTAGGGTTCGACGAGAATCCGAGGTTCGGATCGCCGGTGAACTGGGAGAACGCCACCCCGGCGTAGTACATCCCGTACCCTCCGCGGATGGCGGTCTTGTCGTTGACGCGGTAGGCGAACCCCGCCCGCGGTCCCCAGGCATCCCACTTCGGGCGTTCGAACGTCCGCGATCCCGTGCGGCCTGGGCCGCTGCCCGCGAAAATCACGGCCCCGGGCCGACCTCCGGCGCCGGGGTTGGGCGTGTTCGGGTCGAACGTCGAGTACTCGTCGTTCTCCTCGGTGCGGGCGGTCTGGTAGTCCAGGCGCAGTCCGGCGTTCAAGGTGAGCTTGCTGTTCACCTTGAACTCGGCGTTGATCCACGGCGCCAGGTAGTTCTCGAACCAGGTCGGCTGGGCATAGATCAACTGACTGGACGCGTGGACCTGCCCGAGCAGGAACGACGCGAAGGGATCGCCGGTCTGGCTGAGGTTGTTCCCCGCGGCGTCGTAGCCACCGGTCCCGAGCCGATTGAAATCGAAATTGCCGGCATTGGGCCCCGGGTTCCAGCCCTTGTGCGGGAACTTGTGATGCCGGTACTCGAAGCCCACCTTGACGGTGCTCCTGCCCCTGATCCAGGCCAGGTCCGTGGAGAACTGCCAGCGATCGTTCTTCTCGTACCCGAAGGCTGGCCACGAGAGACCGACGGTGTTGTAGGGGATGTTGCCGGCGAAGTTGACCTGTGGCGGCCCCGCGTCCCCGACGAGGAGGCCGCTCGCTTGCTGGGAACCCCACAGCCTCTCGGGCCAATTCGCGCCCGCCGAGAGGCTGGCGCCGCCCATGTACCAGCGGTCCCAGGCCACCGTGGAGTGGCTCATCAGGTTGTTGGTGATGATCCAGTCCCACTGGGTGTGGGCGTGCGTCGTGTAGATGCGCTGGGTGAAGCCCTCGCCGATGTACTCCGTATTCGCGGCGGAATTGCTCAGGGGGTCGTTCGGGACGTCACAGCCCTGGGCCCCGCCGCAGTTACGGACCGAGGGGCGATTGTTGTAGTAGCCGCTGAACATCGCCTTGAACCTGGGCGAGAACGAGTGGTCCAGGCGGAGAAGGATGTTGCGCGCGTCCAGCTCCCACGTTTGATCGCCCGCCGGGTTGCCGGCCACGTTGTTCGACAGGCCGGGTCGGTCCGGGCGCACCATCAAGGCCGCGTACCGCGAGGCGACGATGCTCCGCAGGGGGTCGTTGGTCGGGATGATGTTGCCGGGATAGGGGTCGCGCACGGGAACCCCGTTGACCAGGCGTGTCGTGGCGGGATTGAAGATCTGCCCGCCGAAGAGGGGCCGCCCGAGCACGTCGGTGCCGATCTGGTTGCGGGTCAGCAGCGCGCTGAAGTCGCCGGCCTTGAACGCGTCGATGGGCGTCGTGTTGCCGAAGCCCTCCAGGGTGCCGGAACGGAACCGGGTCCAGTCGGCGTTGACGAAGAAGAACGTCTTGTTCTTGATGATCGGTCCGCCCAGCGTCGCCCCCCAGTTCTTGTTGTTCAGGGGGGTCTTGGGAAGCTTGAAGAAGCCCTGGGAGTTGAGGGAGTCGTGGGCGAGATAGCTGTAGGCGCTCGCGTGCAGCTTGTTGGTGCCCGACTTGGAGGTGTACTCGATGAAGCCGCCGCTCGTGTGGCCGTACTGGGCCGAGTAGGTCGTGGTGACGACCGTGACCTCCTGGACGGCCTCGACCGGAGGCGCGCTCTCCTGGCTCCCCTGGTGCCCGGAGGCGTAACCGAACGCGCCGCCGTCGAAGAAGTTCTCGATGGCGCGGGCCTGCCCGCCGTTGATGCGGGAGTTGAACTGGCTGCCGCGGAACATCGGGTCGCCGTTCGGCGTCATCGGCAGGTAGCCCGGCTGCATCAGGAGCACCGACTCGGCCAGCCGGACATCGGCGGCGGTGACGATCGGGAGGTCCTTGTAGTACTTCTCGTTCACGCTGTGGCTGACGTCGGGCCGCGTGCTCTCGGTCGACTCCCCGCTGACTTCGATCGACTCGGTCAGGGCGCCGACCTGGAGGACGACGTCGTGGCGGACCACGTCTCCGGGCCGGAGCACGATCCCCGAGGCCACCGCCTTCTTGAACCCGGTGAGGTTGACCGACACGGTGTAGGTGCCCAGCACCAGGGGCGCGGTCGTGTAGGCTCCGGCGGAGTTGGTCACGAGGTTGGTCTCGACGCCGGTCGCCTCGTTCTTGACGGTGACCGTGGCTCCGGGAACCCCCGAGCCCTGGTCGTCCGTCACGACGCCCCCGATGACCGCCCGGTCCGATCGCTGGGCCAGAAGCGGACTGCTCAAGCAGAGAGTGAAGGAGAGAACGGCGAGCAGAAGACGGGCGGGTTGGAACCGGGTCATATTGAACCTCCCCGACGAGGACTCAAGGCGGCTTATGGTTAGGCTGCTTATAACCCCCCAGAACCGGCAGGGTCAAGCGGAATCTGACAATTTATGAGCATATAGTCATATGATATGAGCGTCCGGGCCCGGCGCCCCAAGTCGCAGTAGCATGGCGACTTAGAGCGCCTCAAGTAGGCGACTACGATCCCGCGAGCGTCAGCACAACCACCGAGCGCGGCGGAAGCCGAGCCTTGAGGGACGACTCCTGAAGCGTCGCCCCGGTAAAGGCGGCCGGCTGGACGCGGTTCGGCGCATCGAACGTGTTGTGCGCATCCATCGCGGGGGCGGTCAGGACACGGCCCGAGACGGACGTGAACTTCTGCCCCCCGATGACGCGAGCATCCACGGTCGCCACCGCCTTGGGATCGAGGTTCACCAGGCTCAGGTGCACACGGCCCCTCGTGTCGCGTGAAGCGGAAGCGCTGACCGCGGGAAGGGAGTCACTGCCGAGAGTCGAGCTGTCCGTCTGGACGTCGACCGGCAGAAACGTCGCGTCGTGATGCACCTGGTACATGTCGAACACGTGGTAGGTCGGCGTGAGCAGCATCCTGTCGCCTTCCGTCAGGATCAGCGCCTGCAAGACGTTGACGAGCTGCGCGATGTTGGCCATCTTCACGCGCTTGGCGTGGCGATGGAGGATGTGGAACGTCGCGCCCGCGACGACGGCGTCGCGAATGGTGTTCTGCTGATAGAGAAACGCTGGGTTCGTGCCTGGCTCCGCGGAGTACCAGGTACCCCATTCATCGACGTACAAGCCGACGCGGCCGTTGGGGTCGTGCTTTTCCATGATCTGTTCGGCGTCGATCAGGAGCGGGTCGATCTTCAGGGCGTCTCGCAGCACCGCATACCAGCCGCTCTCCGGGAAGCCGGTGGCGGGGAGCTTGTCCTGCCAGGTGTTGCCGAGCGTGTAGTAATGCATCGAGATCCCTTGCACACCTTGCTTGACGCGCTGCGCCAAGACATCCAGCCAATGCAGTTCCGTGCCCCCCGGCCCCGCGGCAACGCGCTGCAAGCGATTCCCGGACCAATCGCGCGCGTAGACGCTGAAACGGCGGTACAGGTCGGAGTAATACTCCGGCGTCATGTTGCCGCCGCAACCCCAGTTCTCGTTGCCGATGCCGAGGAAGGGAACCTTCCAGGGCTGCGGGCGGCCGTTGGCCTGGCGGAGCTTGGCCAGCTCGCTGTCGCCGCTGAAGGTCATGTACTCGACCCAGTCGGCCATCTCCTGCGGCGATCCGCTGCCGACGTTGGCGGCCACGTAGGGATCGGCGCCGATCAGCTCGGAGAAATCGAGAAACTCGTGGGTGCCGAAGCTGTTGTCCTCCACGACCCCGCCCCAGTGAATGTTGACTCGCCGGGGCCGCTTTTCCGGCGCGCCCACGCCGTCCTGCCAGTGGTATTGATCGGCAAAGCAACCTCCCGGCCAGCGCAGGTTGGGGATCTTGATCTTGCGGAGGGCCGCGATGACGTCGTTGCGAATGCCGCGGGTGTTCGGGATCGACGATTGGGGGCCGACCCACAGCCCGTCATAGATGCAGCGGCCGAGATGCTCGGCAAAGTGCCCGTAGATGTGCCGGCTGATCTCCGGACCGGGCTCGCCGGCGCGGATCGTCAGCGTGGCGCGCCTGGCTTCCTGCGCGAGCACGACATCCGTCGCCGTCGGCAGGAGCGACACGCCAAACAGGAAGGCCGATAGCTCAGCGACCCTTCGTTTCATGGCAAGACTCCCATCGCTCTTCGTTCTCGATCCATGCGGCAGATTCGTTACCCGAGCTGAAGCGAGACGGCGACGACGGCCTGCTTCGAAATCGTCATGGTCGCCGTGTCCCCCGACACCTGCACCGCCAAAGGGGCCAGGCCGACTTCATCGGGTCTTTCGAACGTGTTGGTGGCGTGCGTATCCTCGTGGGTCAGCACCGTGGCGCGGCCTTCGCGGAGGCGAGCGCCGCCCGTCAATCGAATCCGCGTGACGACGCTTTCCTGCAGCGACGGGTTCGTCAGCGTGACCGTCAGGATCGTGTCGCGAACCGAGGCCGACCCGGAAAGGCCGGCCAACCTGGCCGATCCCTCGAGCAGCGGAACCGTCATCTCCGGGAAGTCGATCCTGGCCGGCACGTACCGCCCGCCCAGGTGAGGCCGGTACATCTCGAACGCGTAGTAGGCGGGCGTGCGAGTGTACTTGTCTCCCACCGCCGCGAAGAGCGAGTGCAGGCAGTTGATCGTCTGCGCGACGTTGGCCATCTCGATCTTGTCCGCGTGGCGGTTGAAGATATCGAAGGTCATGGCCGTGTGCAGGGCGTCCCGCAGGGTGATCGTCTGGCTGAGAATGTAGTCGGGACCGAGCTCGGTTCCCCCGCGGTACCAGTTGCCCCACTCGTCGAGGACGAACTTGGTGCGGTGCTGGGGATCGTACTTGGCCATGATGGCCCAGTGGTCGTTGATGATCTTCTCGATGTGAACGCCCTTGTGGAGGACGGCGTACCAGCCTTTCGCGTCGAACCTCGCGCCGTCTTCGGCGGTCTGGCGGAAATCGGTGTAGTAGTGCAAGGCGAAGCCGTCCACCCTGACGCCCAGTCCGCGCACGTTTTGCAGCCCGGCGAAGAAACCCTCGGTCCAGCCGACATCGCCGTCGGCGGAGTGGCCGCGCGGCCCCGTCGCCACGAAGTACGGCCGCACGTAGACGGGAACCTGCGAGATGTACTGGCGGTACTGCGTGGCGTACTCCCCGCCGGTCATGTTGCCGCCGCAGCCCCACGACTCGTTGCCCACGCCCCAGTACTTGACGTTGAAAGGCTCCCGGTCGCCGTTGGCGGTGCGCTCGTCGGCAAGGGACAGTGTTCCCGCGGGGGCGTTGCAGTAGGACACCCAATCGTGGAACTCCTGCGGGCTTCCCGAGCCGACGTTCGCCGCGACGTACGGCTCCGCGCCGACGAGCCGGCACAGGCGCATGAACTCGTGGATGCCGAAGGCGTTGCTCTCCGTGGCGCGCCGCCCCGCGGGCATGCGGTGCTCCCAGTAGTTGTACGTGCGCGGGCGTTTGCCGGCGGCGCCGATGCCGTCGCGCCAGTGGTAACCGTCGGCGAAGCAGCCGCCGGGCCAGCGAAGATTCGGCGCGCCGATGCGCTTCATGTCGTCCACGAACCGCTTGCGGATGCCGTCGACGTTGGGGACCTTCGAGTTGCGGCCGACCCAGATGCCGTCGTAGATGACGCCGCCGAGGTGCTCGATGAAATGGCCGTAGATATGTGGGTTGATCGGCGGCCCCGGCGTCGACGGATTGATTTCGATTTCGGAGTCGGCGGCCTGCAGCGGCCGAACGCCCGCGAACGCGGCCACCCCGGTCGCGGCAACGGACCTGAGGAAGTTGCGTCGGCGAGCCATCATGACTGTCTCCCCCAACGAAATCTGTTGCTCTACGTGTGGGGCAGGAGTATATCGGCGTCTCCGTCACTGTCGAGAGGTGGCCTCATGAAGCACCTTCAAGTCGCGGTCGTCGGCGCGGCCGCGCTGGGCCTGTTTGCGGCCGCCGCGGCCGCGGGGACCGCGTCCCGAGACTACCCGGTGAAGCCGGTGCCGTTCACGGCCGTGCACTTCACGGACGCGTTCTGGCTGCCGCGCATCGAGACCAACCGGACGGTGAGCGTCCCCTTCGCCTTCGAGAAGTGCGAAGAGACCAAGCGCGTCTACCACTTCGAGCGCGCCGCCGCCGTTCTCCGGGGTGAACCCCTCGCGGACAAAGCCCCGCCGGGCTACCCGTTCGACGACACGGACCTCTACAAGGTCATCGAGGGCGCCGCCTACACGCTCAGCGTGCGGCCGGACCCCAAGCTGGAGGCGTACCTGGACGGGCTCATCGCGAAGATCGCCGCGGCCCAGGAAAAGGACGGCTACCTCTATACGACACGGACGATCGATCCGGAGAACCCGCACCGCTGGGCGGGGAAGCGCCGCTGGGAGCTGGAGAAGGTGGACAGCCACGAGCTCTACAACCTCGGCCATCTCTACGAGGCGGCGGTGGCCCACTACCAGGCCACCGGCAAGCGGACGCTCCTCGACGTGGCCCTGCGGACGGCCGACCTGCTCGACCGGACGTTCGGTCCCGGCAAGCAGTCCATCTGGCCGGGGCACCAGATCACCGAGATGGGCCTGGTGAAGCTCTACCGCGTGACGGGCGACGCCCGTTACCTGGGCCTGGCCCGGTTCATGCTGGACGCCCGCGGACCGGACGGCTCGGAAGGAGCGGGCCGCACGTACAACCAGTCGCACGGGAAGGTGGTCGACCAGGACGAAGCGGTCGGCCACGCCGTGCGCGCCACCTACATGTATTCGGGCATGGCCGACGTGGCGGCCCTCACCGGCGAACAAGGGTACGTCGACGCCCTGGAGCGCATCTGGCACGACGTGGTGGGCCGCAAGCTCTACCTGACGGGCGGCATCGGGGCCACCAGCTCCGGCGAGGCTTTCGGCCTCGCCTTCGAGCTGCCCAACATGAGCGCCTACAACGAGACCTGCGCCGCCATCGGCAACGACTACTGGAACCACCGTCTCTTCCTGCTCCACGCCGACGCGAAGTACGTCGACGTCATGGAGCGCACGCTCTACAATGGGCTCCTCTCGGGCGTTTCGCTCGACGGCAAGTCGTTCTTCTACCCGAATCCCCTCGAGTCGGCGGGCCAGCACCAGCGCAGCCCCTGGTTCGGCGTCGCCTGCTGCCCGGGCAACATGACGCGGTTCCTGGCCTCGGTGCCAGGCTACGTGTACGCGCAACAGGGCGACGCCCTCTACGTCAACCTCTTCGTCGCCAGCACGGCGGAAGTGAAGATGGACGGCGGGCGCACGGTGAAGCTGGTCCAGGAGACGCGCTATCCGTGGGACGGCGCGGTCAGGATCACGGTCACGCCGAAGCAGAACGCGCGCTACACGCTCAACGTGCGCGTGCCCGGCTGGGCCCGCAACGAGGCCGTGCCGAGCGAGCTCTACCGCTTTGCCGACCGATCCGAGGAGCCCGTCACCCTCAGGGTGAACGGCCGGGACGTGCCGCTCGTCGTCGCGAAGGGCTACGCCCGCATCGAGAGGGAGTGGAAGCCGGGCGACGTGGTGGAGCTCGGGCTCCCGATGCCCATCCGGCGCGTGGTCGCTCATCCCTCCGTCGAGGCCGACGAGGGCCGGGTGGCGCTGCAGCGCGGGCCCATCGTGTTCGCGGCGGAGTGGCCGGACAATCCCGGCGGCCGCGTGCGCAACCTGCTTCTCGGCGACGACGTCTCGCTCACCACCGAGTTTCGCCCCGACCTGCTCGGCGGCGTGCAGGTCGTGAAGGGCTCGGCCGTGGCCCTGGCCTACGACGACCAGGGCCAGGTGAACCGGCGGCAGCAGGACTTCCTGGCCATTCCCTACTACGCCTGGGCCAACCGCGGCCCGGGGGAGATGGCCGTCTGGATCCCCAATCGGCCGGCGAGCGCCCGGCCCCAGCCGCTCCCGACCCTGGCCTCGAGAGCCAAGGTCACAGCGTCCCCCGCGGGCCGGAACACCCGCGCGGTGAACGACCAGAGCGAGCCGCGATCGTCGCGGGACAGCTCCAACTCGTTCTTCCATTGGTGGCCCGAGAAGGGCAGCACGGAATGGATCGAGTACGAGCTTCCCGAGCCCGGCACGGTTTCGGAGGTCGAGGTCTACTGGCTCGACGACACGGGCAGCGGCGAGTGCCGGTTGCCGGCGTCCTGGCGCCTCCTCTACAAGGAGGGCGAGGCTTGGAAGCCGGTAGAGGCGGCGGGACCGTACGAAGTGGCGAAGGACCGCTACAACATGGTCACGTTCAAGCCGGTGGCGACGAGGGCCCTGCGGCTGGAGGTCACCCTGCAGCCGCAGTGGTCGGCCGGGATCCAGGAATGGAAGCTGAAGTAGTCGCTCAGCGGCGGGCGCCGAACGTCAGCACCGTCTTCGAGCGGTACTCCTGGCCGGGGCGCACGACGGTCGAGGGGAACGCGGGCTTGTTGGGCGAGTCGGGGAAGTGCTGGGTCTCCAGGCAGAACCCGTAACGTCGGGCGTACGCGCGGCCGCCCTTGCCCTTGATGCTGCCGTCGAGAAAGTTCCCCGAATAGAACTGCACCCCCGGCTCCGTGGTCGCGACGTCCATCGTGCGGCCGGTCGTCGGCTCGAACACGCGCGCGGCCCGGGACAAGCCCTCGCCGCGGCGGTTCAGCACGAAGTTGTGATCGTAGCCGCCTCCATTCCGAATTTGCTCGTCGTCCGCTCCGATGCGCGCACCGATGGCGGCCGGCTTCCGGAAGTCGAACGGCGTTGCCGCGACCGGGGCCAGAACGCCGGTCGGGATGAGCGTCTTGTCGACCGGGGTGAACCGGTCCGCGTCGATCGTGAGCTCGTGACCCAGCACGTCCCGCTTCCCGTCCCCGGCCAGGTTGAAGTAGGAGTGCTGGGTGAGGTTGACCACCGTGGGCTTGTCGGTGGTGGCCAAGTACTCGAAGCTCACCTCGTTGCCGTCGGTCAGGGTATAGGTCACCCGTACGTCGAGGTTGC
>Ga0210378_10001751_pt1 | contig 11283 bp, 14 predicted proteins | sample PLM1_60_b1redo_FD_155465 | JGI IMG/M metagenome (GOLD analysis project Ga0210378, IMG submission 155465) | Groundwater sediment microbial communities from an aquifer in East River, Colorado, USA - PLM1_60_b1 redo | ecosystem: Environmental > Terrestrial > Soil > Riparian zone | place: USA: East... | reverse complement strand
TCTCCCTGGAAGGAGAGTGGCACGGGTTGGGCCATCCCCTCTCCCTGGAAGGGAGAGGGGCAGGGGTGAGGGTAGGCGAGAGCGCTCGACTCCACGGACGGGAACGGGCACGTTCACGGCCACGAGCACGTGCACGGAGCATCCGCCGTGCCAGCGCTGTCTCCGTCCGGGAGCGCTGACACGGCGGGATGCAGAGCCCGGCGGCTCGTCGGCAAGCACGCTTCCTTGGGGGGCCACGCTGGGCGCCCCATCTTTGTGAGGGTCGCCCATCGCGGCCCGCCAAAGGAGGTTCACGATGCCCACCGATTTCACCCCCGGTTCAGCACCCACCGCATCCGCGCCGCCCATCTTCGCCGGCGCGGCGCTACTCGACGCTGAGAAGCTGGACGCGTATCGAGTTGCCCTCGAATTCCAAGCCATGGTCGGCCAGCTCGTGCCGGAGAGGCCCGACACTCGGTTCTTTGCGTGTCAGGGGAACCTCTGGGACCGCGTGCTGCGATTGGCGAAGGAGCATGGATGGGTTCCGGCCGGGTCGGTGCCTATCGCTGGGCCAATGGTCAGCCGCAGATCCACGCGGACTTCAGGCCTGACTATGAGCCGCAGTCGGACTACTTCAAGGTCGTCAACGAGACCGATGCTCGAGAGCTCGCGGCAAGCCTTCGCCGGGTCGCAGCTGCAATCGACAACGGCCGCGTGCAGGTCCAGCCGAATCCGGGCCCGGTCCTTCTGCGTGACGATATGACGCAGTTCGAGCACAGCCTCATTTCCGGAGATCTGGATGCCGGGTTCCTTCAACGTCTCGCAGCGTTCGTCGAGCAGGGTCAATTTGCGTTTGCTTGGGATGACTGATGTCCGCTAGGAGCACGCTCTGAGAGTGAATGATCTTGGCCCTCGACTTGAGCCGTTACGCTGACCTGCGGCCGCTACTGTTTCACTTCACGGCCAGAGAAAATCTCGAATCCCTTCGCCGCATAGCGGTCTTGTTCAGTGCTTCGGTGATTGCAGTTGCAGCCGGCCGACCCGACCGCCTTCAGCGCCCCGACAGCCGTCCGAGGCTTCGGTTTGGCACATTCGAGGTCGTCCTTCGGGACCAAGGTCCCCTGCATCCGGGGCACGCCGTCTTCGCCGACGTCCCCGCACGGCAACGAAACGGGTCGATGGAGTCCCCGCATCCCAAAGACGCCGGTCCAATGGTCCAGGTAGGCGCAGGTGATCGTGATACGATCCCGAACATGAGTCGGAAGGCAGAAAAGGTTCTCGAAGAAGCGCTGACCCTTCCACCGCCGGAGCGCGCCGATCTGGCTGCTACCCTGCTCGACAGTCTCGATGAGCGGGAAGACGAGGGCGTGGAGGAGGCGTGGGCCCAAGAAGTAGAGCGCCGCATCCAGGAGGCAGAATCGGGCGCGGTCAAGATGATTCCCTGGTCGGAGGCCCGCCGCCGCCTCCGCGCAAGACTGGATGCCGCGCGCCGACCTTGAGATCCATCCAGAAGCCCTGCTTGAAGCCGAGGCTGGTGTCGCATGGTATCTCGAACGTAGCCGTGGCGCCGCGGAGCATTTCCTAGCCGAGCTCGAGCGTGCGATAGACCTCATCTTGGAGGCGCCGGACCGCTGGCCTCCCTACCTTCGCGACACTCGTCGGTACGTCATGTACAAATTCCCGTACAGCGTTATCTACCGCGCATCCGACACTCTTGTCAGTATCTACGCACTCGCCCACGCGAAGCGGCGGCCGGGCTATTGGAAGAACCGCCTTGCGCAGGGGGGTCTCGATGTGTAGAGTGATGTGTAGGAGGCGGGCTTGCCGACGAACCTGGCCATCGACGACGATCTGCTCGAGGAGGCGCTCCGGATGGGTGGCCGGCGCACCAAGCGGGAAACCGTGAACGAGGCTCTGGCCGAGTATGTTCAGCGGCGCAAGCGTCGCCATTTCGCGAAGCTGTTCGGCACCGTCGACTTCCGGCCTGACTGGGACTACAAGAAGGCGCGTCGGCGGTCGTGATCGTCCTGGACACGAGCGTCTTGTCCGCGGTTCTCCGGCGGCGCAAGCGTGGCGACGCCGAGCAGGCCCTTGCCGATCGTCTGACGGCTGTGCTCAAGACCGAAGAGCAGGTCTCGGTTCCCGGCATCGTCCTGCAGGAACTGCTGAGCGGCATAGCGGAACAGAAGCAGGGCGAGCGGGTCCTGGCGGCCATTCGCGAGAGCTTTCCCGTAATGCTGGCGACCGAGGGCGACCATCTGAAAGCCGCCGACCTCAGCAACCTGGCGGCCCGCAAGGGAGTGGCGCTCTCGACCCCGGATGCCCTGATTGCCGCCCAGGCCTTCAACCGCAGGGCGAGCCTGTTCACGACGGACGGTGACTTCCCGGAACTTGCCGAGCTCGCCGGCCTGAAGCTGCTCTAGCCCTCCCGCACCGTGAACTCCCCGCCTTCGGCGCGGACGACGTACAGCGTGTCGAAGCCTTCTTGACGGCTGGGCGGCTCGAGGCGGGCGCGGGCGACGTGGATCGCGACGTCGGGGACGCGCGCTTTCCCCTCGCGCGCACGGTTGCGGGCCAGGCACTCCTTCGCGGTGGCGTCGAAGAGATAGCCCACGGCCCTGGCCCCCGCGGAGCGCGCGGCGGCGATGAGGGGAGCCCGATCGGCCACCTTCAGGTTCGTGTTGTCCACCACCACCGGCCGGCCGGCGGCCAGCGCCTGGGTGACGAGGGCGAGCTGGCGGGCGTTGCGGTCACGCGTGCTGCCCATGAGGTCCTTGCTCACGTGGACGTGGCCGGCGAGGCGGGCGCGCACGAAGCTCGTCTTGCCCGCCCCCGGAAGACCGACGAGGATGGCCAGCTCGAGCGGCGGCGGTTCTCCGCTCAATCCCCTTCCTGCAGCACCCGCCGATAGACGTCGCGCGCCGGCAGGCCCAGGGCGCGCGCCACCTCCTTCACCGCTTCGCGCCGGGTGCGGCCCTCGGCGGTAAGGCGCGCGAAGAGCTCTTCGGCCGTCTCGGATGCGGCGGGCGGCGCTTCGGGCGCGCCCCCGACCACGAGGACGATCTCACCCTTGATCTCCTTGCGCCCCGCGAGGTGCGAGCGCAGCTCGCTCAGCGTTCCCGGCTGGTACTCCTCGTGTAGCTTGGTCGCCTCGCGGCACAGGAAGGCCGGCCGGTCGCCGAAAATCTCCCGCATGTCCTGCAGGCAGCCCAGCACCCGGACGGGGGACTCATAGACGACGAGGGTTTCCCTCGCCCCTGCGAGCTCCTCGATGGCCTTCCGTCGCGCCCCCGAGCGGGGGGGCAGGAAGCCCACGAAGAGGAATCGGTCAGTGGGCAGGCCGGAGACGGACAGCGCCGCTACCGCCGCGCTGGGGCCCGGGATCGGCACGACGGGCAGGCCCTCCGCGCGCGCCTCGCGCACGAGACGGTAGCCGGGGTCGGAGATCCCCGGCGTACCCGCGTCGGAGACGAGCGCCACGTCGCCTCCCTGCCGGATCACGTCCAGGACGCGCGCGCCCTTCCACCGCTCGTTGTGCTCGAAGTACGACGTGGTGGGGGTCGTGATCCCGTGCGCCTTGAGCAGTCCCGCGGTCCGGCGGGTGTCCTCGCAGGCGATGAGCCGCGCCTCCCGCAACACGCGCAAGGCGCGGAGCGTGATGTCCTCGAGGTTGCCCAGGGGGGTCGCGACCACGTAGAGCGTCCCCGAGCGCTCCGTCATCGCCATGCTACGATCCGGCGCGGTGGAGGAGAGCGCGGGAGACGCCGCCGGGACGGCAAAGCGCCGGGCCGCGGCGGGATGCGCGCTGGTGCTGTGGGTTCTCGGCCTCGACGCGTGGCTCCACGGCCCGATCCTCCGCGACCGCCTGGGCCCCCTCGCGGCGCTCCTGCTCCTGCTCGCGGCGGCGGCAGCCGCGGTCATGGGGCGCGATCCCCGTCGACCCATCACCTTCACGCGCGGCTTCGCGGCCGCGGTGGCCGGCGTGTGCCTCGTAGCCACGCTGGCGCGCCTGCCCGCCCTCGCCGCACCGGGCAGCCTGATCTCCTCGGACAGCGCGGTGGCCGGCATCATCGCACAGGACCTGCGGGCGGGGCAGCTTCCTCCGCCGATCTACGCCCCCGGCTTTCCCTACGAAGGAACGTTGAAGCCGCAGCTGACCGCGCTTCTCGGCCTCTCCCTGCCCGGCCTCGGCACGCCGCTGCTCTATGCGCTCTCGTCGCATCTCTTCTACCTGTTGTGGACGGTGGCGGTGATGCTCCTGGCCCGCGACGTCGGCGGCACGAGGGCGGCGCTCGGCGCGGGGCTGTTCATGGCGATCCCACCCCGCTTCCTCATGGCTTTCTCTCTCAACAACGTCGGCCAGTACCCCGAGGTGAACGCGCTCGGGACCCTTGGTCTGGCGCTCATCGTCGGCCCGGGCGGTCTGCTTCTGCCCGGCTTCCTGATCGGGCTCGCCGTGTGGCAACAGCTTCTCGGGATCTACTTCGTGATCGTGGCCACGGTGGCCGTCGCCTTGACTCCAGAGCTCCGCCGGACCCGCCGGGTGGCGGCTGGGCTCGCGGGCCTGTTGGCGGGGAGCTATCCCGTGTGGGCCTGGAACGCCACCCATGCCTGGGCGACGCTCGACTTCTTCCGCCGCGGGGGCAAGCAGCCGATGGAGCGGCTGGCCGGAGTGCCTGAACGCCTCGCCCAGACGGTGAGCGTCAGCTTCCCGAAGATGTTCGGCCTCACCGACGCGGGGGTGGGGGACGGGTTGGCGACGGCGCTGGGACTGGCGTTGCCGGTGCTCGTGCTGGCGATGCTGTGGGCGCGCCGCCGGGAGCTCGCCGAAGGCCGGGGCCGGCGCGCGGTGTTCCTCGTGGGCATGCTGTTCGTCGTCGTGCTGGGCGTCTTCTGCATCTCCAAGTTCAGCTACCGCGGCCTGCGCCGCCCTCGGTACCTGATTCCCGTCTACACCTCGACCGCGGTCGCCCTGGGCTGGGCCGTCGACGCGCTGGCGCGGCGCTCGCGCGCCGCTTCGGCGGCGACCGCGGTGGCCGTCGTGGGGCTCAACGGCATCGGGCTCTATCCATGGCTGCGCGGACGCGCGCCGCTCGAGGCCGCGGACCGCGCTTTCCTGCGGACGGCGCAGGACCTGGGGATCCGGACCGGCTACACCGGCTTCTGGATCGGTCCCCGGCTCTCGTTCCTGTCCGAAGGTCGCGTGATCCTCTCCGGGGAGCTCGGCCCGGACGTTTCCTGGGTCCACTCCGCACATGCGCAGCAGGTTCGAGCGCAGGGTCCCGACGCCATTGTGCTCGACCAGCCCGACCTCGTCCGCGCGCTCGAGCGGCGGCTGGATGCGCTGGGAGTGCGGCGAGAGCGCACCGACGTCGCCGGCCTGACCATCCTTCATCACTTCTCGCGGCGCGTGAACCTCGAGGAGCTCGTGGGTTACGACTCCGACCATGCGGGTGCCCGAGAGCCGGCGGACGAGATGCCAGATGACCCAAATAGTTGATATAGAAGTTTTTAGCCAGAACAGGTGTCAATTCGGCAATGTTGCGCGGCGGGGTGAGGTGAGCGACAATCCTCGTATGCCGCTGAGCCGCAATTATTTCCTTGACACTCGTCTCGGGATCCGCCTAGGATCCCGCCGATCTGGGCCGTCGTGACCAGCCCCTGATCGGAGGGAATACGGTTTCCTTTCGCGTACAAATCTCTACAGATTAGGGGGTGTTCAGGTTTTGGCCGAGATCAAACTGCAGGAGGGCGAGTCGATCGAAAACGCCCTTCGCCGCTTCAAACGGAAGGTTCAGCAGGAAGACATCATCAAGGACATCAAGAAGCACAGCTTCTATCTCAAGCCGGGTGACAAGCGCCGCGCGAAGCAGGCGCTCGCCCGCAAGAGGAATCGCAAGAAGATCCGCCGTGAGACCGAGTAGGACGTAGCCGGATCCGCCCGCGGGAGGCCGCGGGGCTCTCTGGGGGCACCAAGTGCCCCCAGAGCTCAAAGGGCGAGCGTCGGGAGCCACTCCCACGCGAGCGAAATGCGAGAGGACATGGAGTACCGAGACAAGACGCTGGTTTGCGTCGAGTGTCACCAGCCGTTCACCTGGACCGCGGGTGAGCAGCTCTTCTATGCGGACAAGAACTTCAAGAACGAGCCCAAGCGGTGCAAGGACTGCAAGGCGAAGCGCAACTCGCGATTGAATCATCCTCAGCGCGAGCGCGTCGAGACCACCGCGACCTGCTCCCAGTGCGGCAAGGAGACCACGGTCCCCTTCAAGCCCACCCAGGGACGGCCGGTCTACTGCAAGGAGTGCTTCCAGCAGCGTAAGGCCGCGGCGGTCTAGCCTCTCCTCCCTCCAAGGAAGCTTACCGAACCGGGCGACCCCTGCTCTGGACCGCCCGTCTGCCCAGCGAAAGGATACGTGTCAGCGCGTGGCGGCAGCCTGCACGGCCGTCACCGCAATGACGTCGACGATATCCTCTACCGAACAGCCCCGGGACAGGTCGTTGGCCGGCCGGGCCAGCCCCTGAAGGATCGGGCCCAGGGCCCGGGCCCCGGCAATGCGCTCGACGAGCTTGTAGCCGATGTTCCCCGCGTCGAGGTCGGGAAAGATGAGGACGTTGGCCCGCCCCGCCACCGGGCTGCCGGCGGCTTTGCTGGCCGCCACCGCGGGCACGAGGGCGGCGTCGAGCTGCAGCTCCCCATCCGCCGCCAGCTCCGGCGCTCGCGCGCGCACGATCCGGGCCGCTTCGGCCACTTTGCGGGACCGCGGATGGTCCGCGCTTCCCCGCGTGGAGAACGACAGGAGGGCGACTCGGGGGGTCGCCTCGAGAAACTGGCGGGCGTTCTCCGAGGCCAGGATCGCGATCTCGGCCAGCTCCGCCGCCGAAGGCTCGGGGTTCACGCCGCAGTCCGCGAAGACGAGCGCGCCCCCTTCGCCCAGCTCGGGGCGCGGCGTGAGCATCAACATGAACGACGAGAGCCGGCTCACCCCGCTTCTCACGCCGATTCCGCGCAGGGCGGCCCGGAGCGTCTGGGCCGTGGTCGACAGCGCCCCGGCCACGAAGCCGTCGTACCGGCCGAGGGCGACGCCCAGCGCGGCCCAGAGGAGCGGATCGGCGAGGTGCTCGCGCGCCTCCTCGGCGCCGATGCCGCGGTGCCGCACCCGCTCGACGTAGGCGCGCAGGGTCGCCTCGACCTCGCGGCCCTCCCGGGCGACGGGCTCGATGCCGACGCCCGCCAGTTCGACCCCTGCCTCCCGCGCCGTGACGGCCACTTTTTCCGGGTCGCCCAGCAGGGTCACGCGCGCCAGCCCCTTCCGGGCGGCGATGGCCGCCGCCTGCACCGAGCGGGGCTCGGTGCCCTCGGCCAGGGCGACGTGGCGGCCCGCCTCCCGGGCCCGGGTGTGGAGACGCTCGCGGAGGTCCATGAGAAGGCACGAAGCTAGCACACCTCGGCCCAGCGTTGACAGCCGTGCGAAGCCTGTGATAGCGTGGCCGCTCCTCGCAAGTAATTGTCGCCGCAGGGAGAAAGCGCCATGAAGATCGTCGAGCGCCAGGTCGGTGACGTGACCATCCTCGACCTCCACGGGAAGATCCTGATCGGCGAAGGGGACGACGCCCTCCGCGACGCGGTGACGAGGTTGGTAGACAGCGGGAAGAGCAAGCTCATCCTGAACCTCGCCGACGTCCCCTACGTGGACTCGGCCGGCCTGGGCGAGATCGTGCGCTGCTACACCACGGTCAGCCGCAAGGGTGGCAAGCTGAAGCTCCTCAACCTGACCAAGAAGATCCAGGACCTGCTGGCCATCACCAAGCTCCTCACCGTCTTCGAGACCTACGACTCGGAGGAAGAGGCGGTCCGGAGCTTCTAGGCAGCCCTGCGGGCGATCCTCGTCTCGCTGCGGCCCCACCAGTGGACGAAGAACCTGGTGGTGTTCGCGGCCCTCGCCTTCTCGAAGCATCTGTTCGAGCGTGGCCCCCTCCTGCGCTCGCTGCTCGCCTTCGCCCTCTTCTGCGCGCTCTCCGGCGCCGTCTACCTGCTGAACGACGTTGCCGACGTGGAGCGGGACCGACTGCATCCCGTCAAGCGCCGGCGGCCGGTGGCGAGCGGCGAGCTGGCGGTGCGCACGGCAGTGCTCGTCGCCGCCGGGCTCGGCCTGGCGGCGCTGGGCGGGTCGTGGCTTCTCGGTCCCGCCTTCCTGATCAGCGCGGCCGGCTACGTTGCCCTCAACCTTCTCTACTCCTTCTGGCTGAAGGAGATCGTGATCGTGGACGTGCTGGCCGTCAGCCTCGGCTTCGTCATCCGGGCCGTCGCCGGCGGCGTCGCGATCGGGGTGGCGGTCAGCGACTGGCTGCTCATCTGCACGGTGCTGCTCGCGCTCTTTCTCAGCCTGTCCAAGCGCCGGTACGAGCTGACGTCCCTCAGCGGCGCCGCCCCCGGCCACCGGGCCAGCCTCGCCGAGTACAGCCCGTACCTCCTCGACCAGATGATCGGAGTGGTGACCGCGTCGTGCCTCATGGCCTACGCCTTCTATACGACGGCCGAGGAGACGCGGGAGAAGTTCCAGACGGACCGGCTCGCCTGGACCATCCCTTTCGTGCTCTACGGCATCTTCCGCTATCTTTATCTGGTGCATCAGAAGGAGAAGGGGGGCAGCCCCACCGACGTGCTGCTGACCGACCGGCCGTTGCTGGTGGCGGTGGCGCTGTGGGCGGCGGCGGTGGTGGCCATCGTCTACACCGCCCAGGGGCCGCCGGTGCCCCTGCGGCCGTGACGAGGAGCGTGTCCAGGGCAAACTATGGAGGACACGCTCCTAATATGAGAGACGGAAGGAGTGTGCGCACGTTACGTTTGTCCTGCGGTCCGAAAGGCCGCTTCAGGATTCCGTCTCCTGTTTTGTCGGGACGGAATCCTTGACGTTCCAGATCAAGGCCGCGGGCGTGGACGTCGAGGCGATCATGCGGGAGATCCGCGAGCGCATCGACGAGAAGCGCCGCAAGGGCCTCCTCACGGACGCCGAAGTACGGGAGATCGCCGAGCACCGGCTGGAAGGGGTGCTGGAGGCGCACGACTTCAAGCCCGACCTGCTGTCGGAGTTCCGGGAGCATCCGGACCGCTGGAACTTCTCTTTCGACCCCACGACACCCTACCGCAGCAGCCGGGGCGCGGCCGGCCGCGCGCTGGAGGCGGTGCGGAGGCTGCTGCGGCCGGTGCAGAAGCTCTTCTGGAACCCGACGCCGATGATCTCCGCGCTCTCCCGCCAGGCGGACCTGAACACCTACTACGTCCACCTCCTGCACAACCTGTCGGCGGAGCTGACGCGCCTCAACCTCGAGGTGCAGGAGCTGAAGAACCGGTCCCTCCAGCTCCAGGCGCGCCTCGAGCTGCAGGCGAGGCGTGAGAAGACGCTCGAGGCGATGCTGGACGGCCGCGACCGCGGCCCGGAGGAGCGCGGCGGGGGGGACGGACCGAGTTGAACCCGCGGCGGGTCCACCAGCTCGTGGCCGCCCTCTCCTACGGCGACGCCATCGGCAACGAGGCCCTTGCCATCCAGGGCCACCTCCGCCGCGCGGGGTTCGAGTCGGACATCTTCGCGGAGGGGGTCCACCCGCGCATGGCGCACCTCACGCGCCCACTGTGGGAGTACGCCGACGTGTCGTCGCCGGAAACGGTGTGCCTCTTCCACTTCTCGATCGGGAGCGCCGCGGGGCGGATGATCTACCACGCTCCCGACCGTCTGGTGAGCATCTACCACAACATCACGCCCGCCGACTGGTTCCTCGGCTTCCACCCGCACCTGGCCGGGCTGTGTCACCACGGCCGGCGCGAGCTGGCCGCCTTCGCGCCGCGCACGGAGCTCGGGCTGGCGGACAGCGAGTTCAACCGCCGGGAGCTGGAGGCGGCGGGCTACCGCCGGACGGCGGTGTTGCCCATCGTCCTCGACCTGGACGGCTACCGCCGCCCGGCCTCGCGGGTCGCTCACCGACTCTACGACGACGGCCGGGTGAACGTGCTCTTCGTGGGGCGCATCATCCCGAACAAGCGGATCGAGGACCTCATCGGGGTGTTCGCCCTCTACCAGCGCCACGTGGAGCCGCGCTCGCGCCTGCTGCTCGTGGGCGACTACCGCGGCCACGAGCACTACTACGACCGGCTGCAAGAGCGTGTGCGCCGTCTCGGCGCCGACGAGGTGGTGTTCACCGGGCACGTGGACGACGACGACCTGCGGGCGTATTACGCGACCGGCGCCGTGTTCCTCTGCCTGTCCGAGCACGAGGGCTACTGCGTGCCGCTGCTCGAGGCCATGGCCTTCGGCCTGCCCGTGATCGCGTACGACGCCGGCGCGGTGGCGGAAACGCTGCGCGGGGGAGGGATCCTGCTGCAGGAGAAGAGGCCGGAGGTGGTCGCGGAGCTGGTCGGCCGCGTGCTCCAGGACGACGCCTTGCGCGCGGCGGTGCTGCGCACGCAGGAGCGGGCGCTGGGTGCCGTGCGCGCCATCGACTTCTCGGCGCTGCTGCGAGAGCGATTGGCGCCGGTGCTGGGTGCTCCGGTGCTCGGCCGTTGAGGATCGACCAGTGGGTCCCGGCGCTGCATCGGGGTGACGCCATCGGCGATTCGGCGCGCCTCATGCGCGACGCTTTCCGGTCCTGGGGTCACCAGGCCGACGTCTACGCGCTCGAGCTGGACGAGGACCTGAAGGGCGACGGCCGGCCCTTCTCCCAGTGGCGAGCGGGCGGCCCGGACGACGTCGTGATCCTGCACTTCGCGCTGCCGTCGCCCCTCAGCGCCGCCTTCGAGGCCCATCGCGGCAAGCGCGTGCTCCTGCACCACAACATCACCCCGCCCGGGTTCTTCCTCGGCCACGACGCGGAGATGGTGCGCATCTGCGCGATCGGCCAGGAGGAGTTCCGCCGCCTCGCACCGCACGCGGACCTGGGACTGGCCGACAGCGAGTTCAACCGCCGTGAGCTGGAAGCGGCGGGCGTCGTGCGCACCGGCGTCCTCCCCATCTACCTCGACTTCCGCCGGTACCGGGAACGGCCGAACCCGGTGCTGCGGCGCATGCTGGAGGATGGGCGCACCAACCTGCTCTTCGTGGGGCGGATCGCCCCCAACAAGCGGCAGGAGGACCTCATCCGGCTGGTCGCCTACTGGCGCCGCTTCATCTCTCCCGACGTGCGACTCCTCCTCGTCGGCAAGCTGCCCCGCCGGCGCCACTACTACGACGCGCTCCAATCCTTCTTCTACGAGGAAGGCTTCACGCCGGCAGAGGTGGTCTTCACCGGCCACGTCGACCACGCCGAGATGCT
>Ga0210378_10001750_pt1 | contig 11286 bp, 5 predicted proteins | sample PLM1_60_b1redo_FD_155465 | JGI IMG/M metagenome (GOLD analysis project Ga0210378, IMG submission 155465) | Groundwater sediment microbial communities from an aquifer in East River, Colorado, USA - PLM1_60_b1 redo | ecosystem: Environmental > Terrestrial > Soil > Riparian zone | place: USA: East... | reverse complement strand
GCTCGACCAGGTCGGGCGGCTCCAGCGCCAGGTGCTGAGCCCGCGCGGCCTGACCTTCAGCGGGCTGGCCGACCGGGAGGTGGAGGTTCTGCGGCTCGTCGCCGACGGGCTGGACACCGCGGAGATCGCCGACAAGCTGGCGTACTCCCAGCGGACGGTGAAGAACGTCCTGCACGACGTCACCAACCGGCTCCAGCTCCGGAACCGGTCGCACGCCGTCGCGTACGCGCTGCGGCACGGCCTTATCTAGTTGCGAGGGGGGCTCGCGTGCCCGGACGGGCACGCGGGCCTACCCCAACCGCTGCCCTCGCGGGGATGCTCGCGGGCGCGCGGACGGCGACTGTGATAGCCGGCGCCGTCCGGCCGCCGACATCAGCGACGACCCGTTGAGGAGTGCTTGTGCGACGCACACCCGCGCGACGCGGTATCAGGGCAGCGGTCGCGACGACACTCGTCGCCGGCCTACCGATCGTGGCGGTGATGGTGGGCGCGCCACCGGCCGCAGCCGCCGCGCCACCGGCGCCGGGCCGCCTCGCCTACGTCGGGGAACACCACGACGAGTTGGCGTACGCGGTCGACGGCGCGCAGACGCCGCTCTTCCCGAACGAGGCCGGCCCGACGCCGGTCGACTATGACGCCTCCGCCGACCCGAACGGCGGCCTGACCTGGGTGAGCACCCGGGACGACCGCCGCGGCGACATCTACTACCTGGCTCCGGGCTCGGAGGCGCCGATCAGGCTGGCCGCCAACGCCGCCACCGACCGGCAACCCGCGCTCTCGCTGGACGGGACCACCGTCGCGTTCGTCTCCGACCGCGGCGGCGTCACCCAGATCTGGGCCGTGAACACCGACGGCACGAACCTGCGCCAGATCACCACGGTGCCGCCGGCCAACCCGCCCGGTGCGCCGCGCGCCGTCGACAGCGGGCCGACGTGGTCGCCGGACGGTACCCGGCTGGCGTTCAGCAGCACCCGGCACAACCTCAACGGCGACCTCTACACGACGACGGTCAACCCGCCGCAGGTCACACCGGTGCGGATCACGGTCTCCACCGGCGCCAACGGCGCGATCCAGCCCGCGTGGGACCCGGTCGCGGACCACAACCGGATCGCCTTCACCCGGACTTCGGGTCCGACGAACCCGACCCGGCTCCTGTCGATCCCGCCCAACGGCGCCGGCACAACTACCCAGCTGGTGCCGTTGTGGGACGCCAGCCAGGCGAGCTGGAACGCCGAGGGCAACACGATCGCGTTCACCAGCCGCCGGCTCAACCCGGATGGCGGGATCTACGTCAAGACAGTCGACGACATCGGCGGCGGCTCGCCCGAACCCGAGCTCGTCTACGACGACAACCGCAACCCCGAGGCCAACGCCACCTGGTACTACGTCCCCGAGTCGCCGCCGCTGGTGGTCTTCACCCACGCTGCCGCCGACGAGCCGGGCGAGATCCGGGACGTGCAGCTGCCGGACGGTACGAACGACCGTGACCTGAGCTTCCGGCCTAACAGGTTCGAGAGCGCCCCGGCGTACTCGCCGGACGGCCGCAAGGTCGCCTACAGCCGCCGCAACGGCACGGTCAACGACATCGTGACGATCAACGCCGACGCGACGACCGTCACCCCAACTGTGCTGACCCGCCCGCGCGCGCCGGAGCGGGACGTCGACCCGGTGTACTCGCCGGACGGCACCAAGCTGGCGTTCGTCCGGTCCAACCGGATCATCGTCATCAACGTGAACACCGGCGCCGAGCTGTTCCGGGTGCCGCCGCCCCCGCCGACCACGCCGAACAACGGTTTGGTCGACGGTGAGCCGACCTGGTCGGCCGACGGGCAGCGGATCATGTTCGCCCGGTACACAGTGCCGGTGGCCGCCCCGCCGATCCCGCTGGCGCGCGCGCTGGCGGCGAACCCCCTGGACGGCCTCGACACCGACGTGTGGTCGGTGCGCGCCTCCGACGGCGGCGACCAGCTCAACCTGACCGGCGCCGACGACACCCCGGCCATCAGCTTCGACCGGCAGCCGCGGCTGGCGCCGAACGGGCAGGCCCTGGTCGTCAACCGCAACGGCCGGCTCCGCCTGATCCCGCTGGCGAACAACCAGCCGACCGGCACCCCGCGTGACCTGGCGATCGTGACCCCGCCGAACGACCCGATCAGCGGGGTGCAGTACCCGGCCTGGGCACCGGACTCGAAGTCGATCGCGTTCTCGGCGATCCGCGGCCCGAGCAACACCCGGGACATCGGCGCGATCACGGTGCCGGCTACCGGCGACGGCGTCCTGTCGTGGCTGACGACGTCGATCGGCAACGAGAACCAGCCCGTGTACCAGCCGACGTCGGACCTCGAGGTCACGGTCGCGCCGAGCGACCCGGAGATCCTGGTCGGCGAGACCACGACGCTCACAGTGACGGTCACGAACCTTGGCCAGGCCGGTGCGCGCAAGGTCAAGGGCACGCTGGCGCTCCAGACGGGGCTCACCGCCACGTCGATCACCACCACCACGCCGGGGGCGACCTGCTCGCTGGCCACGGTGAGCTGTGACCTGACCGGGCCGCTGCCGGCCGAGGGCACGTTGGTGTTCAACGTGATCGCGTTCGGGCAGACCGCCGGCACGTACACGCCGACCGCCACGGTGAGCGGCTCGATCCTCGACCTCGGTACCGCCAACAACACGGCGACGACGACGGTGATCGTCACGACGATCCCGGACGTCGACTTCCGGGACGTCGGGGTCGCGATGGCCACGACGCCGGCCACGGGCTTCAAGGGCGGTGACCCGGTGGTCGCCACGTACACCGTGCTCAACCGCGGCGAGGCCCCGGCCACCGGCGTCACCCTCACGACCGACCTGCCCGGCACGCTCGGGCGGGGCACCGTCACCGGCTGCACGCTGACGGGGGTGAGCTGCGAACTCGGGCAGCTCGCCCCCGGCCAGACCGCCAAGGTGAGCATCGCGCTCAGCCCGGACGCCAAGGTGACCGCGGCCGTCTCGGGCACGATCAAGGCGCGGTTCGCCCAAGGGACCGACGAGAACGCGGCCAACGACAAGGCGACCGGCACGATCAAGGTGCTCCAGCCGACGATCACCGTGATCCCGGCGGTCGGCCCGCCGGGGTCGGTCGCCCGCGTCACCGGCAAGGAGTTCCCGCCCGGCGTGGCGATCAACCTGACCTGGGACAAGGGCATCAACCCCGCGTCGCGGAAGTTCACCGTCCGTCCGGACGGCACGTTCGACGGGCAGGCGCTGGTGTTCCGCCGGGACCAGCTCGGCGCGCGGTTCCTCGCCGCGAGCGGGCTGCGGTTCGGCGCGGTCCAGGACGACTTCCTGGTCGTCCCCCGGACGTTCTCCCCGCCGGACTTCGTCTCGCGGGGCTGATCCGATGATCCATGAGGTCGACGAGGCCCTGCGGCGCCTGATTCGCGAGGAGGCGCTGCAGGGGTCCGATGTGGAGGTCGTGTTCGACGCCCCCACCAAGGACTGGGCGGCCCGGCGCAACTCGCCCACCGTCAACCTCTACCTGTACGACCTGCGGGAAGACCTGCGACGGAAGCAGCGCGGGCTGCTCAACGAGTACGACGAGCGCGGCACCACGGTCGTTGCCCGCCACCTGCCGCCCCGCTACATCAAGCTGTCCTACCTGCTCACGGCATGGACGCAGCGGCCGGAGGACGAGCACCGGCTGCTGTCGTCCCTGCTCATGTGTTTCCTGGCCCGGGAAGCGGTACCGCCGGCGCTGCTGTCCGGCCGGATGGCCGAGCTGGCGCTACCGGTACCGCTCACCGTGGCCCTGCCGCCGCCGGAGGACCGCTCCTTCGCCGACGTCTGGACCGCGCTCGGCGGCGAGCTGAAACCGTCGCTGGACATCGTGGTGAGCGCGCCGGTCGACGCCGCAGCGGTGCTCGCCGTGGGGCCGCCGGTGCGCGAGGGGCTCTCCGTCGACCTGGGTGGTGTGGACGGCGGGTACGCCGACGACCGGGTCGGCCACCAGCCGCAGCCCGTAACCGACGACGGCGAGCAGCCGCGCCTGGCGATGCGGCGGGACCGGAGCGTGCGCCACCCATGAGCGGGGACGCCGGCGCCAGCCTTGCCCACCTGCTCGACCGGTTGACCGCCGTGGAGCAGCAGGTCCGGCGGGCGGTTGCCCAGCGGCGGGCCACCGATCCGGCGCCGGACGACCCGTTCCGTGGGCTGTACCTCTCCGACGAGGTGGTCGACGAACTGCTCGACACGCCGCGTGGGCCGTTCGCCGGTGACGTGCCCGATGGCGGCGGCGACCGGCTGGAAACGCTGGCGGCCGACGCGGGCCTGTCGCCGCTCGACGTGCAGCTGCTGCTCGTCGCGGTCGCGCCCGATCTGGACAGCCGGTTCGAGCAGCTGTACGGGTACCTCAACGACGACGTGACGCGCCGCCGGGCCAGTCTCGGCCTGGCGCTGCGGCTCTGCGGCCTGGCCGAGGCCGATCCCCGGGGTCGGGGCCGGTTGGGGCCGCACGGGCCGCTGGTGGTCGCCGGTCTCGTCCAGGTGGACGAGCGGGAACGGTCGTTCCTCACCCGCCCGTTGCGAGTACCGGACCGGGTCGTCGCGCACCTCCTCGGCGACGACCGCCCCGATGCGGTGCTGGCCCCCGTGCTGGCCACTCCCCCGGTCGAGCTGACCGCCGACAACGCCACCGACCTGGGCCGCGTGCTGGCCGCCGGCGCGCACCTCGTCTACCTGCGCGAGGAGGCCGGCGGTAGTGGTCCGGCGTTCGCCGCGGCGGCGCTGGAGCGAGCCGGCCGCAGCGCGGTACACGTCCACGCCGACCGGCTCGCGGCCCAGCCGGACGCGGCCTGGCTCGCGCGGGTGCTGCTCCGGGAGGGCCTACTGCGGCGGGGCGGGCTGGTCGTCGGCCCGGTGGAGCCGCTCGCCGAGCACACACCCGACGTGCTGCGGCTGCTCACCAGCCAGCCGTCGGTGCCCGCGCTGCTCTACGGCCGCGCCGGCTGGGATCCGGGCTGGAGCGAGGAACCGCCGTTGCAGGCGCCCGCCCGACCTGCCCCCCGGGCCCTGCGCGAGGCCGTATGGCGGTCCACTCTGGACGGTGCTCTGGCCGGCGGGGTCGACCCGGCGGCCGCCACCGCCCACTTCCGGCTCGGCCCCGGCCAGATCCAGCGCGCCGCGCGGGCAGCGGCCCTCGCCGCGGACTTGGCCAGCAGCCCAGTCGGGGTGGAGCACCTCCGCCACGGCGCCCGCGCGGAGAACGCCGCCGGCCTGGAGCGGCTGGCCCGGCGGATCGAACCCGGCGTCGCCTGGGACGACCTGATCCTCCCGGCCGCGACGCTCGGCCAGCTCCGCGAGCTGTGCGCCCGGGCCAGGCTGCGCGAGACCGTGATCGACGAGTGGCGGATGCGCCCAGGCGGCGGGCGCGGACGCGGCATCACCGGGCTGTTCGCCGGCGACTCCGGCACCGGCAAGACGATGGCTGCCGAGGTGATCGCCGCCGACCTCGGCCTTGACCTCTACGCCGTCAACCTGGCCACCGTGGTGGACAAGTACGTCGGCGAGACCGAGAAGAACCTGGAGCGGATCTTCACCGAGGCGTCCGGCGTCAACGGGGTTCTCCTCTTCGACGAGGCGGACGCCATCTTCGGCAAGCGGTCCGAGGTGCGCGACGCCCATGACCGGTACGCCAACATCGAGAGCGCCTACCTGCTGCAACGGATGGAGTCGTTCGACGGGCTGGCGATCCTCACCACCAACCTGCGCGCCAACGTGGACGAGGCGTTCACGCGCCGGCTCGACGTCATCGCCGACTTCCCGGTACCCGACGAGCCGCTGCGGCGCGCGCTCTGGGACCGCTGCATCGGCCCCGCCGTACCGCGCGACACCGACCTCGACCTGGAGTTCTGCGCGTACGCGTTCGAGCTGTCCGGCGGCAACATCCGCTCGGCGGCGGTGGCGGCGGCCTACCTCGCCGCCGACGCCGGATCGCCGCTGACGATGCCGCACCTGGTCACCGCGATCGCCCGCGAATACCGCAAGCTCGGCCGGCTCTGCCTGGAACGCGAGTTCGGCCCGTACCACGCGCTCGTGCGGTAGGGCCTGTTTCACATGTTCCGCCCGTAGCCGCAGTAGGGCAGCGGACATGTGAAGCAGGCCCTTACTGCCCTTTCGGGCAGCGGCGGCTGCCCGCGTTACTGCCCAGCGCCCGGCTGTGGCGGCCGGATCCGTGCCGGACGCTGAACGGTGGCCACGGCGGACCGTCGAGGGAGGTCGGCGTGGAGTTCGACTCTGAGGCCCGCCGCGAGGAGGCACCTGCGCGCCGGCCCGCTGGCGCTGACCCCGAACGCAACGGCCCTGAGCGCGCCGCCGACGCGCCCAAGGCGCCGACAGCGCGTGCTGTGTCCCGCTTGAGCACCCGTTCGGCGGTGGCGTTGCAGGGCGCAGCGGGTAACCGTGCGGTGTCCCGGCTGGTGGCGCAGCGCCGGACGGCTGCCTCACCGGGCGCCGCGACACGTGCCGGGGGGACCACCCGCCCTGGTCCCCCCGGCGCCGGCACGGCAGCTCCGGCCACCGAGTCGGCAGCCCCGGCCCCGACCAGCGATTTCGCCCCACCGGAGCACGCGCCGGTGCAGCGGGCGGCGGACACGGTGGCCAGGCCCGGCCCGTCCGCGGATCCGAAGTTCACCGCGTTGAAGCGGGATGTGAGGTCCAAGCAGCAGATCCTGGGGAAGCATCCGCCGCCTAGGTCGGAGGCGTCGGCGGCGCAGGGCGCGGCGAAGCCGCCGCAGGACGACAAGCAAGCCCAGGGTAAGGCCGCGAACGCGGAGAAGATGAACGCGGCGAAGCCGGGTGAGTTCAACAAGGCGGCGTTTATCGCGGCGGTGAACGCGGCGATCGCGAAGCAGACCCCGAAGAACCTGGAGGACGCGGACAAGTTCGGGACCTCGGGTAAGGCGGATGCGGTCAAGGGTGAGGTGGCCGGGAAAGTCGGCGACGGGAAGAAGGCCGCCGCGGGGGTGATCGAGTCGACCACGAAGGCGCCGCCGGACACGGGCGCGGCGAAGGACAAGCAGGTCACGCCGCTCAAACCGGATCAGCCGCCGGGCAAGCCGGGTACGCCCGATCCGAATCGGGCGGTGCCGGACAAGGCACCACCGGCGGCCACGGACTTCTCCGCGGGGCCGAAGCAGGTCAACACGGAGATGGCCGACGCGGGGGTCACCGAGGAGCAGCTCGCGAGGTCGAACGAGCCGGAGTTCACCGGCGCGTTGCAGGAGAAGAAGGCCGGCGAGGCGCACGCGGCGACGGCTCCCGGCGAGGTACGCGCGTCCGAAGCCAAGACCCTGGCGGGCGCGAAGGCCGAGGCCCAGCAGGCCGGGGCGACGGCGATGACGGGGATGGCCGCGGCCCGGGCGAAATCGGGGAAGGAGGTGGACGCGGGGAAGGGTGGGGCGCAGTCGGAGGAGGAGAAGAAGCGGGCGCACGTCACGGCGAAGCTGCAGACCGTGTTCGACGCGACCAAGAAAGACGTCGAGGACATCCTCACCGGCCTGGACACCAAGGTCGACGACAAGTTCACCAAGGACGAGAAGACCGCACGGGACGCGTTCACCGCCGATCACAAGAGGCGGATGGATGCCTACAAGGACAAGCGGTACTCGGGGTGGACCGGCGGCCTGAAGTGGGCGAAGGACAAGCTGATGGGGATGCCGGAGGAGGCGAACCAGATCTTCGTCGTCGCCCGGCAGGGCTACGTGACGGCGATGCAGCAGGTCATTTCCGGGGTGGCGGACCTGATCGGCGCCGAACTCAACCGGGCCAAGGCCCGGATCGCGAAGGGCCGCGCCGACCTGAAGGCCGAGGTCGACAAGCTCCCGAAGGACCTGCAGCAGATCGGCAAGGAAGCGGCCGGGGACTTCGCCGGCAAATTCGACGAGCTGACCCAGTCGGTCGATGACAAGGGCAGCGAGTTGGTCGACACCCTCGCCTCCAAATACACCGAGGCGCTCAAGTCCGTTGATGAGGAGATCGCGGCGGAGAAGGAGAAGAACAAGGGCCTGGTCGCGAAGGCGATCGACGCGGTCAAGGGCGTCATCGAGACCATCAAGAACCTCGCCAGCCTGTTGATGGGGGTGCTGGCGAAGGCGGCGCAGGCGGTGTCGGCGATCATCAAGGACCCGATCGGGTTCCTCGGCCATCTCGTCTCCGCGGTGGGCGCCGGGCTGCGGGCGTTCATGGCGAACATCGGCGCCCATCTCAAGAAGGGCCTGGTGTCCTGGCTGCTCGGCACGGCCGCCAAGGCCGGGCTGCAACTCCCCGAGCGGTTCGACCTGCGCGGCATCCTGCAGCTCATCGCCTCGCTGCTGGGCCTGACGTGGGGCGCGATCCGCGGGCGGATCGTGGCCAAGGGCGTACCCGAGCAGGCCATGGGCGCGGTCGAGGCCGGGGTGCCGCTGGTGGGCAAGATCCAGAGCGGCGGCGTCGCCGGGCTGTGGGAGGACATCAAGGACAAGATTGGCGACCTCAAGGAAACCCTGCTCGGCAAGATCAGCGAGTACCTGATCCCGACGATCCTGATGGCCGGCATCACCTGGGTCATCTCGCTGCTCAACCCGGCCAGTGCGTTCATCAAGGCCTGCAAGATGATCATCGACATCATCACGTTCATCGTGACCCGCGGCGCCCAGATCCTGGAGTTCGTCAACGCCGTCCTGGACGCCGTGATCGCGATCGCGGGCGGCGGCGCCGGTGGCGTCCCCGGCCTCATCGAGAACGCCCTCGCCAAGAGCATCCCGGTGCTGATCGGGTTCCTCGCCGCCCTCCTCGGCATCGGCGGCGTCGCCGACAAGGTCAAAAAGATCTTCCAGGCCCTGTCCAAACCCGTCATGAAAGCCGTCGACTGGGTCGTCGGCAAAATCGCCGCCCTCGGCAAGAAAATCTGGGCCAGGCTCAAGGGGAAGGCCACCGGCGCTGACCAGACCCCAGCGCAGAAGCAACGACGGCTCGACCAAGGCATGGCCGCCGCCATGTCGGTGATCAACCGGTTCAGCGGACGTACGGTCGGCGACCGTCTACTCAAGCCGCTGCTCATGGCGGTCAGGACCAGGTACCGGATGACCTCCCTGACCTTGCTCAACGAGAACGGTAAGTGGGCCGTCGAGGGTGTGGTCAACCCGAGCAAGAAGCAGGTCGGTGGCGCCAACGCCGCCTCGCAGGCAGGCCTCGACGGGCTTCACCGGATGCACCAGGTAGCCCGCAACAGGATCAAGAACGACCTCAAGAAGGTGTGGAACAACAACAGTGTCCGGAAGAAGCTCGCCGCGGACCCGACCCTCCGGGCAGGGCTGGAGCGCGAGTTCAACCGGCTCACCAATGCGATGGGCGGCAAGACCGAGGACGCGTTCGAAGCGCTGATGGCCGGCCGCGACACCAGGGCGGACGTGCAGAAGATGTTCAACATGTACCGGGCGCACATCTCGGCCGCGGACAGCCTGATCGAGCGCCTGCAGGACGTGACCAAGACCGAGGCACAACTTGGCGCGGAGGGTGAGCGGGTCAAGGCCGACATCGTGAAGCTCCGCAGGGAAACGGCCGGGATCATCGCCGCACCTGACGTGCAGGCGGTGCTCGCCCTGCCCAGCTTCAGCTCGCTCAAGGGCAGGTTGAACACCAGGGCGACCGTGATCGACACGGCGATCGGGAAACTGTCCGAGAAGACCCTGTCCGAGCTTCGTGCGGACGCGTCGACCGCGCGCAAGCTCAGGGACGACGCCACGGATGCCAGGAGCCTGGCGAAGGTCAGCCAGAGCATCGAGCCGCCGCTCAAGAAGATCAACGACATCTGCCTGAACACCACCAAGGAAGGCAAGGAGGACGCCAACGAGGGTGACGGCAGCAGTGAGGCCGCCGCCAAAAAGGAGGCTCGGACCGGCGAGCCGATCAAGGGCAAAGCGCACGGCCCGAAGTGCAAGATGGAGGCGAAGGGCCTCCGCGACGCGGTCAGGATCCTGCGGGATCTGCGTAAGCTCACCACCGAAGCCTCGGTGCTCACCCGCATCGACGAGGCCGTCACCAGGGCGGAGGGGCGTGCCACCAGCTTGGACACCGGTGCCAGCAAATGGGACCGCCGCGTCGCGGACGATCCCGATGGGCTGGTTTGGGATCGGGCCGGGGTGTCGAAAATCAAGCCGCCCTTCGGTAAGGGCATCTGATGACCGAAGCGGGAGACGCGATGGCGGAGCAGGGGGCGCCAGATCCGACGTCCATCGCGGCCGACCTGCGCTCCGGCGACCCGGACCGGGTGACGCACGCTCTGAACGTGCTGGACCAGGCCTGGCGCAGGCGCCCAGCGATGCCAATGCCGATGCCGGACGCCGACGACCTGGCGACCGCCTTCGATTCCGCCGTGCCACAAGAAGTCGTGGATCGATTCATCAGCGTCGTACAGAACTATCCGCTGTTCGAGCCGCCACCCGAGCCGGCCGGACGCCATACCGCGGCTCTCGATGCGGTACTGCTGTACGGTCCCGGCCAGCCCGCTTTCGACGTCGCGCTGTCCATCCGTGTCGATGACCACGCCGACTACGCGGTCAAGGACATCATGCGCCACCTTCTGGACCGGCCAGCCGAGGATGCAACCGAGCTGGCCGTGGTGGAACAGGTGCTCGATCACCTGCTCGACGGCAACAGCACCCGCGCCGCGGTTGTCGAGGGCCTCGTCGACTGGGCCTTCCGTGGCCGGTACCCCGACCTGGTCGATCGCCTGCTGCCCCAGCTCGACGAGGGCGAACGCGCCCACGTGATCGACGCCATGGACTGAGAGCAGCCTGCCGGCGCCCCGCTGCCCGATCGGGCAGCGGGACCTGCCCGCCCAGCGGCACCACGGCGTCTGGTCGGGGTGGCACGTGCGGGGAAGAGTCGAGCCAACGACCGCCTGCGTTGGGGGACACCATGCGCGCGCACGAGCATGACAGCGACGTCGAGGCCAGCCTCCGCCCGAAGGCCGACCGCATCGAGGCCGACGAGCACGCCCACGGTGGCCAGGCCGCCGCGGCCGGCCGGCCCGACGTACTCGGCGCCAGCGGGTTGCTCGGGCTCCAGCGAGCGGCCGGGAACGCGGCCGTGACTGGCCTGGTCGAGGAAGAGCGCTCCCCCGTGCTGGACGTCGTCGGCTCGGGCGGCGGGCAGCCGCTCGACACCGAGACGCGTGCGGACATGGAAGGCCGGCTCGGCCATGACTTCAGCGACGTGCGCGTCCACACCGACTCCCGTGCCAGCGAGTCGGCCAAGTCCGTCAGCGCGCAC
>Ga0210378_10001749_pt1 | contig 11288 bp, 13 predicted proteins | sample PLM1_60_b1redo_FD_155465 | JGI IMG/M metagenome (GOLD analysis project Ga0210378, IMG submission 155465) | Groundwater sediment microbial communities from an aquifer in East River, Colorado, USA - PLM1_60_b1 redo | ecosystem: Environmental > Terrestrial > Soil > Riparian zone | place: USA: East... | reverse complement strand
TTTGCAAATGACTTAGCTAGATTATTAACAAATTCCATTTCTACCTTTGGCGGCATGGGTGGTTCAAATGGATCAACATATGCTTCAATTATAGTTGGTTTTTTTTCTTTCAGGGCTTGATGAATTATAGATTTTACCTCATATGGCTCCTTTATGACATACCCCTTGCCACCGCAAGCTTCAGCAAATTTTGCGAAATCGATGGGAGAAAATTCTACTCCGAATTCTGGGTTTCCAAGGAATCCCATTTGTTCCCACCGAATCATCCCTAATATGTTATTTTTGATAACAATTACTTTGATTGGAAGGTTATACTGTACGGCAGTAGCAAATTCACCCATCAACATAGTCAGTCCACCATCACCAACAAATGCAATACATTGTCTTTCTGGAAAGGCAATCTGTGCTGCTATCGTGTATGGTAAACCGTTCGCCATACTTGATAAAGTACCTGAAAGTGAAAATTTCATTCCTTTTCTAATATCTAGGTAACGAGCTGCCCAAGTAGTATTCGCACCACAATCTACAGAAATTATTGCATTATCCTCTATTTCTTCAGAAACTGCTTTTGCAACGACTTGCGGTTTGATTGGCTTGTCGGTTCTAGTACTCTTTTCTTCCAATAGTTTATCCCAATTTTTCATTGCTTCTTGTTTAGATTTAAGAAACTCGACCTCTGTCTCCTTATCCCTCTGACGCAACAACGGTAGCAATTCAGACAATACAAGTTTAGAATCACCTACCAACCCGATCTCAACAGGATAACGTAATCCAATGTTATTTGGTTTAATATCAATCTGTACCCCTCTTGCCTGACCTGGTTTTGGAAGATAGTCAATATACGGAAAAGATGTTCCAATCATTAGTAAAATATCAGCTTCATTCATTGCGTCTGTTGCAGGTTCAGTTCCTAAAAGCCCAAGACCGCCGATACAGACAGGATGATCGTCTGGAATTACTGCTTTACCAAGCAATGCCTTCACAACAGGAGCCTCCAACTTTTCTGCCACACGTATTACTTCATCTCCCGCACCAAGAGCTCCCTGTCCAACCAGCAATACTACCTTCTTGCCGGAATTCAAAATATTTGCGGCATCTTGTAATAGGCCTCTATCCGGTACGGTTATGTCGGCGTAAATGTCTGAAGTGTGACCGGGTACTTTATGTCTGGAGTATTTTCCTTCTAGTTTCATCTCTTGCACGTCTATTGGTATTGTTAAGTGGCTAACTCCACGCAAAGATATTGCTGACCTGCATGCTATATCTACTGTCATTTCGGCGTGTTCAGGCCTATTTATCATGTTATTATAAACAGTAACATCTGAAAAGAGTTGTAAAAGGTTAACATCTTGTTGGTACCTAGAATTCATAAGATCAGAATAAGTACTGCCAGTTATTGATAAAACAGGGGTATTGTCCAACTTTGCATCATATAATCCATTTAAAAGATGTATAGCACCAGGTCCTGAGGTGGCGACACATACTCCTAATTTTCCTGTATATTTTGCATAAGCACAGGCCATGAAGGCTGCTGATTCTTCATGTCTGACAAGAATGAATTTAATTTTGTCTGTCCGTCTTCTTATTGCTTCGATAAATCCATTTATTCCATCACCTGGAAGACCAAAAATGACTTCAACTTTCCAATCAAGCAAGGCTTCAGCGATAATATCAGCTGTACGCATATTTTCATACTCGCTCATAACTCATTGGATCACAATGTAATATAAGTGAGTTTATGACAGTAAAAATCCTAAATTTAGAAGAAAATGATTATTTAATAACTGAAAACAAAGTCGGAACTAATTGAAAATTATAAAAGGCCTTATCTACAGCCTTAATCTTGTTTTCGATATCACCACGGCGGCATGCTTCAATTTCCTCTAATATTCTATCTTTAGAACCAATATCATACGTCATGAAACTCATTTGATATTATTTTATCTGATTATTAAGAAATTTGTAAACAGAAAATCCAAATCCCGCTGCCTGATTTCTGTGTGATATTGTGAAATAATTAATAAACTATAATTGTATTATTGCACAGTCATTGGTATTGCCTGTGCTAATAGGCTGCTCTGGCTGGAGTTATGCTGATTCCTTTGAGAATGGAGGCTGGGTTAAGGTATTTTATCCAGATGCTCAAACTAAAAAGCTGCAATATTATTCCCAGTTTTTTAACACTGCAGAAATGGATGCAACATTCTATGAAAAGTTCTACAAATATATGACAAAAGAAACATTTGTCAACATGAGCAAAGCGACGCCGGATAATTTTCAATTCTCAGTTAAGGTTCCTGAAATAGTAACGCATGATAAGAGACTCGATGTAAGTAAGGAAGCTATGACTTATCTGGATGAATTCCTTGATAAGATATCACCTCTGAAAATTTCCAATAAGTTGGGAGCAGTTCTTATTCAATTGCCACCCAGTTTCACAGTTAAAGAATTTAAAAATACAGAAGAATTTCTTGATAGGCTTCCAAGTGGTTATGATTACGCCATTGAATTTAGAAACCCATCCTGGAACACTGAAGGACCGTGGGAGATGTTAAAGCATTATAATATAGCAGCTGTCATGACAGATTCTCCTGAGCAAGATAAGCTGAAGTTTCTCTCTGAATCCATTGTAACGGCAAATCAGTCTTTTATTAGATGGCACGGAAGACAAGTAAAACCAAGGTACAATTATCTTTACTCAAAAGAAGAATTAAAACCATGGGTTGATAAGGTTAAACAAATATCTAAAGAAACTGCTGTTGTGAGAGGCTATTTTAATAATCATTACGGGGCAAGGGCTGTTGTAAATGCACTTGAGTTCAAACAAATGCTAGGTACGGTTTTGTCTGAGAAAGAAAAAGCAACACTGGAACATGCTCGAAATTATTTTTCAGAAACTTCGAGCCAATTGACACTAGATAAAAGCTTTAAGCAATAATAATTTACATTACAAATTCATTTTTTAGTGTTAACCCAAATGGTTCTGTTACTGTATTAGTGACTTCTTCTAGTATTTCACAATATCTTTTAACATCATATTTGGTTCGAGAGTTTGCGAGTTCTATAGGAATACTTCTCTTCTTAGAATTGCTACGATAATAGTCAGTAATTATGTATTTCAAAATTTCTCCAGCTCGAAGAGACTTGCCTTCTTTGTGTAGGTTCAATATCGCATTATTCTCTACAGTGTTTCTGTCTTGGTATTCATTATAGTTTTTTGAAGTCCGTTTTGTAAATACTAATTCATTCAGAGAAACTCTCCTCTCTTTTAATAACTTGAAATGATTTTGAAACACATCCTGTATTTTTGGAAACATCGTTATAACATCGTTAATAGTGTCAGCCTCACCCATCATATTCAAGATTATTTGTTGATAGTTAGAGAAGAAAACTGGAGAATCATGCCTTCTTGCTTCAATGCCCCTTAGCTTTAGTGTCCCATCCTCAAATACGCCAAAATATCTGTTTGGAACTCCAACTATATCATTACTTTTTGAAGGAACAAATGCAATCCACTTGTATACGCCTTCTAACGATATATCAAAGCCAGTCTCATTCTCTATCTCTTCTTTCAGGCCTTCATAGTTGCATCCTCTTGTATTTCTATATCTGTCTTTATTTTGTACCCAAATCGAGTCTACTATTGCATGGAGAACATCAAATCCATATCGCTCTGCTATTCTAATTGTATTTATTAAGATTTGTCTATCAAAGGCGCAAACAGCAATGTGAGCATCAATCCTACCGAATTTTGCATTGTTAAAACCAAGATATCCAAAACTTGTTACCAGAACCCATTTGAGTGCAGTTTGTCTTGAATTATAAATGTTCCTCAATTTTGTGTCTGCGACAGAATCTCTCAGCTTTTTATAGATTTTCCTCTTAGTCAGCAGAATCTCTAGGGCTTTTGGCACCAGTCCTTTTCTTTTTTCGCACCTGTAATAGTTATCTAATTGAGGAACTATTAACTTTGAATCAGGACAGCACTCACAAAAGACGGTCTCTGCCGATATATTCATCTTCTGCATTATTGACGGATAAAGAGAAACAAAATCCAGTTCTGCAACTTTTTCATGAACCCCTATCCTAGGTTCTAAAATCATACCACCGCGGTCAGCTATTAATAGTTCTTCTAAACTCTTTGTATGTTCTGATAATGTGGGTTTCCATGGAATAAGAACATCTTGTTTAGCAGCATGATAAAACTGTAAACTGCTCATACATTTTCCAATACTTGCTCTAGAAGCTGTATGAAGTGGCATTCTACAAATTCTTGCCAGCTCATACAAACCCTGTAATCCAGATTCTGCCATTATAAATGAATTATCTGTATCAATGTGTATTCTTCCTGGTAACTTGATAGTTGAAGTTTGAAAAAGATTTTACCGTACGAAAAATATGAAGTGCCTTCTTTTGCTGGCTTGATTAGTACACTCTTTTCTCTACCTAGTTCTAAATCTAGATTATTATGCATGGCTCTTTCAATCAAATAGGGAAATGTAAAGGAATCTCCGTCATCTGTAAGCACAAAGTCTGGATTAATATCCTCTATTTGTTTCATAAGATTACTCAAAATATCAGCTTCTGACTCTTCTTGTAATTCAATAGCTTCGCGTGTCACGTAATTTTGAATTTCAATATGGTCAATTCTATCTGTATATCTTGCTATCTTTCCTTCGTCTATTTTGGGAAATACTCTCAGGTGTATGTTATCATAGGTTGGTAACTTATAATCAGCTGACCATACATCATCTTTGATATTCCACTTTAAAGCTGATTTATCACCATAGATTTGACAGTAGGCAAGCGGAAATATTTCTTTCTCGTAAAAATAAGTTTGAGCTGGCAGAACATCAATGTTATATAGTCTAATTTGTCCGAATCTAGATATTTTTTCAATTTCCGAACCAAGTTGTACTGCTTTATTAGAATCTTTTAGTCTTAATTGTAGTACCCGTGACTCTTTGGAGTCAGTTAACCTTTCATATTTTGGTATGACTTGATAGCTGGATACAAGAGCAGAAACAATTTCATTCTCTACAATAGTCTTGAAAAGGGTTTTATCATCTGTTGCTACATAGATTGGATGAGACCATTCATCCTCTAATCTTGTCGTCTTTTCCATCTTCCTGTTTTATCCAGAAGACCATCTTGTCGTTCTTCGCATAAGCATCAAACAACCAACCCGAAATCATTTCTTGTTCTCAGATTATTCGTTGTACTCATCAGTGTTGTTAATCATTTAGATTCCTGTTAATTAACCAATTAATTATCTTATGTTGCACAAAAACTAAACTCATCAGTAAGGATTCGGTTGAAAAATACTCTCCCTTTGAATTGATTGAACTGGTATATTGGAAACATTCGTTCAACATGCGTAAAAAAAGTACTCTGTCTTCTTCGCGCAGGGCGTCAGCAAATCCTATCCATGACTCGATTTCCTGTGTTAAGGTATCTTCATTCGGAAACAATGTCATCTTTTTATTACTAACCTGGTTGATGCTGATTATTTGCTACAATATTATTGTCATTTTTTTTCATTAATCCCATTAACTGTTTAAAGTGATGTAGTATAATTGACATTAGAATACAGTGTACTACAATTGGTCTTGCGGAATTTGAACAGGCGCTATTATATAGGCGTGAGGCTGAAAACATTTCATCAAATTTTTTTCTATCATCCTTATCGAGGCTGGAGCGAAAGCCACGCCACTTTAATTCCTCTGTCATACAAGCTAATCTGAAAGATGGTATTGTTCTACCCATAGTAATCACTCATCTTCTTATAACTGTCAATACGTCTTCAGCAGATAGCGACAAATATTTCTTAACGGTAACATAACCAACACCTTGTTTTTCCTGTATGAGTACTTTGAATTTATCGTTTGTTTTGTTCATATGAACTTTAATACACTTGTTAAACATGCCAAGAACTTTGTTTCTTAGGTTATGAACGGTAGAAGATAATTTGTCCTCGTTCAGTGAAATCGAAGTTATCAATAAAACTTTGCGTTTGACAGGTATTTCTTTAAGTACGTCTGCGATTTCTGTTAACAGGAATTCTACTTCTCTAACATTTATCTCCGGTTCTTGAACGAACATCCCTAGTAAATCCGGAACGATTACCATATTGGTTTTATATTGATGAATAGTTTTGGACAATTCGTATTTTAAAAAATGTGTAAGCTGATAGACAGTAAATACTCTTGAAATCATTATTTTCCTTAGCGACTTTTTGATGTCCAGCCCATATTGCTTCATAAAATCTACAAACTGATATACGTCGGTACAATTACCAGCATCCAGAATAAACACTTTTGAGTTTCTACTAAAGCCGCCATACTTCTTTGGCATCAAAGCATGGACGCCTATTTTTGTCAACATCAGATTTATCATCCTAGAATCACCTACAAGGCAGACTGCGTCTCCAGAAAGTAATTCTACGGTTTTATTACACGTACCATTGATTGTAAATGTGAGCCGATTAAGGTAATCATAAGCTGTTTTGAACTTTGTCAAGTGCTCTTGTTGAGTGGAGATAGCTTTCTCTAAATTTTCTGTAACGAGTTCTGACATGGAGCTTAATTCTAGGACATTGAGCTCTATTTAATGAAGGAGCTACCATGAGAGAGGGAGGGCGTAATCGAGACAGAGCACGTTCTAGTCCCGTTTCGGTATTTAAACTCAAAACCATAAACTAAGAATAAATTTATTGAGCGTTGACTAAGAATAAGTTCTTGCACCTTTACATAGGATGCTCAGGTTGGAGCTATACTTCATGGCAAGGTCCATTCTACCCCTCCAATCTAGAAAATAAGCAGTGGCTATCATACTACTCTCAAATTTTCAACTATGTAGAAATTGATTCCACATTTTATAGAATTCCAAATCAATTTATGGTTAAAAATTGGGCTAGAAGAACACCTGCCGATTTTAGATTTACTGCAAAATTTCCCAAAGTAATAACGCATGATAAAAAATTCAATAATGTAGAAAAAGAGTTAACATTATTTTATGATGCTATGAAACCTTTGAAGGACAAGTTACTTGCGCTGTTAATACAATTTCCTCCCTATGTAAAGATTACAGAAGGACTGGAAGCTTTAAAACAATATGATTTCTTCTTTGATGATAGTTTTAGATATTCAGTGGAAGTAAGACATCCATCATGGTTTTCAGATTTAGCTTACAATTTCTTTTCAAACAATAATATTTGTATGGTGTGGAATCAACTGGAGAAAATACAGTCTCCTCCAATAGTAACTTCTGATTTTGTGTATCTTAGGTTGATTGGAGATAGAAGTATTAAAGAAGAAAACTTTGGAAAGATACAGAAGGATAGAGAACAGGAGATGGAATATTGGTCTGACAAATTTAGAACAGTTCAACAAGATGAGAAAGATGTGCAGGTGGGTATTGTAGCTGCGAACAACCATTATGCAGGCTTTGGGGCTGCAACTGCCAATATGTTTAGACTGATGAGGGGCCTTCCATCCGTAGAATGGGGAATGCAAAAGGAAATTGAGAATATTACTGAATTACAATTCCCTGATGAACAACCTAGTTACCGCAAGCCTAAACAAAAGACTTTATTGGATTATACAAGCAACTAGTATTTTTAATCCAACGAGATTACTCTAGGAACTGTAACTCAAGCAAATCTTATTGTCCATCCATGTACATATTTACCTTCTACAAATGGACCATATAGAAAGCTAAATAATAAAGAGAATGAAAAGAATAACAATGGCTGCAACTGAAACGGCATTCAATGGAATTAATCCCAAAATTAATGAAAGAATATTTCTACTATGTGACAAATGTCTCTGGACAGTAACTTGTCTCAATAAAATATATCTACAAGAAATATCACAAACGAATTACATCTGTCCTGCATGTAATCAAGACGAATTGTCCAGCTTTCCCGTATCACCTAATGATGCATTTACATACAACTATTCCGATAAGAGAGGCCTTGAGCTAACCTTTGGAATTAAAAAATAAATATTTGAGATTCTTGCAGACTAAATTCGTATAAAGCGGTTATCCAGTATTAAGAAAATAAGAGTTTTAGCCTGCGCACACCTACGTTAATAGCTATGCTCGTTTAAGCATTCAAAAGGAGGGATGCGTAATTAAAGTTAAATTTTGCGTCAGGTAACATCATTGGTTGTTACTTTTTCATGCCGTTCTTCATTTCTAGTATCGTCCACTTTATCGTAGTTAGGTTCATAGCCGGCGCAGCAACCATGTGGAGCTATTATTTTTGATTCTTTTCCCATGACATCCGGCCCTTCATTTTTCACTAACATACACTTTCCTCCTTCTGCGTTAATCCAGTAGATACAATTATAACAGAAGTAGCCTTGGCGCAAGTTGGAATCAGCGAATTTGTCGTATTCAAAGTAAGAGGCTTTCAGTTTGCTGAATTTTTCAAATTTGGAAATGTTGTCTATTGCTCCAACAGCTTCTTTTATTTTTCTGCCAAACTTTATCATCTTAAGCACCTAATAGGTTTTATTTTCATCTGGAAACCAGAGCGTACAAACTCCGTATGGAGCTATTATTCCACTTTCCTTGCCATCTACATCAGGACCATCTTTTTTTACTATGGCACAATCGTTCCCATGTATGAAATATAAACAGTCATTACAAAAATAACCACTGTTTAATTCGGATTTCTCAAAATAAGGAATTTCGAAATAACCTGAGGTTGCTTTTGATAACTTGGGATAATCCTTATCTTTCGGGATTGTACTTTGTGACACGTATATTATAGGTCAACATTTTATTTTAATATGATTACAAATAAGAACAGTAAGCTAACTCTGCAGTCATAAGCATCGAATATTGGCGCCTAAGGTGCGGTCATAATTTTATCTGACCTATTATGCATTTTGTACCTTGCAATTTTAAGATTTTTGAAATCTCCTGAGCTGGTATTATAATAATGTAATTCATAATTACATATATTTCAATTACAGAATACCAATAACAAATTGATATAAGAAATATTGCAGTAATATATGCATCCTTGAGCCAAGACACTACATGGGATGATGTACTCAAGAAAGAGGCAATTGGAATAGACGATTGTTATTTGGGCGAAGTTCAGCAAGTTAAGCCAGAAGCTATTGTTACGGAAAAAGGTATTATTAATAAAAAGAGATATTGTATCCCAAAGAGTCTCCTTGCCGGTTTCGATGGGCATAAACTCTATTTTAAAATAATGAAAGCCGGAGCAAAACAATTTCGGCGGGACGATAAACTGAAAAATGGTTAGTCAAAGGCATCCCAGAAACGGCTTAAGAGAAGGGCGAAGAAATAAAAATTACTTGTTACCTAAAAAAGTATGCGAGAAGAAGATGACCTGTGCGTTTGCGGTCATACCAGAGTCCACCATCAGCATTTGTTAGGCACAGAAATCAGATATCCATGTTTAAAATGTGCTTGTCCCACTTTTAGAAAGAGATAAATCAGTTGTATAATAAAACTGTATTTTTCATTCAACGAGATTACTCTAGGAACTATAAGGGAGCGATGAATCACCATTGAATATGTTTTTTGTATCTGAAGAAGCCGCCTGTAGGTCCCTTTGCATCAATCATAGCAAAGTAAACAATATCTTTAGCCGCAGCCTCAGGGCTTACGGGGGCCATACTTCCCCCCATATCGGTGTGGACCCATCCAGGGCATACCGCATTTATCTTTATGTTACCATCTCTTAACTCATCGGCCATAATCAATGTAAGGGCATTGAGTGCGACCTTTGAAATTCTATAAGCAGCTACGCTTCCACCCATCTCGCTCATCGCGCCATATCCAGATGAAACGTTCACTATCCGACCATATCCATTTTTTCTCATTATAGGAACAAAAGCTCTACACATATGAAATGCACCATAAAAGTTAACATCTAGTGTATCTTGCATAGTCTTCTCATCCACATCAAATACACTCACTCCTTCATCCAAATATACTCCAGCGTTGTTAATCAGGATATCAACTCTTCGATAAGTCGTCATAATCCAATCCCTAAGACTTGCAATATCTTTACTATTAGCTACGTCAAGTCTGTGAAATACAATATTATTATGAGAACCTAGCTTAGCTACGGCACGTCGGCCATCTTCTTCATTCCTACTTGTGAGAACAACATTGCAGCCAATTCTAGCTAGCTCTTTGCATATTTCGTATCCAATTCCACGATTACCACCTGTTATAATCGCTACGTATCTATCTGTCTTCAAACTTGGGTTGATGGGATTAAGCTTTCCCAACTCTTATCAATTTCGCCCGATATGAAATATATCATTTACTCTTGTTGCTAGGTTGTATATTGTGTAAGCGGGTCTAAAAATTGTGTCAAACTGATTCACAAACGACCAGCTCCATGTTAATCTTTACATATTATTTATTACCAACTTCTTTATAGGATAAAACCCTTTACCTAATGGATTCGAATCCCACTTCACTTCCCTGCTAGAGTCCTGAAATGGAAATAGTTCCACTTTTGAGTAATAAGATTACTTTGTATTGAAAATTACTTTAAATTCTCAATTATCTTCTGAGTTTCTTCCAAATTGAAAGCTTTAAGAGTGGTAGTGCGTACGTTCCCGAGTGCCCCGGTACCGAGCAAAATCTCCATGGCTGTCTCATCATTAGGTAATTCAATAATCAATACCAAATCGTAATGTCCAAACGTATAAAATACACCGACCAATTTGCCTCCTCTCTTCTCAAGATATGATTTAAAAGCTTCAGCACGCTTAATCGTGTCTTTTACATTTCTTATTCCTTGGTCTGTCCAATTTAGGAGTAGGATGTAATGAGACATAGTTTCAAGTAAATGAACCTAATATTTATGTAAATGGTTTTTTGAAAGGCAGTATACACACAAATCACGACTCTAGCATTATGAGGTCAGTTATCTAGTTTATTATGTATATTGTTTCTACATAATTAGAGAAGATGTGATTGTTAGAAAAGAGACTGAAAAGTATTGAGCCCTTTACATCAAGTAGTGAAAAGAATTCAAGATTCTGTATAGGATGCGGAGAACCTGCAACCAAGATAGTCAAGTACAGTGCCCCAGGAGCGGTAATATTAGAGAAATATTGTGATAAATGTGCCAAAGCAATTGAAGATAGTTCGCCAAAGTAATGCCAATTAAATTTAGTCACAGGTAATTATATCATAATAAGTGCTTATTAGAAGAGAAATTAAGTATACTAGTACCAGCGGGAGACATTCTATAAAATAAATTTAATTATATGAATCCCAAGTGT
>Ga0210378_10001748_pt1 | contig 11289 bp, 11 predicted proteins | sample PLM1_60_b1redo_FD_155465 | JGI IMG/M metagenome (GOLD analysis project Ga0210378, IMG submission 155465) | Groundwater sediment microbial communities from an aquifer in East River, Colorado, USA - PLM1_60_b1 redo | ecosystem: Environmental > Terrestrial > Soil > Riparian zone | place: USA: East... | reverse complement strand
CGAGCAGCTCGCAGATTCCGCGTACCGGCTCCTTCACGAGGATGGCGTCCTCCTCCAGTACCATCCCCACCCCGGACTGCCGCGCGATCTCGTTCAGCGCGGTGGCGACCCCGCCCCGGGTCGGGTCCCGCAAGCAGTGAATATCCCCTCCCGTCGCGAGCATGTCCAGCACCAGCTCGTGGAGCGGCGCCGAGTCGCTCACGATCGGCGACTCGACCTCGAGGTCGGCCCGCGCGGCCATGATCGTGGTGCCATGCTCGGCGATGGCGCCGCTCAGGATCACGAGATCCCCGGGGCGGGCGCCGGCGGCCGTGATCTCCTGGTGGTGCGCGACGAGGCCGACGCCGCTCGTCGTGATGAAGCACCCGTCGGCCTTGCCTCGATCGACCACCTTGGTGTCCCCGGTCACGAGCAGGACCCCCGCGGTCTTCGCGGCCGCGCTCATCGACTCCACGATCCGCCCCAGGTCGGCGAGCGGGAAGCCCTCCTCGAGAATGAAGGCCGCACTCAGATACAGGGGCCGGGCCCCCGCCATCGCGAGGTCGTTGACCGTCCCATTGATCGCGAGCATCCCGATGTCGCCGCCCGGGAAGAAGAGCGGCGTCACCACGTGAGCGTCCGTCGTGAAGGCCAGCCGGGCCCCCGCGACGTTCAAGACGGCCTGATCGTCCAGGCGGTCGAGATACGAATTCCGGAACGCGGGCAGGAAGTACCGCGCGATCAGATCCGCGGTCATCTTGCCGCCGCTCCCGTGGCCCAGGAGCACACGATCGGTGGTCGCGAGCGGGGCGGGGCAGCTCAGCGCGAAGCTGCTCGGCCCCCCGTTAGATGACATCGTCCTCTCCCAGGGCCACGTGCACCAGGTCCCAGACGATGTGGTACAGCGTGACGTGGGTCTCCTGGATCCGGTGAATGCTGAACGACGGCACGACGAAGCAGTACTCGGCCAGATCCGGCAGTCGACCACCGTCCTTGCCGGTGAAGGCGACGGTGAGAAGGCCTAGCTCACGTGCGGTCTCGAGCGCCTGCACGAGATTGGGCGACTTCCCGCTCGTGCTCACCGCCAGGGCAATATCCCCGGGTCGCGCGAGCACACGCAGTTGATCGGCAAAGATCTTGGCAAAATCACGGTCGTTCGAGATCGCGGTCAGCAGCGCCTGGTCGGCGGTCAGCGCAATGGCCGGCAGCGGCTTCCGCTTCTCGATGATCGGATGGAAGAACTCGACCGAGATATGCTGGGCATCCGTGGCGCTGCCCCCGTTGCCCATGACGTAGAGCCGGCCGCCACTCGAGAAGCGCGCGGCCATGGCCCGTACCAGTGCCTCGATACGATCGGCCTCCGCCCGGAAGAACTGCTCCTTGACGTCGGCGCTCTCGCGCGCCTTGCGCAGGATCGCCTCTTTCACCGGGTCGCCTCCTGGCGGTGGCGGCCGTAGGCGAAGTACGCGGCACACGCCCCCTCGGCCGAGACCATGGTCGCCCCCAGCGGGCGTTCCGGCGTGCAGGCGCTCCCGAACGCGGGGCAGTCGTGCGGCTTCTTCAGGCCGCGGAGGATCTGCCCGCTGATGCAGGCGGCCGGCTCCTGCGTCTCCATCGCGCCCACGTCGAAGCGAAGCTCGGCGTCGTACTCCTGGAGCTCGTACCGGAGGCGCAGGCCGCTCTTGGGAATGGTACCGATCCCTCGCCACTTGCGGTCGCAGACCTCGAAGGCCGACCACACCAGCCGCTGGGCGGACAGGTTGCCCGTGCGGGTCACGACCCGCGAATACTGATTCTGGAGCTCGACCTCCCCAGCCTCGAGGAGACGGACGGTGCGGAGCACGCCATCCAGGAGGTCGATGGGCTCGAAGCCGGTGATGACGATGGGCACGCGGAAGTGCGCTGCGAGGGCTTCATACTCGCGATAGCCCATGACCGTACAGACATGTCCTGGACCGAGAAAGCCCTGGACCCGATTGCCGGGGGATTGCAGGACGGCCGCAATCGCGGGAGGCACCAGGACATGAGAGACGAGCATCGAGAAGTTCTTGACGCCGAGCGCCGCCGCTCGGGTCACCGCCAGCGCATTCGCGGGAGCGGTCGTTTCAAATCCGATCGCGAAGAACACGACCTCCCGATCCGGATGCTGCTGCGCGAGGCGGACCGCGTCCAGCGGCGCGTAGACGATCCGCACGTCGGCTCCCTCCGATTTCAGCCGGAGCAGATCCGTGCGCGACCCCGGAACCCGCAGCATGTCGCCGAAGGAGGTGAACGTCACGTTGGGCCGGCGCGCGATGGCATGGGCTTTGTCGATCTGCTCCAGCGGCGTCACGCAGACGGGGCATCCGGGCCCGTGCACGAGCTCGATCTGCGAAGGCAGCATTCGATCCACACCGTGCTTTACGATCGAGTGGGTCTGGCCTCCGCAGACCTCCATGAGGGTCCACGGCCGCGTGGTCACCCGCCCGATCTCGGACAGGATCTTGGCCGCGACCCGGCCGTCTCGATACTCGTCCAGGTACTTCACGCCGGGCCCTCGGGCACGTTGATCTCGTCGAGCTGCCCCAGCTCTTCGAGGAAGCGGTAGGTCCGCTCCGCCTCTGCCGGGTCTACCACGCTGAGGGCGAATCCGACGTGGACGAGCACGTAGTCTCCGAGGCCCGCCTCGGGCAGCTGCTCGAGACAGGCCTTCTTCACGGTCCCCCCGAAGTCGACGCGCGCCATACGAAGCCCGCGGTCCTCGAAGACCTCGATGACCTTCCCCGGAATCGCCAGGCACATCAGACACAACTCCGATCTTCCCGGAGTCGGGCGGCGATCGCCGCCTGCCCCAGGGCCAGCCCGCCGTCATTGGGCGGAACCTGGTGATGAGTGTAGACCTGAAAGCCGGCGCGGCCGAGTCCGTCCACCGCCAGCCGCGAGAGCCGGACGTTCTGAAACACGCCGCCGCTGAGGGCGACCCGATCGAGTCCGGAGTGCCCCCGAAGGCGCCCGCACGTCTTCACGATCACATCGGCCAGCGTTGCGTGGAAGCGACTCCCGATGCGGTCGGCGCCGATCCCAGCAAGGATGTCCTCGACCACCCCCCGGATGATGTCCGGCGTCCGGACGACCGTCCGGCCATCCCTCTCCTTAAGGTCCACCGCGTACACCCGATCGGCTTCCGGTGCCGCCAGCGCCTCGAGCTCCATTGCCGCCTGGGCCTCGAAGTCCACGTGATCCCGAAGGCCCAGAATGCTGGCGACCGCATCGAACAGCCGCCCAGCGCTGGATGTCAGCGGCGCATTGAGGCCCCGTTCTGCCGCGCGGCTCAACAGCCGCCACGCCGAACGATCCAGTCGCCGTACAAAGGCCAGATCCAGCTCCTCCATGGCCTCGCCGTAGGCGGCCTGCAGGAAGACGGCGGCCATGCGCCAGGGCTCGCGGACGGCCGCTTCTCCACCTGGCATGGCCACCTCTTGGAAGGAGCCCACGCGCTCGAACCCATCCAGATCCGCCAGCAGAAACTCGCCGCCCCAGACATGCCCATCCGTACCGTAGCCCGTGCCGTCCCAGGCGACACCGATCACACGATCGTCGACCCCGTTGTCCGCAAGACAGCTCGCGATGTGCGCATGGTGATGTTGCACTGGAACGTGACGCACCCCGTCGAGCATCCGGGCGTAGGCCGTCGACCGATAGCCGGGATGGAGGTCATGGGCGACCACCCGGGGCGTCAGCGCGAGGAGGCGCTCGAGGTGGGCAATGGCGTTCGTCCAGGCGCGGTATGCGCGCTCATCGCCAAGATCGCCCAGATGCTGGCTGAGGAACACTTCCCGGCCACGGACGAGGGCAAATACACTCTTGAGCTCCCCGCCGCAGGCCAGGATCGGCTCGGCCGCCTCGTGGGTCAGGGAGATCGCGAGCGGCACATAGCCTCGCGCGCGGCGCAGGACGGCTGGGGTGCCCTCGACGACTCGCGCCACCGAATCGTCGCAGCGCACCTCGATCGGCCGATTGTGAACGAGGAACAGATCCGCGATGCCACCCAGCCGGGCCAGCGCGTCGCCGTCTTCGTAGGCGATGGGCTCGTCGCTACGGTTCCCGCTGGTCATGACCAGGGGACGATCGACCCGTTCAAGGAGCAAATGCTGCACTGGCGTATACGGCAACATCAGGCCGAGATGACGCAGCCGCGGCGCCACTTCATCGGCCACCTCCTGGCCGACCCCCGGTGAGCGGCGCTCCAGGAGCACGATGGGCCGGGCAGCAGAGCGGAGGAGATCGGCCTCGGCGTCCGAGACAACGCAGAGCCGCCGCGCCGCATCGAGACTACCCACCATCACGGCCAGCGGCTTTGCCTCGCGAGCCTTCCGGCGCCTGAGCTCGCTCACCACGCCTGCGGCCGTCGCATCGCAGGCCAGATGGTAGCCGCCGAGTCCCTTGACCGCGACGATCTGACCGCCTCGGAGCGCGGCAACGACCCCTTGGAGTGCGTCGGCCACGTCCAGCACTTGGCCGCCGGACTCCAGTAGTGCAAGTCTCGGGCCGCAAGCCGGACACGCCGTTGGCTCCGCATGGAAGCGGCGATCCCGAGGGTCCTCATACTCCTCGCGACATGCGGGACACATCGTGAACGAGGCCATCGACGTCCGCTCGCGGTCATACGGCAACGCCCGGATGATCGTGTAGCGCGGACCACACTCGGTACAGTTTAGAAAGGGGTAGGCGTGGCGTCGATTCCCGGAATCGTCCATCTCGGCGAGACATGCGGCACAGACCGCCAAGTCCGGGGCGGGAAACAACGCCGGCTCGCCCTCAGCGGTACTCGTGTCGATCCTGAACTTCTCGGCGTCATGATGCGGCGCGGCCCAGGTGACGGTGATGCGCCGAAGGTGGGCGGAGGACGGAGCCGTGGATTCCAGCTCGTCCAGGAACCGGGCGATCGCGTCCCGTTCGCCCTCGACATCGATCAGTACGCCGTGCTGCCCATTCTGCACCGAGCCGCCAAGCCGATGCGCTTCAGCGAGCCGATAGACGAACGGACGGAATCCGACTCCCTGCACGACCCCTTCGATCAATATTCGACAGCGAGCTCGACCTCCCGTCTCCGGGAGTACGGAGGAAGGGCCCATGTCACCCCTTCTGATCTCGGTATATACGATCGAACACGTCGATGCCGTGCACGGTACAAGGGCCCTGGACGCACGTCAATCAGAGAACGCGCAGTAAGTTCGATAACTCGAAGTATTAGGCAGGGAGACCCGCCCTACCGATCACTCGTGAGAGTGAGTCGGGAGGCCGTCGTGAGCGTGCTCACCCAGCCGGTGGTACTGCTCCCCTCCCTGCCCGTAGGGATCGACGTGAACCATCACCCGGCCGAGGTGCGGCAGGTGGTGGAGGAGCTGGTGGCGGACCTCCTTCGCGATCTCGTGACCGTCTCCCACCGACAACCCCCCGGGCACCGTGATGCTCACCTCCGCGTGGAGGCGATGCCCGATCCAGCGCGCTCGGAGATCGGTGACCTCTTCCACTCGGGGAACGTGACGCGCTGCGTGGCCAATGGCCTCGAGCGTCTCCGGGTCGACCCCGTCGAGCATCCGGCCCATGACCGCCCGAGCCGATTGCCAGACGATCACGAAGATGGCCGCCGAGATCAGCAGCCCGACGACCGGGTCGGCCAGCGGGTAGCCGGCCCAGACCCCGATGGCGCCGAGGAGCACCGCCAGGCTCGTCCAGCCATCCACGCGCGCGTGGTAGCCGTCGGCGACCAGCGCGGCACTGCCGATCTGCCGGCCGACCCGGATGCGGAAGATGGCCACGGTTTCGTTGCCGATGAAGCCGACAACGGAGGCGAGCATCACGGCCCAGAGAAAACCGACGGGTTGCGGGTGGAGAAACCGCTGACCCGCTTGATAGAACGCGAGTACCGCGCTCACCGCTATGGTGATCACGATGACGAGACCCGCCAGGTCTTCGACGCGCCCGAGCCCGTAGGTGAACCGCCGAGTGGCTCCACGCCGGACCAGCAAGAAGGCGATGCCGAGAGGGATCGCGGTGGCGGCGTCAGCGAAGTTGTGGATCGTGTCGGCGAGCAGCGCCACGCTGTGGGACAGGACCACCACCACGACCTGCAAGAGCGCGGTGATCATCAGGCCGATGAACGACCACTTCAGCGCCCACAGGCCACGGGCAGTCGAAGCGATCGACGGGTCGACCACACCGTGGGTATGCCCATGCCCGTGGTCGTGCTGGTGCTCGGCGCCGTGGTCGTGCTCGTGGTGGTGGTGATGGTCAGGCATCGCTCCTCCTTTACTTGAAGGGGCCCGCTGGACTTAGCCCTGTATGATAGCGCACCCCGCTACCACCGAAGCCGATCCAAAGCAAAGAGCAGATGCGGCCTAATAGGCTGGATCACTGCTTCACGGGTCAAACAGCACGAATCGGGCGGCGCAGCACCGTGCCGTCGTGGGTGACCCTGGCGGGACTCTAGGCCGTCTCTGCGGAAGTGCAGTAGATTTTGCGTCGCGCTTCGCACACGCGACACTGGCGCGGCTCCAACACGCGGGACGCATTGGCGGGCAATGCCCTTCACCGAGACGAGCGAGTACCTCTGGGCTCGCGTCTGACCTGTAGAGAGTGCCCGAGTGCTAGTCGTCTTCGATGAACGACTTGACCTGCGCGAGCAGCTCGGGTGATGGCGCGAGACCGTGCTCCTTTGCGTGCTCACCAGCCTTCTGCAAGACTTCCTCCTCGGTAGCCCCGCGCACTACATGCTGGCAGTCGGTGGTGGGGTTGACCTTGTGGCAATCGATGATCTTGCCCATATGAGTACCTCCCTCTGGGTCTGATGGGGCGGACTTTGCGCGCGCAACGGGAGGTTGTCAAGGCGACCGACGGCACCCCCGTGGCCCACCCGCCCGGCTCCGGCTACGATACCCCCGTGATGGAGCCCTGCTGACACCCCGGAGCTGTTGCGGAGGCCACGATGCTCTCACGAGCACAGGAGGGTCGGGTCCGTGAGCTTCTCGGGAGCCCCCATCCGGGACCCATCCGGGACCCATCCGGACGTACTGCCTTGAGCATCTGGCAACCTCGCGGCTTTTGTCCGGACTCCGGAAACACGGGGACTGCCAGACGCGCCGCCGGCGTGGCCTGCGCCTACTCCTATCTCATTCCCGTCTTCGCCGCGGGCAGCGCGTGGATCGTTCTCGGCGAGCCTATCACCATGGCCGTCGTGGCTCCGTCATCGCCGCCGTTGTCTATCTGGTGAACCGCGCCTGAGCGCGGATCCGCAATGATGGGCTCTGGTCAGATGCTCAACTGAAGCACAACGTGAGCACAAAGCCCTTGACATGGTCAACAAGGCGGTGCTGTGATCTCCTATCTCTCGTGGAGTTCAGGCTTGGCCCCCAGTTGGGGACACCGGCTTGTCGCTCGGACCGCAACGGCGCGGCGCGCCACCGAATGAGCCGGGGCGCAGGGAGCGATCCATGGCAATGCATGAGGGTCAGGGGAGAATCAACCGGCGAGCGTTTCTGAGGGTGGCCAGCGCGGCGACCGGAGCCGCCGTCACCGGTGGGATCCCGGCCATCGTCGGGGCCCAGAAGGCGCCCAGCTTCCCGAAGGGGACGAAGCTCAGCGTCCTAGAGTGGGTGAGCTTCGTTCCGGCCTCCGACGTCGAGTTCAAACGGCTCGCTGCGGAGTTCGGGAAGCTGGCCGGGGTCGACGTCACCGTCGATCAGATCAACATGAACGACCTGAATCCCCGGATCACCTCGGCCATCGAGACGAAGGCCGGACCGGACATCATCATGATGATCTCCAACTGGCCCCACCTCTACGCCGACGGCCTCGCCGACGTGGACGACGTGGCCGAGGAGATCGCCAAGCGGGACGGCGCCTACTACGAGCACAACCGCATGGTCAGCGTCGTCGGCAATCGCTGGAAGGCGGTGCCGCTCTGCTCCGTTCCCTCGACGTGGGCGTACCGCGAGGACTGGTTCAAGGAAGCCGGCGCCGGCAAGTGGCCGGACACCTGGGACGAGCTCCGCAAGGTCGGGATCGAGCTCAAGAAGAAGAACCGGCCGATGGGCCAGGCCTTCGGCCACAGCCTGGGCGATCCCAACAACTGGGCCTACTCGGTGACCTGGGGCTTCGGGGGCGCCGAGGTCGACCCGAGCGGGAAGGTCGCCATCAACAGCAAGGAGACGCTCGAGGCCGTGAAGTTCACCGTCGCCTTCTGGAAGGACTGCCTCGACGAGGGGGGGCTGGCCTGGGACGACAGCAGCAACAACCGCGCCTACCTGGCCGGGACGATCTCGGCGACGATCAACGGGGCGAGCATCTACTTCGTGGCCAAGCGGCAGTTCCCCGAGATCGTCAAGGTCACCAGCCATGGCCACATGCCGAAGGGGCCGGGGGGACGCTTCTACAACATCGGCGGCCAGGGGCGCGCGGTCATGAAGTACTCCAAGAACCAGCAGGTGGCGAAGGAGTTCCTGCGCTGGTTCATGGACCGGCCGCAGTACGAGAAGTGGATGGCGGCAAACGACGGCTACGTCGTCGGCCCGACCCCGTACTGGGAGAAGCACGCCTTGTGGGAGCGTGACCCCAAGCTCATCCCCTTCAAGGAGGCCTCCAAGTTCGGCCGCTGGCCCGGTTACCCCGGGGCGCCCAGCCGAAAGGCCTCCGAGGCGCTCGTCAAGTACATCCTCGTGGACATGTACGCCCAGGCCATCAAGGGCATGAAGCCCGAGGATGCGGTGAAGTGGGCCGAAGCGGAGTTGAAGAAGGCGTACGCGTGAGATAGCGGCGCGGGAGCGCCATGGCTGACCAACGCATCGAGCCGATCCTGGCGGAAAGCGCGAGGCCGACCGCGGTCGCCGTCCCTGCACCCGTTGCCGTGTCGGTCCCGGGGTTCCGTCGCCCGAGGCGGCTGGGCCAACTCCTCGAGCGACAGGACGTCCTGGCGGTCGTCCTCCTGGCGCCCACCCTCACGATCCTGACCCTCTTCATCGCCTACCCGTTCGTCCTCGGCATCTGGTTGGCGGTCAGCGACAAGGTGGTCGGGCGACCCGGCGCCTTCATCGGGCTCGAGAACTTCCGGGTGAACCTGAACGACACGATCTTTCTCCGCGCGTTCCAGAACACGTTCGTCTACACCTTCATCGCCACCGCCCTCAAGTTGGCGCTGGGCATGGCGGCCGCGCTGCTCTTGAATCACCACTTCCGGTTCAAGCGAATCGTCCGGGCGTCCATGCTCCTCCCCTGGATCGTCCCCACGGTCCTGAGCACGCTCGCCTGGCAGTGGATGTTCGACGCGACGTTCAGCGTGTTCAACTGGATGCTCATGAACGCGGGGCTGATCTCGAAGCGGATCCTGTGGCTGGGCGACGGAACGCTGGCCATGGGCTGTCTTATCGCGGTGAACGTCTGGCGAGGCATGCCGTTCTTCGCCATCACCCTCCTGGCAGGCCTCCAGACCGTCAACCCCGACCTGCACGAGGCGGCGGAGATCGACGGGGCCAACGCCTGGCAGAGGTACTGGCGGGTCACCCTCCCCCTGATCAAGCCGATCATGCTCGTGGTCGTCCTCTTCTCGATGATCGCGACCTTCGCCGACTTCCAGCTCATCTACGTCCTCACCCGCGGCGGACCCTACAGCAGCACGCATGTGTTCGGGACCTACGCGTACGAGATCGCGATGAGGGCGGCCAAGCTCGGGCAGGGCGCCTCGATCTCGCTCTCCCTCTTCCCGTTCCTCCTCGCCGTCATCGTGTTCCAGCTCTGGTACATCCGGCGGAGCGATTGACGATGGCGGTCCGGTACGGGAGCCCTCTCAAGCGCGCCATTACGTTCCACGTCCCCCTCGTGCTCATGGTCGGGGTGACCCTGTTCCCGTTCTACTGGATGGTGATCACCTCCGTCCGGCCCGATCGCGAGCTCTACAACGTCCAGATGAATCCCTTCTTTACCTTCCACCCGACCTTCAAGCACTTCCAGGACCTGTTCGAGCTGACCATGTTCGCCCGCTGGGCCTGGAACACCATTTTTATCGCGACCGTGTCGACGGGGATCTCGCTCTTCTGTGGCCTGCTCGCCGGCTACGCCCTCGCGCGCCTGGAGTTCCGCTGGGCCGCGCCCCTCGGGACGCTGATCTTCGTCACCTACCTGGTCCCGCCAACGTTGCTCTTCATTCCGCTGGGCGACGTGGTCAAGACCTTCGGAATCGGCGACACACCCTGGGCCGTGATCCTCACCTACCCGACCTTTCTGATCCCGTTCTGCACCTGGCTCTTGATGGGGTACTTCAAGACCATTCCACGAGAGATCGAAGACTGCGCGCGGATCGACGGAGCGAGCCGGATTCAGGCCATGATCCGCATCACCTTCCCGCTCGCCGTTCCCGGGATCCTCTCGGCCGGGATCTTCGCCTTCACCCTGTCCTGGAACGAGTTCCTCTACGCCCTCGTCTTCCTCTCCTCTCCCCAGCAGAAGACGATCCCGATCGGGGTCTTCACCGAGCTGGTGCGCGGCGACGTCTTCTACTGGGGGCCGCTCATGGCCGGCGCCCTGCTCGGCTCGATCCCGGTCGCCCTCGTCTACTCCTTCTTCGTCGAGCACTACGTCACGGCCCTCACCGGCGCCGTCAAGGGGTAACCGCGGAACGAGGGCCGTGGGTGGACAGCGCGACCGCGAGGTCATGCGCCAGTCGAAGAAGCCCGATGGAATCCGACTCGGGACACCGGAGGCCAGCATCCGGAGATCTCCACGGTCGTTGGCCTCGCCACGGAGCAGTACGTTCCCGCGAACGGGTTTTCGTTTGACCTCGTGCATCTTCACATGCCGCAATGGACGGCAGCTCACCAAGACCACATGGTGAGGATGCAGGCGGAGTTGGGTTACTTCGTACAACCCCGGGAGCGCTGCTCCTCTGAGGACGAGTACCCAAACACCTCCCCCCTGAGCAGTAGGGCATAGAGGAAGGGCAGCGGGGGCAGTGACCGCCCGCCGGAGGGCGTTGATGTTGACTACGCTCCGACGGGGCTGATGGTGCAGCCGGGCCTCGCGGCCGTGGATCAGACGGGTCTCGCCGAACGGATCCGGAGCCGCCTCGCCGCGTCGCGATCCTGATCGGCGAGTCCCGTGACCACGCACCACGAGCTTACCAGGAGGCCGTCATGACGCTCGACATACCGTCGCTCAGATCGGACACGCCCGGTGTGGCCAACGTTCTCCACTTCAACAACGCGGGCGCTGCCTTGCCGCCGCGTCCGGTCCTCGACGCGGTCATGAGCCACCTGGCGCGCGAGGCCGCCATCGGCGGCT
>Ga0210378_10001747_pt1 | contig 11290 bp, 8 predicted proteins | sample PLM1_60_b1redo_FD_155465 | JGI IMG/M metagenome (GOLD analysis project Ga0210378, IMG submission 155465) | Groundwater sediment microbial communities from an aquifer in East River, Colorado, USA - PLM1_60_b1 redo | ecosystem: Environmental > Terrestrial > Soil > Riparian zone | place: USA: East... | reverse complement strand
CCCATCGGATTGGACCGGGGCAAGTGCTGGTGGAGAACCTGCAGGTCCAGCTGATTCGGCCACCAGTCCTGGTTCGTCCTGGGCCGAGTCGGCGCGGGAGTCGGGGCGGGGATTGCCGGGTTCTCGCTTTCGCTGCCGCGGTCAGACACGTCGGTCCCTCTCCTGTCTCGCCGTTTCCTTATGGCTGGTTGCACTTGACGTTGGTTGCTGGACCGCGATCAGCCGCTGGACGCGGCAGAGGTTGACCCGACACACTCGGGACATCGGCCCCAGTAGATGACCTCGGCTTCGTCGATCTCGTAGCCCGACTCGTCGACGGCCGTCAGGCAGGGGGTGTAGCCGACCGCGCAGGCGACATCGGTGATGGCACCGCACGACCGACACACGACGTGGTGGTGGTTGTCCCCGACCCGCGCCTCGTAGCGCGCCACGGAGCCCGTCGGCTGGAAACGCCGCACCAGACCCACGGCAGTCAGCGCACGCAGCACATCGTAGACGGCCTGGTGGGACACCTCACCGAGATCCTCACGCACGACACCGATGATCGAGTCCGTGTCGGCGTGCGGATGGTCGTGCACCGCGGACAGCACCGCGACCCGAGGACGCGTCACACGCAGAGCAACCCCGCGCAACATGCGCTCGAAGTCCGAAGTCGTCGGCACGCTCCGAAGTCTCGCCCATCTTCTGGAATCAATCAAGAAGCAGGCGTCGGACGCGTCGAGGCCGGCCGGGTCGAGCCGTTCACCCCGGCCGTCGTCCGGCGGTCGCTCCGCCGGGCGGGGCGTCCGATGGCCGGCAAGCGCAGGCACCTCGGCGCGATCCGCAAGCTGCCGTCGGGCCGGTGGCAGGCCCGGTACCGGGGCCCGGACGGGTTGGCCGGGCCAGCTCCGCGCACGTTCGACCGCAAGCAGGACGCGGCGCGCGCTGGCTGGCGCTCATCGAGGCTGAGACCGCAGCCGGCACGTGGCGTAACCCCGTGGACGCCGAGGAGCCGTTACGAGAGCACGCGGAGCGGTGGATCGACGAGCCGCCGGACCGGACCCGCGCTGGCCGACTGCCTATGGACGATGCGCACGTCCTGGCCGCCGTTCATGCTCGAGGAGCCCACCACGTCCTGCTACCCGCAGTCACCCAACGGCAACAGCCCCAGCCGGCGGCAAACACCCGACGACGGTGCGTCCGAGCCAGGCCACGTCGGCTTGGTCACCCCGGCGTGCCTCCTGCTCGCGTTCGAACAGCGCGTCGGTCTTCCTCAGTACCAGCGTGTAGGGTCGCCCGCTGCGCCGGGTCTGATGGTGCACCGGCAGCTCGGCCTCGTCGATCCTGCTGTGGACGTGGCGTCGGCGCTGCTCTGCCAGCGGCCACTCGAACGAGCGCCGCGCCGGGTCGCCGAGGAACGCGCCCAGGGTCGCGCACAGCTCGCAGTGGCATCCCTCCGGAAGCTCGATCGACCAGTCATCGGCGGCGCGGGCCGGCCGGGCGAGCCGAGCCTCGAGCCGAGTGGCGCAGTGCCGGGCGACGACGCCGAGACCTGACTCGCGGCGGGTCCGCGGCTCGGCCGTACCGGCCGCCCGCAGCGCGGACATCGCGCAGGCGACCAGATCGTCGTTGTCCTGGCACAGGAATGCGACCACCTCGTCGCGCAGCTCCGCCGCGCCGACGACTGCCGTGCCCAGCAGCACGCCAGCGACGGACGGCCCGAGTTCGCCCAGTGCCTCGTACCGGTAGCTCGGCCTGGTGAGGCGGAGAAGCTGGCCCGCCGACGCGCGTAGCCGGGTCCAGGCCTTGGCCAGCAGCAGCCGGGCCGTCGACACGCCGGCGTCGGGCGCCGCGCGCAGCGCCTCGCACACGGCAGGCAGCGACTCAAGCCAGTCCGCGCGCTGCGTGTTCCACGACGAGTGCACTGGCCGGCCGCGGCCGAACCAGACCTCGACCAGGTCGTGGACCCAGGACTCGCCATAGCGTGCCGCGAGCTGGGCAAGCGGCGCTGCATGGGTGCGGGCCAGCATCTCGATCTGGAACGGCGCGAGCAGCATGGCGGCGATGCCGGGCTCGTCGAGATCCCGGGCGGCCGTGAGGGCCTTGCCCAGGAGTTGCTCGCCGCTCGCAGCGACCGTCCAGAAGGATGCCAGCGTGGCGGCGCTCTCCCGGGCCCCGGCCACGTCCCCGGCCCGCACCAGGTCGGCGAGCCTGTCCAGCGCCCACCCGGGCGACGCCTCCGCGCGGACCGCGAAGGCCCACCGGCGCGGCCACACCACGATCGCCGCCCTCCGGTACCAACGGTCCAGCGTGTTGCCATAGTTACCCATATAGCCCTCGTAGGACGACTCGCGCGGCGACAGGTCCGCCGTGGGCGTCGTCGCGCACACCTCGTCGCCGGAAACGACCAGCGAGGTGGGCGCCGCCTCACCCGAGTCGTCCAGCCAGCAGTCGAGGCTGGTCGTCGACTCGATGAGTTCCTGGAGTTCGTAGTCCTCCGGTGAGTCGCCGCCGTACCCGTCCTCGTCGTCCTCGTCGTAGTCCTCGCCGTCCCAGTACTGGCCACGCCGCCCCGGGTGCCACGACGGCTCGGCCTCCTCGGCGCTCCACGTCTCGTGCACCTCAGCGAGTGCCAGCGCGACCTCGCAGCCGGCGGCTTCCGCTGCCGCCCGCACCGCCGCGGCGCGGCTGGCGTCGCTTCCCTTGAGCCGGGCCCAGCTCAGCGCGCGCTGGGTGTACTCGTGGTCGAGAAGGTAGACCAGCCGGGTCGGCTCGTCAGAATCGTCGAAGTGTTCGTCCAGGCAACCGGCCAGCTCGGCGGCCACGCCCGGGTCCGCCCGGCCGGCAGACGAGGTGACCGTGTCGCCCTCGAGCAACAGGTTGTAGGTCAGCACGACCCGGTAGCCCGACGTCACCGGCCGGACCTGGTGACGACAGTCAGCATAGAAGGCGACGAATGACAGCAACTCCTTCGACGACCGGTAGGTCGCGGTCCTGCCGGCGTGCTCGACCACGAGCACGCCGCCCTTGGACGCGGAGGGCAGCGTCACGACCAGGGTTCCGATCATGGCGTCGGCCTTCTCCGAGTCCTGGTGCGGGGCGAAGAACTGGCCCGGTGCGTAGACCAGCATCGAGTGGAAGTCGGCCGTCAGCTCGCAGCCTGCCGGCAAGCCGAGGTCGGCGCGCAGGCGGTCGAGAACGGGTCGCAGCGTGGCGTTCCACTGCCGTTTATCGATCTTTACGCGGCTTTTGGGGATCTCCCAGGTGTCGCGGACCGTGGCGTCCAGCAGCGTCTGCTCGCCCTTGCCGAACCGGGCCGGCCGACCCACCAGGCAGAGTTCCTTCGCCTGCCCGACGGAGACGGGCAGGGTGACCGGGCCGACGCCCCGCACCTCGAGCCGCAGGTCATCGGGGCGCGCAGTGCGTCGTGCGCTGAACGCGCCCGGAGCCGCGGTCTCGCCCAGAAGACTCGCAAACCGGTCACGCGCGGAGGTCGCAGGCGAAGACACGGCGGCTACTGTAGCCACCCCGCCGAGTTGGCCCCAGCTGAGATACACGGACCGCTCGCCGCGCCGGCCGTGCACGAACGGCCCGCGGAACTCCACGCCCCCGGCGCCGCCGGGGACCACATCGACGGTGATCGCGAACACCGCCTGCTCGGCATCGCCGGGCAGCAGGCCGACGACCTCGCCGCGGCGCTGCACGCCGACATGCACCGGCTCCCGGCCGCCGCAGTCCCGGCCCGGCAGCCGGCTGCCCAGGATCCGCACCGGAACCGTCGTCATGTCCGCCCCACCCCAGCCCGCGTGTCGCCTGCTCTCCTGGTCCTGCAGCCCCCGCTGACCGCGTTCCGCCGCATCGTGACGAGGCTGGACGATTCCCCGCCGATCACGGTAGGCACGTCCTTGTCTGTCGCCGCTAGTATCGGTACGTGCCGACTTGGCAGGCCCAGTAGTGATCGGAGCCTGCCGTCCGACTCGCAGACCTGACTGCTGACACTATCTCCGCGTCGATGTGGACAGTGAGTCGACGTGGACAGTGAGGAGGAGGAGTTCGATGGACCAGCCTGCGGCGGATGGTGAGGGGTTCCACTGGGAGCTTACCGCGGCCGATTATGAGGACATGGTCAGGCGGATGCCGGGGCACGCGCTTCAAGAGGCCTGTCTGCGGCTGCGGCTGGGTGATCTCACGGGGTGTTCGGTTCTCGACCTGGCGTGCGGCACCGGGTACTACACAAGGAAACTGAGACGCTGGGGAGCAGCCCGGACGATGGGCGTCGACGTGTCGGAAGAGACGATCGAATATGCCAGGAAGCAGGAGGAAGGCGAGCCGTTGGGCATCGAGTACCGAGTGGCCGACATCCTCCATTTCTCTGGGTTCGAGAAGTTCGACCGCGTGTCAGCCGCGTTCGTTCTTCACCTGGCGAAAGATCACGATGAACTGGTCGCCATGCTAAGAGCGGTCTTCAGCGTGCTCGCTCCCGGGGGTATCTTCATCGCCAGTCTTCCCGACCCAGGAGTGCCGTCGACTCCGGACGGGTCCCTGGAGAAGTACGGATACGAGTGCCGTCCTGCCGATAGGCTGCTTCGAGAGTTCTCCCGGATCCACGCCAAGCTCTCCGGCGGTGGGACGGTTATGGAGTACGACTACTTCTGGGTCCCCTGGGAGACGTACGAGGAGGCTTTTCGCGCCGTAGGCTTCAGTTCTTGGCGGCGGGAGCCATGGATCGTTCCGCGCGAACTTGAGCAGCAAGCGCCTGAGGGCTTCTGGGACGAGTATTCGGCAGCGCCCGCGCTGACACATTTCATCTGTCGGAGGTGATCCGCGGCCAACCTCAGTCCTGCAACCTCAGCGGGGCCGGTGCTTGGACAGCTGTTCCATCCCCGTGTTCAGTGTGACATCGCGCTGATGACGCGCGCCTTTGCGGTCGGGGACGGCCGCCGGCATCGTTGCCCTTTCAGAACGGGGGCAGGATCATATGACGTCAGGCCCGGCCACCCTTGTCGATGGGACCATGTCAAGGAGCAGAGTCGGCGGCCCGCCGGGAGCAGGCAGCAGCATGGTGTCGTCAGTGGTCTGACCCCCTCCGCCTGCCGTCCCGCGGCGGACCTGGTCTTCCGTCATGCCCATGAACTGCATGACGATCTCGTGGTTGGTAGTGGTGATGAAGGATTCGACGCCGGTCCGGTAATAGAGGTCGACGGTCTTGTGCTTCGGCGAAAGGTCAGGCTCGGCCCCGGCGCGGATGGCGGTGACGATCGCCGGAACGTCGTAGGAGAGAGGCACACCGCGGTGAAGGTAGTACTCTTCGTTGTCGACGGACACGACCGGCAGCCGACTGCCGCTCGATGTCCCGTCCAACGGGCGGCGTACGGGCCTGGTGAGCAGGTCGTAGCGGAACACTTCGTCGAGCACCGGCGCTACGTCGGCCGGCAGCAGCGGGCGGATCGACTCGCGCCACCAGCGGTGGAGCAGTCGCTCCGACTGAGGATTCGTGTGAAGGTAGGCAACCGCCGAGCCGAAGGCGTCGGCGTCGGTTCCGCCGATCGAGGCGGTCACATAGCCACGCAGCGGGGTTGCGGCGACGTCGTCCGTGGCGGCGACCCAGGCATCGAGGTCGATCAGCGTCCGTGATTGCGTGACGCCGGCGAGATGCCGTAGCGCGGGCCATGTCCAGCGCAGCACGGCATTCTCGCCCACCACGCGTGCCCAGAAAAGGAATCGCTGCATCTGCTGGTTCTCGGCGAAGGTCATCGTGTCATGCCCCAGCACGTACTCGAAGTCGTCATTGTCGCCGCGCACGGACTTGATCCCGTAGAGGTCCTTCTTCTCCATGTAGTCGGTGTTGGGCAGGAGGAGGACAGGATAGACTGCGATCCGTGACACGTGTCGAGCCAGGCGGTCGTAACCGCTCATGAAGGAGTCCAGCGTCTCCCCGGGTGCTCCCCAGATGAGCTCGGCGTAGCAGTCAAGCCCTTCCCTGTCCAGCCATGCAACCAGCTCCTCCCACTCGTTGACCTTCATGTTGCGCCGATTCATGCTCTCCAGCGCGTCGTCGCTGAGCGTCTGCAGCGCGAGGGTGAAGGAGCTGCGCATTCCGGCGTCCTTCATCCTCTTGACAATGCGGTAGAAAGTCTTCGACTTGTTCTTCGCCCACGATGTCTCCAGCGCCCGCGGGTAACCCAGCCGGTCTCGCGTCTCGATCAGCGCCTCCACGAAGGCTGCATCGCCCGGCAACATGCCGAAGTTGGCGTCGCAGGCGACGATCGTGTGCACCTTGAGCCTGCCGAACAGCTCCAACTCGGCCCGCAGCCGCTCCATGGAGAATGCGCGCACCTTCTGCCCGACCGCGCCGCCCCAGTAGCAGAATGCGCACTTGTACGGGCAGCCCCGATTGGTCTCCATCAGGGCTACGTCGTAACGGAACCTTCCGTCGGCGTCGGTCAGGTCTAGAGCCCCGGTGAGGAAGGGCGAGGGAATGACTTCCAGGTCCGCGATGCGATCGCGCGGCTCGGTGGTGCACGTGGCCCCGTCACGGGTCTGGAACGACACACCGGCGATTGCGTGCAGCCCATGCCGGTCCACGCCGTCGAGATACGAGCTGAGCAGGTCGCGGAACGTCAGCTCGCCCTCCCCGTTCGCAACCACGTCAACCTCGGGGAACATTCGGAAGACGCGGTCGGCCTGGCCGGCGACATGGGTGCCGCCGAACACGACCCAGCCGGCCGGGTTGAGCTGCTTGAACGTCGCGGCGAGTGAGCCGAATGCCCGGTAGTTCCACCCTAGGACCGAGAACGCGAGCAGGTCCGGCGCTCCGGCACCGAAGAGTTCGTTGGCCATCGTGGCGTTGGAGGCGCCACCGCGGAAGTTGTGAATACGGATATCGCAGGCGTCACGGATGTGGACGTCGTCGAGCGCCGCCGCCTTGAGGTAACCCGATGCCAGCGGCATGGACTCCAGCGGTGTCGCCCAGATGCCCTGCTGCACCAGGTACACGATGCACTTGCTGACCGGACCACCGCCTGATTGCGACATCCTTTGCTCCTCTATCCCCTAAAAGGTCCTCGAGTCGGGCCGGGGATCTTTCGGATGATACGTCTGAACTGCACCCCTCGGTAGTGCCCACGAGGCGCTGAGCAGGGAAAGTATCGGCCCGGGCGGGCCTCGTAGACCCTGCGTGGTAAGTGGATGGTCGTGCTCGGTCGTGCGGGAAGGTGCTCTCCTCGTCGCGTCCAGCGCCGCTGGAGCCGTCGCGGTCGCACTGGTCGCGGCCGGTATCGCTGACGGTGCAAGCGGTCGACCATGCTCCGGCGCCGGAGATCCTCGTCACCGAAAGTGCGGTCGATCCGGCTGAAGGTGCCGGCCGACGTCATCCGCGCCAAGTGCGCGCCCGACCTACACCAACGGCAAACCCACCCGGGGCACCGAACGCACCGTCGATACCGATTTCAGTATTGTCGCGCAGTTCCAGGCCGAGCTCCCGGGTGTCGCGGAGTACTACCGGCTGGCGTTCAACCGTCACCGTGCGGCCGGGACTGGGGCTGTCAACCGATCAACACGTCGGCCAGCCGCCGGTAGCTGTCGAGCAGGTCCTCGCCGGGCGCGGTCAGCAACTGGATGGCGACGTGGTCGGCGCCTGCGTCCAGGTGTTCAGTGATCCGCCCGGCCACGGCGGCCGCGTCACCATGCGCGAGCAGGGCGTCGATCAGCCGGTCGCTGCCGCCGTCGGCGAAGTCCTCGTCGGTGTAGCCCAGCCGGCGCAGGTGGTTGGTGTAGTTCACCAGCGCCAGGTAGGGATTGGCGATCACCGGTCGGCCGACCGCCCGCGCGCCAGCCGGGTCGGCGTTGAGTACCACCTTCTGCTCGGGTGCCAGCAGCACCCCCTCGCCCAGCAACCCGCGGGCCAGCCGGGTGTGCTGCGGAGTAGTCAGGTATGGGTGCGCACCCAGGCTCCGCGCGGCCGCCAGCCGGAGCACGCGTGGCCCGAGCGCGGCAACGACACGCTCCGACGGCGGCACCTTCGCCTCGTCCAGCTCGTCGAGGTAGGCCACGAGCGCCTCGTAGGGCTTGGTGTAGCGGGCACCGGTAGCCTCTGGGTGGCCGATCCCGATCCCGAGCACGAACCGGCCCGGGTGCCGCGCCGCGATCCGGTGCCAGGCAGCGGCGATCGACTGCGCGTCATCCTTCCAGATGTTTACGATCCCGGTGGCCACGACCAGTGCCGAGGTCACGTCCAGCAGCTCCTCGATCTGGGCCAGATCGCCGCCCGGAGAGCCGCCGACCCACAGAGTGCGGTAGCCGAGCCGCTCCAGCCCTACCGCCAGCTCCGGCGACAGCTGGGCCGACCTGCGCCAGACCCCGATCCGCCCGAGCGAGTTCGCCATGACCGTCCTTCCGCCGACAGGTCCGCCGTCGGCGGCAACACCCGACCCCGCCAGCTCCTTCCCCCACCCCCCTCAGGGAGCGCCTCGACGCCACAACGGGGAGGCGGAGCGCACCACCCGATCGCAGCGTCGACTTCGAACGCACCGGAGGCTTCCAGTCCAGCTGCTGGTGCGCTGTCCACGAACGTTGGCCGGGTTCGGTCATGCGCCTTGCCTGGCCGGCCGACCCCAGCGCGTTGACGTTCACTTCGGGTGCGGGCGCATTCGCGGCGCTGAGCGGCCAGGACGTCGGGGTGCCGGGCGTTGGCGTTGCGCCAGCGAAGGTAGTCATGTAGCGCCCGGGTCAGGACGGGGTGGTGGTTGGGGTTGGGGTGGTTCGAGCCGGTGATGACGAAGGTCCGCAGTGGACCGAAGTGCGCCTCGCTCGGGTTGGCCCAGGACGCGTAGGTCGGGGTGAAAACACGGTTCGACCTTGTTGCGGGCCGCCCAGGCGCGGATCTGCTCGCCCCTTGTGCGCGGAGAGGTTGTCCAGGATGACGTAGATCGGCGCGCCGTCGCGGCGGGCGGCCCGGATCGAGCGCAGCGCCGCGAGGGTGTCGGCCGCGGACTTCCGCTGCCGGACCACACCCCCGGGTCCAACCCGGGCGTAGCCGGGCCGCCACCACCGGCCCGCTGTCCGAACCCGGACACCTCCGCCCCCACCGGACCATCGCGGAGTCAGCCGCGACGCCGGCCCAGCCTGGATGGGCGTCGGGCCGGGTCGCGTGACCGTCCGCGGCACCGGCGAGGAACTCGTTGCATCACCGGACCCATCCGGTCATGCCGCGAGTCGCGCCCTCGCCTGTCCCGTTGTGAGCCTTGACGTACCGGCGCATCGACTCATCGGGGTGGTAGCCGACCGCGAGCCACAGGCCCGCGGCGCGCGCGTCCTCGGAGGCCGGTCGGCCGGTCGATCCTGATACAGTGAACCGGATGGTTAAGTATTCTGGCTTGGATCGCGCGTTCTCGGCGTTGTCGGATCCCACCCGCCGCGAGATCCTGCAACGCCTGGCGGGTGGACCCGCCACCATCAGCGAGCTCGCTTCCCCGTTCGACATCTCGCTGCCCGGGCTGCTCAAGCACGTCCGGATCCTGGAGGACGCGCAGCTGGTGACCACGGAGAAGCAGGGCCGGACTCGCCGTTGCCGGCTCGGGCCCGAGCAGCTGGAGGACGCGGCGCAGTGGATAGCGACCTACCGACGGCGTTGGGAGGGCCGGCTCGACCGGCTCGAGGGCTACCTGGACAAGAAGAAGAGGGGACAGCGGTGAGTCACGACCTGAGGCTGGAGCGCCTGTTCGACGCCGCGGCGGAGGTGGTCTTCGATGCGTTCACCGACCCGCACGCTCAAAGGCAGCTGTACGCCGACGCGCCGGACTGGGTCGTGGAGGCCGAGTGCGACCTGCGGGTCGGAGGCCGGTGGACGATCACGTTCGGGCCTCCGGGAACCACGCCGGCTCGGGAGACCAACGTGTTCGAGGTGGTCGACCGGCCGCGGCGGCTGGTCTACCGCTCGACGATGACAATGCCGGACGGCTCCAGCCTGGACACGGGCATGGAGGTCACTTTCGTCGAGCAGGACGGCAGGACCCGGCTGACGATCGTGCAGAGCGGCTTCCCGACCGCCGAGACCCGGGACGAGTTCGCGGACGGCTGGGCCAGCATCCTCGACGGGCTCGGCCGCGCCGTCGCCGCGAGGGTCACCGACCGTTCATGACCGTTGTCGTCACCGGCCGGGCCGGGCGGCGAGAGTGGACAGGGCTGGCGGTGCTCACCCTTCCGTGCCTGCTGTACGCGATGGACCTGACCGTACTGAATCTGGCGGTCCCACATCTCAGCACCGACCTCCAGCCCAGCAGCGCCCAGCTGCTGTGGATCGTGGATATCTACGGGTTCCTAGTCGCCGGGTCGCTGGTCACCATGGGCACCCTCGGCGACCGCATCGGCCGCCGCCGGCTGCTGCTGATCGGCGCGGCGGCCTTCGGCGCCGCCTCGGTGCTGGCCGCCTGGTCCACCAGCGCGGGGATGCTGATCGCGGCCCGCGCCCTGCTCGGGGTCGCCGGCGCCACCGTGGCGCCCTCGACCCTGTCGCTGATCCGCAACATGTTCCTCGATCCGCGGCAGCGTACCGCCGCCATCTCGGTGTGGATTACCAGCTTCTCGGTCGGCGGTGCGATCGGGCCGCTTCTTGGCGGGGTGCTGCTGGAGTGGTTCTGGTGGGGATCGGTGCTCCTGCTGGCGGTGCCGGTGATGACGCTGCTGCTGGTGTTGGGGCCGCTGCTGCTACCGGAGTTCCGCGACCCCAACCCAGGTAGGTTGGACCTGCTCAGCGCGGCCCTGTCGGTGACAGGGGTACTGGCGGTCATCTATGGGCTCAAGCAGCTCGCTCAGGACGGCCTCGGGTGGTCGCCTGCCCTGTCGATCCTCGCCGGGCTTGCGGTCGGCGTGGTGTTCGTGCGCCGACAGCACCGGCTGGCCGACCCGCTGCTGGACCTGCGGCTGTTCCGGAACCCCGCCTTCAGCGCGTCCCTGACCACCAACCTGCTCAGCTTCTTCGTCGGATTCGGCGCCTTGCTGTTCATCGCTCAGTACCTACAGCTGGTGCTCGGGCTCTCGCCGCTTGCCGCCGGCCTGTGGATGCTGCCCTCCTCCGCCGGGTTCATCCTCGGCTCCCTGCTGACCCCGCTGCTGGCGCGCCGGGTCCGCCCAGCCGTCGTAATGGCCGCCGGCATGGCGCTGGCAGCGGCCGGCCTGGGGGCGTTCACGCAGCTCGACAGCGCCGCCGGCCTGGCGGTCCTGGTGACCGGGTCGGTCGTGTTCTCACTCGCACTGGCACCGGTGGACACCCTGGCAACCGACCTGGCCGTCGGGGCCGCCCCGCCAGAGCGGG
>Ga0210378_10001746_pt1 | contig 11292 bp, 11 predicted proteins | sample PLM1_60_b1redo_FD_155465 | JGI IMG/M metagenome (GOLD analysis project Ga0210378, IMG submission 155465) | Groundwater sediment microbial communities from an aquifer in East River, Colorado, USA - PLM1_60_b1 redo | ecosystem: Environmental > Terrestrial > Soil > Riparian zone | place: USA: East... | reverse complement strand
TGGAGCCGCCGTGGCGGTTCCGGGGCGAGCCGCTGGCTCTGGAATGGGTCGCCGACGGCTGGCACCTCCGGTTCGTGCAGCCCTACCGGGCGACCAAGCTGTACCGCTGCCCCGGCTGCCAGCAGGACATCTTCCCGCGCACCCTCCACGTGGTGGTCTGGCCGGAGGGCGAGCCGGAGCAGCGCCGCCACTGGCACAAGGCCTGCTGGGAGCGGCGCTTTGCCGAGCTGCAGCGGGCCGCGCGGCGCAAGCGCCCGGCAACGTAGAGTTGGGCACCCGAGCGCATCGCCGAACCGCAACCAGGGGGAAGGAGCACAAGTGTCCGTGTCGCAGAGCGCCATCGGCCGTCCCCGCCGTGTCGTGCTGGCCGACGTGCTGCCAGGCGATCGCGTGCGTGACGCCGTCCTGGTGATCGGCTTCGCCGCCTTCACCGGGCTGGCCGCCCAGATCGCCGTCAAGCTGCCGTTCACGCCGGTGCCGATCACCGGGCAGACCTTTGCCGTGCTGCTCGGCGGGGCAGCCCTCGGCTGGCGCCGTGGCCTCGCCGGCATGCTGCTCTACCTGGCCGTCGGGCTCACCCCGTGGGTGCCGTGGTTCGCCGAGGGCAAGGGCGGCACCGACGTGCTGCAGGCGCCGTCGTTCGGCTACATCATCGGCTTTCTGGTCGCGGCGGCGCTGGTCGGATGGCTGGCCGGGCGGGGCTGGGACCGCACCCCGCCGCGGACGGTCCTGACCATGATCGCCGGCAACCTGGTCATCTACGCCGTCGGGCTGCCCTGGCTGATGGCCACCGTCGACGTCGGGCTGGCCAAGGGACTCGAGCTCGGGGTGACCCCGTTCCTTGCCGGGGACGCCCTCAAGATCCTCCTGGCCGCTGGGCTGCTCCCCGGCGCCTGGGCACTGGTCGGCCGAGAAGACTAGTCCCGTGTCGCTGGAGGAGCTGCTGCGCCTTGACGAGCGGACCGCCCTGGTCACCGGGGCCAGCCGTGGCATCGGCAGGCAGGCCGCCCTGACCATGGCCGCCGCGGGAGCGACGGTGGTGCTGGCCGCCCGCTCGCCCGACGACCTGGCGGAGGTGGCCGCGGCCGCCCGCCAGGCCGGCGCCCCCGAGGCGCTGGTCGTCGTCGCCGACGTCCTGGACGAGGCGGCGGTCGAGGCCGCCGTCGGCGCCGCGGTCGAGGGGACGGGGCGGCTCGACGTCGTCGTCAACGTGGCCGGCGGCCAGGGGTTCACCGCCTACGTCGTCGACACGAGGACCGAGGGCTGGGACAAGGTGCTCGAGCTCAACCTGCGCTCGGTGTTCGTCGGCTGCAAGGCCGCCATGCCCCACCTGCCGCCCGGTGGGTCCATCGTCAACGTGGCCAGCATCGCCGGCTTCACCGCCAGCCCGGGGCTGGCTGCCTACGGGGCGGCCAAAGCGGGCGTGGTCGCTCTGACCCGCACCCTGGCGGTCGAGGCGGCTCCGCTCGGGGTACGGGTCAACTGCCTGGCCCCCGGCTGGGTCCGCACCGAGCTGACCCGCCGCATGTGGTCGGACCCGGAGACCAGCCGAGCCCTCGTCAACCAGATCCCCCTTGGCCGCTGGGCCGACGTCGAGGAGCTGGCCGGGCCGCTGCTGCTGCTCGCCTCCGACGCCGGCAGCTACATCACCGGGGCCACCATCGTGGTCGACGGCGGGCTCCTGGCGTGACCCGGCTGGATCGGACCTATGCTGGACCGATGCGCGACTCGCTGCTCGACCGGGTGACCCGGCTGCCGTTCGTCATCCCAGGGGATCCGTCCGGGGTGCCGGCGTCGGTGCTGCTCGCGCTTGCCCCGGTCGAGGGAGCCGACGACCTCGAGCTGGTGCTGGTACAGCGGCCCGACCACCTGCGCCAGCACGCCGGCCAGGTCGGCCTGCCCGGCGGCGCGGTCGAGCCCGGCGACGCCGACGGGGTCGCTGCCGCGCTCCGGGAGGCCGAGGAGGAGGTCGGGCTCGACCCGGCCGGGGTCCGGGTCCTCGGCAGCCTCGACCGCACCTACCTCGCCGTCTCCGACTACGACGTGCTGCCGGTGGTCGGGATCTGGGACGGCCTGGCGCCCCTGACGCCGAGCCCGGACGAGGTCGCCGGGATCCTGCGGCCGACCCTGCGGCAGCTGGCCGACCCGGCCCGCCACGGGACCATGCCGTTCAGCGCCATCCTTGGCGAGAGCGAGGTCCGGGCCCGCAACATCCCCGACCTGAGCAGCCCCGTGTTCTGGGTCGACGGGACGCTGGTCTGGGGGTTCACCGCCGGCCTGCTGGTCGGCTTCCTCGACGCGCTGGGCCTGAAGGCCCCGCCCCTGCCAACCTACTGGGGCACCCGCCCCTAGCCCCTCCCCCAAGGAGGCCCCGATGTCGACCCCCGAACCCGACCAACCCGAGCCCGCCCCGGCGCCGGAGCCGGCCCCTGCGCCTGAGCCCGACCAGGCGCCCGAGCCCGACCAGGCGCCCGAGGCGGCGCCCGAGCCCGAGCCGGCCCCGCCGGTGATCCCACCGGCCGCGACCAGCGGCGCCGGCACCCCCCTGGTCCTGCTGCATGCCTTCCCGCTCGACGGCCGCATGTGGGCGCCCCAGGTCGAGGCCCTGGCCGGCAGCTACCAGGTGATCGTCCCCGACCTGCGCGGCTTCGGGGCGGCAAGGGAGCAGGCGGTGGAGGAGGCCGGCATGGACCTGCTGGCCGACGACGTGGCCCGGCTCCTGGACGACCGCGGCCTGGACCGGGTCGTCCTCGGCGGCCTGTCCATGGGTGGCTACGTCGCCCTCGCCTTCGTGCGCCGGCACGCCGACCGGCTCAGCGGGCTGGTCCTGCTCGACACCAAGGCCTCCGCTGACGGCGACCAGGCCAGGGACGCCCGGCTCGAGATGGCCCAGCGGGTGCTGGCCGAGGGCACCGGCTTCGTGCCCGAGGCGATGCTGCCAAGGCTGCTCGGCGAGACCAGCCGCGAGCACCGGCCGGAGGTGGTCGAGAAGGTCACCGCCCTGATCCGCGAGCAGGACCCCAGGGCCATCGCCGGCGCCCAGCGGGGCATGGCCGCCCGCAGCGCCGCCACCGACGTGCTCGCCTCGATCGCGGTCCCGACCCTGGTCGTGACCGGCGAGGAGGACACCGTCACCGGGCCGGAGGTCGGGCGGGACCTGGCCGCCGGCATCCCGGGCGCCCGGTTCCTGCTGGTCGAGGAGGCCGGGCACCTAGCCAATCTGGAGCAGCCGGAGATCGTGAACGAGGCGCTCCTGGATTTCCTCGCCCCGCTCTGGGTCTGAGAGCGCTTGCGCCATGACAACTGGTCCGCCCATCTAGTACGCTCGGGCTAGTCGAGGCTCTGGTTCCCCCGGCCAGAGCCGACAGCGCGAGGGGGGCAGGGGAGGACCGGCTCCTGCCCCCCTCGCTACAAGTGGAGCCGTCGGGATCCGCCGGGGTACTCGCGCGTAGTCCCGGTTCCATTCGGGGGGGAGTCCTCCCCCCCAAACCCCCCCCAAGAGCGTGGCCGCCACGGCGAGTCGTTGATCGCCCCGATTCACCGGCCCCGGTTGCCGGTGCCTTCCTGGACCAGCTCCACCAGGACGCCCTGCATGGACTTTGGGTGGAGGAAGGCGATGGTGGTGCCGCCGGAGCCGATGCGGGGGGCCGGGGCGATCACCTCGACGCCCTGGGTGCGGAGGTCGGCGATGGCGGCGGCGACGTCGGGCACGGCGTAGCCGATGTGGTGGACGCCTTCGCCACGGTTGGCGAGGAAGCGGCCGACCGGGGTGTCGGGGGAGAGGGGGGCGACCAGCTGGACGAAGGCGTCGCCGCTGCGCAGCAGCAGCTCGTGGACGCCCTGGTCCTCGATCACCTCCTCATGGGTGACCTCCAGGCCGAGCACCTGTTCGTAGAGGGCGCGGGCCGCGCCCAGGTCGGTGACGGCGATGCCGACATGATCCAGGCGTCCAAGCTGCACGGCGGGTCCTTTCCGGTGCTGTCAGCCGTCCAGGCCGAGGAGCCAGTCGGTGGCGGTGTGGTCGAGGGCCCAGCCGGCGGCGGCCGCGGTCCGGTCGGCCGCCCCCCCGGCCTGGGTGAACAGCCACAGTGGCCGGCCGGACGGGACCAGCCCGCGGGCCAGCTCGAGCATGCGCCGCCCGAGGCCCAGCCCCTGGGCCGAGGCCTGCACCGCGAGATGGCACAGCTGGGTGGTGGTGCCGGAGTCGAACAGCAGCAGGATCCCGCCGCCGTCGCCGGTCCGGTAGGGGCGGCTGCGCGGGTCCCGGAAGCGGCGCCGGTACGCCTCCTCGCGGCCGCCGGTCTTGTCGGCGTTGCCCCAGGCCGACTTCCAGATGTCGAGGAACCCGTCGAAGTCGTCCCCGCCCAGCTCGCGCAGTCCCGGCGCGCCGGTCCCGGTGCCGGCGGTGCGCCGGTAGGCCTGGGTCTCGATCTGCCGGAAGCCGAGCCCGGCCAGGTCGTCGGCCAACCCGGGCCGGGACGACGGCGATGCCAGCACGTGGACGTAGTCGCGCCCGGCGGCCCGGAAGGCGGCCTCGGCCCCGTCGGCGTCGAAGGCCCGCCGGACGCCGAAGGCGTAGTTGTAGACGAACAGCGGGTCGATCGGGCAGGTCACGACCTTGCCCGCGGCGAGCTGGACCACGCCGCCGCCGCCGATGGTGGACAGGTTCAGGTGGTTCTGCTCGCAGGCATGCACGAACCCGAGACTCACGCAGGCCAGCGTACCCCGGGCGGTAGACTCGGCCCAGCGCACCCGAAGGGGGACATGCATGTTCAAGCGGACGCAGCCAGTCATCTGTGCCGGAGCCCGGACGCCGATCGGCCGCTTCGGCGGTACGCTCGCCTCGCTGCCAGCGGTCGAGCTGGGCGGGCAGGCCATCGGGGCCGCCCTGCAGCGGGCCGGGGTCGCCGGCGACGCGGTCGAGCATGTGGTCATGGGCCATGTGCTCCAGGCCGGGCAGGGCCAGATCACGGCCAGGCAGGCCGCGGTCAGGGCCGGCATCCCCATGACCGTGCCCGCGCTCACGGTCAACAAGGTCTGCCTCTCCGGGCTCAACGCCATCGCCACCGCCGCCCAGTACGTCGAGCTCGGTCAGGCGGCGCTGCTGGTCGCGGGGGGCATGGAGTCGATGAGCGGCGCCCCCTTCCTGCTCCCCAAGGCCCGGTTCGGGGCCCGCATGGGCGACGCCGAGCTGGTCGACTCGATGATCGGTGACGGGCTCTGGGACGCCTTCGACGACGCCCACATGGGCGCCCTGTCCGACCAGGTCAACCAGCGGCTCGGGATCGACCGGGCGACCCAGGACGAGTGGTCGGCCCGCTCCCACGAGCGGGCGGCGGAGGCGGCCAAGAACGGCGCCCTCGGCGAAGAGATCAGCCCCGTCCTGGTGCTCCAGCGCAAGGGCGAGCCGTACTCCGTCGACCAGGACGAGGGCATCCGACCCGGCACCACCGCCGAGTCCCTGGCCAGACTGCGCCCCGCGTTCTCCCCCGAGGGCACCATCACCGCCGGCAACGCCTCCCAGCTGTCGGACGGCGCCGCCGCCGTCGTGGTCACCTCCCAGGAGCGGGCGGCCGCCGACGGCCTGCCCGTGCTGGCAACGATCATCGCCTACGGGACGGTTGCCGGCCCCGACACCAGCCTGCACTCCCAGCCGTCGCGGGCCATCGCCGACGCCTGCCGCCGGGCCGGGTTGGCGGTCGGCGACCTTGACCTGGTCGAGATCAACGAGGCGTTCGCCGCGGTGGCGCTGCGCTCGACCCGGGAGCTGGAGCTGGACGAGGGCATCGTCAACGTCAACGGCGGAGCCGTCGCCCTCGGCCACCCGATCGGGGCCAGCGGCACCCGGGTGGTGCTGACCCTGGCCATGGAGCTGCGCCGGCGAGGCGGCGGCCTCGGCGCGGCTGCCCTGTGCGGCGGCGGCGGCCAGGGAGACGCCCTGCTGGTCCGGGTCGAGGCTTGACCCTCGGAGGCCTCCGTGGAACCGGAGGAGAGCGCCCGGGTGCATCAGGGCTGATCTACCTGCTGGAGCGGTTGCGGGCCGGCGACCAGCGGGCCGTGGCCAGGCTGATCTCCTGGGTCGAGGACGGGGACCGAGAGCAGCTCAGGGACGCCGCCGAGGCGCTGAACCCGGCCACCGGGCGGGCCCAGGTGGTCGGGCTCACCGGGTCGCCCGGGGTCGGCAAATCGACCCTGGCCGGCGCCCTGGTCGCCGGCTACCGCCGGCAGGGGCTGACCGTCGGGGTGCTGGCCGTTGACCCGTCCTCGCCGTTCACCGGCGGGGCCCTGCTCGGCGACCGGGTGCGGATGCAGCACCACGCCCTCGACGACGGGGTCTTCATCCGCTCGATGGCGACACGGGGGGAGCTTGGCGGCCTCGCCTGGGCGACCCCGCAGGCGGTGCGGGTGCTCGACGCCGCCGGCTGCGACGTCGTCCTGGTCGAGACCGTCGGGGTCGGCCAGGCCGAGGTCGAGGTGGCCGGGCTGGCCGACACCACCGTGGTCGTGCTGGCCCCCGGCTTCGGCGACGCCGTGCAGGTCGCCAAGGCCGGCATCCTCGAGGTGGCCGACGTGTTCGTGGTCAACAAGGCCGACCGGGACGGGGCCGAGGTGGTCGCCCGCGACCTGCGCCAGATGCTCCACCTGGGCGAGGCCAGGCCCTGGCAGGTCCCGGTGGTCATGACCGTCGCCGAACGGGGCGGCGGGATCGACCAGCTGGCCCAGGCCATCGCCGCCCACCGCGGCCAGCTGGAGTCCAGCGGCGAGCTGGAGCGCCGCCGGCGGCGGCGGGCCGCGCGCGAGATCGAGGAGGTCGCCCTGGCCGACCTCCGGGTCGAGCTTGGCGAGCTCGGCCGGGGCGAGGCCCTTGACAGCCTCGCCGCGCAGGTCGCCGCCGGCAAGCTCGGCCCCTACACCGCCGCCGACCAGCTCCTGGCCGGGGTCCGCGGCGCTGGTCGGTGACGACCGCCGCCGTCAGGTGGCGGAGGCCGATGGCTCAGCTGGCCGCGGCCGGCCCGGCCGCTGCGGCATCGGCGTGGCGCTTCTCCTCGGCGAGCTCGTCGAGCACCCGCAGCAGCTCGGTGACGTCCAGCGGCTTGGTCAGGAACTCCCGCGCCCCCGCCCCCAGCAGCCGGGCGGTGAGGCCCGGCCGGACGTCGGCGCTGAGGATGACGACCGGGATCCCGGCGGTCCGCTCGTCGGCGCGCAGCCGGGTGAGCACCTCGTCACCGGGGAGGTCGGGCAGGTGCAGGTCGAGGAGCACCAGGTCCGGGCGGTGCTCGCGGGCCAGCTCGAGGCCGAGCATGGGCCGCATGGCCGAGATCAGCGAGACCCCACGGCGGCTCACGACCCGTTCGACAAGCTCCAGGTTGCTCGGGTTGTCCTCGATGTAGAGCACGCAGAGGGGAGGGCCCTGTTGCTCGGCCTTGGGCTGGCCGGCGGGGGCTTCCTCTGGCGCCTGCTCGTCCAGCCCGGCGGGACGCGCGGCGACCGGCAGCTCGATCGAGAAGGTGCTGCCCCGCTCGGTGGTGGTCGCCACCTCCAGGGTGCCGCCCATCGCCTCGGCCAGGCGCTGCGAGAGGGGGAGGCCGAGCCCGGTCCCCTCGATGCCGCGCTGTTCGCTCCCGAGCCGCTCGAAGGGGACGAAGAGGCGCTCCAGCGCCTCCGGGTCGATCCCGGTGCCGGTGTCGATCACCTCGATGCGGAGCCGCCCGCCGGCCACCTGCTCGCAGGCCAGGCGCACGCTGCCGCCCTCACGGTTGTACTTGATCGCGTTGGACAGGAGGTTCAGCAGGATCTGCTTGAGGCGCTGGCGGTCGCCGAGGACGTAGTCGGCGCAGGCGGTGGCGGGGTTGGTGGCCAGCAGGACCCGGTGCTGGTCGGCCAGCGGCCGCATCAGCATCACGGCCTCGCCGGCCACGTCGGCCAGCGCGACCGGCTCCACCGAGAGGGGCAGCCGCCCGGCCTCGATGGCGGCGATGTCCAGCACCTCGTTGATGAGGGCCAGCAGGTGCCGTGACGCCGACAGGATATGGCCGAGGCTGTCGCGCTGCTCGTCGCGCAGCTCGTCCATCTCCAGCAGCTGGGCGAAGCCGAGGATGGCGTTGAGCGGCGTCCGCAGCTCGTGGCTCATCCGCGACAGGTACTCGCTCTTGGCCTGGTTGGCGCGGTCGGCCGACTCCTTGGCCTGCTCCAGCTCCTGCTCGGCCAGCTTGCGCTCGCTGATGTCGTGGACCACCAGCGACATCCCGACCACGGCGGCGGCCCGGTTGCGCAGCGGGGCGGCGGTGAGCTCCACCTCGATGGCGGCGCCGTCCTGGCCCCGGTGGCGGGTCTCCAGCCGGACGCGATCGCCCCGGCTGACCCGTAGCAGGAGCTGGGCGAGCTCGTCGGGGCGGTCGGAGGCCACCGCCTCGGGCAGGGGACGTCCGACGACCTCGGCGGCCCGCCGGCCGTAGGTGGCCTCGGCGGCCGGGTTCCAGCTCCTGATCGTGCCGTCAAGGCCGGTGCCGATGATGGCGTCGCCGGAGGCGTCGGCGACCGCGGCCAGCTCCGAGTCGCGCTCGGCGGCGCGCACCCGCTCGAGGGCCAGCTCGGTCAGGCCGCCCAGCGCCTGGAGCAGCTCCAGCTCCTGGCTGCCGAACACGGGGCTGTAGGGGTTGGTCCAGACCACCAGCGTCCCCGACGAGATCGGCAGCCGCACCGCGTCGCTGGTCTCCACCGCCACCCCGTCGAGGCCAGGCGTCTCCCCGTGTGACCCGACCAGCTTCCCCGAACCGTCCAGCAGGGCGGCGCCACGGCCCCCGACCATGGTGACGACATGGGGGAGCAGGCAGGCGGCGACGTCCTCGACCCGGCCGGCGGCCTTGAGATCGTCCATGGCACGCCGCAGCGTCTCCTGCTCCGACTGCCGCCAGACGTTGCGCAGCGGGGCCGGAGGCGCGAAGGCGAGGTAGAACAGCAGCGCGCTGGCGAGCGTGATGGCCTGGGTCGCCAGCTCCAGCGGTCCCCGGTCGCCCGAGGGTGCGACCGAGCCGACGACGATCACCAGGTTGAGGCCGGTGGCGGCCAGGCTGAGCCCGCGCATCCGCCGGCGGGCGACGGTCGGCTGGCCGCGGCCCGCCCGCCACAGCTTGGCCGCCACCACCACCGAGGCGACCGTCCACTGCAGCAGGACCGCGGCCAGGTAGGCGCTGAGCCAGCCGGGCCGGGGCTCGCCCTGCTCGGGCAGGTTGGACGGCAGCAGCAGGGTCGCCGCCAGGACGGCCCCGGTCAGCAGGCCGACCGCGCGCTCGGTGCGGGCGGACGCCGGACTGAGCGAGGCGGTGAACCGGAACAGCAGGTAGGGGAAGAGCAACAGGATCGCCAGCAGCAGCTTGGTGGCCCAGATGGACGGCTCGCCGTCGGAGCCGGACGAGATCGCCAGGCCCACCAGCACGACCCCGGCCAGGACCCCGAAGGTCGCGGCCAGCCAGGCCGCGGCTCGGCCGCCCTGCCGCCGCCACTGGATGTAGCAGACCCCGGCCAGGCCGACGAACAACGCGTTGTTGAGGTATTCCATCAGCGCGAGGAGCTTCACCGTTCGAACTCCTCCTCCAGTCGGGAGCGCACGTCTCGGGCAGCGGCGGCTGCGCCGGTGCCGGAATCGCCGAGCTCACTCGGGTGGTGGTGTTGCTATCGGCTGCGCGGGTGGCCCGCTTGACCTGCTCGGCGCCGGCCACCCGATGCGGGTGGTCCGCGGCTATCGATCCCGCGCGCGGCGACCGGCCTCGGCGGGGGAGACGACCTGGTCGCCGATGACCACCGCGGTGACCGCGTCCAGCGGGACGGCCTCGAACCCGGGGCCGGCCAGGGCGGCGAACACCTCGGCCGGGACCAGCTTGATGGCCGTCGCGACCACCAGGGTCGGCAGGCGGGCGGCCAGCTCGCCGGTGCCGGCGGCGTTGAGGAACGCCGCCGGCCCGATCCCGTCCGTCCCGACCAGCGCGACCACCGGGTCGGCGGGTGCGGCGGCCGGGGCAAGGCTGGCCAGGACCTGCTCGACCAGGGAGCTGTGCGACACCGTGGCCACGGCGCCCGGCCGCCCCGCCAGGTGCCGGCGCAGCCAGCCGGCCGCGGCGGCGACGGCCGCCCCGGCGTCCTGGTCGAGGCGGCGGCGCAGCTCGCGGAGGGCGGCCGGCGGGTCCGGGCCGCGTGCCGCCTCCGCCAGGTGCCACAGCGGGGCCATCGCCGGCTGGCCGGCCAGCAGCACCGCCACCGCCTCCTCGAGCAGGGACCGGTCGCCGGCCACCTCGAGCAGGCCGTCGATGGCCCTTGCCGCCACCTCGGTGGCTCCGCCCCGCCGGTCGTGGGCCGCCGCCAGGACCGCGCCGGGCAGCCGTCGGACCTCCATGGTCGCGATAGGCTACGCTCGTCAACCCCTCGGCGCCCCCCAGCGCCCTCGGCCGCGGAGTCCCCCCATGAGCAGACGTGTCCTGGTCCTCCTCGTCGCCCTCGGCCTGCTGGCGACCGTCGTGGGCGTGGCCGGGGGGCTGATGCTGGGCCGCGACCCCGGCCCGGCCCCGGCCGCGGCCGGCCCGGCCACCCTGCCCGAGACGACCGCGCCGGTCTCCTCGGAGCCGGCCTCGTCGACCTCGTCGACCGGCTCGTCGACGACCACCAGCACCGCCGGCCTGACCCTCAAGGCCCGGGTGGTGCAGCGCCTGGAGGACGGCGTGGTGGTCCGCTACGACGCCTCCGAGGCGGTCACGGCCGTGCTCGCCTGGGGGTTCGGCGGACCGAGCGGGCACCAGCTGCGGTTCCCTGGCCCGGCCGCCCAGGGCACGCTCAAGCTCGCCCTTGACAGGACGACCAGGGCGGTCTCGATGCGGGTGACCGGCCAGTCGGCCGACGGCCGGGCCGGGTCCAGCGACACCTTGACCGCCCGGCGGCTGGTCCGGCGGGTCGTGCTCGAGGTCCAGGCGCTCTCGCTCGACATCCCCCGCGGGACCGGCGGCATCGCCACCGGCTTCCGCGGCACGACCTACACGCCGCTCGGGCCGGCCACCGACGGGCCGATAGTCTCCTCCGAGCCGTACGCCTTCCCCTCGACCGTGCTCGGCGCCGGGGAGCGCTCCTCGCCGCTGGCCCTGCGGTTCTTCCACCAGGTCCGGCCCGACCCGCGGCGCACCCAGGTGGTCAACCTGGCCATCCCCTTGCCTCGCACCGGAGGGTCCACGCTGACCAGGGACGTCACCGCGATCGGGGTCACCGCCCACCTCCGGCTGAGGGTCACGGTGACGGTCGCGTGAGCTC
>Ga0210378_10001745_pt1 | contig 11307 bp, 7 predicted proteins | sample PLM1_60_b1redo_FD_155465 | JGI IMG/M metagenome (GOLD analysis project Ga0210378, IMG submission 155465) | Groundwater sediment microbial communities from an aquifer in East River, Colorado, USA - PLM1_60_b1 redo | ecosystem: Environmental > Terrestrial > Soil > Riparian zone | place: USA: East... | reverse complement strand
CCCGCCGACGCTGATACCGGCGACGTGGGTGTGGCAGAACTTCATCGACGCGGTCAACTACATCCCGTTCGGGGTGTTCGCGACTAACTCTCTGATCATCACGGTTGGGGCGACGATCGGCGCCGTGCTGTCGAACACGCTCATCGCCTACGGCTTCTCGCGCATCCAGTGGCCCGGCCGCAACCTCCTCTTCTACATCTGCGTCGCGACGATCTTCCTGCCCTATCCGGTGATCCTCGTCGCCCTCTTCGACATCTTCGGGAAGCTGCCGTCGTTCGGGCTGCAGGGATCCTCGTCGTGGGTCGACACGTTCCTGCCGCTGATCGTGCCGGCGTTCTTCGGCAACCCCTTCTACATCTTCCTCATGCGGCAATTCATGATGGGAATTCCGCGCGAGCTGACGGATGCGGCGAAGGTCGATGGCGCCAGCGAGCTGCAGACGTTCTGGAAGGTCATCCTGCCGCTCACCCAGCCCGCGGTGATGGTGGTTGCCATCCTGGCGGCCGTGGCCGCGTGGAACGAGTTCCTCCTGCCTCTCCTGTATCTCCAGGAGGAGTCGAAGTACCCGCTCGCAGTCGGCCTCGCGTTCTTCACGAGTCAGCACGACGTCGCCTACAACCTGCTGATGGCTGCCTCGACGCTGATCGTCTTGCCTGTAATCGTGTTGTTCCTCCTCGCCCAGCGTTTCTTCGTCGAGGGGATCACCGTCGGCGGGGTCAAGGGTTGACGGGCACCGCCCGGCGCACCGCTCAGGCTCTCGCCGAGGGCGGCGACGCCCCGTTCGTCGCCACGGTCGGAGGCCGGCCCATCCCCGTGTCGCGTCTCGATGCCCGGCTCGCGGAGGTCCGTCGTGGACCGCGCGGGCGGCACCTCCCGCCTGATGGCGGGTCGGCGTCGGTCAACGTCCGGCGGTGGATCGTCCAGGAGCTCGTGACCGAGGAGATCCTCGCCCAGGAGATCGTGACCGCCGATGGTGCCGGCGAGGGCGATGGGTCGCGGGGGCCCGGGCCCTCGCGGGCGGCGCTCGCCCGGCTCGTTGATCGGGTTGCGGGCTCCGTGACCGTTCCAGAGAGCGAGATCCGGGACTACTACCTTCGGAATCCGGATCTCTATCGCCGGCCCGAGGTCCGTCGCGTCCGCCACATCCTCGTGGCCGATGCCGGCACCGCGCGTGACGTCGCCCGCCGGCTCGAAGCGGGCGAGGCGATGGACGACATCGCGCGCGCGGTCTCGAGCGACGCCGGCAGCCGGAAGGCGGGCGGCTACCTCGGCGACGTCCGTCGAGGCGAGCTCGCCGGTCCCCTCGAGGACACGCTGTTCTCGGCCGAGGTCGGGGCGATCGTCGGGCCATGTGAGACCGAGCACGGCTGGCACGTCGCCCGGGTCGAGGCGGTGACCGCGGAGACGACCGCTCCCTATCCCGAGGTTCGCGGCGCGATCGAGGCGGATCTCCTCGCAGTCGCCCGGGCTGGCGCCTTCGATGAGTGGCTCGAGGAGCGGCGCCGAGCTCTCGCGATCGTCGAGCCCGAGTTCGCCCATCCGGCTGATCCCATCCACGGCGTACCGAGCCACAGGCACTGATTGGGGCAATGATGGATTTCCTCGGCGCGGAAGCCACGAACCTCTTCATTGGCACCGAAGACGCGCCACGCCAGGTCGTCCGCCTCCGGCTCGTCGGCAACGAGCCGCTCGACGGTCGCGGTCCCGCCCGCGTCCGGATCGAAGGCGACTCGCTGCGGACCGACGAGCCCCTCGCGATCGGCCCGCTTGGTAGAGGCCAGGAAGTGCGGCTCGAAGTCGGGATCGTGGTCGACGACACGGCTGCCCCGGGCCAGCTCGTGGCCGCGGAGGTCGTGATCGATGAGGGATCCAAGACCGCCCGGCACCCGGTCGAGATCCTCGTCGCGGAGCCGGGCTGGCGGATGTTCATGGTCTCCCACTTCCACTACGACCCGGTCTGGTGGAACACGCAGGCGGCCTACACCGAATCCTGGGGCACGGCGATCCAGTACCGCCAGCGATATCAAGAGCCTGGCCTCGCCCTCGTCAAGGTCCATCTCGAGATGGCGCGGCGCGACCCGGACTACAAGTTCGTGCTCGCGGAGCTCGACTACCTCAAACCGTATTGGGACGTCTTCCCGGAGGACCGTGCCTACATCCACGAGCTGCTGGCGAAGGGCCGTCTCGAGTTCATGGGCGGCACGTACAACGAGCCGAACACGAACCTGACGAGCGCCGAATCGACGATCCGGAACGCGATCTACGGCGTCGCCTACCAGCGCGACGTCCTGGGCGGCAATCCTGCAACCGCCTGGCAGCTCGACGCATTCGGACACGATCCGCAGTTCCCAGGGGTCATGGCCGACGCCGGCATCTCGTCGAGCTCATGGGCCCGCGGGCCGTTCCACGAATGGGGACCGCACTGGGTCCGCGGCCCGTCCCGGATGAACATCGCCGAGATGGCGGCCGGCGACGTCCCGCAGATGCAGTTCCCGACGGAATTCGACTGGATCGCCCCGAGTGGCCGCGCCCTCCTGACCTGCTTCATGGCGAACCACTACTCGGCGGGCTGGTGGATGGACGCGTCCGCCACGCTCGAGGAGGCGGAGGCCGAGGTGCACCGCCTCTTCACCGAGCTGGCCGCGCTGGCCGCGACGAAGAACGTCCTGCTCCCGGTCGGGACCGACTACACACCGCCCAACAAGTGGCTCACCGCGATCCATCGCGACTGGAGCCGGCGCTATGTCTGGCCGAAGTTCGAGGCCGCCCTCCCCAGCGAGTTCTTCGCCGCGGTCCGGAAGGAGCGGGCGTCGACCGGGCGTGGCTTTTCCCCGCAGACCCGGGACATGAACCCGATCTACACCGGCAAGGACGTGTCGTTCATCGATACGAAACAGGCCCAGCGCGCGGCCGAGAACACGCTCCTCGGGGCAGAGAAGTTCGCCACGATGGCCGCGCTGCTCGGTGCCAGGTTCCCGACCGAGGCAATCGACAAGGCCTGGCGCCAGCTGCTGTTCGGCGCCCACCACGACGGCATCACCGGCTCCGAGTCGGACCAGGTCTACCTCGATCTCGTCGGCGGCTGGCGAGAGGCGCAGGAGCTCGCCGATGCCGCCCTCGGCGGAGCGCTCGACTATCTCGGGTCACGGATCGACACGACCGGCGACGGTCGCGCCGTCACGGTGTTCAACCCGCTGTCCTGGCCGCGCACGGACGTCGTTCGGGTCGGGATCGACCTGCCCGCCGACGGGCGCGCGGATGGATCCAGCGGCCTGGAGCTTCGCGATGCCTCAGGCGCGGCTGTGCCGTTCGTCGTCGAGGCAACGGACGGTCGCGAAAGCGTGACGATCGCGTTCCTCGCCCGGGACGTGCCTGCGATGGGCTATCGGACATACCGCGCGGTGCCGACGACCGGTGGTCTCGACCAGGCTGGTTGGCGTGCGATCGAGACGACCACGATCGAGAACGATGCGTATCGGCTGGTGGTCGATCCGGAGCGGGGCGGAGCGATCAGCAGCCTCGTCGACAAAAGGACGGGCAAGGAGCTGATCCAGCGTGACGGCGTTGGCAACGAGCTGTTGGCCTACCGCGAGTACCCGACCCACCCGCTCTTCGGAGAGGGGCCGTGGCACCTGACGCCCGACGGGCGGGTGACCTCGTCGGTCAGCTTCCCCTCCGCGATCCGGGCCGAGGAGTCGGCGATCGGCCGCCGCATCGTCGTCGAGGGCCCGTTCGAGGAATGCCGTCGCCGCCAGGAGATCGTGCTCCTGGACGGCGTCGAGCGCGTGGAGTTGACGACGCGGCTCGATGAATACGACGGGCAGGACCGGCTGTTCCGCGTGCGGTTTGCCGCCGCGGTCGACGGCGGAGCGCCGGTGTCGGAGGTCGGCAACGCCGTCGTCGGTCGTGGCTTCGGCTTCCCGAACGTCGACGTCGCCGAGGTCCCGTTCACGCTCGACAACCCGGCCTACAACTGGTTCGCGCTCGGTTCAACCGCCCGGATCGCGCTCGTCGACCCGGACGCACCCGACGGCGATGCCCGCGGCGGGCACGCGATCGGCGTCGCGGAGGTCATCGCTCCCGACGACAAGCGGCAGGACGCCGCCGTCCGAGCCCTCGTCGTCGCCCTCGTCCGGCAGGGCGTGACCTCCACGCTCTCGACTGACGACGGCTCCCGCTACGGCGTCCTCCACATCGACTCGAACCTGCCCGACGTCCGGCTGGCGATCGGTGGCCCATCGGAGAACACGTTCGTGAAGCGTGTCCTCGAAGCCGCCGATCCGGCCTGCGCGAGCGAGCTCGATCGGCAGCTTGGCAGGCGCGGCTGGGCGCGGCTCTGGATCCCGGCGAGCGGACCCGCGGCGACGTCGCTGGACGGCCTCGCGGACCGGCGCGGAATCCTCGATCTGCCGGTGCTCATCGTCGCCGGGGCCGACCCGGACCGGACGATCGCGGCGATCGCTGCGCTCGCGGACGATCTCGATGACGCGACCATCACAGTCGACCAACCGCGGGAGCTCGACGGCACGACCGGGAAGACCGAGGACTACACGGTCGCCATTCACAACAAGGGCCTGCCCGGTTTCAACGTCGAGGCGGGCGGGCAGCTGTATCTCTCCCTCATGCGGTCGTGCAGCGGCTGGCCATCGGGCGTCTGGATCGACCCGCCACGCCGCGCGACGCCGGATGGCGCGAACTTCCAGTTCCAGCACTGGACGCACTCGTTCGAATACGCCATCACGGGGACGAGCGGGGACTGGCGCAAGGGTGGAGTCGTCCAGGCGGGCCACGAGTTCAACAACCGGCTGATTGCCCGCGTGTTCGAGGGAGCCGCGGGCGAGCTGCCCGCGACGGCGAGTCTCGTCGAGGTCGAGCCAGCGTCAGTCGTCCTGACCGCGGTCAAGCCGGCGGGCAACCCCCTGGCGCGGGTGGCCGCGTCGGACGTCGATCCGGCGGATGGTCTCGTCTTCCGGCTCTACGAGTCCTCTGGGGCCGCGACCAGGGCGACGATCCGCTGTCACTGGCCACTCGGCGACCCGCAGATCACGAATATCACAGAGGAGGAGTCCCGCCCCGCGGACGCGGCCGAGGCCCAGGGATCGATCGCGGTCCAGCTGGAGCCATTCGAGATCGCGACCGTCCGGGCCGGCCTGCACGTCGATAGTCCCAAGACGGGCGCGCGGCCCGACCTCGCCCCCAGGTCCGAGGCCGCGCAGCCCGTCTTTTCCGGCTACTGGCTCCATAACAAGGGGGCGGCGCCGCTTGGCTACCAGCCGGTCACCGTCCAGATCCGGCCGTGGCTGGTGAGTGGCGACGGACCCTTCAACCTGCCAATCGCGGTCGCCTCCGAGCGCACGGACGGGCCCTCCGCGGGCACCGTCACGCTCGTCGTACCGCCCGGCTGGGAGGCATCCCCACCGGAACGTCTGTTCCGGCTCGCACCCGGCGCCCATCTCGAATTCGACGCGTCGATCGTTCCCCCGGCTGGCTCGGCGACCGGTCGCTACTTCGTGGCGGCGCGCATCACGGACGAGGCCGGCCAGCAGCACGAAGACGTCGTGACGATCGATCTCCGTCCGGCCGGCAGCGGCGATGGCGACACCCGGAACGGCCATCCGGCAACCGCCTCACCGTCGCTGGCGTTCGCGATCGAACGGGCGCTGCGTACGTCGGGGATCGCGCCCGAGGCCGACGACCCAGCCGCGGGCGCTCCGGCGCCGGAGTCGGACGGCGTCGGCAAGGATCCCGGCGGGGAGCTCGTGGCTGAGGTCCTGACACGCGACATCCGCGTCCCGGCCGGGCAGGCCAGTGAGGTGCGCGTCGCGCTCCGGAATCAGGCAATGAGCGGGATCCGCGGCGAGGCCCAGATCCTGAGCCCGCACGAGACGTGGCCGGCAATCTCGCCCTGGACCCAGGGCTTCGCTGTCGGGCCGGGCGAGGAGCAGATCGTCACGTTCGCCGTCGAGCCACCCTACGATTCGGGCGGCGGCACGTACTGGGCCCTCGTCAAGATCATGTACTTCGGGCGACTCCTCTACACCGAATCGATCCCGGTCGAGATCCTGGCCTCGGACGCCGCCCGTGGCGGGCGGTCGGAGCGGGCCTCGGCCGCGGCGTCGGGCGCGGGCTGAACGGGAGACAACGATGGCGAACGAGATCAAGGTCGGCGTGCTCCCGTGGGGCCAGTACACGGAGTGGCCGCCGCTGCTCGAGGTCGGCCGCCGGGCCGACCAACTCGGCTACGACTCGCTCTGGACGTGGGATCACCTGTACCCGATCCAGGGCGACTGGCGGGGTCCGATCTTCGAGGGCTACATGATCCTCGCCGGCTGGGCCGGTGTGACGCGCCGGGCGACGCTCGGCCTGATGGTCGGGGCGAACACGTTCCGCAACCCGGCCCTCACGACAAAGATGGTCACGACGCTCGATCACATGTGCGGCGGTCGGGCGATCCTCGGCATCGGCGGAGCCTGGTTCGAGACCGAGCACGAGGCGTACGGCCTCGACTTCGGGTCGGGCTTCGGCGAGCGGCTGGACTGGCTCGACGAGGCGGTCGACCTAATGCAGCAGATGCTCCACAAGGAAGAGGCCACCGCGCGGGGTCCGCGTTACCACGCCAAGCGCCTTCGAAACAACCCGCCGCCGCTTCAGCAACACCTGCCGATCCTCATTGGTGGCAGCGGCGAGAAGAAGACGCTGCACACCGTCGCGAAGTACGCCGACGCGTGGAATGCCGGCGGCGACATCGACGAGGTCCGCCACAAGGACGAGGTCCTCCGCCGCTGGTGCAAGGAAGTCGGCCGCGACGAGGCGGAGATCGAGCGGACGCTCGGTCTGGGGCTGGTCGTCATCCGCGACGAACCTGCCGAGGCGCGTCGCGTCGACGCCGTGTTCCGGGAGCATCACCCGGGCTTCGACGAGGAGGGACGAGTGGGAAGCGCGGCCGAGATCGCCGAGTCGCTCATCCCCTACGTCCAGCTCGGATTCCGGCATATCTTCTACGACGCGCCCGCGCCCTTCGACGAAGAGACGCTGGAACGGTTCGTCGGCGAGGTAAAGCCGGTGCTCGAACAGGCAGCCGCCGTGGCCGCTCGGTAGGCCGCGAGTGATCAGGCTCACGCTCGGCCACATCGAAGGCTTCGACGAGACCGTCGCCACCTTCGCCCAGCAGCTCGGTCTCACGAGCGTCCAGTTCCACACGCCGAGCGACTTGTCAGGCGAGAAGGGCTACTGGGGCGTGGACGAGCTCATCGCCCTTCGTACGCGATGCGAGGCGGCCGGGCTCACAGTCGAGGGCATCGAGAACGTCCCGTACCGCCACTGGGACAAGGTCCTGCGCGGGCTGCCGGGACGTGATGAGCAGCTGGACAACTACAAGACGACGATCAGGAACATGGCCGAGGCCGGGATCCCCGTGCTCGGTCATCACTTCGTGCCGACCTACGTGTGGCGGACCGACCTGCAGGCGCGGGGCCGGGGCGGCGCCCGCGTCACCTCATTCGACGCGGCTCGGGTCGGCGAAGGTAACGCCCTCGCGGGCTACAAGCTGACGCCGCAGGAGACATTCACGGAGCCGATCGACAGCGACCGGATGTGGGACAACTACCGCGTCTTCCTCGAGGCCGTCCTGCCGGTCGCCGAGGAGGTCGGCGTTCGCCTCGCGGTCCATCCCGACGATCCGCCGATCGACATGGCGCTCGGCGGGATTGCCCGGATCCTGTCAAGCCCGGAGGGGCTCGAGCACGCCTTCGAGCTGTCCGCCGGGAGTCCGGCGTGGGGACTCGACCTGTGCCTCGGAACCGTCTCGGAGATGGCCGGCCAAGAGAGCGTGAATCGGGTGATCGACTTCTTCGGACCGAAGGGCCGGATCTTCTACATCCACTTCCGCGACGTCCAGGGCACGGTGCCCAAGTTCCAGGAGTCGTTCATTGGCGAGGGCAATTACGACCCGGCCGCGGTGATCCGCAGGCTGGCGAGCGTTGGCTTCGACGGCTTCATCATCGACGATCATGTGCCGGCGATGATCGGCGACGAGGACACCTGGGCGGACACGGCGTCGGCGGCCTACTGCAGCCGCGGCCGCGCCCATGCCATCGGCTACCTGCAGGGGTTGCTCAACGCGATCGACGTGCGGCCCGCTGAAGCGCGCTGAGGTCGTCGCTCAGTCCTCCGTCTCCGGATCCGCCCACGCCCCGAGCGCCATCAGCCCGCCGTCGACGTTCAGGTTCTCGCCGGTGATGAAGCTCGCCCGGTCGCTCGCGAGGAAGAGCACCGCGTTGGCGATGTCCCGTGGCTGGCCTACACGGCCGAGAGGGTGGCGGGCAGCCATTGCCCGGACGGCCGCGTCAATGTCATCGCCCGCCGCACGTGCGCCGGCTCGGGACATGTCGGTGTCGATCGTGCCGGGGCAGACGGCGACGACCCGGATGTTCTCTCGGGCGTAGTCGAGCGCCATCTGGCGCGTGAGCGACAGGACGCCGCCCTTGCTGGCCGCGTACGAGGGGACCAAGGGCGCCGACTGCAGGCCCTGGACGCTCGCGATGTTGACGATCGCGCCGCCGCCGGCCAGTCGGATCTGCGGGATGGCTGCCTTCGACATCAGGTAGATCCCCTTCAGGTTCACGTCCAGGATCCGATCCCAGGCGTCCTCCGGCATGTCCTCGACACGGAAATACCACTCGGCCGGGTGGATTCCCGCGTTGTTGACGAGGATGTCGAGACGCCCGAACGCCTCGGTCGTCTCGGCGACCATCCGGTCGGCGTCCACAGCGGAGGCGACGTCGCCGAGCGTGGCGATCACCCTATGGCCGGCCCGCTCTAGTTCCGCGGCGAGCGCGCGAGCCGCATCGGCATTCACGTCGGCGATCGCGACGGCCGCGCCGGCGGCCGCGAATTCCTCGACGATTCCCCGGCCGATCCCCAGCGCACCGCCGGTCACGAGCGCAACGCGACCGTCAAATTCGCCCATGTGCCTCCTCCCGCGACTGGTCACGCGCTACGAGACGCCGGACAGCTCCTTGAGGGAGTTCGTGCGACCTTCTTCGGCTGACGCGTACGCCCCAAGGATCACCTTGAGCACGTTGATGCCCTCGACCTCGGTGTGGATCGGCCGCCGTCCGTCCCGGAGGCACGCCACGAAGTCGAGGACGGACAGGCCGATTGTCTCGATCTTGTGATCCGGCGGGTCTACGAGCTGGACGACCTTGCCGCCGCGGGGCTTGTGGAAGAGTGACTGGCCATCGCTCCACATGCTGCCGGTTTCGCCGACCACCGAGAACTTCTCGGTCGAACCCGCCGGCTCATAGGCCCAGCTTGTCATCAGGGTGCCGATCGAGCCGTCGGCAAAGCGGACGAGGACATCGGCGGAATCCTCGCCCTCCATGAACGTCAACCGGTGGCGGCTGAGCATCGCGACCACCTCGACTGGCTCGCTGTCGAGGAGGTAGAGGAGGAGGTACGTCGGGTGGTAGCCGGTGTCGATGAGCTCGCCGCCGCCGCTCGTCGACTTATGTGCCCGCCAGCCCATCGAGTTCGGGTCGAAGTCGTTGTAGAAGCTGTCGGTCGTTCGAGCCTGGTAGACGGTCCCGAGGAGGCCCTCCTTGAGGAGCTTCCGGGCGGTGGCGACCGGCGGAAGGAAGAGCTGGTTGTGGGCGCACATGAGCGTGATGCCGGCGTCCGACACGGCCCGCTGGACCCTGTCCGCTTCGGCGAGGGTCAGGCACAGCGGCTTTTCGCAGAGGACGTGCTTGCCGGCCTCGGCTGCGGCGACGATCGCGTCCGCGTGGAGGTGATGCGGTAGGCAGATGTCGACCGCATCGACGAGAGACGACGCGAGCATCTCCCGGTAGTCCAGGAATACCCGCGCCCCACCGGCCCGATCCGCGTGCTGCTGGGCGTGTTCAGCGTCGATGTCGGCGATTGCGGTCACCGCGACCGATTCGGGCGCCTGGAGATAGCCGCTGAGATGGGCGCGGGCGATCGAACCGCCCCCGATGATGCCGATCCTGATGGGTCCATCGCCCCTGACGGGTTCGCTCACCGCCGCTCCGACTGGGCAACCGGCTCGGGCGGAGCTATCCGCACTGCCGCGCCCTCGAGCGCCGATCGATTCGCCGCATCGACGAGTGTCGTGAGGTCGAGCGCCAGGGCGATGTTCTCGGCCGCCTCGGTGTCGTCGAGGATGTTGCGGACCCATCCCTCGAACGGGGTCGGCGCCGAATCGGGGATCGGCAGCTCCGCCCAGGCGTCGTCACTGCCGCGGGTTGCGGTTCGCATGAGCAGCCTGCGCTCGGGCGTGCCGTACAGGAGGCTTCCGGTCGTCCCGTGGACTTCGATCGTGAACGGCGAGAAGGCGGTCACGAAGCCGGTCTCGGCGATCCCGAGGGCACCCGTCCGATGACGCAGGATCACCGCTGCGTTGTCATCGACCGCGTGACCTGTCACGCGACCGTATTCGGCGCTGACCGATTCAGGCATGCCGCCGAGGAACAGTCGGGTCAGGTAGAGCGGATGGCAGCCCAGGTCGACGAGGGCGCCGCCGCCCGCTTCGTCGGGATCGAAGAAATGGCCGGGCAGCCAGCGCCGACCGATCGCGCCGTCGTGCGCCAGCCGGCAGCGGACTTGGGTCACCTCGCCGAGCTCGCCCGAGGCGAGCACCTCCCGGATCGCCAGCGTGTAGCCATGAGACAACCGCGGCAGCGAGACGCTCAACTTGACCCTGTTTCGCCTGACGACCTCGACGATCTGTTCGGCATCTGCCGGGGCGAGGGCGAGGACCTTCTCGGTGTAGACGTGCTTGCCCGCCTCGGCGGCGGCAAGAATGACCTCCGGGTGAGCGCTCGTGCGGGTCGTCACGACGACGGCGTCGACGTCCGAGCGAGCTAGGAGCTCACCGAGGTCAGCGTGGAACTCCGCCCCGAGCTCCTGCGCCCGCGGCTCTCCCCGGGCGGCGTCCTCGTCCCACGCGGCGACGATCTTCGTCTCGGGGTTGGCTTGGGCCTCGGCCGCGTAGTCCTTGGCGTGGACGTGCCAGAAGCCCAGGATCGCGAGTCGGATCACGCCACAAAGCGTAGCGGACATCAGAGCTGCAGGCCTGCTCGGCCGCGCGTGACGGGGTTGTTACATCGCGGCGATCGGCAGGTGACTTCTCGCGCCCAGTCTCCACCGAAACCGGCAACGGAAGGCCATCGCACTTGGAGCATCGAACATGAACGGCTCGACCCTGAAGTCCTGGCTAGTCCGGGCATCGCTGCTTGCGTTGACGACCTCGATCGGTGCTTGCAGCGTTGGCAACGCGACCGTGCCGGT
>Ga0210378_10001743_pt1 | contig 11313 bp, 7 predicted proteins | sample PLM1_60_b1redo_FD_155465 | JGI IMG/M metagenome (GOLD analysis project Ga0210378, IMG submission 155465) | Groundwater sediment microbial communities from an aquifer in East River, Colorado, USA - PLM1_60_b1 redo | ecosystem: Environmental > Terrestrial > Soil > Riparian zone | place: USA: East... | reverse complement strand
GCCGAGCATGTCCATCGATCCCCAGAAGCGCGGTGAGATGCCGGTGTAGGTGGGGTTACGCAGCATCCGGCCGCGCTTCCCGTTCTTGATCTCCCAGCCGATCTCGCACCCGAACTGGAAGTTCAGACGCCGGTCGTCGATCGACCAGGACCGGTTGGTGTCCATGTAGACGCCGTCGTCCGTGGCGGCGATCAGCTCGTCGAGGGAGTGCTCACCCGGGAGCAGCCCCACGTTGGTCATGCGGACCATCGGCAGCCGGTTGTACCCGTCGGCCCGGACCGCGCCCGCGTACGGGAGCCCGGCGATCGAGGCGGAGTCGCGCCCGGCGAGCACCCCCACCCAGACGCCGTCGCGGACGATGTCCACCGCGCCAGCGGGTGTGCCCTCGTCGTCGTAGCCGAACGAGCCCAGCGCGCCGGGCAGGGTGGGGTCGGCGGTGATCGTCATCAGCTCCGACCCGAACTGCAGCGAGCCGAGTTGGGCGAGATCGAGCCAGGAGGTGCCGGCGAACGCCGCCTCCCAGCCGAGGATCCGGTCCAGCTCGACCGCGTGGCCGACGGACTCGTGGATCTGCAGCGCCATCTGCTCGCTGCCGAGGATGACGTCGGTCTCGCCGGCCGGGCAGTGCGGCGCGGTGAGCAGCGCCCTGGCCTCCTCGGCGACCCGCATCGCGTTGCCGGGCAGGTCGAGCTGGTGGATCAGCTCCCACCCGGCCGTGCCGAACTGGCCACGGATGCCAGGGTACGAGCGGCGCTGGGTCTCGCTCTCGCCGACCGCCGTGGCGTTCATGCCGGCGCCGCACTCGCGCAGGTGCTGGTCGATGCGGTGGCCCTCGCTGGAGACGAACCACTTCCGGGTGTCCCAGATATCGTAGCTGGCCTGCGCGACGTCGGCGCCGTGCTCGCGCATCGTCGCCGTCAGCCCCACCAGGAGGTCGCCCTTCTCCGACAGCGACACTGAGAGCGGATCGATCTCGCAGGCGTTCGCCCAGCTGGCCTGGCGCACCTCGACGGGGAGCAGGTCCAGCGGCGGGCCCGGCACGGTGGCGCTGGCCTTCGCGATCTCCGTGGAGCGGGCGCCGGCCTGCCGCGCTGCCGCGCTGCTCAGCTCGGGCAGGGCGAAGAAGCCCCAGGACGAGCCGACCAGGGCGCGCACGCCGAGGCCGGCGGAGTTGTTCTGGGTGACGTCCTCGACGTCGCCGTCGTGCGCGGACATCGACTCGTAGCGGCGCTGGACGACGCGCGCGTCGGCATACCGTGCGCCAGCGTCCAGGGCAGCCTGCACGGCGGCAGCGGCGAGGTCGAACTCGGGCACGTCTGTCCCCCCGTGATGTTGGCTGCCACCGACCCTAGTGGGGGCGTCCGACAGGCAGTCCCGGCGTGTGATGCGGCGCGCGTAGACGCGGCGTGTCGCATCACACGCGGCACGGATCAGGTCAGCTCGTTGATGCGGCCGGCCAGCGTCAGATCCCGCTCGGTGACGCCACCGGCCGAGTGGGTGGAGAGAACGAACGTCACCGACGTCCAGCGGATGTCGATGTCGGGGTGGTGATCCAGCTCCTCGGCGACCTCGGCCACGGCATCGACGAGCCGGATCCCGTCGAGGAAGGTCGGCGCCTTCACCGTGCGTCGCAGCGCCGCCGTGTCGCCCGACCATCCGGGCAGCTCCGCCAGCCGCTGCCGGATCGTGTCCGCATCCAGTAGTGCGCTCATGGTGTGACCCTGCTCCCTACGACGCACCGCAGGCAAGCACAGTGCGTACGGCCCCGTAGACTCAGAGGGTTGCCGCACGCCTGCGGTGTCCCCGAGGTTCTAAGGATCGCGTTTTCGCATGTCCACTTCACTCACGCACCGTGACGACCTGCGCAACGTCGCGATCATCGCCCATGTCGACCATGGCAAGACCACGCTCGTCGACGCGATGCTCTGGCAGTCCGGCGCGTTCCGGGAGAACGCCGACATCGACGACCGGGTGATGGACTCGATGGACCTGGAGCGTGAGAAGGGCATCACGATCCTCGCCAAGAACACCGCGGTGAAGCACCGGTTGGGCGGCCGGGACATGACGATCAACATCATCGACACCCCCGGCCACGCCGACTTCGGCGGCGAGGTGGAGCGCGGTCTGTCGATGGTCGACGGCGTGGTGCTGCTGGTGGACGCCAGCGAGGGGCCGCTCCCGCAGACCCGGTTCGTGCTGCGTAAGGCGCTGCAGCAGCGGCTGCCGGTGATCCTGGTGATCAACAAGGTCGACCGTCCGGACGCCCGTATCGCCGAGGTCGTCGACGAGGCCTACGAGCTGTTCCTCGACCTGGACGCCGCCGAGGACCAGATCGACTTCCCGATCGTCTACGCCTCCGCGAAGGCGGGCCGGGCCTCCCTGGAGCGTCCCGAGGACGGCGGGATGCCGAAGGAGGAGAACCTCGAACCGCTGTTCGAGACCATCCTGAACACGATCCCGGCCCCGAGCTATGACCCGTCGACGCCGCTCCAGGCGCACGTCACGAACCTCGACGCCTCGCCGTACCTGGGCCGCCTCGCCCTGTGCCGCGTGCACAACGGCACCATCAAGAAGGGCCAGCAGGCCGCCTGGTGCCGCGCCGACGGCACCATCGAGCGGGTCAAGATCACCGAGCTGCTGATGACAGACGCGCTCGAGCGCAAGCCGGTCGAGTCGGCCGGGCCTGGCGACATCATCGCGATCGCCGGCATTCCGCAGATCACCATCGGCGAGACCCTGGCCGACCCCGACGACCCGCGCCCGTTGCCGGTGATCACCGTCGACGAGCCGAGCATCTCGATGACGATCGGCATCAACACCTCGCCGCTGGCGGGCAGGAGCGGCAAGAAGCTCACGGCGCGGCTGGTGAAGAGCCGGCTCGACTCCGAGCTGGTGGGCAACGTCTCGATCCGGGTCAACCAGACCGAGCGGCCGGACACCTGGGAGGTGCAGGGCCGGGGTGAGCTACAGCTGGCGATCCTGGTCGAGATCATGCGTCGCGAGGGCTTCGAACTGACCGTCGGTAAGCCTCAGGTCGTCACCCGCGTCGTCGACGGCAAGGTGCACGAGCCCGTCGAGAAGCTCACGATCGACGCCCCCGAGGACTATCTCGGCGTGCTCACGCAGCTCATGGCGCTGCGCAAGGGCCGCCTGGAGCAGATGGTCAACCACGGCACCGGTTGGGTCCGGATGGAGTACGTGGTGCCGGCGCGTGGCCTGATCGGCTTCCGCACCGAGTTCCTCACCGAGACCCGCGGCACCGGCCTGCTCCACCACGTGTTCGACCGGTACGAGCCCTGGTTCGGCGAGCTGCGCACCCGGCCGACCGGTTCGCTCGTCGCCGACCGGCATGGCCCGACCACCGGGTTCGCGCTGGCCAACCTGCAGGAGCGCGGCACCATGTTCGTGGGCCCGGGCACCGAGGTGTACGAGGGCATGATCGTGGGCGAGAACTCCCGTCAGGACGACATGGACGTCAACCCGACGAAGGAGAAGAAACTCACCAACATGCGCCAGTCCTCCGGCGACGTGCTGGTGCCGCTGATCCCGCACAAGCATCTGTCGCTGGAGCAGGCGCTGGAGTTCTGCCGGGAGGACGAGTGCGTCGAGGTGACGCCCGCGACCGTGCGGATCCGCAAGGTGGCCCTGGCCCAGCAGGACCGGGAGAAGCTGCGCAGCCGCCGGAAGTGGACCACCCAGTAGTCACCGGCTTCCTCACCCTGCACGTGCCCCGCCCGTAGACTGCCCTCCTCGCCGCGCGCCTCACCCCGACTTCGTCGGCTCGCCGCGACGGCCGGCCGATGGAGCAGCCGCAACGATTCGGCGGCGATTCGGCCAAGGTCGGGTGGCGTTCCGGTCACACTGCACCGCTGGCCGCAGGCGCGTTGTCCTAAGGAGACACCGCCGTTGCGGGCGGTATCCGGCGGTCAGCTCGCCGCCTGCCAGTACTCCGAAACGCCGGTTATGAGCGGACGCACACCGGCGTTTCCGCCCCCTGAACGGCGTTCGTGCCTCCGATGTCCGGCATGTGCCTGCTAGGGCGAAGATGTAACGGAGGAGCAGGTCACGGTCTGGTTTCAGCCCGGTAGAGTTCGTTGTCGGACCCCCTCCCAGATAGTAGGAAGAGCGCGGGGATAGCCTGTTCCCCCGGTCGGCCGCGCCTGCCTGAGGCCGTCGACAGAATTCACCTTTGAGACCTAGTCTCACGAACTTTGGAGGAGGCCGAGCATGCGAGTCTCCAGGCGCGGTAAAGCTGCCGCGGCGGTAGGCGTCGCGCTCGCGCTAGTCGCGACGGGGTGCAGTAGCACTGACGACAAGGGCAGTGGCACCGGCGACAGCAACGGCGAGATCACAGTTACGGGGAACCAGCCCGAGAATCCGCTCGTGCCCTCGAACACCACCGAGACGCAGGGTGGCCAGGTGGTGGACGCTCTGTTCACCGGCCTGATCAACTACAACCCGGATGACGCCCACCCGGAGAACGCGGTCGCGGAGAAGTTCGAGACGACCGATAACCTGACGTACACGGTCACCCTGAAGAAGGGGTGGAAGTTCCACGACGGCACCGACGTTGACGCGAACAGCTTCGTCGACGCGTGGAACTGGGCGGCGTACTCGCCGAACGGCGCCCAGAACAGCAGCTTCTTCGGCTCCATCAAGGGCTTCGAGGACGTTCAGAGCGAGGACCCGGACGAGGACGGCCCGAAGCAGGCCCCGAAGCCGAAGACGGACAAGATGTCCGGCCTCGAGGTCGTGGACGCCAACACGTTCAAGGTGACGCTGTCCGGCCCGTCGAGCGTCTTCAACCAGATGGTCGGCTACTCCGCCTTCATGCCGCTGCCGAAGGCCTTCTTCAAGGACCCGGTCGCGTTCGGCAAGAAGCCGATCGGTAACGGCCCCTTCAAGTTCATCTCTTGGAAGGACAACGACTCCATCGTCGTTGAGCGCTACGACGACTACAAGGGTGACGACAAGCCGAAGGTCAAGAAGGTCACCTTCAAGCACTACACCACCAGCGAGGCGTCCTACGCCGACCTGATCAGCGGCAACATCGACTACGAGCAGCAGATCCCGACCAACGCGCTGGTGGGTGACAAGTACAAGACTGACCTCCCAGACCGCTGGATCGAGAAGCCGGTCGGCGTCGTGACCTATGTCGCGTTCCCGATCTACGACAAGCGCTTCACCAACAAGAAGCTGCGCCAGGCCATCTCGATGGCGGTCGACCGGAAGACGATCACCGACAAGATCTTCAACAAGACGCGGCAGCCGGCCACCGGCTACATCTCGCCGTCGGTCGAGGGCGCTCGCGAGAACGTCTGCAAGTACTGCGAGTACAACCCGACGGAGGCGAAGAAGCTCCTCGCCGAGGCGGGTGGCTGGCAGGGCGAGATGAAGATCTTCTACAACGGTGACGCCTCGCACAAGGACTGGGTCGAGGCCATGGCCAACAGCATCTCCAAGGCGCTGGGCATCAAGGCCGTCGCGAGCCCGGTCCCGACCTTCGCGGAGTTCCGAAGCCAGATCAACGCGCACAAGATGACCGGCCCGTACCGTGCCGGTTGGCAGATGGACTACCCGCACATCGAGAACTTCCTGAACCCGCTCTACAAGACGGGCGCCTCCTCCAACGACGGGCTGTACTCCAGCCCCGAGGTCGACGCGGCGCTCAAGCAGGCGGACGAGGAGAAGGACGCGAAGAAGGCCATCGAGCTGTACCAGAAGGCCGAGGACCTCGTGGCGGAGGACGTCCCGTCCATCGCGATGTGGATGACCAAGGCCCAGGTCGGCTACTCGGATCGCGTCACCAACGTGAAGGTGACCGCATTCGGCGAGCTCGATCTGACCTCGATCACCGTAAAGTGAGTTAGCTGGGCGGCCCGCCGGGCCGCGCCGATCGAGCCGATCGGCGCTCCGGCGGGCCGTTCGCCGTCCGCCCTTCTTGCAGAACGGAAAGACCATGGGCCGTTACACCCTACGGCGGCTGCTGCAGCTCGTACCTGTGCTGCTAGGCACGACCTTCCTCATCTACTGGCTGGTCTGGTCGCTTCCCGGGGATCCCTTCGCCGGCAAATGCGGTGAGCGTGACTGTCCCGCCTCGTACGTCGACATGATGCGCGACCGGTACAACATGGATGACCCGCTCCCGATCCAGTACGTGAAGTTCATCGGCAACATGCTCCAGGGCGACTTCGGCATCGACTTCCACGGCCGTGCCGTGCTCGACACGATGGCTCAGGCATGGCCGATCACCCTCAAGCTCGCCCTTCTGGCGGTGCTCTTCGAGGCCGCCATCGGCATCACCGCTGGTGTCCTCACCGGCCTGCGCCGCGGCGGCTTCCTGGACAACGTCGTGCTGATCTCGACGCTCTTCCTCATCTCGATCCCGATCTTCGTGACCGGCTTCGTGATCCAGTTCGCGCTTGGCATCAAGCTCGGCGTGATCAATCCGACGGTCTCCAGCGAGGCGCCGTGGGGTGAGCTGGTGGTTCCAGCGCTGGTGCTCGCGTCCGGACAACTCGCCTATATGGCGCGACTAGCCCGGACGAGCATCGTCGAGAACATCCGCGCCGACTATGTCCGCACCGCCGTCGCGAAGGGTCTGACCCGGCAGCGCGTCGTCGGCATCCACCTGCTTCGCAACTCGATGATCCCCGTGGTCACATTGCTCGGCCTTGACCTGGGCGGCCTCATGGGCGGCGCGATCATCACCGAGGGCATCTTCAACATCCAAGGTGTGGGTGGCACGCTCTTCCGTGCGATCACTCAGCAGGACTCGACCATCGTCGTGCCGATGGTCACCGTGCTCGTACTGGTGTACCTGTTGATGAACCTGCTGGTGGACCTGCTGTACGGGGTCCTTGACCCGAGGATCCGCTATGAGTGACCCCGTTCTCGCCACAGCCGACGCCGCTGCCGAGTCTCCGAGCCTTGTGACCGGTGGAGCGCCGCCGACGGGCGTCCCGACCGGTGAGAAGCCCCGCGGGCTGTGGGGTGACGCCTGGCGCGACCTGCGCCGCAGGCCGCTGTTCTGGATCTCGCTGTCGCTGATCGGGATCATCGTCGTGGTGGCCGCGGTGCCGCAGCTCTTTACGTCGATCAACCCCACGATCGCTGGCAGCGCGGACCTGTCGAAGAGCCTGGACCCGCCGTCGGCTGACGCCTGGTTCGGCTACGACGTCCAGGGCAACGACGTGTACGCGCGCACGATTTACGGCGCGCGTGCCTCGGTGCTCGTCGGCTTCCTGTCGGTGACCTTCGCCGCGCTGATCGGTGGGCTCATCGGGATTCTCGCCGGCTTCTACGGTGGCTGGATCGACGGGCTGCTCTCCCGGATCGGGGACGTCTTCCTCGGCCTGCCGTTCGTGCTCGGTGCCATTGTGATCCTCTCCAGCTTCGCCGGCGCCCAGTCGGACGCGAGCGCCACCTTGATCATCACGCTGGTCATCTCGACGATCGTGGTGCTGAGCTGGCCGCTGTACGCGCGCATCATGCGGTCGTCGGTGGTGTCCGGCAAGCAGGCGGACTACGTGCAGGCCGCGCGGGCGCTCGGCGCCGGTCCCGGACGGATCATCTTCCGGCATCTGCTCCCGAACTGCCTGGCGCCGATCGTCGTCATCGCGACGCTCAACGTCGGCGCCTACATCGCCGCCGAGGCCGCGCTGTCCTTCCTGGGCATCGGCCTGCGCTCCCCGGTCGTCTCCTGGGGCGTGATGATCAGCGACGCGCGCAACGCGCTCCGCTCCGCGCCGCACGTGATGCTGTTCCCGTCCGCTTTCCTCACGCTCACCGTCCTGAGCTTCGTCATGCTCGGTGACGCGGTGCGCGAGGCCCTCGACCCGAAGCTGCGCTAGGAGCCTTGCGTTGACTGACGTCATCACCAGCAACACCCCTGCTCCCGAGGCGGCGGTACCCCCGTCGACGCGGCTGCTGGAGGTCGACAAGCTGCATGTCGAGTTCCGCACCCGCGACGGGGTGGCCAAGGTCATCAACGGGGTGAGCTACCACGTGGACGCGGGCGAGACGCTCGCCGTACTCGGCGAGTCGGGCTCGGGCAAGAGCGTCACCGCGCAGGCGATCATGGGCATCATCGACTCGCCGCCCGGCTTCGTCACCGGCGGCGAGATCCGCTTCCACGGCCGCAACATGCTCAAGCTCGCCGAGGAGGAGCGGCGCAAGATCCGGGGCAGCGGGATCGCGATGGTCTTCCAGGACGCGCTCTCCTCGCTCAACCCGGTCTTCACCGTCGGGTTCCAGATCGGCGAGGTGTTCCGCAAGCGCCTCGGGATGAGCCGCAAGGAGTCCTACAAGAAGGCCGGCGACCTTCTGGACCTGGTAAAGATCCCGAACGCCAGGCAGCGGGTGAAGGCCTACCCGCACGAGTTCTCCGGCGGTATGCGCCAGCGCGTCATGATCGCGATGTCGCTGGCCCTCGACCCCGAGGTGCTCATCGCGGACGAGCCGACCACCGCGCTGGATGTGACGGTCCAGGCGCAGATCATGGACCTCCTCGCCGAGCTGCGGCGGGAACGGAACATGGGCCTGATCCTCATCACCCACGACCTCGGCGTCGTCGCCGACGTTGCGGACCGGATCGCCGTCATGTACGCGGGGCGGATTGTGGAGGAGTCGGACGTCTTCGAGCTCTACCGCAAGCCGTGCCACCCTTACACGCTCGGGCTGCTGGAGTCGATTCCGCGCCTGGACCTCAAGGGCCAGGAACTCAACACCATTAAGGGCCTTCCGCCGAACCTCATGCGGATCCCGTCGGGCTGTGCTTTCAACCCGCGTTGCCCGATGGCGCAGGAGATCTGCCGGACGGACATCCCGCCGCTGCTTCCGATCAACGGCGGGACCCGCGCCAGCGCCTGCCACTTCGCCGAGGAGCTCGCCAGCCGTGACTAAGAACATCATCGAGGTGCGGGACCTCGTCCGGCACTACCCGATCCAGCAGGGAATCCTCTATAAGCGGACGATCGGCCAAATCAAGGCAGTCGACGGCGTCTCACTCGACCTGGTCGAGGGCGAGACTCTCGGCGTCGTCGGCGAGTCCGGCTGCGGCAAGTCCACGCTCGCACGGGTGTTGATGAACCTGGAGAAGCCGACCTCCGGGACGGTGCTCTACAAGGGCCAGGACATCTTCAAGCTCAGCAAGGGCGACATGCGCCGGCTGCGCCGCAACATCCAGCTCGTCATGCAGGACCCGTACACCTCGCTGAACCCGCGGATGACCGTCGGCGACATCATCGGCGAGCCGTTCGAGATCCACAAAGAGGTGGCGCCGAAGGGCAGCCGTCGGCGGAAGGTCGAGGAGCTCCTCGAAACCGTGGGTCTCAGCCCGGAGCACATCAACCGGTACCCGCACCAGTTCTCCGGTGGCCAGCGCCAGCGCATCGGCATCGCCCGTGCACTCGCACTGCAGCCGGAGGTCATCATCTGTGACGAGCCGGTCAGCGCGCTCGACGTGTCGATCCAGGCACAGGTGATGAACCTGCTGGAGCGGCTGCAGGACGAGTTCGGCCTGTCGTACCTCTTCATCGCGCACGACCTGTCCGTGGTGCGGCACCTCGCCGACCGGGTCGCGGTCATGTATCTCGGCCGGATCGCCGAGATCGGCACCGAGGACGAGATCTACGAGCGGCCGACCCACCCGTACACGCAGGCGCTGCTGTCAGCAGTGCCGGTGCCCGATCCGGAGAGCCGCAACACGAAGGCGATCATCCGGCTCGAGGGTGACGTGCCGAGCCCGGCGAACCCGCCGTCGGGTTGCCGGTTCCGGACACGGTGCTGGAAGGCGCAGGAGATCTGTGCGGCGAAGGAGCCGGAGCTGGTGCGTCGCGAGGACAGCGACCACCCCAGCGCCTGCCACTTCGCGGAGACGCGCACGGTCGTCGTCTCGCACGAGGCGTAAGCCCTGCCGGTGGCGCGCACCCTGGCTGGGGTGCGCGCCACTGTTGTGTCCGGGGCGGCGCGTTTTTCTTGATGAAGGTGCCCTTCATGTGGCCATAGGCCCATGAAGGGCACCTTCATCAACGGCGGGTGAGCAGGCTGCGGGCAGCGCCGGGCGGGTGGGCGGCGGGCGTCGCGGGGCGGGTGAGCGGCGGGTGAGCGGCGGTGGGCGCCGCCGCGGGCGGTGGCCGCCGCAGGTCAGCCCAGGGTGCGGCGGAGGAAGTCGCGCTGGAGGAGCAGCAGGTTCTCGGTCACGACCTCGTTCGACGCCATGTGGGTGACACCGGTGAGCGGCAGCACCTCGTGCGGCCGGCCAGCGGCGAGCAGCGCGGACGAGAGCCGCAGCGAGTGCGCGGCCACGACGTTGTCGTCGGCGAGGCCGTGGATGATCATGAGCGGCCGGCTCAGCTTCTCCGCGTCCGCCAGCAGCGACGACGTCGCGTACGCGACCGGCTGCTCGGCCGGCAGGCCCAGGTAGCGCTCGGTGTAGAAGGTGTCGTACAGCGCCCAGTCGGTGACCGGCGCGCCCGCGACCGCGGTGTGGAACACGTCGGGCCGTCTCAGGACGGCGAGGGCGGCGAGGTACCCGCCGAACGACCAGCCCCGGATTCCGACGCGGTCCAGATCGAGGTCGGGGTGGTCGGCGGCGAGGGCATGCAGGGCGTCCACCTGGTCGTCGAGGACCGGGGTGGCCAGGTCGAGGCGGATCCCGTACTCGAACGCAGGGCTGATGCCCGGGGTGCCACGGCCGTCCACCACCACGACGGCGAAGCCCTGGTCGGCCCACCACTGCGGCTCGTTCCAGGCACCGCGCGCGGCGATGATCTCCTGGTGGTGCGGGCCGCCGTACGGGTCCATCAGGATCGGCAGGCGGGTGCCCGGGGTGTGGCCGGTCGGGTAGACGACGCCCGCCGGCAGCCGCCGCTCGGTGACCCGCGCCAGCATCGGAGCCGGTTCGAGCGGCGGCGTCGCGGCGAGTGAGCGGAGCGTCGTGCTCTGCCCGCCGGCGTGCACGGTGAAGCTGGCGCCGTGCTGGTCGAGCGTCCGGCTGATGACCACGACAGTCTCGCCGCCCGTGACCACGCCGTGCCAGCCGACACCGTCGGTGAGGCGAGTGGCGGCGCCGTCCGCGGCGGAGAGCCGGTAGACGTGGTTCTGCTCGGGCGCGTCCTCGGCGCCCTCCACGAGCAGGTCGCCGCCGAGTTGGCCGACGTAGCCCCGGACGTACAGCCCGGCCGGCGTGAGCGGCGTGCCGTCGACGGTGAGGCGCCGGCTCTCGGACGTGTCCGCCGACCACAGGAACCGGCCGTCGGGGAGCAGCGCGGGCGTGCCGGGCAGCACCTCCAGCCACGGCTCGCGGACCTC
>Ga0210378_10001742_pt1 | contig 11313 bp, 14 predicted proteins | sample PLM1_60_b1redo_FD_155465 | JGI IMG/M metagenome (GOLD analysis project Ga0210378, IMG submission 155465) | Groundwater sediment microbial communities from an aquifer in East River, Colorado, USA - PLM1_60_b1 redo | ecosystem: Environmental > Terrestrial > Soil > Riparian zone | place: USA: East... | reverse complement strand
GCCTGGTCGTGGTATCCAATCTCGCGGCCGACCTTCTGTACGGGTGGCTCGACCCGCGGATCTCCTACCGGTAATGACGGCCAGAGTGGCTGCCCCCACGGTCGCCGAGAGGCTCGCGGTCGCGGCGGCCGAGCCACGGTCCTCCCTGTGGCGGGAGACCAGCCGCCGCTTCCGCCGCCACCGCCTCGCCATGGTGGGCACGGTAATCCTCCTGGCGCTGCTGGTCGCGGTGCTGGCGGGGCCGCTCGCCTGGCGCCTTCCGATCAACGAGATCGACTTCAAGGCCAAGCTCAAGAGCCCGTCGTGGAGCCACCCGCTCGGTACCGACGATCTGGGCCAGGACCTCCTGGCGCGCATGCTCTACGGCGGCCGCATCTCGCTCGCGGTCGGCGTCGCCGCGATGCTGATCGCGATCTCCATCGGGACCGCAATCGGCGCGACGTCCGGATACCTGGGCGGCGCGATCGACCACACGCTGATGCGGGTCACCGACATGTTCCTGTCGCTCCCCGGGCTGCCCCTGCTGCTGCTGATCGTCTACCTCTTCCGCGACGCGCTTCGAAAAACGCTCGGCCCCGAGGTCGGCGTCTTCATCCTGATCGTCGCGGTGATCGGCGGCCTGCGCTGGATGCCCGTCGCGCGCCTCGTGCGCGCCCAGTTCCTGTCGTTACGCGAGAAGGAATTCGTGGAATCGGCGCGCGGCCTGGGCGCCTCGCCGCTCCGACAGGTGGTACGCCACATCCTGCCGAACTCGATGGGTCCGGTCATCGTGGCCGGCACCATCGATGTCGCCGCGGCGATCATCGCCGAGTCCACGCTGTCGTTCCTCGGACTCGGGTTCCCGCCCGACATCCCGACGTGGGGCCGGATCCTGTTCGACGCCAAGGACAACCTCGACTTCGCGCCTCACTGGGCCCTCTTCCCGGGGACGGCGATCTTCCTCACGGTGCTCTCCATCAACTACATCGGCGACGGCCTCCGCGACGCGTTAGATCCCCGCAAGGTCCTCGGCAAGTAGGCGCTAGCGGTCGGGCAGGGTCTGCCGCACGGCCTTCTCCAGCCGGTCGATCTGAAGCGGCTTCCGCAGCAGGGTGAACCTGAGCCGCCGACCGTGGCTGTCCAGCTCGGCTCCCGACGCCGTCAACATGATCACGCCGACCGCCGCGTCGCTGGTTCGAACGTGTTCGACCAGCTCGAGGCCCGAGCACCCGGGCATGACGTAGTCGGTGAGGACAAGGTCATAGCTCTTCTGCTTGAACAGCTTCAGGCCTTCGGTCCCGTTCGACGCGACGTCGGCCTCACAGCCCCAGATCGTCAGCAACTCGGACAGGAGTCCCCGGACGTATCGCTCGTCATCGACGACCAGAACGCGGGGCGGTTTGAGCAAGGTAGAAGCACGGTACGGTGCCGAGCGCGACGAGATCAACAGCGAACATCGCCGCGAGAAATGCGGAATTAGGCGCGTTCGACCACGCAGGGCCGCGAGAGAACTGATGACATCAGGCACCCTCGTGCGCGCGAGCCGATTTTTGCTTACTTCACAAGGGCCGAGGGGTGTAGCAACGCGCTCCACCGGCTGATTTTCGCTTTGTGGATTCCTGGGGATAAGTGGATAAGCCGCGGCTAGCGAGCCCTGGTGATGCGACCGTCGATAGTCGGAGCGATCTCACCATGCGCCGTGAGGGCGTCGAGCACGAGCTGGGCGACTTGCGGCCCGCTGGTTCCCCCGATGATGATTGCGGCCCGTGCAAAGGCAGTGAACCCGTCTCCACCACGCACCAGATAGCTCGGCACAGCGACGGTGTAGGCAGCATCGTCCGCGAGCGGTCGGTTCCCGACGGAGGCGTCCACGATCCGGCGTCCCACCGGCAACCCGGGATCCCAGACGAGCCGCACCCCCGAGAGCTGCAGGAACCCGCCGCCCTCGCGGTCGGCCTGGGCGAGCCCGTGCTCGAGCGCCGCCCGGAGGTCGCGTCCACGCATCTCGAGCTTCAGCACCACATCGGTGAAGGGCAAGAGGCTGTGGACGTCGCGCTTCGTCAGCGGCCCCGGCGGCACCGTGCGGTTGGTACGGATCGCGCCGCCGTTCACGACGGCCACGTCGCTCACGAGACGCTCCCGTATGATGTCGGCCACGAAGTCGCCAAGGTTGGTCTCCTGGGTCCGCACCTTGCTGCCGTGCGCCTCCAGCGGAACAGCGGTACGGCCGACGACGACGTCCAGCTCGCGGTCGAGCCGCTGGGCGTACTCGCGGACCAGCGCCTCGACGGCCGAATCGGGTGGCACCCGTCGGCTGACTTCGCGAAAGCGCCAGGACCGTTCCAGCAGTCGCCCGTCGCGCGTGAGCCACAGATCGACCTGGACGAGGTAGCGAGCGTCCGACCCCGCCTTGGTGATCAGCGTCTTGCCTTCCTCGGCCACCAGGGGCTCGTGCTCGTGCCCGCCCAGGATTACGTCGACGTCCGCGGCCGCGGCGAGGGCCTTGTCCTCGGCCATCTCCATGTGCGTGACCGCCACCACGAGGCTTGCACCCTGCGCTCTGAGGCGCGAGGCCGCTTCGCGGCCGACCGTGACGGGCTGACCGAACAGGACATCCGACCCGGGCCGTGAGGTCGTCGCGCTATCGGGGGTGGTGAGACCGAAGAGCCCGACGCGGGCGCCACCGAGCGTGAGGATCACCTCGGTCGACGCGCCGCCGAACGCCCGACCCGAGCGCCGGTCGACGACGTTGGCCGAGAGCCAGCGGAACTTCGACTCGTTCATGCGCTCAATGAGGACCGAGGGGCCGAAGTCGAACTCGTGGTTGCCGAACGTCGCGAAGTCCAGGCCGATCGCGTTGAGGGCCGCGATCATCTGCGCGCCCTGGAGGAACGTGGACTCGACGGAAGGTGAGAGGGTGTCGCCCGCAAGAACGAAGACCGTGTTCGGGTTCTCGCGCCGGACCTCGCGGACGAGCGTCGCCAGCCTCGCCATCCCGCCCCGTCGCCCGCCGTCCACGGGCTCGAGGACGTAGTGGTCGTTGATCTGTAACAGTGTCAGGCGAACGAGGTCGGGGTCGGTGGACCGCGCGCCCAGCGCCGCGCACGCGCCGAGGACGACCGCGACGACGACGCAGAGCGCGGCGCGGGTCCACGGACGCGTCATCGAGCGGCGGTGCCGATATCCGTCGCGGTTCGGTTCTTCCAGAAGTGGTCCGGCCGGCGGGCGATTCGCTCGGCCAGCAGACGCTCGGCCCGGTCCATGTCCCCGGCCCTGAAGCACGCCTCGAGCAGCGTGTCGTGAAAGACGTCGCGCTGAGCGCGACTGCCACCCAGCTCGACCACCCGAGGCGCCACCGGCTCGAGGCGCTCGACCGCGCGCCGGTAGTCGCGCGCGGCGAACGCGTGGAGCCCCTCGATCAGCGGCACCAGGACGTCGCCGACGAGCCCGGGCCCGTCATGCGCGCTCCGCTCGCGCAGCATCCCGAGCTGTCGATCCGCGGTCGCCCAGTCGCCGCTCGCGGTGAGCGCCATCGCGAGGTGCGCCGCGTGGAACGCGAGTGTTTGACGATCCAGGCGCTCGGCGGCGATTTGCGAGAACGGGCGCCAGCGCTCCGCTACGTCCACCCCGACGAGCTCGAGCCTCCACAGGAGGGAGATCGAATCGTGCAGGTCGCCGGGGATGGAGGAAGGCGACCGCTCGAAGACGGTTCGCGCGAGCTCCGAGGCCCGATTGTACTCGCCCCGCGCGAGGTGCATCAGGGCGAGGTTCCACAGGAGATGGTTCTTGAACCATCCGAGGTGCGTGCACGGGTGAATCGCCGGGGGGAGCCGCGTGATCCCCGTGTCGAATGCCGCCATCTCGTAGAGCGCGTGGGCGAGCGCGTGGATCGCCCAGGCGTCGCGCGGATTCTTGAGAATAGCCGCGCCCGCCAGGCGCACCGCTTCGTCGCAGCGGCCCGCCTGCTCGAGCGCGAAGGCGTGGAGGCCGAGCATGAAGGAATCGCCGGGGTGGTGCCGCGTCAGGGCGCTGGCGAGCGCCAGGATTTCCGGAAACTTTCCCTGCCAGAACCAGATGAAGTACAGACGCTGGAAGACCACCAGATCGCGCGGATACTCGGCGAGATGCTCCTGCATCGCACGCTCCGCCTGAGCCACCTTGCCCTCGACCAGGAGCGCAATCGCCTCGACGTGCCGGCGCTCGCGCTCGGTCTGTGACCCCGCGGCGCCGCGCGCGAGCCTCGCCGCCTCTTGGGCCTCGGTGAATCGCTCCTCGAGAAAGAGGCAGATCGCGGCGCCCGCGTGGCCCAGGGCCAACGCCGGGTCCTGCGCACCGACCGCCCGGAAAAGGTCGAGGGCCCGACCGTCCCAGGAAAGGAGCCCTTGGACGGCTCGGTCATAGGCCTCGAGCGCCGCGGGCGCCTCCGTGCTAACCGGCAGACTGTAGGCGTCGTGGCGCATGGGCGGGATGCTAGCAGACCCGGCTCGTCCGGGGCGCACCGTCCCCGTCGGCGACGAGCGGCCCCAGGAAGTCGATCGCGCGCCGCTCCACCCACGAGCTGACGTGCCAGGGCCATCGCCCCTCGATGAACCCCGCGTGACCGCCACGCGGCACGTACTCGGCTCGAACCGACGGCGGCAGCAGGACCGGGTTCGGAAGAGCCTCCCGGGGAACGATCGGATCGTCCAGGGCGCTGACGAGCAGAGTTGGCCGGCGGATGCGTGAAAGGTATGGGCCGCTGGACGCGCGCCGCCAGTAGTCGCGTTCGTCGGCGAAGCCGTTGAGCGGCGCCGTGACCGCGCAGTCGTACTCGGCGAAGGTCCGCGCGCGAATGGCCCGGGGCAGATCGATCAGGCGGCGAAGGTCGGGATCGCGCTCGGCCTTCCGGCGTACCTTGGCGCGCATCGTGCCGAGAAAGTTCGCCGCGTACACCCATCGGCAGAGCCCTCGGTCGAGCGCGCGGGCGCATGGCTCGAGGTCGAACGGGACCGAGATGGCGACGGCCCCGACGAGCTCCGCCGGCACTCCGACCTCCCGCTCGCCCAGCCACTTGAGCAGGACGTTGCCGCCGAGCGAGACGCCGACGGCGCCGATTCTTAGATTCCGCTCCCGCGCGACGAGCAGACGAACGACCTCGTCGAGGTCGTCCGTGTGACCGGAGTGGTAGAACTGAGGCAGCCGGTTCAGCTCCCCGCTGCACGATCGGAAGTTCAGCGTGACGACGCGCCAGCCGCGCGCGAGCGCCTGGCGGGCGAGGCCGACCACGTAGTGCGACCGCGACGAGCCCTCGAGACCGTGCAGGACCAGGAGTAGAGGCGCCTCGCGCGGCGCCGGGGTGGCCCAGTCGAGGTCGACAAAGTCACCGTCGCGCGTGGGTACCCGCTCCCGCCGCCACCGAACGCGGTCGCGGCGGAAGAGCGGGCCCCAAACTGTCTGGACGTGCGCGTTCCGGCACCACCAGGGGGGCCGGAACGCGGACTCTATGCCTGGCCCTGCAGGATCAGCTTGACGACTTCCGGCGCGATCTCACGAGCGCGCCGATCGAGCTCCTCCTCGGTGAGGTTGGCGATGGGGTGCGCCATCATCAGGAACTTGTAGGTCGGCACGCCCCATTGCTCGGCCATGGCCCGCGCCGTCTTCTCGAAGACGTCCGTCACGATCGAGGCCGAGGGGACCGCGTTCTTCTCCAGCACGATTCCGTCGAGCACACTGCCCGACGAGCAGGACCCTCAGTCTCCGACGCCTGCGACCATGGCGTCGCAGGTCTTCTGGATCTCCTGGATGATCTCCTCGTGCGCCGGGACCGAGGCGTTGTGCTTGCGGAACATGCGCGTCTCGGCGACGCCGTACTCCGACTTGAGGATCGCGCCGATCTTTTCCAGGAGCCGGTCGGAATTGAACTTCGTGTTGTCGATCAGGCCGACGCGCTTGCCTTCCAGCGTCGCCGGCCGATCCACGTACGCGATGGCCCGCGTCGTGACCTCCGCGGTGGGATCGAGGAGCTCCATCATCGTTTGACCTCCTTGGTGACGGCCAGTGAGGAACGGCTACCGCCCCAGCCCGGGATGTATGCCGAGAACGCGCCGGCCCGGCCCCCCGCCGCGACGACGAGGATGTCGTCGGCGGACGCGACGAGCGGTCGCAGCTTCGTCTCGTCGCTTGGCTGAATCGAGCCGGGCAGCCGATTCGTGCGCTTGAGGTGGGCGTGGGAGTTCTGGGTGTGCTCGAACAGGAACTGTCTGATCTCCTTCTTGCCCCAACCGCCGTGCCCGATCGTCCGCATGTGCTCGCCCGCGAGGACGATCACGTACTGCGGCTGCCGGCCGGCGCTGCCGCCGAGCCGCATGGCGTCGGCGAGCGTGGTGAGCACCCCTTCAGGGGTGTTCGAGAGCTGGTTGTAGAACTGATGGGGCGACTCGGCCGCCATCACCGTCACGGTGCTCTGCTCGGGACGGAAACCGCGCTCGACGTGGAGCGGCGCCCAGGGACTGTCGGCCTCGTTCTCCGCGATCACGTAGGAGACTTTGCCCGGATGGCCGAGCGTCCCCCGGTCGAGGAGCCCCGGCAGCGACCCGCAGACGTTGCGCATGACGAGGCGCAGCGCGCGCCCGATGGTGAGATTCGCGCGCCATCCCGGCCCGAAGAGGTTGTCCCCGGCGTTGATCTCGAGCTCGCGCGCGATCGGACCGTTGACGATCATGAGGACGGCGGCGCCACCCGTGGAGGTGCCGGGTCCGTGATAGCTCCACTGGGGGTCGCCGATGCCCTCGACGGCTGCTACGACGACCGGCATGTACTCGGGCTTGCAACCCGCCATGACCGCGTTGACCGCGACTTTCTCCGCCGTGACCGACACCGTCCGGTTGGTGATGAAGGCGACTTGCTGCTGCGGCTCGAGGCGCGCGGCCTCGAGCATCGCGCTCACCCGGTCCGGCGTGGGCGGGACGACCGGCAGACCGTCGGTCCAGCCCTGCTGGAAGCAGAACTCGATCGCGTCGGCCGGGTCCTGGACCTGATACCGCTTGGACGTGAGTGTGACCGGCATCAACGCCTCCTTGAGACTATTCCGAAGCCTCGGACGGCGGGCCCCGACCCCCGCCACGCTAGCACCCGGGCCGGGATCACCGCAACCTCAACCTGGTCAGTCGGCGACGCGTTCCGCTCAGCGCTGAAGGCGCCTGCCGGCGAGCGCGAAGAGCGCAGCGGCGGCGACCGCGAGCGCCGCCACCAGGAGCGACTGCGCAAAGGCCGCGACGAACCCGACCGTAGCCCGCCGAGTCGCGAAGACCTCGGCCAGGACCGCGACGCCCGCCACGACGCCGAGGGTGCGCGACAGGAACGTGAGGCCGCCCGCCGCGCCCTGCTGTCCCGGCGGGAACGCGGCCATGACGGCTGCCATGTTGGGGACCTCGAAGAACCCGAGCCCGAATCCCGCTGTGAAGAGGGCAACCGCGATCACACCGAGCGGCGTCACGCCGTCAACGGAGGCGAGGAGCGCGAGCCCGAGGGCTTCGACCAGAAGCCCCGCCACCGCGGGCGCGCCCGCGCCAACCCGGTCGGCGAGCCGGCCCGAGAGGGGCGCGGCGAGCGCGGTGCCGAGCGGCGTGAGCATGAAGAGCATTCCGCCCACCGACGGGCTGAGCCCACGCGCATCGACGAGATAGAACGGCACCAATAGCCAGATCGCGAAGATCGCTCCTCGGGCGACGAAGGAGAGCGCGCTCGCGCGCAGCACGGGACCGCGCGTCAGGTCGGCGATCGTGACAGACCGGCGCCCGCTCGCGGCCGGCTCGGGTCGGAGCGCCGCGGCGGTCCCGACGAGGACGCCGAGTGCGAGCGGCACCCGGACGTGGAAGACCGAGCGCCAGCCGAAGACCTCGACCAGCAGCCCCGCCGCGAGTGGACCGAGGGCCCCACCCAGCGCGATCGCCCCATTCAAAAACCCCAACCGTCTGCCGCGAAGCGCGGGCGCCGCGCGGGCGGTCGATAGCGCCGGCGCGGTCCCGGAGACGAGGCCTCCCGCGAAGCCCTGCACGACGCGCGCGACGAGCAACCCGCCGAAGCCGGCGACGGCGCCGCCCATGACGAACGCGACCACGCTCAACGCGACACCGGTCCGGAACACGGCGACGTGCCCGAGCCGGTCGGCGGCGGCGCCTCCCGCGAACGAGGTGATCGCATAGGTCAGCACGTAGCAGATGATGATCCAGCGCACCCGCTCGGCCGGCGCCGCGAACGCCGTCGCGATCGCAGGAAACGCGATGTTCATCATGGAGTCGAGCGACACGACGAGCGCGCCGGCGGCCGCGGTCCACCGAGACATCGCGCGTATGATGACACGACATGCCCGATCCGATCGGCTGGGTGGTGCTGTTCGTCGGGGCGCTCGTGGGCTCAGTGGTCGGCGGGGTCGCAGGATTCGGCGCCGGGATCATCATGCTGCCGCTCGTCTCGTGGGCGGTCGGCATCCGCTCGGCGGTGCCGGTGCTGACGGTGACGATGTCGATTGGCAATCTCTCGCGCATCTGGTGGAGCCGCGGGGAGGTCGATCGCGCCGTCGTTGTCCGATTCGCGCTCGGCGCCGTTCCGGCGACCGCGCTCGGTACCGCCCTCTACGCGGGCGTGCCGGCCGAGTGGCTCGGTCGATTCGCCGGCGTCTTCCTCATCGCCTCGGTGCCTATCCGTCGGGTGCTGGCCACCGATCTGTTCCGCATGCGCCTCCGCCACTTTCCTCTCCTCGGCGCGTTCATCGGCCTCCTCTCGGCGCTGGTGGTCACGACGGGTCCGCTGAACACGCCCTTCTTCCTGGCGTACGGCCTGCGCCGCAGTGCGTTCATCGGGACCGAAGCGGTGTGCGCCATGGCGATGCACCTGGCGCGCGGGGCGGCCCTCGCGCGCTACGCGCTCTTGACCTGGGACACGGTCGTGGTGGGCACGGTCCTCGGCGGGACGATGTTCGCGGGCGCGTGGCTGGGGCGCCGCATGCTCGACCACATGAGCGATCGCGTCTTCCTGGGCATCATCGAGGTGCTGCTCGTCGCGATGGGCTTGCAGTCTCTTCTCTTTCCGCGGTAAAACCGTGCTCCGTGGACGTCCAGCCAGGCGCGACAGCGGAGGTCGCTTACACGGTCGGCGCCGACCGGACGGCGCATGCCATGGGCAATCGCGGCGTTCACGTCTTCGCCACGCCGTTCGTCATCGGCATGCTCGAAGACGCCGCGGGAGCGGTCCTCAAGCCGTACCTGCCGCCGGGGGCCGGATCCGTCGGCACCATGGTCGAGATGAAACACCTTGCCGCAACGCCGGTCGGTATGAAAGTGCGCGCGAAAGCCACCCTTCTCGAGATCGACGGCAAGCGCCATCTCTTCGCGGTCGAGGCGTGGGACGAGAAGGACAAGATCGCCGAGGGTCGGCACGAGCGGTTCGTGGTGCCCGACATGGAGAAGTTCCTCGCGCGAGCCATGAAGAAGGGCGGCTGATTGGCTGCGATCAACACGGCCCTGATCGGCAAGGAGTACCCGCCCTACGCCGTGACGGTCGAGCGCGTGAAGATCAAGGAGTTCGCCAGGGCGATCGGTGACCTCAATCCGCTCTATTTGGACGACCGGGTTGGGGCGACCTCCGAGTGGGGTGACGTGATCGCGCCGCCGACCTTCGCCGTGACCTTCCGGGACGAGACGGCTGATACCGGGGCGTTGCTTCGCGATCTCGGCACGGACATCTCACGTATCCTCCATGGCGAGCAGGAGTTCGAGCTGTTCCGCCCCCTGCAGCCGGGGGAAACGTGCCTGTGCCGGGCCCGGATCGTCGACATCTACCAGAAGGTCGTCAGCGGCCGGGCGACGGTCGCCCTGCCCACGCGCGCCTAGCCTCCGGGCATCGCGCCCCGCGCCGCCACCCACTCCCGTAGCGCCTCGCGCGTCGACTGGAACGCGAGGGCATCCCACGGAATCCGCTCCGGCCTGACCCACTCGAGCGCGTCGTTCTCGTCGCACGTCGTGAGCGTGCCGCCGATCACCCGAGCCGTATAGACGATGATCACGGGCGCGGCCGGGTAGGTGTAGACGTTGAGGAGCCCGGTCAGGTCCACACTCAGGCCCGTCTCCTCGAAGGTCTCGCGCATCGCCGCGTCGGTCACCGTCTCGCCGAAGTCGACGAACCCGCCGGGAAACGTCCAGAGGCCGCGCCCTGGATTGATCGAGCGGCGCGTCAGGAGCGTCGCGCCGTCCCGTTCCGGAATGGTCGCCGCCACCACCTTCGGGTTCAGGTAGAACACGAATCGGCAGCGCGAGCACACTTTTTGCTCGCGATGGTCGGGCGGCACCGGCTCGGCCGCGAGCGGCGCGCCGCAGAGCGGGCAGAAGCGGATCGTGGAGGGCGCGAGAAACAGACCGTCACTCACTGTCCAGAGTCTAAACCAGCCACTCTGGACGCGACAACCGGGTGAACGACGGGTCGAGGGCTGCCTTGACACTTCGCGCGCGCCGATGCTACAACGCGACCGTCGCGCTCAGGTCGTCTCCCCGAACCTCCTTCTCGGGGCCCACGCCGGCCGGGCCTCTTTCCTGTCCTCGGCGAGCGCCGGACGCAACTCGCGGGATCGCTGTCAGGGGGAGAGCAGCAGATGTGCGCGATCGGCCGTGCCCTCATGGCGCGGCCGCGGGTGTTGATGCTGGACGAGCCGACGCTTGGGCTGGCCCCGTGCTCGTCGCCAAGATCCTCGAGACCGTGCGCGTGATCAACGGTGAGGGCGTGACCGTCCTGCTGGTCGAGCAGAATGTCCGCCAGGCACTCACCCTCGCCCACCGCGCCTGCGTTCTGGAGAGTGGACGGCTGGTCCTTCAAGGCCCGGCACGCGACCTGCTGAGCGACGCACGTCTCAAGCGTGCATATCTCGGGCTTTAGGGCTCGGTCCCGGAGGGAAACTATGAAGATCGACAGGCGTCGCCTGGAGCAGTCGATCGAGGAACTGGGGCGGATCGGCCAGACGCCGCGCGGAGGGCTCACTCGCCTGGCGCTCACCGATGAGGACAAGCGTGGCCGCGACTGGATGGTCGCGCGGATGCGCGAGGCAGGCCTCTCCGTGACGGTCGACCAGATGGGGAATATCTTCGGCCAGCGCGCGGGCGAGGCCGCGCTCCCGCCGGTGATAATGGGCTCTCACGTGGACTCGGTGCCGACCGGCGGCAGGTACGACGGACAGCTCGGCGTCCTCTGCGGCCTCGAGGTGATCCGGACGCTGAACGACGAGCAGATCCGGACGCGCCATCCGGTCACCCTGGCGATCTTCACCAACGAGGAGGGAGCGCGCTTTCAGCCGGCCATGATCGCCAG
>Ga0210378_10001741_pt1 | contig 11322 bp, 10 predicted proteins | sample PLM1_60_b1redo_FD_155465 | JGI IMG/M metagenome (GOLD analysis project Ga0210378, IMG submission 155465) | Groundwater sediment microbial communities from an aquifer in East River, Colorado, USA - PLM1_60_b1 redo | ecosystem: Environmental > Terrestrial > Soil > Riparian zone | place: USA: East... | reverse complement strand
GGGCTCTACGCCAAGATTGTGCAGTCCCCGCAGTACCGGGACCGGAAGGCCGGCACCGCCGTGGACATGCTGCCGGACATGCTCGGCCCGAACGCGGCCCCGTTCGACCTTCGATTCACCCGGCCGGATGGCATGCAGCAGCCGTCCGCGCACCTCATCCTGGTCTCCAACGACCCGTACGAACTGGGCGGCGGGGAGGGCTTCGGGTCTCGGCGGCGCATCGACGCCGGGGCCCTGGGCATCGTCGCCGCAACGTTCCGGTCCTCCAACGACGTTGCACGGTTCGTGCAGATGGCCTCAGCCGGCCGGGCACGGCGCTTTTCCGGATGGAGCGAATGGACCGACACCACCTTCGAGGTGCGATCGGCCGAGCCCGTCGAGGTCGGCGTCGACGGAGAAGCGATGATCCTCGACCCACCGATCCAGTTCCGGAGCCTCCCACGAGCACTTCGGGTCCGGATCCCACGTCAGGCGCCCGGACACTCCCCGGCCGCCTCCGTACCGACGCCCGGCTGGGCCACCATCACCGCGCTGCTACAAACCGCCGCCGGCCGGCCCGTGACTCCTTGGTGAGGTTGGCGACGTGGCCATCGTGGGCGCGGTCGGCGTCGTAGAGACGGGCGACATCGCCCTGGCTGTGTGCTTCGGTGGGTGTGTCCAAGTAGGACATGTCGGCTCCTCTCCTCCTCCGCCACACGGTGGTCGGTGCCACTGCTCGGCAGCACCGCCGCGACGCCGACCGGACCGGACCGGCGTCGCGTCGGCATCGGCCAGCGCGCCGCTCCAGTCACAGCGCTCCAGCCGAAGCTTGGCCCGTGACCCCAGCATGTAGAGGTACGTGCCGTCGAGATCGTGCTCCTGCTCGTAGTGGAGGGCGCGATCGACCAGTGGCGCCGCGGCCGCATACTCCGCCAGCTCGTCGGCGGTCACCATCGCGAGGTTCTGAAGCGCCCGGGCAGCATGATCGACAAGCCCGTGGGCGGAGGCCCATTCGTGCGCCTTCTCCAGCGCCGCCGGCGCTCCCGGGTCACCTTCGGCGAGCCGAGCGGTGCGCACCGTGATGGACGCGTGGATGGCGGTCGCGTCATCTCCCAGCTGCTCCGCCAGGCTGCGGGCCCGCTCTCCCCAGGCGATGGCCTCGTCGAGCTCGTGCGTTGTGACGTGCACCTGCGCCTGATTGCTGTACGCCATGGCGAGCTGTCGAGTAGCAGGCCCGGCTTCCAGGACCGCTACGGCGCGGGCAGCCGCGTCCCGCGCGTGCGCCACACGCCCGGTCCACCACGACAGCCGGGAGATCCACCGCAGGTTCTCGCCGACCAGTTCCGGTTGCCCGAGCGCCTCCCTGATGGTCAAGGCGGTCTCCCGCGCCTGCAACGCCTCCTCGTTCCGTCCGGTCAGGTGGGCCTCGGACGCGTACCGCTCGAGCAGCTCGGCCCGTTGCGGCTCCGGCAGTCGGTCGGCATGGTCCGCGGCAGCGCGGTAATGTCTCGCCGCTTCTCGGTGTGCGCCCTGTCTCGCCGCGCTGTCCCCGGCAACCTGGCCGTGTCGAAGGACGGCATCGGCGTCACCGGCCAACCGGGCGTGGTGGACCAGACGGCCCGGGTCGACCCCCGGAACCCATGCGAGGACGCCCGGCATCGCCGGGCGAACTCGGTCACGAGCGCGGACTTGCCGAGGCCCGCCTCGCCGGCCACCAGCGCCACGCGACCACCCTTGGCGCTCTCGCGCAGGAGGTCGTCGAGGAGGTCAAGCGCCGCGGAGCGCTCCCACAGCTCCATGAGCAGATGGTAGGAGCGGCGTCGCCGCCCAGACCCCGGCAGCCCACCCTGGTGCTCGCCGGCGACGACGACCCCGTCGTTCCCGTGATCAACGGGCGCATCCTCACCCGGGTCATTCCAAATGCCCGGCTGGAGATCATCTTGGAGGATACCTGTTCCTTCTCGAACGCCCCACCGAACTCGCCCCCCTCATCGCCGCGTTCCTCACGGCCGAGGAAGGCGACGTCCTCGCCTGACCGCCCGACCAGGCGCAGGGCAGCAACTCGCGCAGCCCGTGACTCGTGGTGATCAGAGGGCCTGGGCATCCCTGATTTCCCCACCTTGTGCGTCAGGGCGCTGGTAGCGGAGGAGGACGACCCCGTTGCCGAAGGTCCGGGTCTCGGCGAGCCGGAGATTGATCTTGGCGTCCGATGCCTGGAACAGGGGTTTGCCCCGTCCAATGAGGATCGGATGGACGTAGAGGCGGTACTCGTCGATCAGGTCGTGTTGCATGAAGGCCGCGGCGAGGTCGGCACCACCGAGCGCCAGATCTCCGCCCGGCTGCGCCTTGAGCGCCATGATCTCCTCGACGACGACGTCCCGCCCGATGGTGGTGTTCCAGTCGGCCTGCTCCAGGGTCCGGGAGAACACGATCTTGGGCATGTCCCGCCAGATACCGGCAAACTCGACCATGGGTCCGGTACTTGAGGGGTCAGAGTCGGCGGTTGGCCAGAACCCGGCCATCAGCTCATAGGTGACGCGTCCGTTCAGGAAGGCGCCCATCGCCCTGAGCTGCTCGTTGAAGTGGCTGTGCAGCTCGTCGTCGACCATGTGCCAATCGATCTGGCGGTCCGGTCCCTCGATGAACCCATCGAGGGACACCGACATCATCAAGATGATCTTTCTCGTCCAGCTGCGCTCCATGATGCCTCCGCCATGGCTCTGGTCAGGAACGGGTCACCCGGCGGCGCCCGCCACGGTGAAAGTGGCGCAGGCGAAGTCCCCGTTCCGGGCCAGATCCTGCAGGGTGAGCTCGACCCGGCGCGGCAGCAGCGGCGCGCCGGCGCCGAGGGTGACGGGGGCGATCATCACGAGCACGTCATCGAGCAGGCCGTTGTCGGCGAACTGGCCGGCGAGGTCACCGCCACCGACGATCCACACGTTCCGGCCGTCGGCGGCGTCGACCATCGCCGAGTGCACCGGAATCACGTCGTCGCGGACGAACCGGATGTCCGCACCGGGGACGACGGGCAGGTCCCGGTGGGTGAAGACCCAGCACGGCTGTTGGTAGGGCCACTTCCAGTCGGCAGGGTCCTTGCCCTTGAACTCGTGGGCGAGGATCCACTCGTACGTCGAGGACCCCATCGCCAGAGCCCCCACGTCGGCGATGAAGTCGGCGTAGTTCAGCGGGCCCGTCATGTCCCGCTGGCGGGTCATCAACCAATCGAGGGAATTGTCGGAGGTGGCGATGAATCCGTCGAGGCTGGTCGCGGTGTAGAACTGCGTTCGGCTCACGACTTGCTCCCGCCAGGCCGAGAGCACACAGCTCCAATCGCAGGTGCCTGCAAACCCATCGCTTCCTCCCTCGAAAGTTCGACGGCTACCGTTCGACAGTGCCGAGGCGTCCAGGGGATCGTGGACCTGACCCGCCGCCGCGACGGCCTCGCGCGCCTCTCGACGTCATCCAAGCCCGCTCGGCGATGGCGCTGAGCAGCTGGATCAGGGTACGCGACCCCGCCTGGCGGACCACCGTGACCGCCGCCTGGTGGACCGGTACCTGCGCCGGCCCTGCGTGCCGGTCGTCGCCGTCGCCGCGGGTGGCAGCGAGTCTGGGCCGCTGGCGGTGCTTGTGCCGGCCGACCGAACGGATCCGACCCGGCCGGGAGGATGCGCTGCTCGCCGAGATGCGGGCTCTTTGTAGGGGAGTCCACAAACGGCAGCGGTCCGCCCGGGACCAGGGATGGGGAACCCCTCGCCAGCGCATCGGATCGCGATGCATGCTCGGACGGTGACAAGCGTCGGTGGCCAGTGGGGGTCGTTCGACGCCTCTTGCGGGCGCTGCGCGTCTGGCACCAGGACTTCGGGGCCGGTGCTGCGCGCCTCCGTTCGCTGAGGGTCCGTAGGGGCAATGGCAAGGTGACATGACATCCCGACGCGACATCGAGCAGGACCTCCGCGAGCGGCTCGTCCGCGGAGCCAAGACCTACGTGATCCTGCTCGCTCGCGGGACGACCACCGTCGACGCCGCGATCGACGGCCTGCTCAGGCATGCGTTCGGCGCCTCGGCCCGGCTCTGGGATGCCGCCGAGGCGCTCGGCGTCGACGACCCGGCCGCCACCGAGGCGCTGGCGCTACTTATCCGCGCTGCCCGACGGGCCGAGGATCCACAGGTGCCGGATCTGCCGCCGCGGCGGCAGCCGCCCAACGCAGGGCGATACCACATGGCCCGCCCGGCGGAGGGCGACACCGGCTGTGTGAAGCGGCTACGGGGGCTGGGCGGGATCACCGTCGAGGAGGTCCGGTTCACCGACCGGGCCGGGTTTCGGCGGCGGGTGCTCCGGCTGCGGCAGTACGAGCGCCACATCGCCGACTACGGCTCGGCCGAGGCGCTGGCGAAGGTGATCGACGTCGGCAGCCTGGTCGAGGAGGACGACGAGCAGACGGATCCGCCCGAGAGCTGAGAGACGCGCCTTACTTCCATTGGCCGGCTCGGGTATGAACCGAATCCGGACGAATCTCGACAACGACATCCGTCACATGGTCGAGTGCCTGGACGAGGGCAGGCAGGTGGTGAGTCACTGCACATGGCGCCCTCTCCGGGGAGCCGCAGACCATGCGCGCTGCTGCGCGCCACCCAGGAGATCCACCGCCACCAGCCGACGGGACGCTGAGGATGCGCATCGCGCTGTTCGTGACGTGTCTGGTGGACGGTGTGGTGCCGGCTGCGGGAAAGGCGACCGTGGAGGTGCTCGAGCGGCTGGGGCACGAGGTCGTGTTCCCGGCCGAGCAGACCTGCTGCGGGCAGATGCATGTCAACACCGGGTACGCGCGGGACGCGGCCGGGCTGGTGCGGCGGCACGTGTCGGTCTTCCAGCCGTACGAGGCGGTCGTGGCGCCATCGGGGTCGTGCGTCGCGTCCGTACGGCACCAGCACGCGATGGTCGCCCGGCGGGCCGGCGACCTCGACCTGGCCCGGCGCGCGGAGGCGGTGGCGGCGCGGACGTACGAGCTGTCGGAGCTGCTGGTGGACGTGCTCGGGGTGACGGATGTCGGGGCGTCGTTCCCGCACCGGGTGACGTACCACCCGACCTGCCACTCGCTGCGGCTGCTGCGGGTGGGGGACCGGCCGCTGCGGCTGCTGCGGGAGGTGCGCGGTCTGGAGTTGGTAGAGCTGCCGGGCGCGGAGGAGTGCTGCGGCTTCGGCGGGACATTCGCGGTGAAGAACGCCGACACGTCGACCGCGATGCTCGCGGACAAGATGCGGGCGGTGCTGGACACCCGGGCGGAGGTCTGCACGGCCGGTGACTCGTCCTGCCTGCTGCACATCGGGGGTGGGCTGTCGCGGCTGCGGACCGGCGTACGGACCGTGCACCTGGCGGAGATCCTCGCCTCCCGGGAGGGGCTGTGACCTCCACTTTCCTCGGGTTGCCGCGGGCGGTGGACACGCAGCACCTGCACGGGGACCGGACCTTCCCGGAGGCGGCCCGCGTCGCCCTGGCCGATACGCAGCTGCGGCGCAACCTGGGCAAGGCCACCGCGACGATCCGGGACAAGCGGGCCCGGGTGGTCGGCGAGGTGCCGGACTGGGCGCAGCTGCGGGCCGCCGGCGCCGCGATCAAGGACAAGACCCTGGCGCAGCTCGACCAGTACCTGGTGCAGCTGGCGGAGCAGGTCACCGCCCGCGGCGGCACCGTGCACTGGGCGCGGGACGCCGCGGAGGCCAACCGGATCGTGACCGACCTGGTGCGGGCGACCGGCGCGGACGAGGTGGTCAAGGTCAAGTCGATGGCCACCCAGGAGATCGGCCTCAACGAGGCGCTCGCCGGCGCCGGGATCGCCGCCTGGGAGACCGACCTGGCCGAGCTGATCGTGCAGCTCGGCCACGACACCCCGTCGCACATCCTGGTGCCGGCGATCCACCGCAACCGCGCGGAGATCCGCGACATCTTCGTCCGGGAGATGGGATCGGTCGGGCTGGCGGCGCCGGACGGGCTGACCGACGAGCCGCGGGCGCTGGCCGAGGCGGCCCGCCGGCACCTGCGGCGGAAGTTCCTCGGCGCCCGGGCCGCGGTGTCCGGCGCGAACTTCGCCGTCGCGGAGACCGGCACCCTGGCGGTCGTCGAGTCCGAGGGCAACGGGCGGATGTGCCTGACCCTGCCGCGGACGCTGATCACTGTCATGGGCATCGAGAAGCTGGTGCCGACCTGGGCGGACCTGGAGGTCTTCCTGCAGCTGCTGCCGCGGTCGTCGACGGGGGAACGGATGAACCCGTACACGTCGATGTGGACCGGCGTCAGTCCCGGGGACGGGCCGCAGGACTTCCACCTGGTGCTGCTCGACAACGGCCGCACCGGCGTGCTCGGCGACCCCGACGGGCGCACCGCGCTACGGTGCATCCGCTGCTCGGCCTGCCTGAACGTCTGCCCGGTCTACGAGCGGACCGGCGGGCACGCGTACGGCTCGGTCTACCCCGGCCCGATCGGCGCGGTGCTCTCCCCGCAGCTCACCGGGCTGTCGGACCCGGCCAGCGCGTCGTTGCCGTACGCGTCGTCGCTGTGCGGGGCCTGCTACGACGTCTGCCCGGTCGCCATCGACATCCCGAGCATGCTCGTGCACCTGCGCGGCCAGGTCGTCGAGGCCAAGCGCGCCGCGCACCGGACGCCGACGCCGGAGCAGGCCGTGATGACCGCGGCCGCCTGGACCATGGCGTCCCCTCGGCGGTGGGCCGCGGCGCTGCGGGCCGCCCGGCTCGGCCGGCTGCTCGGTCGCCGCCGCGGGCGGATCAGCACTCTGCCGCCGCCGCTGTCCGGCTGGACCGCCAGCCGCGACCTGCCGCTGCCGCCTCCCGAGACCTTCCGCGACTGGTGGACGCGCACACGAGGACGGGCGGTGACCACTTCGGCGGGTCGGCCGTCCCGGGACCCGGCCGCCGGCAAGACCCGTGCCACGGCGGGCGGCGCGGGTGCCGCCGCTCTCGACGCGGGCAGCGGCGCGGCCCGGGACACAGGCAGTGGGGCGGCCGCGGGCGCGGCTCCTGCGTCGGCCTGGAACGAGCGCGGCGGCGCGAGTCGCGACGCGGGCGCGGGCGTGCCCCGGGACGCGGCTCCTGCGTCGGCCCGCGAGGAGGTCCTCGGACGGATCCGGCGCGCCCTCGGCGACCACGCGGCGCCCGTACGGGTTCCGCGGGACTACCGGCACGCCGGCGATCTCGACCGGGCCGCCCTGCTCGACCTGCTCACCGACCGGCTCGTCGACTACGGGGCCGCCGTCCGGCGGACCGGCGACGCCGAGGCCGCGCTGGTGGCGGCGCTCGCCGACCGCGGCGCCGCCCGGGTCGTGATGCCGGCGGGTCTGCCGTGGAGCCTGCCCGGAGCCGTCGTCGACGACGGGTTGACCGCGGCCGAGCTGGACGCGCTCGACGGCGTCGTCACCGCCTGCGCCGTCGCCGTCGCCGAGACCGGCACCATCGTGCTGGACGCCTCACCCGACCAGGGGCGCCGCGCGATCACCCTCGTCCCCGACTACCACCTCTGCGTCGTCCGCGCCGACCAGGTCGTCCAGGCCGTCCCCGAGGCGATCGCCCGGCTCGACCCCGTCCGGCCGCTGACCTGGATCAGCGGCCCGTCCGCGACCAGCGACATCGAGCTGCACCGGGTTGAGGGCGTGCACGGCCCCCGCACCCTGGAAGTCGTCCTGGTCGAGGGTCTTCGGTAAACCGATTGCCCGCGCGACACCGCGAGGGATCCTTGTATCGGTGCCGTTCCTGGTCCTGCCGACGTCGTCGGTCCGGGACTCGTACCTGGAGGGCGAGCGCGAGGTCTGTGGCGAGGAGAGGCTGCCCACATCCTCGGTGGACGAGGCCGCAGCAGACTTCGACGCCTTCGTCGATCGCCGGCGAGCCGTCAGGGAGTTGTGGGGTGTGCCGGTCACAGAGCTGTGGTTCGTGGACGGCTCGGACTACCTCGGCACCGTGATCATCCGCCATCGCCTCACACCGGCGCTCGAACGGGTCGGCGGGCACATCGGTTTCCACGTCGTGCCTCGTCACCGGAGGCGTGGACACGCGACCCGGATGCTTGCCGATGCCGTCGTCTTCTGCCGCCATCTGGGTCTGACGGCGCTTCTGATCACCTGTGCGGAGGGGAACACCGCCTCCCGCCGAGTCATCGAAGTGAACGGTGGAGTGTTGGAAATACCTGCCACCGGGGAGTGTCGCTACTGGCTCGTGTCCTGAGCCGTGCTGGCCCTGGCTGGCCGCCGTCGCGGTCGCGCGGCCGCATCAGTCAGGTGGGCTTCCTGGTGGTGCGCGGCGAGCACGTCGTCGCCGAAGTCGCTGCGCGGGCGGCGCAGCACGGTGTGCTGATGGTTGCCGTCGTCGGTCGTGTTGTCGTACTCGATCAGCAGGTCGTCGCCCTGCACCCGGTAATAGTGCCGCCGGCCCGGTGAGGTCGGGCCTTCCCAGGCGAAATGCAGCTCGCCGGTCGCCACCCGAGCCGCCTCCCGGGCGGCCAGCCCGGCGGGCAGCCGGTCGAGGTAGAGCGCGACGAGCTGGCCCAGCACTGCCCGGGCCGTGGGCCCGAGCCGGGCGGCGGAAAGGCCGAGTGGCTCGATGCCCTCGTCCGCGTCGGGTCGGGTGCTCGTGTGGATGTCGCCGGGAGCCTGGTCCGAGACCACCGCGACGGCCCGCCCGGCCGGGCCGATGGCGTCCAGCAACTCGCGCGCCAGGTCTTCCTCCGGCGCAAGTGGCCGGGACACCGGCCGGCCGGCGTAGTTGACGCGGGCCGGGTTGGCACCCAGGAAGACCGGGGCCGGGGAGATGTGCTCGCCCACCGCGGTCATCGTGACCGACAGGTGGTGTCCTTCGAACCGCCACGACCACGGGTCGTCGCCGGCCGGGTCACCGAAGACGGCGACCCAGTAGTCGCCGCTGTGCCGGCCCCGCTGCCACTGTTCACGGCGGTCGAGGACCTCCTCCAGGGCGATGATCGCCGTCGCCTGGGCGTAGGCGTGCTCGCTCAACGCGGTGGCCAGCAGGCGGTGGGCCGCCTTGCGTGCGGCGCCGCCCATCTCGGCGATGCAGGCGCCGGGCCGCGGCCGGGGGCGGTACTCGAGCCACCGGCGGGCGGCGTCGTCGGCGAACGACCGCGCCGCGAGCGTGTACTGCTGGCCGTCCAGGGCGCTCAGCAGCGCGGTCGCGGCCGACCGCATCTGGTCGGGCACGGAGTTCGCTGACATCCCCTCGGTATATCAGCGCCAGCGCCGCGGCGGAGGGCGCGCGCTGAGCCCCGCTGCGCGGCCGCTGGAGCAGGCGGGTCGGTGATCTTCCGGTTCACCGCGCCGTGGCAACCTGGGCGGGCCCGGTCAGGGCGGCGAGCGGAGGTGAGGGTGCGGCCGAGGGAGGGCGAGGTCCTGCACTTCTCCGAGGACCCGACGATCAGGCGCTTCGTCCCGCATGTCGCGCCGACATCGAGGGAGACGACGGCGTACGTCTGGGCGGTCGGCTACGACCGGCCGCCGGACTGCGCCCGGCCGCCGGGGTCGGCGTGACCGAGCGACTGCGTCGCCGGCTCGGGCTGGGCGACGCGATCGTGCTCGGGCTGGGCTCGATGCTCGGCGCGGGCGTCTTCGTGTCGTTCGCGCCGGCCGCCCGGGCGGCCGGGACCGGCCTGCTGCTCGGGCTCGCAATCGCTGCCGTGGTCGCGTACTGCAACGCGATGTCCAGCGCCCGCCTCGCCGCCGTCCATCCGGAGGCCGGCGGCGCGTACGTCTACGGCCGCCGGCAGCTCGGCCCGACCTGGGGCTTCCTGGCGGGGTGGGGCTTCGTGGTCGGCAAGACCGCCAGTTGCGCGGCCATGGCCCTGACCGTCGGGGCGTACGCCTGGCCGGAGCATCCCCGCCCCGTCGCGGTGCTCGCCGCGGTCGCGCTCACCGCGGTCAACTACCTCGGCATCACCAAGACCGCCGGGCTCACCCGGGTGCTCGTGGCGGTTACCCTGCTCACCCTCGCCGTGGTCGTCGTCGGGTGCCTCGCCGGCGGTGCGAGCGACGGCGACCGGCTGCTCCCGCTGACCGGCACCGGCCCGTACGGGATCCTGCAGGCCGGCGGGCTGCTGTTCTTCGCCTTCGCCGGGTACGCGCGGATCGCGACGCTGGGGGAGGAGGTCCGCGACCCCGCCCGGGTCATCCCGCGCGCCATTCCGGCCGCTCTCGGCGTGGTGATCGTGGTGTACGCGGTGGTCGGGGTGAGCGTCCTGCTCGCGCTCGGCGCGGACCGGCTCGCGGCCAGCGCCGCGCCGTTGCAGGACGCCGTCCGGGCCGGGTCGCTGGACGAGCTGGCCCCGCTGGTCCGGATCGGTGCGGTCGCGGCCGCGGCGGGGGTCCTGCTCAGCCTGCTGGCCGGTGTCGGCCGGACCACCCTGGCGATGGCCCGGGACCGGGAGCTGCCGCATCCGCTCGCTGCGATCCACCCGCGCCACTCGGTGCCGCACCGCGCCGAGCTCGCGCTCGGCGCGCTTGTCACCCTCGCGGCGGCGACCGTCGACCTGCGGAACGCGATCGGCTTCTCCAGCCTCGGCGTCCTCGTCTACTACGCGATCGCGAACGCCAGCGCGTGGACGCTCGGCGCGGACCGCCGTCCCGGGAGCACCCGCCCGCTGGCCCTCCTCGGCCTGCTCGGCTGCCTCGTGCTGGCCGCGACGCTCCCGGTGTCCAGCGTCCTCGCCGGCACCGCGGTCCTCGCCGCCGGCCTCACCCTCCGCGCGCTCGCCCGCCGATGACCGGCGATCCGCCGGCCGCCGGGCACAGCTGGCAGGTCAGGGGACGACGATCCGGCAGCGCAGGCCCGGTGCGCGGGCGAGCCGGCGGTCGGCGGTGACCAGCGGTACGTCGAGCGCCTCCGCGGCGGCGACGTAGGCCGCGTCGTACGAGGTGAGGTCGTCCCGCAGCTCCCAGATCCGTGACAGCAGCGGGGCGGTGTCGACCCGCGTGATCTCGGCCCGGCGGAGGAAGCGCAGGGCGGCGGCGTCCCGGTCGTCACTCACCGCACCCTTGCGCCACCGGCCTCGCATCGCCGCGACCGTCTCGACCACAAGGTGCTCGGGCCCGGCCCACTGGTCGTCGGCTTGGAGCGCCTCGAACGCCGCCGCACCGATCTCGGTGTCGTCGGTGATCGCGGCCACCAGAACGGAAGCGTCGGCGACGATCACGCCGGGTCGCCGGAGCCCGACAACTGCTCCTCTCGCGACGCCCGCAGCTCCCGGAGATCCGCCCCCGGGTCGTCCGCCGGCTCGTCGATCCCGCCTCCGCCGGCTCGAACGGCTGCGAGCAGCGGGATGTTGACGTTCCG
>Ga0210378_10001740_pt1 | contig 11326 bp, 4 predicted proteins | sample PLM1_60_b1redo_FD_155465 | JGI IMG/M metagenome (GOLD analysis project Ga0210378, IMG submission 155465) | Groundwater sediment microbial communities from an aquifer in East River, Colorado, USA - PLM1_60_b1 redo | ecosystem: Environmental > Terrestrial > Soil > Riparian zone | place: USA: East... | reverse complement strand
GCTATCCCGGCTTCGTGAATGCGCCATGAGAAGACCATCGTTAAGCCGTGTGTGGGAAATCCACGAGCACGGTTTGAAAGGGGGATTCAGGAGCTCGGGCTCGTAAGAGCACCGCGCCTGATTTCTACCAATGACGATCCGCTTTGCCGGGATGGCCGTACTCGTCGTCGCCGGTTCTCTAGCCTGCGGGTCCGAGGTGTCCGCGCAGAGCCTCGAATCCGGCCGGAAGACCTTCGAGCAGCGTTGCGCCATTTGCCACGGCGCCGGCGGGGACGGTGGCGAGAGGGGGCCGACGATCGCGGTGCCTCTATCCGCGCTCGGCGATCGGGATCTGACGATGCTGATCCGCGAGGGGCGTCCTCTCAAAGGGATGCCGGGCAGCGTCCTTCCCGAGCCCGAGATGACGGGCTTGCTGAAATTCCTGCGGGCGCTGCAGCGGGAAACGCCTCCGATCGTGCGCAGGACCGTTCAGACGACGGATGGCCGCACGCTCGAGGGAGAGGTACGCGGCGAGGGTTTTTCCGACCTGCAGCTTCTGGCCGGCGACAAACGGGTGCACCTGTTGCGGCGCGCGGGAGATCGCTTTAGAGAGGTCACGTCCGAGGCCGAGTGGCCCACCTACAACGGCGATCCGGGCGGGAATCGCTATACGACGCTCACGCAGATCGACAAGACGACCGTCACGCGGCTGGCGCCTCAATGGGTGTTCTCGGTTCCCGACGCGGGCCGGTTGCAGGTCACTCCGGTCGTGGTCGGCGGAATCCTGTACGTCACGGCCCCGAACCAGTGCTACGCGCTGGACGCGGGTACGGGCCGGGAGATCTGGCAGTACAAGCGGCCGCCCACCAAAGGGGTCTCGGGCGGCAACGCCAACCGCGGCGTGGGAGTGGCGGGCGATCGCGTCTTCATGGTCACGGATCACGCCCACATCATCGCGCTCGACCGCTTCACCGGCGCGCTGCGGTGGGACACGGAGCTGGCGGACTGGCGCCAGAACTACGCCGCCTCGTCGGCGCCGCTGCCCGCCGGCGACCTCGTCATCTCGGGCGTGTCCGGCGGCGAGCACGGCGCGAACGGTTTCGTCGCGGCGCACGATCAGGCGACGGGCAGGGAGGTGTGGCGGTTCTGGACGGTGGCCCGGCCCGGCGAGCCCGGGTCGGAGACCTGGCAGGGCAAGGACATCGAGCATGGCGGCGCGCCGACCTGGTTCACGGGCAGCTACGACCCGGCGCTCGACGTCGTCTATTGGCCGACCGGCAATCCCACCAAGGAGTACAACGGAGACGATCGCAAGGGCGACAACCTGTATGCGAACACGATCCTCGCCCTGGATCGCAAGACGGGGAAGCGCGTGTGGCACTACCAGTTCACTCCCCACGACCTGTGGGACTGGGACGCCACGCAGACGTCGGTGCTCGTCGATGCCGAGTGGGAAGGCCGGCCGCGCAAGCTCATGCTGCACGCGGACCGCAACGGGTTCTTCTACGTCTTCGATCGGCGGGATGGCGCGCTGCTCCTGGCGAAGCCGTTCGTCCGGAACCTGACGTGGGCCTCCGGCATCGGCGCCGACGGCCGGCCCGTCAAGCTCCCCGATCAGGAGCCGACCGCGGCGGGGACGAAGGTGTGTCCGTCGCAGGACGGTGCGACGAACTGGTACTCGCCGTCCTTCAACCCCGCGACCGGTCTCTATTACGTGCAGACGGTCGAGAAGTGCAGCGTCTACACCAAGAGCGACCAGGGGGACTGGGAGAGCGGCCGCACCTACCTGGGCGGGACCCAGCGCACGGCGCGCGATCCCAGGCCGGAGCGGATCCTGCGCGCGATCGACATTCGAACGGGCGCAATTGCGTGGGAGCTTCCGCAGCCCGGTCCCGCGGATTCCTGGGGCGGCACGCTGACGACCGCCACTGGCCTCGTTTTCGTCGCCGAGGACGGAGGCGGTCTCATGGCGGTCGATGCGGAGTCCGGCCAGCCGCGGTGGAGCTTCCAGACGAATCAGACCTGGAAGGCCTCGCCCATGACCTACATGTTCGACGGAAAGCAGTACGTCGCCGTGGCGGCGGGGCCGAACATCATCGCGCTGGCGATAGGGGACCAGGCCGCGACCTCGCCCTGACGCTCGGCACGCCGCATCTACACGGTCCCGGGATCCGGGTGCACCCAGGGCGACCGATAGGGCCGGCGCAGCAGACGATTCGCCTCCTCGTCGCCCACGACCCGGCCGTTCGCGTGGTCCCACTCGAGCGTGCGTCCCCGCTTCAGCGAGAGGTTCGCGAGGAGGCAGGCGGTCGTCGATATGTAGCCCTCCTCGATGTCCGCCACCGGCCGGCCGCGCGACTTCATGCAGGCCAGCAGGTCCTTCATGTGCCCGCGGATGGCGGGGGCGACGTGCCGCTCGAGGTCCTTCTCCGTCTTGTCCTCGGGGTACTGCTCCAGCTCGTAGGTCACGTCCTTGTGGACGGCCTCGCCGCCGCCCTGGGGAACGAAGTCGTAGCTCATGACGCTGGCCTTGAGCGTGCCCTTGTCCCCGTAGAGCGTGGCCCCCCACGGATACTTCGAGTCGGGCGCTTCGCCCCAGGTGCGATGCGTCCACACCACCTGCAGGTCGTCGTAGTCGAAGGTCGCGGTCTGGCTGTCGGTGATGTTCGCCTTGCTCCCCTTATCCACGTAGATCCCGCCCGTGCTGCTCACGCGCTTCGGCATCCCGAGTCCCATCATCCAGCGCACCATGTCGAGCATGTGGATGCACATGTCGCCCACGATGCCGTTGCCGTACTCCATGAACGCGCGCCAGCCCCGCGGGTGGACGAGCTTGTTGTACGGCCGCATCGGCGCCGGGCCCGTGTACCACTCCCAGTCGAGGCTCTCCGGCGGCGCCGTGTCGGGCGGGTTCTCCCTCGCCCGCATGTGGTAGTAGCAGTAGACCTCCACGAGGCCGACCTTGCCGAGCCGGCCCGCCTGCACGATCTGCTCGCGCGCTTCCATGAGGTGGGGCGTGCTGCGGCGCTGCGTGCCTACCTGGACCACGCGCCCGTACTTGCGCGCGGCGGCGAGCATGGCCTGGCCCTCGACGACGTCCATGCTGATCGGCTTCTGCACGTAGACGTCCGCGCCGGCCTTCACCGTCTCGATGAACGGGAGGGCGTGCCAGTGGTCGGGGGTCGCGATGATCACCAGGTCGAGGTCCTTCTCCGCCAGCATCTTCCGGTAGTCGCCGTAGGTGCGCGGCGTCTTCTTCGAAAGCTGACGCGACGCCACCTGCTGGGCGGCGTCGGCGAGCATGGCCTTGTCCACGTCGCACAGGGAGACCACCTCCACCGGAGCGACCTGGATCAGGCGGAGCAGGTCGCACTTGCCGTACCAACCCGAGCCGATGAGGCCGACGCGCAGCCGGCTCTCCGCGAAGGCCTCGGCGTACCGTTCGAGGCCGCTCGTGGCGACGGCCAGGGCGCCCCCCGTCCTCAGGAACTCGCGACGATTCATGGCGCTCTCCCCCTCTGTGGAACTCGACCGAATCATATTGCGTCGGCGCCGCGCTAACATCTCGCCCCGGTACTTGGGAGGGGGGGCGATGAAGCTCATCACGGTCCTGGCGGGCACCCTGGTCGCCGCGCTTGGCGCGGGATCCGCCGGCGCGGGTCCGGCGCCGGAGATCGACCTTCTGTGGGGCGTGAAGGTCCCCCTGCGCGACGGCGTCCGGTTGAACGCCACCGTCTTCAAACCGAGGGTGCCGGCGGGACCTCTACCGGTGATCTTCACCCTCACCCCCTACAACAGCGACACCTACTACCCGCGGGCCCGGTACTTCGCGCAGAACGGCTACGTTTACGCCCTGGTGGACGTTCGGGGCCGGGGGAACTCCGAGGGCACGTTCCTGCCCTTCGAAAACGAGGGCCGCGACGGGCACGACGTGGTCGAGTGGCTGGCGGGGCAGCCCTGGTGCAACGGCAAGGTCGCGATGTGGGGCGGCTCCTACGCCGGCTACGACCAGTGGGCGACGCTCCAGAACTTCCCGCCTCATCTCACGACCATCGTGCCCGCGGCGGCCGCCGCGATGGGGGTGGATTTCCCGGCGCAGAACAACATCCGCGCGCCCTACCTGATGCAATGGGCGACCTACACCAGCGGCGTCACCCCGCAGCCGAACCTCTTCGGCGATGCCGCGTTCTGGATCTCGAAGTTCCGCCAGCTGTACCTGTCCCAGCGTCCATTCCGGGATTTCGACCATATGGTGGGGAACCGCTCGTCCTGGTTCCAGCGCGTCCTCCAGCACCCGCGGGTGGACGAGCTGTGGAAATCGCTACGGCCGAGCGCGGCGGACTACGCGAGGATCGCGATCCCGATCCTCACGATCACCGGGCACTACGACGACGACCAGTACGGCGCGATGCACTACTACCGCAGCCACATGGAGCACGGCACCGCCGAGGCGCAGCAGCGGCACTTCCTCGTCGTCGGTCCCTGGGACCACGCCGGCACCCGGACGCCGAGCGCCCGGCGGACGATAACGCGCACGTTATCGGGCGAGGCGACCGAAGGGAGCCGAGCGCACCGCCGGGTCTACCCGGCACGCGGGCTGCCCCACTACAGCCTTCCCTCGCCGCGGCCGCCCTGCAGCACGCGTGACGGGGCGCGACGCGCGCGGGCCGGACCTGCCCCCGGGCGTCGCCACCGCCGGCACCAGCGGCCCGGCTCAGCCGGTCGAGCCTTCAAAGAAAGACGCGACCGCCGGCGTGGCGGCGCCCAGCGACACGTTTTGAGGAGTAGGGCAAGGAGGGCAACCTCTGAAGGGCGATTGTATGCCCTATGGGATCATGGCTTAGTGTGTTTCCCTTCGGTCGACGCTACCAGCAAACGACACTCGTCCCAGTTGAGCCGTAGCCGATTCCTATTCGCCTCGTACCAGGCATCCCACTTCTTGAGTGTGAGCTTCAGTTCTGGTGCGGGAATCTTTCCGACGTCCGACCCATTCTCGTATGGAATCCCGGTCGTTCTTTCAAGAAACCGCACTGCCTGCTGGAATCTCTCGAGGTCAACAGCGGAATCCGTGTTGACCGCCGTGAAGACTGGTCCGCGCTGCCAACTCCAGATAGCCTCGACCAAGGCATGCTCAGAGCTCATTTCCTGCAAGGCATGGGCCCTCGCAATGCGTCCACCTCCGATCGCAAGCTGCGCAATCGCAAGAAACAGGAACACGCACCCGTACGCAGCCCAGCTACGTAGTCGGCTCGTCACAGCGTCCCGAGGCACAGTCTCCTCCAGCTTGTCGGCCTGGCGTTCATTCCTGCTTGCGTGTGATGCCCGTGATGTTGCCGGTGGAGAGCTGCAGCCCTGTCCTGAGGGTTACACCATCTCTTGTCGCGGTCTGCACGATGAAACCGCTCCCCGACCGATCGAGTTGCCCCGTGTCAGTGGTGGATCTCACCCAACCAGTTATTCGGTTCTCAGCTGCAACGGCTTGGGAATGGGCCACCCCGAAGTCACCGATCCCCTTGACCTGCTTCAGGTATTGCTCAGTAACCTCGTGACCGAGTTTCCCAGCCATCGTTGGACCCGGACCTCGGCCAAACATCGCCATGTCGGAGACATCGATATCCGACTTAGCCCAGCTCCCCGTGATGGTCGTTGGAGAACCCTCCGACAAACTGATTCTTGTAACACCTTTGTCTGCGATAACCCCCGCCAGAGTGCCCGCTAATGCGGCCTGTCCGGCAGTCGGCGGGCCTTGCTGTCCGGTACCCTGCAGGCTCGCCACGCCATTCGCAGCAATGATGAGCTGCTGCCCAAAGAGTCCACTATTTGCAATCGCCGTGGCCTGCGTCTGGGCCGTTTGACTGCCGCTCAGAATAAGAACCCTCCCGTCTGGATCTACATACCTGAGCGGGTTGTTCCTCGCGTACGCATAGCGGTTCCACCTTTGCGGGTCGACCAGGTTCTCCGCGATCGTGTAGGCCGGGTCCGTAGTGGTGAATCTGCCGATCTTGGATCCGTAGTATCTGGCACCGAAGTAGTCCAGCCCCGTCTCGGCGTCCCGCTCCTTGCCGGTGAAGCGCTTGGGCTGGTCGCCCTGGCCGACCGGCGTGTTGCCCGCGCATGGTCCGGTGACGCACTCTTCCCCGTAGGGCAGATAGTCGTGCTGCTCCACCACGGTTCCCCCCGAGTCCGTCACCACGAGTACGTTGCCCTGCGCGTCGAGATGGTAGTACTCGACCGTCTGCGCCTGGACCGCCCGGGGACCTAGCAGCAGACATCCCGCAGCGAGCACGGCGAACAACCTGCTCATGACTCACTCCAGAGTATGGGGACAAGCCCCTGTCCGTGCAACCGCGTCATGCCCCCTCTACCGGATCTCCCGAGGGCCCTGGAACTTAGTGGGCTGGACGTAGGGCTGCGTGAAATTGGCGATGACCGACTCAGGCAAGACGGCGCCGGGCGGACCGTTGTGGATGAACATGGCCGTGCCCTGAGAGCTCCGAGGAGTGCCTAGGGCCACCGTGTTCGTCGCACCCGTGGCTCCAGGGTTGATCGTGAGGACCGTTTGACTCACCTGCGTTCCGCTCGTGTTGAATAGGGTGAGTGTCCCCGTGATGGTGCTCCCCGTGGTGTTCTTGAGGGAATAGTACGTGTCGTAGCCAGGGTTCGTGGTCCACGAAGTGCTGTACTGAGTCGTGTCGTTGGCCGTCCATGTCACCGAGCTGAGCGTGGTGTTGGCGGGCACGCTGAGGCTAACCAACGTGGTCGCGGTCGTGGCGGTCCAGCTCACCCGGGCGTTGAAAAGGCCCACTCCCGGTGCCGTGCCTCTCGTATTGGTTGCGGTGAGGGGTGTGGTGCAGCCCGTATCCGAGAAAAGGGCCAGCGACAGCGACCCGGCGCTGGCTCCGAGTGGATCGACCGCGTCGACCGCCTCGAAGCTGTAGGAGTTCCCGATCGTGGTCGGCACCTGGAAGTAGTAGGTCGAGCCCGATACCCCGCCGGTGATGGAGACGGCTCCGTTGATCCTGCCGTCGGCAGGAACGAAGCTCGCATTCGCGCAGGAGGTTCCCTGACACCACCCCCGCGCGGGGATCAGAACGAGGGCGCCTGACAGCAAGGCTCCGGCAATCCGTCTCGATCTCATAGGACGCTCCCACCTTGATGCTGGACTTCTTTATCGCAACTCCCTCTGGGCTCTGAACTTGACGGGCTGGACATACGGCGGGTTCAGCGAGAAGTTCGCGACCACCGCCTCCGCCGCCACCGCACCAGGCGGACCATCATGGGTGAACATCGCCGTACCAGTCCTGTTCCGCTCCACGCCGAGAGCGAGGGTGTTCGTCGCCGCGGTGGCATTCGGCATGATCGTCAGCTGCACCTGCGATCCAACCTGTTGGCCTGACGGGTCGAGGAACGTCAGCACCCCGGTCATAGTGGCGCCGGTCGTGTTCTTGAGCGAGTAATAGGTGTCGTAGGTGCCATTGGTGGACCAAGATGTGCTGAACAACGTCGTCTCGCCGAGGACGAGCTGATAGGGAATCGAGGAACCCGATCCGTTGACCAGCGTGATCCGATAGGGAAGAGTACCGTTGGCGGTGAAGCTGAAGCGTTGAGCCGACGGTCCCTCGGTGGGATCGATGCCGGTCGTGGGTCGGGCCTGGGCCGAGCTGGTGGTACCACAGCCGTCATCGCCGCGAAATACCGTGAGTGTTCCGGGCGCCTGCGTGCCAGAGATGCTCTTGGCCTCAACGGAATACGACGCGCCCGGGGTCAGGAACGCAAGGAAGGACTGCATGGCCCCAGCACCGATGCTGGTCTTCACGACCCTCCCGTCCGGCACTATGGAGACCTGAGATCCGCAGAACAGGATGTCCGAATCGGTGCTGGTATTGTTGGTGAGATCCAGGTCGGTCATCCCTGCGGGCGCCGCCACGCTTGCGGTGTTGCTGACACTGGTCGTAGGCGACGAGGCTACGGTGGCGTGAAGCGTGTAGGTAGCCGTGGCGCCAACCGGTAGTGTGATCGTGTCCGTGATGTTGCCAGCGCCGCTAGCGGAGCAGGTGCCTCCACCCGCGCCCGCGCAGGTCCACGTGACGCCGCCCAGGCTGGCGGGCACGACGTCTGACACGGTGGCTCCGCTCACGAGATTGTTCCCAATGTTCGAGACGACGATCGTGTAGGTGAGGGCCTGGTTGGGACTCACGACCGTGACGCCGTCGCTCTTCGTGACCTTGAGGTCCACGACGGTGCTGATGATGGTTCCCTGACCGGTGGCTTGGGCGATGGTGGCATTGGAGGCGCCGCTCAGTGTGACCGTGAAGTACTCAGGCGGCTCGCTGGCGGCCTGTCCGAGCACGGTTATGTTGATGGTTTGCGTCGTGACGCCAGGCTGAAAGGTCAGGGTCCCATTCTGCGGTACGTAGTCTCCCCCGGCCGCCGTCGCGGTCCCATCGGCGGTTGCATAGTTGACGGTCGTGGTCAGTTCGCTCGGGCCCGACAGCGTGACGGTGAAGGTCGCCGTAGTGGTGCCGGAGATGCCCTGGTTTGCCGAGGCGTCGCCGATCGAGAGGGTGGGCTGCGGACCGTCGTCATCGATGATCGTGACCGTCTCGAAGCCCGGCGTTCCGATGACTGCCCCGCCTGTCGGGCCGGAAAGCGTCACGGAGAAGCTCTCCGTGGGTGCGTAGCGGTTGTCGTTGACGATCGGGATTCCCCCATTTGGGATGTTCATCGTGCTTCCGCTCGCGGAGCCGGCGAGGAACGTGAGCGTCCCGAAAGTCGTTGTGTAGTCGCTACCTGCATTGGCCGTACCGTCCACCGTGGTGTAACTGACGCTGACGTCGCAAGTCGTTGCAAGCCCATTGGCGGTCGTGACCTTGACTGCTACGGGCACCCTCCCCCCCGGCACGGACCCCTCGGTCACTGTCGTCGAGGCGTTGACCAGCGAAACGTAGGTCAAGCCTGGTTTGAACGCCGCGAGCAGCCGATCGCCGAGATACACGTATTCGCGCAGCAACTGTGCCTGGCCTGCGCACGTATCCGTGTGCTCGGCCAGGATCTGGTTGCCAGGACCGTGCACATAGTAGTGGCTGACTCCGCTTGCGGTCCGGATCTTGCGGAGGTTGTCCCCGTCATAGCGGTAGGTGGTGGTTGCCCCGCCCACGGTGGCAGTCTGCATCAGATTCTCGGGAGTGTATGAGAAAGTCCCTCCCACTCCGTCGGCAGTCGTGTTGCCGTTGAAGTCGTAGGTGAGCGTCCCGCTGCCCGAGTAGGAGCCGAGCCGGTTCTTGGCATCGTAGGAATACGACGTGCTGGGAATTCCTACGTTCGAGGTCATGCGGTTGCCGACATCGTAATAAGTGTAGCTTCCGGCGCCCCAGACCCCTTGGGCGGTCCAGAGGCGGTCCAGATTGTCGTAAGTGAAGGTCCGCGTTGGGTAGTTGGGCCGCGCATCCGTGATCTGTTTGACGTTGCCTACGAGGTCGTATGTGTGGGTGAGATGACGCTGGCCGGTGTTGAGGTCCCAGAGGCGATAGCGGCCGTCGAAGGTGAACTGCTGGAGCGCATTGCTCCCGCCGGGCTGGAAATCCTGGACAGCTCCGGAAGGGTGGTAGTGGATGTTGTTGGCGTACGTCGTCGCTCCGCCGTTGGTCACCTTCGTGATGCGGCTCTCGGCGTCGGGGGTGTAGACGGCCTTGTTCGTGGACGGGTAGTCGACCTCCTTTAGGAAGTCATTGTCGTCGGGGACGTAGGTGATCGTGTAGTTGCGTCCAGCCATGGTGTCCGTCCTGTTGCGCAGGCGGTTCGCGCCGTCGTAGCCGAAGGTGCTCGATGCGTACCCGTTGCTCAGGGACGTGCGGTTGTCGGAGGCGTCGTAGTCCATGCTCGTGTTGTAGGGAGTCCAGCCGCTGGGGCGGGTGATGGTCGTCAGTCGGTCGTTGGCGTCGTAAGCGTAGCTTGTCTGGCCGAACTGCCGATCCGTCCGAGACTGCAGTTGGCCGGCCGCGAAGTATGAGTAACATATCGACACGCCGCCGCTACATGGAGATTGCGCGGGATCCATCTCGGGGTGGGTCTCTGAAACCAGTTGGTCCTTCATGTTGTACGCCCACTTCCTCAAGAAGGCCGCTGGGTCGGTGAGCTGCGTCAGGCGGCCCAGGGCGTTGTACGTGTACTGCCAGTCCTTGTTGTTAGCGTCAGTCAGCTTGGACAAGCGCGTCTCGCGCGGGTCTCCAAAGGCCTGTCGCGTGTGTTTGGTGGTGTGGCTGTTCTCGTCTTGGATGTCGACGTTGATCCCATTGGTAGCGCTGTACGTGTAGGTGCCATCGGAGCCGTCGATAACATTGGTCTTCTGGATCAGCCTGTCGAGCGCGTCGTAAGCATAGCTGGTCCCGTGTTGGTCGTCCGGCGCACCGGCCCGTGGGTAGCTCTCGTAGCTCCTGCGACCGCACGCGTCGTAGGTAACCTTGGTCTGTACGCCGACGTTGTTCGTCGTGCCGCTGACCCGTCCGAACCCGTCGAGTTTGGTCGTTACGATGGAGGTTAGACCGGCTGAGTTGGGGCCGCGGGTGACGGTCACCGAAGTGCCACCCGAGTTGTCGTAGGAAGTCACAAACGTGTTGCCGTAGCCGACAGGCGGCGCCGTCGAGGTCTGGCGCAGCGAGAGGTCGTAGCCGAAGGTGGTGGTGAAGCCAGAGCTTGGAATTGTCTGGTACCGGGTTTCTGAGCGGACCGTGCCCTCCTTATTGATCACGCGGGTGAGCGAGGCGTTGGGCGCGTAACGCGAGGTGACGACCTGAGACACGCCGCCCCAGTCATATGAAAATGTGGTCGTGTGTATATTGGCGTCGGTAGTCGTCGCTAGGTTCCCCCGCGGGTCAGGTCCAAAGGTCCTTGAGATGCCGTAGATGGTCTCGCCGGTCTTGAAGCCGTTCGCGTTGTACGCAAAGCTCTTCGCGAACGACTCCCCACCCACCGCTGGCACGGTAACCGTCTCGGAGAGGAGGCGGTCCTTGATGTACGGCGTGAAGCCATATTGAAAGGCGCGGCCAGTCTTGCGACTGAGCTGTCCCTGCTCCGAGATGCTGCAGGCACGGCCGTAGTCGTTGTAGGACTCGTGAGTGCCACCCGCGGGACAGGTTCCCATGCCGCTGTAGGTGTTAGTCGTCGTATAGGTCTGGGTGCCACGAGTAACGGTGCGTGAAGCGACGAGCGGAACGCCGATCCGGTCGTGTCTCTGATCTGGTGGAAAAGTGCTGAAGGCGTCATCATCCGGCGCAGTTGTAATCCAAAGCGACTGCGCCCGCTTGCCGGCGGGCCCCGGAGGATGACGCCATGTCGAACGATAGCAGGG
>Ga0210378_10001739_pt1 | contig 11327 bp, 10 predicted proteins | sample PLM1_60_b1redo_FD_155465 | JGI IMG/M metagenome (GOLD analysis project Ga0210378, IMG submission 155465) | Groundwater sediment microbial communities from an aquifer in East River, Colorado, USA - PLM1_60_b1 redo | ecosystem: Environmental > Terrestrial > Soil > Riparian zone | place: USA: East... | reverse complement strand
AGCGTGTAGCAGAGCTCGGTTCGACCGAGCCGAATGGTGAACGTCGCTGTTCCGGAACCCGTCGCGCCCGGGACGGGCTGCAGGTTCGCGGTCAGCCGCGCCTGGTTTTGCGTGCCCGGCGGGCACGGCGTCGTGCCCGGCAGCAGCAGATCGCCTGCATGGCCCATGTGGCCGCGAAGGATCCTGCCGGACGACGATTTCGGATTCGTGATTGCGCGGCTCGAGACCAGGATCCGCCGATACGGGGTCGTGCTCGATCCCGTCTTGTGGCAGATCGTGATCCGGCTGGGCGGCGTGTTCGTCGGAGCCGGCGTCAACGTCGGCGACGGGCAGGCGGCCGTCCCGACGACCACCGCATCGCCCGTATGCCTCAGGTGGCCGCGAAGCAGCTGCCCGGATCTCGACTTCGGGTTCGACATTGCGCGACTCGAGACGACGATCCGATGCCACGGATTCGATGCCGAGCCGGTCTTGTGGCAGATGGTCAACGTGGCGGGCGCCGCCGCGGTCGTCTGGCCGCCAGTCCCTCGAGCCTCCGCCGTTGCCACAACGCCGGCAAGCAGCACCGACAGCGCGAAAGCACCAATCAAAAAGCGTTTCATGGAATCCCCCCTGAGCTGGTTAACAAGAAGAGTCTTCCCGACCGGCACCAATAAGTCCCCGGAAAAGTGCGGTTTTGCAGTTTCCTTACACCGTTTCGGCTTGTTTAAGCGTTCGGTAGCATCGCGCGCCGGTGCCGTGCCATCCTTACGAGCAGGAAACGACGGTCACGCTCGGCGGTCACCCTCACTTCGCCTACGCCGGCGGCGCTCGAGCGGGACTAGTCGATGCGCGTGTTGCCGAGAGCGAACTCGGCGAGGTCATCGAGCTTTTGTGCAGCGCGGCGACGGCTTCCCCCGCAGGGTCGTCAGCGAGGGCCGGCAAACCCCCAATCGCCGCGAGTGGGCGTTCCTTGCCTGGCCCCCGCTACTACTAGCTAGACCCTTTCTAAGTGGCCATCCTTGCGGTCTGCGCCCGCACCTAGACGATCAGCTCTCGCTGATTCTTCCGGTGCATCGAACGTCGTCAACGGGCCCCCTACGCCTGGTTTGGGCACTGATTGGGCACCAGCTCCCTTAACGGCGCGTTCATAAGCCGCTGGCAGCCTTAGATGCGGATGAGAGGACTTGAACCTCCACGGGGTTGCCCCCACACGGCCCTGAACCGTGCGCGTCTACCAATTCCGCCACATCCGCTCGCCTGATTCAGTGTGCCACAGCGGGGCGCGTACGATGTTCGGCTTGAGGCGGGTCTTCCTCTTTGTCGTCCTAGTGCTGGTCGCAGGGTCGCTCCCGGCCCTCGCGGGCAGCAGCGCTCCTTTGCGCCCGGCGGCAGGCGGGGACGTCGAGGTCGTGGTGCTGCTCGACGGGCCCTCGGCTGGCCAGGGCGCGTTCGTCGACCGGCTGCTCAGCGATATCCCGCAGGCCAAGGTGCGGTGGCGGTACCGAACCGTGCTCAACGGCCTGACCGTCGTGCTGCCGCGGGCAGAGCTCGCCGGGCTGCGCTCGCGTCCCAACGTGGCCGATGTCTACCCGAGCGTCCGCTACTCCCCCACGCTTTACTCCAGTCCCGGCTTCATCGGCGCGCCCGTTCTCTGGGGGCCGGGGCTTCAGTCCGCCGGGAACGGGATCAAGATCGGGATCATCGACGACGGCCTCGACCGGTCGCATCCCTTCTTGCGCGCCGGCGGGTACCGCATGCCTCCCGGCTACCCGAAGGGCCAGCGCAGCTTCACGAGCAATAAGGTGATCGTGGCCCGGGCGTTCGCGCCCGCCAGGCCACGCTGGCGCTACGCGCGCGTTCCGTTCGACCCTCAGCTCTCCGGTCATGCGACCCATGTTGCGGGCATCGCGGGCGGCAACAACGGCACGAGCACCGGTTCCGGGCGCGTGTCAGGAGTAGCGCCGAAGGCGTACATCGGCAACTACAAGGTGCTGACCATTCCGACCGTGTCGGGCGTGGGCCTGAACGGCAACTCGCCCGAGATCATCGCCGGTATCGAGGCTGCCGTGCGCGACGGGATGGACGTGATCAACCTTTCCCTCGGCGAGCAGGAGATCGAGCCCGGGCGGGACCTAGTGGCGAGGGCGCTCGACGGAGCGGCCGCCGCGGGGGTGGTGCCAGTCGTCGCCGCCGGAAACGACTACATCGAGTTCGGCACCGGCTCGCTCACGTCGCCCGGCAGCTCGGAGCGAGCGATCACGGTCGCGGCCGAGTCCGTTACCGGACCGATCGTCGCCCCGTTCTCGTCGGGAGGGCCCACCCCCCTTTCGCTGCGCATGAAGCCGGACGTGACGGCGCCTGGGGTCAGTGTCTTCTCGTCTGTCCCCCGCCGCGACGGGCTCTGGGCGTCCTACAGCGGGACGAGCATGGCAGCCCCACACGTTGCCGGAGCGGCTGCCCTCCTGCAGCAACGGCACCCGGCCTGGACCGTGGCGCAGATCAAGTCGGCGCTCGTGCAGACAGGGAACCCAGTGTTCGCGCGCAGCTCGGGACGAGTCGAGGCGCTCAGCACGCGCGAGGGCGGCGGCTCCGTCAACCTGCCCAGGGCCGATGCGCCGCTGCTCTTCGCCGAGCCGAGCGGGCTCGCCTTCGGCCTCCTCCCGCCAGGGGCCGCCGCCGTTGGACGCATTTCGCTGGCCGACGCGGGTGGCGGCGCCGGGGCCTGGGCGGTGGTCGTCGAGCCCCAAACAGCGCCCTCGGGCGCCGTGGTGACAGCGGTTGCTGCAGCGACCGTCCCGGGCGAGCTTCTTGTCACGGCGTCCTCCACCCCGCAAGCCGCTCACGGCGAGGCCGCGGGCCACGTGGTCCTCGTCCGCGGAGCGGAGCGCAGGCGCATCCCGTACTGGTTCCGGGTCGCGGCGCCCCGGCTCGCCGGCCACAAGCCGCGCTCGCTCACACGCACCGGCACCTATCGTGGCAATACGCGAGGCAGGCCGGCACTGGTCGATTCCTACCGCTACCCCGACAATCCGTCGGGGATCGGAATCCCACGCCTCCTCCGCGGGCCGGAGCAGGTCTTCCGCATCCGCCTCGCCAGGCCGGTAGCGAACTTCGGCGTGGCGATCACGGGTCGTAAGGGCAGGGTCGAGCCACGAATCGTCCGAGCCGGCGATGAGAACCGTCTCCTGGGCGCCGTTGCGTTGCCGATGACCTCGAACCCGTACCTACGCTCATTCGACCTGCCCGAGCCGGTCTCGGGAGCGACCACTCCGGCCGCCGGCTCGTACGACGTCGTGTTCGATAGCGCGACTGCGGGGGGCGCGGGCAGCTTCACCTTCCGCTTCTGGATCAACGACACGACGCGCCCTCGCTTGCGGGTCGTCACGAGTTCGGCGCGGCGCGGCGGACGCCTGGTGATCTCGGCCGTCGACCGTGGGTCCGGGATCAACCCGCGTTCGATCCGAGTCGTCGTCGGTTCAGAGGCGCGCCCAGCGCGCTACGACGCCCGCCGGGGGCTGATCGTGGTCAGCCTCGGCGGCGTCACGCGCGGACGGAAGCTCGTGCAGGCCGAAGTCTCCGACTACCAGGAGTCGAAGAATCAGGAGAACGTCGCCCGGATCCTCCCGAACACCGCGCGTCTACGCGCGGCGATCGTCGTCCGCTAGGTAGCTATCGATCTCGATCGCGCGTGGTGGGCAATTGCGCCAGGTCGCGCTCCACGCTGGCGGCGAACTCGTCGATCTCGTCGTCCGAGCGCACGATCCTCAGCTGCTCCTTGCGACGAGACCGAGCGCGGCGCCGCCAACGCTCCGGGCCCAGGTGGGTGGAGATCCGCGGCCACTCGGCTGCGACCAGCACGGCGACCGCGCAGGCGAGCAGGATCAGCCAGAGCCAGGCCACTGCTCGATTGTAGCCACGGTTCTGAGTGTTTCCTCAGACGGGAAGCAGCGGCAGGTCCCAGAAAATCGCCGCCGCGACGGCCCCTACCGCAGCCAGCGCCAACAGGGCGACCGCAAGCGCCTGCTGCGCGGGGCTGGAGCGCTTCACGGTGTCGGCGGCGTCCTCCATCTTGTCCACCGTGCGCTCGAGGAGCCGCTCGGCCCAGACGAACTCCAGCGCCAGGATGCCGAGACCGATCGCGATCACGAGCAGTCCCGGGCCCGGCAGGACGAGCATGGCCAGTCCCGCCAGCACCACGAGGAAGCCGAAGATGGCGACGACGACGCGAACGATTCGGTTCCGCTCGAGATGCTTCTCGCGTCGCTCGCGGACACCGTCGACAAAGCGCCGTTTGCGGGGGGCTTCCTCCATCGCGGAAGCGTACCCAGGGCTACGCGGGCTCGACGATCGCGAGAGCTAGCTTGCCGTGGGTGCCCTGCTGAGCCTTTTCCTCGAATGCGTCCAGCGTCCCATCGAGCGGGTGGACGGACTGGATTGGCACCCTGAGATTGCCGGCGTCCACCTGCTCGGCGACGCCGGTGAGCCGGTCGGGCGCGGGCGATGCAATGACGAACGCCGTCGTGACGTTCCGCTTCGCGAGCTCGTCCGGATCGGGTTGGGCGAGCGGGCTCGCCACGCGGCCGCCGTCGGCGACGACCTGTGCCATGGCGTTGAGACCATCTGGCTGGTTGACCGAGTCGATCAAGCCCGTGACCCCGTCGGGGTAGCGCTCGCGAATCGTTGCGGCGACGTCGGTGTTCTTGTAGTCGATCGTGTCGGACGCGCCGTAGCCACGGAGTCGCTCTTCATCCTCGGGCCGGCTGGTGGCGATCACGTAGGCACCGCGGGCGGCGGCCAGCTGGAGGGCGTAGCCACCGACGCCGCCGGTCGCGCCGACGATGAGGACAGTCTCACCCGGCTGGGGGTCGATCGCCTCGACGGCCGTGAGAGCAGCAGTGGCTGCGATCCCGAGAGCGCCGGCCTCGAGCATGGTGGCGTTCGTCGGCTTCGCGGCGACGAACATGTCCTCTGGGACGACGACGTACTCGGCCCAGGTCCCGAGCTTGAGCGTCGGCGGCGTGGAGACGAAGCCGAACACCTCATCGCCAACCGAGTAGCGACTGACCTCCTGGCCGACCTTGTCGACGATGCCGGCGAAGTCGGCGCCGACCGTGACCGGGAAGTCGTACTCCATCATCCCCTTGGCCAGCCCGTTGGCGACGAAGAAGTCGTAGGGGTTGAGCGACGAGCTGTGGACGCGAACGCGGATCTCGTTCACACCAGGCTGGGGGTCGGGCGCGTCGCGCAGCGCGGCGCCGCTCTCGAAGTCGATCAGTGTGATCGCTCTCATCAGAAAGCTCCCCGGGTTGGACTCGAACCAACAACCCTCCGGTTAACAGCCGGATGCTCTGCCAATTGAGCTACCGGGGAACGGTGCTCGGCCGCGGAATTGTAGCCGGGGCTTAAACGAGCTCGCTGACCGCGGAGCGGATGCGCATGAGCTGTTCCTGCAGCTCCTTGGCCCGCTCCGGATCCGCCTTCGCCAGCTCGCGGCGAAGGTGGCGTTCACGCAATCGCAGGAGGAGCTCCTTGGCCGTTTGCTCGTCGATCGCCTCGGCCGCCGCCACGGCATCGAGCTCGGCGATGAGCGCGACGAGCTCGCGGTCGTCTCCAGCACTCTCCTCGATCAGATGTGCACGCATCCGCCGGTTGAGCTCGCCGTCAAAGTGTTCGGCGGTCAGTTCGGCCAGCAGCCGCACAAGGTCCGGATGGGCAACGCACCCCGCCAGAGCCTCGCGCTCGAGGCGTTGATCGGCATCGATCAATTTCGCCGACATGGGTGCGCCCACGCCAGCCGAGCCGCCGGTGGCGCGCAACTGCACGGTCAGCCCGAGACGATCGTTCGCCAGCCGCCACGCCTCGTGCCGTTCAGGCGACTCGGGGATGCCATCTAGGAACTCCTGGACGGCCAAGTAGGCGAGCTGCCGATCCGGCGTTCGGTCAAGGATTAGCCGCACGCGATGGACGGGATACGACTCTGCAGCGCCGAGGTGCTGCTCAAAGCCGGTCGGATCGTCCGCGGGATCCTTGCCAGAGGGCAGAGCCACGACGCGGACATCGAAGCCCTGCTTCGCCGCTAGCTCCATCCCGCGCAGCGTCGCTTCCTCTCCGGCGGCATCGGAGTCGAAACAGAGGAAGAGCAGCCGCGTAAGACGGCCGAGCTCCTTCAACTGCGCCTCGGTCAGCGCGGTACCCATCGAAGCGACGACGGGCAGCAACCCGGACTGCCGCAGAGCGATTACGTCCGTGTTCCCCTCGACGACGAGCGCGCGGTCCTCCTTCGAGATCGCCGGGCGCGCGAGGTGGAACCCGTAGAGGACGTTCGACTTGCGGAAAAGCTCGCCCTCGGGCGAGTTGACGTACTTGCCGCGCAAAGGATCGTTCTCGTGCAGCTTGCGGGCCTGGAAGCCGACGATGCGACCTCGCGCGTCAGTCAGCGGGAACATGAGCCGGCGCTCGAAGTAGTCGCTGCCTCGACGGCTCAGCAGCCCGGCGGCGGCCAACTCGTCGCGCGTGAAGCCCTTGTCGCGCGCACCCTTGCCCAGCTTTGCGCCGCTCGGTGAGAGCCCGAGGCGGAACTCCCGGCACACCTCCTCGTGGAGGCCCCTCGACGTGAGGTACTCACGCACCGGCTCACCCGCCGGCGTCTCCCAGAGCACGCGCTCGTAGAACGACGCGGCCTGGTCGAGCAGCGCGTAGAGCCGTTGGCGGCGGTGGCGCTTGGCGTCTGCCTCGGGCGACGCGTCCTCGTACTCGAGCGGGACGCGGAAGCGTTCGGCGAGCCACTCGATGGCGCCGACGAAGTCGAGGCTCTCCGTCTCGCGCACGAACGAGATCGAGTCGCCACCGACGCCGCAGCCGAAACAGTGATACGTGCCGCGATCAGGCGACACCGAGAACGACGGCGTCTTCTCCTGGTGGAACGGGCAGAGCCCGCTATAGCGGCCGCCCACCTTGCGCAGCCGGACGCGCGCCTCGACGAGCTCGACGATGTTCGCGGCCGCCTTGACGGCCTCGACGGATTCGTCCTTGATGCGAGCCACCTAGGGCCGCTCCCAGTGATGCCGCCGAGCTTCTCGGTCGCGAGCACCAAGCCAGAGGCCGCACTCGCCCGCCGGCAATGCTGAACGAAGCCTTGGCAAGGGCGAGGGTGGGCTCTGGCGCCGCGTGATCGCGGGCGAGAGGCCGGCATGTATTGCTGGGAGCGGCACTACAGGCCTGCCGCGTACTCGAGCGCGAAGCGGTCGGTCATGCCTGCAACGTAGTCGACGATCTCGATCGGCCCGTCGCCGCGCTCGGCGAGGTGCTCGAAGATCGCACGCACAGACGTGCGGGCTCGCTCGTGCTCGTCGGCCGTGTGCGGCCCCAGGTAAACGCGCTCGAACATGAAGGAGCGCAAGGCGAGCATCGCCGCCCCGATCTCCTCGCTCTGGCGGATGTCACCTTTCCGCTCGGAGGTCTCGACGAGGTCGTGGACGAGCGTATCGATGCGCTTCGATCCCTTCGGTCCCAGGAGCTCGACCTCTTCGCGCGGTAGGTCCGCGGGGTCGAGGATCCCGTGGCGGACTGCGTCGTCGATGTCGTGGTTGATGTACGCGACGCGGTCGACGATGCGCACGATCTTGCCCTCGAGGGTCTCCGGCTCCTCAGGGCCACTGTGCTTGAGGATCCCGTCGCGGACCTCGGCGGTCAGGTTGAGCGACTCGGCGATGCGCAGCGACTGCTCGTTGTGGCGGAAGCCGGTTTCGAAGCGCTCCTGCAGGCACTCGTCGAGCGCCTCCTCCCCTGCGTGCCCGAACGGCGGATGGCCCATGTCGTGCCCGAGGCCAATCGCCTCCGTCAGGTCTTCGTTCAGCCGCAAGGCTCTCGCCACTCCGCGTCCGATGCCGGTCGTCTCGAGCGTGTGAGTCATCCGCGTGCGGAAGTGGTCGCCGTCGGGGTCGATGAAGACCTGCGTCTTCCCTTTCAGGCGGCGGAACGGCTTCGAGTGCAGGATCCGGTCGCGATCGCGCTGGAACGGCGTGCGCACGCGACATTCTTGTTCCTCGCGCGCGCGCCCGCGCGTGTCGTAGGAGCGGACCGCGAGGGGCGAGAGCCACGATTCCTCGTGCTCTCGTATGCGCGCCTCGAAGGCATCCGCGACTCGTCCTGCCAGCTCGGGCATGGTCTTCGCCACGTTAGATGATGATCGGGACGGTTCCGCCATCGACGCTCCAGGCCGAACCCGTCACATAACTGGCGCGGTCCGAGCACAGGAACACGATCACTGTCGCAATCTCTTCGGGCTCCGCAAGCCGGCCCAGTGGCCGGCCCGCGGAAACCGCCGCGAGTACCTCTTGCTTGCTCTGACCCGACCTCGCAGCCTGCTGGTCGGCCAGTCCGCCGTCCGCCAACCAGGCGGCCGTCGCCGTCGGTCCCGGCGTGACGGCGTTGCAGCGAATCCTCTCCTTGGCGTAGACGTCCGCGACGAGCCGCGACAGGGAGAGCACCGCAGCTTTCGTCACCGAGTAGTGAGGCATGCCGGTCGAGGGTCGCTTGCCGGCCGTGGACGACACGTTGACGATCGAGCCACCGCCGTGCTCGCGCATCGACGGGAGCACGGCCCGGATGGCGCGCACGTAGCTCATGACGTTCAGCTGCCACATCTCCTCCCATTCGCGGTCGGAGACCTCATCGAAAGACGCTTGGTACGCGAGCCCGACGTTGTTGACGAGACAGGCGACCGGCCCGAGGGCGTCGGCTGTCTGCCGGATTAGCTCTTCCGGCGCACCCGGCTCGGCCAGATCGCACGTGACGCCGAGTGCGGCGCCCGTCTTGCTGCGTGCCTCCTCGACGCGCTCCGAATCTCGACCCGAGATCACGACGATCGCACCCTCTTCGACCAGGAGGCGCGCCGTTTCCAGACCGATCCCGCCGGTCGAGCCGGTGATGACGCAAACGCGATCGGACAGGCCCAGGTCCAAGGCGCGTTAGCGTACTGGGCGTGACGACGATCCTCATCGCCCGCCATGGACAAAGCGATTGGAATCAGGAGAAGCGATGGCAGGGCCACGCGGACCGGCCGCTGACCGAGCGCGGCCGCGAACAGGCGCAGAGCCTCGCCGACCGCCTCGCGCACATCGAGCTCGACGCCGTCTACTCGAGTGACCTGCAGCGCGCTCGGGACACGGCGGCGGTCGTAGCGGACAGCCAGGGCATCGAACTGCGTCAGCTTCCGGAGCTGCGCGAGGTCGACGTCGGTTCCTGGTCCGGTCTCACGAGGGCCGAAGCCGAAGAGCGCTTTTCCGAAGGGTTCACGCGGTGGCGTGAAGGCTACCCCGGCTGGGAGGACGGAGAGACGTACGAGGCGATGACCGACCGCGTGCTCGGAGCCGTCGACCGCATCGCCGCCGAGCACGAGGGCGGCCGCGTGCTCGTGGTCTCGCACGGTGGCCCGATCCGCGCCATGCACGCGGCGGCGCTCGGACTCGACATCCACGCTTACCGGCGCCTGCGCCCAGTCGAGCCGAATGCGCGGCTGTCCGCGGTGTGCGTCGTCGACGGCATGCTGACGGAGCTCTGTCCGGCCGGCGAGATCGACGCGCTGATCGCCCGCGACCAGGACAAACGCCGTGAGGCCGCCGCGCAGCCGCCGACTCCCGCGGGCTGACTAGAGTTCAAGCGCGTGGAGGACTACACGAGCAAGTACAAGGGCGAGCAGGTCGAGGTCGCCCTCTTCGGCGGCGACTACCAGGACGGCGTCCTCACGGCGTACTGCGCGGTCGACGAGGTGGCGCACATCGAGCTGAACGGCCACATCCTGATCCCGCTCCAGAACATCGCATCTCTCCACTGCACGAGCCGCTGCGACGCGCCGGAGCCGGACTGGCCGCCGCGCGGCCTCGCCGACGACGAGCGGGAATAGCTCCGTGCGCAGGGCGCTGCGGGTGGCGCGGAACCTGCTGAAGGCCTGGCTGCTCCTCGCAGGAGTCGGCGCCGGGCTGGGGCTCATCGGCTGGGGCCTCGGCGGCTACCGCGTCGCGTCCATCTTCGTCTTCTGCTTGCTACTCGGCGCGGCGGCGGTCTACTGGTACCTGGATCGTGCTGCGTTAGGCATGGTCGGCGCGCGCGAGCTGGCAGTCGCCGAGGCCCCGCTGCTGCAGTCGACCGTGGAGCGGCTGGCGGCGAGGGCCGGCGTCGTCAAACCTCGCCTGTACTTCTTTCCCGATGCGCATCCGCGCGTCGCATCCGCGGGTCGAGGCCCGCGCGGCTCGGCCCTGGCCGTGAGCGCCGGGTTTCTCTCCATCACGTCGCCCGCGGAGCTCGAGGGCGTCCTCGCCCACGAGCTTGCGCATGTCCGCAACCGCGACGTGCTCGTGCAGACGATCGCAGTCGTGCTCGCAGGCGCGCTGGTCGAGTCGAGTCGCATCGGCGGCTGGTTTGAGCGATGGCTCCTCATCGTCCTCGGCCCGGTTGCGGCTGCGTTCGTGCACCTGCTCCTGTCGCCGAGCCGCGAGTTCGCGGCTGACCGGGAGGCTGCCGCGATCTGCGAATCGCCGCACGGGCTCGCGGACGCGCTCCTACGGATGGAGCAGGCCGGCGAGCTCGTCGAGTTTCGCGGCAGTCCCACGACCGAGCCTCTGTACATCGTCAACCCGTTCGCCGAGAAGGGGCTCGCCGGGATGTTCGTCACCCATCCGCCGGTCGAGGAGCGCGTGCGGCGGCTTCGTGAGCTCGATCCCGACTGGCGCGAGAAGCTGCGCGCAGCCTAAAAGAACGGCCCGGAGTCGTGAGACTCCGGGCCAAAGTAATTCGGCGGCGACCTACTCTCCCGGGAGGTTGCCCTCCGAGTACCATCGGCGCTAGCGGGCTTAACTTCTCTGTTCGGAATGGGAAGAGGTGTACCCCCGCTGCTATGACCGCCGAAACTTGTCAGGAAGCGCAAGTACGCGCACCCTCAAAACTCCATAGCGGCTAACACGTGTTCTAAATCAAGACCTCGAGCAATTAGTACGGGTCCGCTGAACGAATTGCTTCGCTTGCACGTCCCGCCTATCAACGTGGTGGTCTCCCACGGCTCTTACTCCCTCAAGGGGATGGGAAGCCTCATCTCGAGGTGGGCTTCCCGCTTAGATGCTTTCAGCGGTTATCCCATCCAGACGTAGCTAATCAGCAGCGCCGTTGGCACGACGACTGATACACCAGCGGTCTGTTCGCTCCGGTCCTCTCGTACTAGGAGCGACTCCTCTCAAGCTTCCAGCGCCCATGGTGGATAGGGACCGAACTGTCTCACGACGTTCTGAACCCAGCTCGCGTACCGCTTTAATGGGCGAACAGCCCAACCCTTGGGACCTACTCCAGCCCCA
>Ga0210378_10001738_pt1 | contig 11328 bp, 9 predicted proteins | sample PLM1_60_b1redo_FD_155465 | JGI IMG/M metagenome (GOLD analysis project Ga0210378, IMG submission 155465) | Groundwater sediment microbial communities from an aquifer in East River, Colorado, USA - PLM1_60_b1 redo | ecosystem: Environmental > Terrestrial > Soil > Riparian zone | place: USA: East... | reverse complement strand
CGCACGCCGGAACGCAGCCTCCTCAGCGGCGTCGCAGAGGCCGGCGAGCCGTATCTCGCGGCCCCGCTCATGGATCAGGCGCAGCACGTTGCCGATCGCCTGCGCGCCGCCGATCGCCACGACCGACGCGCCCTCGGCGGCCAGGTCCCGCCCGCGTCGCGCGGCGAGCGTCTCCAACGCCACCTGGTCGCTCACGCCCTCGACGAGCACGAGCACCGATACGCCATCGAGCCGGATCATCGCGCCAACGTAGCGGCCGTGCCAGGCCAGGCGTCGGCGGCGAGCCGCCTGCGGTACCCGCGTGCCACTCACAGCCGCCCGTACTCGGGACCCGCGAGGGTCAACAGCAAGGTCGGTGGGTACGTATTCGGTCGTCCTTGGGCCGGCGCCTTTCGGTAGGACGCGTCGGCATCTTCATCGCCGCTGCCCTCACGGCTCGTTCGAACTGCTACTCCGCCGAGTCCGACCTCGAACAGCTACGTCGAGCTCGACCGAGCGAAGGGCACGGCCAGCGTGGGCGCTAAGGAGGGCGACCACAGCAGATGAGCTGGCGGTCTGGACCGAGATTGATTACGCGGAGTAGTCCAACAGGCGGTCCAGCCAGTCATCGATGCAACGGTGAGCCGAGCAGTCGGTGAGCCCGACGTGGCACCACGTGTGGCGCGAAATGGCCGCGAGATGCCGCTCGCTGCGGTGCGGGGCGCTGGGCGTGTCGTCGGCCTCGACCCGGGTCGTGACCGTGGACCGGGGCAGGTGGATCTGCCGGGCCGCCACCCGACCCAACGACAGGTCGAACCCTGTGACCACGGTCTCGTGCACCCCGCCCACCGTGCGCCGCTGCGCCCGGGTGGTCCCGCGCTGCCACCCCCTGGCCGCTCGCCTCTACGCCCGGCTCGCCCTCTGCCGGGCCCGCCAGGGCAACCGCACCGCGACTGCAGCGGCCCGGACCAGGGCCCGCCACCCGTGCGACCGGCTACCAGCCGAAATGCCCAGCCGGCTGGCCACCGACACCGCCGAGCACCGCCCGCTCCATCACCAGCGACGCCGCCTCGTGCGACATCGACCTCGGCGGCTGGAACCAAGCCGGGACACAAGCCCGCGCCGCACTCCTCGCCCTATGGTCGCCCGGCCGCGCTGCCTCGGCATACCTAGACCTGGCGACGGCCTTGGCTAACCGCAGCTCGCCGGACGAGGCCGCCAACCATGGCCAGCGGGCCTTCTCCCATCGCGTGGTTGCCGGCCGAGCTCGACGGCGAGCCGCCCAACTCGACGCCGTGCTAACGGCGCGTTACCCGAACGAAGCAGCCGTCAGGGAATTCCACGACCGCTACCACCAGCTCGCCAGCAGGGCAATCGTCGTTTGATCTAGGGCTTTCGCGGAGCGGGTTGTTCGGTTTTGTTCGGAGAGCCGGACGGCGGCCGGGACGGGGTGGCACAGTGACGGGCGCCCCGCGCGGGCACCTTCGCGTGGCCACCTGAAAGGAGCCAAACGTGCGAGTTCTCTTGCGCACCCTGGTCGTCGCGAGCACCGCGGTGCTGGCGACCGGCATGGTGCAGACCGCGGCCTCGGCAAAGCCCCCGGCACCCACCACGTTCGCGATCTATCACGTCGACGGCGCCGGGACGACATACCACAACTACGAGTTCCGATGGAACTGCGCCAACGTCGGGCCCTGCATCAAGTACGGCGGCCACGTCGTCTTCCAGATCGTCGTCTCCAACCGCCCGCAACCGGCCCAGCCGATCACCATCAACTACGCGATCGACGACATCACCGCCATTCACAATGTCAACTACAGCGGACCGACGTCCGGCACCCTGACCATCGACTCCTACCCGCCGGGCCACAACGACGTCCAGCTGGCGATCCCGATCATCGATACCGGCAGTGTGGGAGCGCCCGACAAGACCCTGCGGGTGCGGCTGACCGGCTCGAGCGTGCCGGGCGCCGACATCAGCGACACCGAGATCGGCATCATCCACAGCGGCGGCGAGATCCCGCGTGACTGCACGCCATCCCGGCCGGACAGCCAATCGTTCTCGACCACCTGCACCGGCCGCCCAGCCGGCTCGCAGTGGCGCGTCTACGTCAGCTGCCTGATCGACTGGCCCCATTCCGTCACCCGGTACGGCCCCACCATCACCGGCAACGGCACGTCGAGCGCCACCTGCACCGGCAGCGGGGGCACATTCCAAGACTGGGCGTTCCAGCTGATCTCCTAACGGCCGGTGCGGCCGGTGGTGCGCGGCCGTGCGGCGTCGGGCCGCCGGCGCCGACGCAGCCACCACCGGCCCGTTCAGCGACGGCACGCTCGATGAGCTCGGCGAGGGTCATCCGGCAGCCTCCTGCACGGTGCGAAACCGCAGCCCCCGCCAATATTGGATTGCGATAGAGGTGTGTCATGACAGGCGGGCTCACTGCTGCGGCGACCCTCGGCTGGATGAGCAGCCCGAGGGGAAGTCCGACTCGGTGTGCGCACGAGACATGCCCTTGAACCGGGCAAGGTAGCCAGCCACAGCCAACCGCAACAGATCAACACCAGCAACAAGATCACCCGCACTAGCGGGCGGGACAACGGAGGTAGCCATACCTGCCCAGGCTCCGCCGCCACCTGCCTGGACTCAATAACAGTCAAGCCGCCGAGCGCGGCAAGACCGGATGTTCTTCGCACACAACATGCTGCCGGACGGGCCTGTGGACGTGGTCTCGGTCGTGAATGATCTTTCGTGCTTGCAGCACTGTGAGGTTGCGGGCTGCGCGGCGCCGCGGCGTGGGCCATGATCGGACGACCGGCCACGGAGGAGGTCCACCGTGATCGCCGCGCTCACCGCCACGGGTTTGGCTGCCGCGGCCGGCCTCAACGCCTACATCCCGTTCCTGCTCATCGCCCTGCTCACCCGGTACACCGACCTCATCACCCTGCCCGCCTCGTACCAGTGGATCGAATCCTGGTGGGCCATCGGCATCGGCACTGTCCTGCTGCTCGTCGAGGTCGTCCTGGACAAGATCCCCGCCATCGACTCGATCAACGACGCCATCCAGACCTTCATCCGCCCCACCATGGCCGGCCTGCTCAGCGCCGCCACCACCAGCGCAGCCGCCCTCGATCACTCCTGGATCACCGAACACCCCTGGGTCAACATCGCCCTCGGCATCGTCGTCGCCGGCCTGGTCCACACCGGCAAAGCCACCGCCCGCCCCGTCGTCAACGCCGCCACCGTCGGCGTCGGCGCCCCCCTCGTCTCCACCATCGAAGACGGCACCTCCCTCGGCCTCAGCCTCGTCGCCGTCTTCCTCCCCGCCCTCGTCATCCTCGCCCTTTCCCTACTCGCGGCCGCCATGCTCTGGCTCTGGCGACGCCTCCGCCGCCGCAAACGCCACCGAGCCGCCCCTCGGGCCCGCTCGTAACCCTTCAGAACACCTCCACCCCACCCGCGTTGACTGTCGAGATTCGAACCCGACATGAACTCCAGAGCGCGCCAACACGAGCGACGCCACCACGCAGCGCGCCGCCGCGACCAGCGTCCAATCGCGGCATGAGCGAGCGTGAGCCGCTCAGCAGCGGCACAGGTGATTGTCAGGGCGACGCCTGGACAGCCGCTATACCGTCGTCAAGGCTGTGGCCTGCGGAAAATGGTTCAGAAGGGGGCGTCCGTGGCGGCAGTTGGATCTTACAGTGACGGGCACGCGGGGCTGCCATGACGGACAACCTGGGGGAGCAGGTGAGGGCGGCGCGGCGGTGCCACGGGCTGACCCAGCGTGAGCTCGCCGCGCGGTCCGGGGTCGCGTTGCGCACCTTGCGTGGCGTGGAAGTCGGGCGGGTTCGCTCGCCGCGTGCGGCGACCGCGGTGCGGTTGCTGATCGGGAGTGGCGCGCAGTGCACGGTGCGCGTGCTCGGGGCTGTCGAGATCGTGCGGGCGGGCACGGTGGCGTCAGTGGGGTCGATGATGGAGGCGAGCGTGCTGGTGCTGCTCGCGGCCCGGCCGGGCGCGGTGGTGTCGCGAGCGAGCATCGCGGCCGCGCTGTGGCCCACCGCGCCGCCTCGTAGTTGGCCGAATCTCGTGCAGACGTACGTGTCGAGGCTGCGCCGGCGGCTGGCCCCGGATCGGATCGCCGCGGTCGGGAACGGCTATCGGCTGGACCTCAGGCCGGCACAGGTCGACGCGGCGCGTTTCCGGGACGCCGTGGCGCGGGCCGGACCTGACGATGCCCGCGTGCTTGAGGAGGCGTTGCGCGAGTGGCGTGGGCCTATCGCCGGGGTGACCGCTGGGGTCCTGAACTGTCCGGTGGTCGCCGAGTTGGAGGCGCTGCGGGTGGCGGCGGCGGTGCGGTTCGCTTGCGTCGCACCGGACCATGGGCGTGCAGCGGATGCGATCGAGCTGCTGGCCCCACTGGCAGCGGCTCATCCGGATGACGCCGTGTTGTGTCGTGCGTTCGCCGGGCTGCTGGCTGTGCCGGAGCCTCGCCGCCGGTCCGAAGCGCATGCTCAACAGCCTGCGAACCGGGCTCTCGTGGTCCGTCTTCTGGGATCGGTGTCCGCGACGGTCGGCGGAGCTCAGGTGCGGATATCCGGTTCGTTCGGGCGCACCGTGCTCGCTGCCCTGGCCGTCGAACCCGGCCGCACGGTGTCGGTGAACAGGCTGATTGAGCTGCTGTGGGACGGTATCCCGCCGGCGACCGCACGGGAACAGGTGCACACGCAGGTCTACCGGCTGCGGCGGGCGCTCGGCATGGCGGGAGCGGCGGCCGCGTTGGAGACGGTGCCGGTCGGCTACCGGCTGCGGGCCGAGTGGGCCGGCACCGATGTGGCCACCGCGACCGAGACGCTGGTGAGGGCGCGGGCTGCGAAGGCCGCCGGCCGGTTCGCCGACGCGGTCGTCGAGTACCGCCGTGCCGAGGCGTTGTGGCAAGGCCCGGTGCTCGGCGGGGTGACCGCCGCGTTCGCCGCACGGCACGCACCAGGGCTGGCGGAGTGGCGGCAGGCCGTCGCCGAGGAACGGATCGCGGCCGAGCTGGAGTGCGCGCCCACGCCGGCGCTGCTCCCCGAGCTGGACGCCATGATCCGGGTTCACCCGCTGCGTGAGGAGCTGCACCGGCTGCGCATGCTTGCCCTGCACCGGGTTGGGCGGCGGGGCGACGCGCTCCGCGCGTTCGGGAGCGCGCGCACGATCCTGCGCCGTGAGCTCGGCCTCGATCCGTCGCCGGCGCTGCAGGCGCTGGAAGCCGAGATCCTCAACGAGGGCAACGCCGCCCCTGCCACGCTCGACCCGTCGCCTGCCCAGCTGCCGCCGTGCCCGCACGGGTTCACCGGACGCGCCGAGGAGTCGGCCGTGCTGCACCGGCTGCTCACCCGTGACCCGGGTGCCGCCGCGCGTGTCGCGGTGGTGTCAGGCATGCCCGGCATCGGCAAGACGGCGCTGGCCGTTCACGCGGCGACGCTCGCGTCCGGTCACTTCCCCGACGGCCGCCTGTACGCCAACCTGTACGGCGCCGCCGACGCGGCCCGTCCGCCCGCGGCGGTCCTCGGCGACCTGCTGCGCTCCCTCGGTGCCTCCCCGGCCCAGCTGCCCGACGACGTCGCCGGCCGGACGGCCGCGCTGCGCACGCTCAGCGCTAGGCGGCGGGTCCTGCTGCTGCTTGATGACGCGGTCAACGAGGACCAGGTGGAACCGCTGCTGCTCGCCGGATGGGGCTGCGCGACGCTGGTAACCAGCCGGTCCACGCTGGCGGGCCTCGACCCGTCGTGCCGGGTGAACCTGGCCCCGCTCACCGACGACGCCGCCCGCGCGGTTCTGGCCACGGGCGCCGGTCCCGACCGCATCGCGCGGGAGCCCACTGCCGTGGCGGACATCCTGCGCGCGTGCGCGGGGCTGCCGCTCGCGTTGCGGATCATCGGCGCCCGGCTGGCGACCCGGCCCGACCTGGCGGTGACCGACGTGACCGCGCGACTGCGTGACGAGAACCGGCGGCTGGGCGAGCTGGCCGCCGGCCGGCGCAGCGTCCGCGCCAGCCTCGCCCGCAGCCACCGGTTGCTGTCCGGGTCCGCCCGTATCGCGCTCGCTGAGGTCTCCCGGCTCGGCGCCGACGCGGCCGGCTGGATGATATCGGCGCTGTGCGATCTGCCGGTTGGCGACACCGAGCGGGTCATCGACGAGTTGGTCGGGCTGCATATGCTGGAGGCGACGGCCAGCCAGGCGGAGTTCGGCCCGCGGTTCCGCCCGCACGACCTGGTGCGGGTGTACGCCGGCTGTGGCGAACGGGATGACAGCGACACGGCCGCGCTCACCCGGCTGCTGGTGCGCGCGGTGTTCATCGCTTCCGCGGCCCGGACGGCGCTCACCGGGGCCATGCCCAGCGGCCTCGTACGCGGCGTGCTCGACCGGCAGCACGTCGATCCGGAGTGGCTGCGCCCAGCGTGTAACGCCCCAGAGCGCTGGTTCGCCGCAGAGCGGGGAGTGCTGCTGGCGCTCGTGCACGCGGCCGCGGACAGCGACCTGCCGACGCACGCCGCGGCGGTGCTTGAGTCGATCACGCCGTTCCTGGTCCGCCTCAACCTGCTCGACGACCGGGCCGGTGCGGCACGACGAGTGGCCGCCTCGACCACCGGGTCCAACGCGCCGCCCGGGCCGGCGCGACCATCGCGCTCGGGCAGGTGGCGGTACACCGCACCGAACTCTCCGAGGTGTGCCGGCGCCTGACCGGCCTGCGGCGGGTGACGGGACACGGCGATCCCGTCGGCGAGGCTTCCGCCGCGCGTGCGTGCGGTGGTCGGCGATAGCCGGCGTGCAGGCCGGCGATAGCCGCGTCACCGACGATCGCCTGGTCGTGTTCCACACCACCAACGGAAGGAGGTCCGATGACCCGCCTGTTCACCGCGCTCGGCGACCGGCTGCTGGCCATGTTCCTGGGCAACGTCGAGGCCGGGGCCTGCGTGCCCGAGCACGGCGATCGCTGCTGCTACCGGCGCGGATACATCAACTGCTACGGCTCCTGCGTCCCCCTGTAGCGCAGGCCGCTCGTTCGCCCCGCCGCAACGCGGGGCGAACGAGCATCCGGATCTCCTGATGGAGTCGTCATGCTCAGCGGGCAGATCGTTGTCACCGCCCGGGTCGTGCTCGGCGTCGTGTTCGCGGTCGCCGCGGCGGGGAAGCTGAGGTCCCGGCAGCGGTTCACCGAGTTGGCCGGCTCGCTCGCCCCGCTCGGCGGACCGAGCACCGACTGGCGACCGGTCGCCGCGGTTCTCGTGGCCGGCGAGGCCGGCACCGCGGTGTTGCTGGCGCTACCCGCAACCACCGGCATTGGGCTGGCCGCGTCGACCACGTTGCTGGTCGGCTTGTCGGCCGGTATCGCCAGGGTGCTGCGTCGCGGCCGGGTGCTGCGTTGCCGGTGCTTCGGGTCGGCCGGCGCCCCGCTGCGCCGGACCCATCTCGTCCGGAACGGGTTGCTGGCCGCCCTGAGCGGCGGTGCCCTGCTGGCACATCTGTCCGGACCCGCCACCGTCCCGTTAGGACTCGCCGCGCCGCCGGTGCTGCTCGGCGCCTTCCTCGCCGTCCTCGTCGTCCGCTGGGACGACCTCGCCGCCCTGCTCACTCCCGTCCACCGGCCCTGAAGGTACCGAAAGGCTCGTCATGTCGCTGCTGGTCGCCTGTGTCGCCATCCTCGCCGTGCTCACCCTGCTGAACATGTCGCTGTCCGCGGCGATCATCCGGGCCCTGCGCGCAGAGCGTGGCGAACCGCCCGTACTGCCGCGTCCGGGAGACACCGTCGCGCCGTTCTCCGTCTCCGCGCTGGACGGCGGGGTACTCGACGAACACGCGCTCGAGGACGGGCTCGGGGTGTTCATCGCACCGACGTGTGCGCCGTGCGGCACGTTGCTCGAGACCTGGCCGGAGCGGGAAGCCGATCTCCCGGAGAACACGATCGCCTTCGTCATCAACACCTCGACCACCGAGCAGGCGCAGGCCTACGCCGCGAAGCTCGGTCCACGAGTGCGCACGGCCGTGGTGGGCCGGGACAGCGACGTCGCCGCGGCGTTCGGGGTCGGTGATGTGACGCCGACGTTGGTCCGGGTGCGGGCCGGCACGGTCGTGAAGGTGGGCCACACGATCGACAGCGTGGTGTCCGGGCGGGAACGGGTCGCCAGGTGACCAGGCGACCGGCCGCGCAGGTGGCCGGCGCGGCCAGGGCGGCGCTGGTCCTGTCCTGGCGGTCCGCGCGCGGCCCCACCGTCGTCCTCATCGGACTCACCGCGCTCACCGGTGCACTGCCGGCGTTGTCGGCCTGGCTGGGCAAGCTGTTGTTCGACGAGCTGACCCGGAGCGGGGCGGCGAGCCCGGCGCGGGTGGTGTGGTATGCGATCGGCGTGGCCGCCGCGCTGGTGCTCAGCACGATCGCGGCGAGCGGTGCGGGGTATGTCGTCACGGTGATCCAGTCCAGGGTCACGGTCGTCGTCGACGACCGACTCGTCGGCACGGTCAGCGGCCTGCGCGGGCTCGCCGAGCTCGAGGACCCGCGCTTCCTGGACCGGCTCCGGCTCGCCGACGAGGCGGCGCGGGAGGCGCCGTCGGCGGTAACCGGCCTCGCCCAGGAGGCCATCCGCACAGTGGTCACCGTGGTTGGTTTCGGCGGTGTCTTGCTCGCGGTGTGGCCACCGATGGTCCTCGTGCTGCTGGCGTCGCTGGTGCCGGCCGTGGTGTCCCAGATGATGCTGGCTCGGCTGCGAGCGACGGCGATCGAGAAGACCGCGGCCGCCCAGCGCCGCCACCACCAGTACCGCTACCTCGCCACCGACCTGCGGGCCGCCAAGGAATCCCGGCTGTTTGGGCTGACCAGGTTGTTCCACGGCCGCATGCTCGACGCCCTGCGGGTGGCACAGGGCGTCGAGCTGGCGATGGCGCGCCGGACGGCGGTCGTGTCCATCGCGCTGGCGGTGCTGTCGGCCGTGGTGTCGGCGTCCGCGATGGTGATCGCCGCACTGCGAGCGGTTCACGGTCAGCTCACCGTCGGTGACGTCACCCTGTTCACCGCCGCGGTGGCGAGTATCCAGTCCGCCGTGGTCGGTCTCGTCGGCACGGCCGGGTACACGCTCTCGGCTCTGCACCTGTTCGGCCACTACCGGTCCATCGTCGACACCAAGGACCGGCTCGTCAGCGGTTCGGCGCCGGTGCCGGTGCTGCGCCGCGGCATCGAGCTGCGGGATGTCTGGTTCCGCTACGAGGGCGGGCCGTGGGTATTACGTGGTGTCGACCTCACCATCCCGCACGGTCAGGCGGTCGGGCTCGTCGGTGTGAACGGGTCGGGCAAGACGACGCTGGTAAAGCTGCTGTGCCGGTTCTACGAACCGCAGCGGGGAACCATTCTCTGGGACGGCAGGAACATCCGCGAATTCGATGTGGCCGAACTGCGGGAGCGGCTCGCGGTCACCTTCCAGGACTACATGGTCTACGACCTGTCCGCCGCGGAGAACATCGGCGTCGGCGACGTGCGGCGGCTGGACGACAGGCCGGCCATCCGCGACGCCGCACGGATCGCCCGGCTCGACGGGTACATCACGGGGCTGCCTCGCGGCTACGACACATTGCTGTCCAGGGCGTTCCTCGACGAGGACGACGCCGCGGGCAGTTCGCTGTCCGGCGGCCAGTGGCAGCGTGTGGCGCTGGCGCGGGCGGCCATGCGGGCGGATACCGACCTGCTGATCCTGGACGAGCCCAGCTCCGGGCTGGACGCGGAGGCCGAGTACGAGGTGCACGAGGCGTTGCGCGCGCACAGGGCCGGCCGGACGAGCCTGCTGGTCTCACACCGCCTGTCCGCCCTGCGCGACGCGGACAGGATCGTCGTACTGCGCCACGGAACCGTTGTGGAGCAAGGAGACCACGACGAGTTGATGCACACCGCTGGCGACTACGCACGGTTGTTTACGTTGCAGGCCAGCGGCTACCTCGCCCGGAACCCGGCATGAGCCCGGTGTGGCCGGTGGTCGGCGCGCTCGTCGTGCTGGTCCTGGTCGTCGTCCGGAGACAGCTCACGGTGGCGACCGTGCGAGGCACCAGCATGACCCCGACCTTCGACAACGGCACCCGGGTCCTCGCCGTCCGGCGCCGCGCCTACCGGCCCGGGGACGTGATCGTATTTCGCGTCGGGCGAGCGAGCCGCGACCTCGCCTGGCGCATCAAAAGAGTCGCCGCGATCCCCGGCGACCCGGTACCCGCATGGATGCCCGACGCGGACACCCGGGTGCCGACGGACTGCGTCGTCGTGGTCGGTGACAATCCGCACAGCCAGGACTCCCGCCACCTCGGTTACGTCCCCATGCGGCGAATAGCCGGGCACGTGGTGCGTGTGCTCACCACCTTCGAAACGCCCGGTACCGGCGCGAGGCCGCGGATCAGCAGCGATCGTGAGTAAGGCCGGTGGTACGGGCGCAGCCCGGTGGTGCCGTTCGCTCGGTGCGCTAGTTGTCGTGGCTGTCGAGGTCCGACCCATACGGTCTTGCCGTCCTGCAGGTAGCGGCTGCGGCGGTCGACCAGGGTGGCGATCGCCGCGACCGGTTGTCCACGTCGCCAGGCTCGGCGGGTGCCACCATGCTGCTGCGCATAACCCAGTGTCCGCGACACGCTACCGTTGGTGAAGTCTCTGCCCCTGCCAACCGGTGAGCAGCCTTCTCGACCCCGGCAGAACATGCGCGGACATGCCGACAGGCGGCATGTCCGGACGTGGGTGTCGGCGTCCAGCGGGGCTGGCAACATTCGTCCATGAGCAGCGATACACACGTCGAGGTCAGCGCCCTGGCGATCAACGTGATCATCCCCGAGGCCTTGCGGTGGACGGACGCCCGACGCGGTGAGACGTTCATGCTGACCACGCTAGACGTCCGACTTCTGCCGGACGGTCACCTCGCCGCGAGGGCCCCACGGCCGTCCGGCCGTGGGAGGTCGCGCTACCTACACATCGTTCGCCGTGCCTGACCGGCCCCAGCTTGCCGCCCTGATCGCCGCCGCAGCCGACCGGGCCGGCTCCCTATGGACGGCCCACCGCGGTCTCCGGTGACGCTCATCGCCGCCACAAACGATCCGCGGCATGACCGAATGTTCAGCCGAGCTTCTGGCGGAGCCTGTTGATCTCCGCGAGGAGTGTCGGGATGTCCTGGGCGGCATGGGCGATGAAGTCGATGACCGCGTCGAGTCGGGCATCTGGAGATGTCCAGGTGTGGTCGCCGGCGTGGACTGTCCATGGCCATGGAAAAGTCCCCGCTGATGGCCAGGTGTAGGTCTCCGCTGGTGGCCAGATAAAAGTCCCCACCCCTCGCTCGTCGTGTCGACCCGGAGCTT
>Ga0210378_10001737_pt1 | contig 11329 bp, 8 predicted proteins | sample PLM1_60_b1redo_FD_155465 | JGI IMG/M metagenome (GOLD analysis project Ga0210378, IMG submission 155465) | Groundwater sediment microbial communities from an aquifer in East River, Colorado, USA - PLM1_60_b1 redo | ecosystem: Environmental > Terrestrial > Soil > Riparian zone | place: USA: East... | reverse complement strand
CCGCCGGCCTCATCGGCGCCGGCCAGCTCACGCCAGTTGTCCCGAAGGTTGGGCCGCCACCGCTCGTACCGCGACTCGAACCGGGTCACCGTCCCTAGTGCGCCCTCATCCAGCAGGCGCCGCACGGTCAGGAAGTCGGCGTCCCACCGTCGGTTCTGGAAAACCGTGAGGAACAGGCCCAAGCTCCGCGCCCGCTCCACCAGCCGGCGTCCCTCGTCCGCGGTCGGGGCGAACGGCTTGTCGACGACGATCGGGATGCCAGCGTCGAGCGCGGCGAGCGCCAGCGGCACGTGGGTCCGGTTCGGCGTGGCGACGACGACCAGATCAGGCTCGCGTTCCCACAGCGCGAACGCGCGGTCGACGATGGCCGCGTCCGGACAGGCCTTCTGCACCTGCGCCTGGCGCTCGGGATTGCTCGTCACGACGGCGTCGAGCGTCACGCCGGGCGTACTCGCGATCAGTGGCGCGTGGAAGACCGCGCCGGCGGTGCCGTACCCGAGGAGTCCCACCCGGAGAGGTTTGTCAGCCATGGCCCCATCCCGATTATTTCCGACAACCGTTACACCGTGTTCACGGTCACTTATTCTGCATAGATGCACTCGCCCCAGCCACGGCCCTGCGCTGGCGCCGCCGCACTGCGCGTCGTCGGCGAGCGGTGGTCGCTGCTGGTGCTCCGCGAGCTGTTCTATGGCGTACGGCGCTTCGACGGCATCGCCCGCGCCACCGGTGCGCCGCGCAACATCCTCACCGCCCGGCTGCGTCACCTGGAGTCGGAAGGTGTCATCGAGCGCCGCCGGTACGAGGAGCGCCCGCCGCGGTACGAGTACCACCTCACGCCGTCCGGCCGGGAGCTTCTCCCCGTCCTGCTTGCACTGCTGACCTGGGGCGAGACGCACGCCGTCCAGCATCCGGAGCCGACCCTGAGGCACTCCTGCGGCGCCGAACTGGACCTGCGCCACACCTGCGCCGGGTGCGGCGACGAGGTTCGCTGGCGCGATCTGCACCCGGAACCAGCATCCGCGCGGAACTAGCCAGCACCTGTGCGGGGTTGAGCAGGATGTGACGACCTCTGGGGTGGGACTGCGCGCGCTCGCCCCGTACCTCCGAGCCCACCGCCGTGCCCTGATCGCCGTCGCACTGCTGGCGCTGGTCGGGGCCGGCAGCGCGCTGGCATTGCCAGTGTTGACGCGCCAGGTACTCGACGCGGTATCGGACCAGCGGCCGCTACTGGTACCGGTCGTCGCGCTGATCGTGCTCATGCTCCTCGACGCGTTCCTCGACGGCATCCGCGGCTACCTGCTGGAGCGGACGGCCGAAGGGCTCGTGCTCGACTCCCGGGTACGCCTCGCCGGGCACCTCCTGCGGTTACCGATCGCTGAGTACGACCGGCGCCGCACCGGCGACCTGCTCTCCCGGGTCGGCGCCGACAGCACGCTGCTGCGCGCCGTGGTCACCTCCGGCCTGTTCGACGCCTCCAGCGGCGTCATCATCGTGATCGGCGCGATCGTGGCCATGGGCCTGCTCGATCCGCTGCTGCTGGCGGTGACGCTCGGCTCGGTGCTGCTCGGGCTGCTGGCCGTCGTCAACACCGCGCGCCGCGTCCGCGACCTCTCCGAGCAGGCCCAGGCGCGGGTCGGCGAGATGACGGCGGCTGTGGAGCGTGCGCTGACTGCCGCGCGCACGATCCGGGCGAGCCGCGCCGAGGAGCGAGAGACGGCGGGCGTCGCCGGTTCGGCCGAGGCCGCGTACGCCGCCGGGCTGCGGGCCGCGCGGCTCCAGTCGATCATCGCGCCGGCCGCGAGCGTCGCCGTGCAGGGGTCGTTCGTGCTGGTGCTCGGCATCGGCGGCGCCCGGGTGGCGAGTGGCTCGATCAGCGTCGCCGACCTGGTGGCGTTCATCCTCTACCTGTTCCTGCTGGTCATGCCGCTGGCCCAGGCGTTGCGGGCGTACACGACGCTGCAGACCGGCCTCGGGGCGTTGCAGCGGATCGAGGACATCCTTCGGCTGCCGGACGAGACGGCCGCCGACGCCACGCCTGCCGTAGCTGTTTCCGTGAATGGCCGTCGAGCGCCTGCGGTGGAGTTCTCCGGCGTGCAGTTCGCCTACCCGGACGGGACCGCGGTACTGCACGGCGTCGACTTCACCGTCCCGCGCGGCACCCGAACGGCGCTGGTCGGGCCGTCCGGCGCCGGCAAGTCCACGATCCTGGCGCTGGTCGAGCGTTTCTACGACGTCACCGGCGGGTCGGTACAGGTCGGTGGCACGGACGTCCGCGCGCAGACCCGCGGCGCCCTCCGTGGCCAGCTCGGGTACGTCGAGCAGGAGGCACCGGTGCTCGCCGGCACGCTCCGCGACAATCTGCTGCTGACCGTCGCCGAGGCGACCGACGACGAGCTGCTCGCGGTGATCGCCGCCGTCAACCTCGGCGACGTCGTCGAGCGGGCGCCGCTAGGGCTCGACAGCCAGGTCGGCGAGGCGGGCGTGTTGCTCTCCGGCGGCGAGCGCCAACGGCTCGCGATCGCCCGGGCGCTGCTGTCGGCGCCGCCGGTCCTGCTGCTGGACGAACCGACGAGCAACCTGGACGCCCGCAACGAGGCCGCACTGCGTCACGCGATCGACGCGGTGGCCGAGGAGCGCACGCTGATCGTCGTCGCGCACCGGCTCTCCACTGTGGTCACCGCGGATCAGATCGTGGTGCTCGACCATGGCCGGGTGGTCGCCGTCGGCAGGCACGACGAGCTGGTCGAGACGAGCGAGCTGTACCGCGAACTGGCGGCGCACCAATTCCTCGTCGCCTGAAACTGTTGAACGTGCAATTACTTCGGCGTACCGTTTGTCGTACCCAAACCACTTCCCACGTGGACGGAGCGGTGCCATGGACGTCATCGTCCTTATCGGCCGGATCCTGTTCTCCATCCTCTTCCTCGGTGCGGCCTTCGGCCACCTGACCCAGACGGCCAACATGGCGGGCTACGCCAAAACAAAGGGGGTGCCCGTCGCGCAGGCGAGTGTCCTAGTCAGCGGGGTGCTGATCCTGTTCGGCGGGCTCTCGATCCTGCTCGGCGTCTGGGCCGACCTCGGGGCGCTCGCGATTGTTGTGTTCCTCGTCCCGACCGCGCTGCTGATGCACGCGTTCTGGAAGGAGACCGACGCGATGGCGAAGCAGATGGAGCAGACCCAGTTCCTCAAGGACACAGCGCTGGCCGGCGCGGCGCTGATGCTCTTCGCCTTCTTCGCCTACGTCGGCAACGACCTCGGCCTCACCCTGACCGGCCCGCTCTTCGACCTCTCCTGACCGTTCCCGCCGACGGTTGCGTACCCACGTGCGGCGGGTGCGCAACTGTCGCGCGCGCTCAGGCGGGCGGCGGAACGATCTCGTCGATCTGCGCCAGCTCCTCAGCGGTCGGCTCCCACTCCCCCGCCGCGACGTTGGCCGCGATCTGCTCGGGCTTGGTCGCTCCCGCGATCACCGACGAGCAGCCCGGCTGAGCCGCCAGCGCCCCGATGGCGATCTCCAGCAGCGAACGGCCGTGCGCCTCGCCCCACTTCGTCAGCGCCTCGACCTGGTCCATTTGCTCGTCGGTGATCAGGTGCTCCCGCTCGGACAGGCGGCTGCCGACCGGCGGCGCGTCGCCCCGGCGGATCTTGCCGGTAAGCAGGCCCTGCGCGAGCGGGAAGTACGGCAGCACGCCGACGCCGTAGTGCATGGCCGCCGGCACGACCTCCTTCTCGACCTCGCGATCCAGCAGTGACCAGTGGTTCTGCGCCGAGATGAACGGCGTCTGGCCCGACTCGACCGCCAAATGGGCCGCCTCGGCGAGCTGCCACCCGGCGAGGTTGGAGTGGCCCAGGTAGCGGACCTTGCCTTCCTTCACCAGCTCGTCGAGGGCGGCGAGAGTCTCCTCGATCGGCGTGACCGGGTCGGGGGTATGCAGCTGGTAAAGGTCGATGTAGTCGGTGCGGAGCTTGGTCAGCGACGCCTCGACGGCGCGGCGGATGTAGGCGCGTCCGCCCTTGGCGCCAGCCGCCGGCGGGTACTCCATGTCGTAGTCCTGGTGGCCGAACTTGGTGGCCAGGACCACCTCGTCACGGCGGCCCTGGAGCACCTCGCCGAGCAGTTCTTCGGAAGCGCCCCGGCCACCGTAGATGTCAGCGGTGTCGAAGAGCGTGATGCCGGCGTCGATGGCGGCGTCGACGACGGCTCGCGTGCCGTTCAGGTCGAGCCGTCCGCCGAAGTTGTTGCAGCCAAGGCCGACGACGGAGACCTGCAGGCCGGAGTTTCCAAGGGGTCGATAGCGCATACGCCGACCCTACGTGTGGGAGGATCGGGTCCGTGCGGACACCCGAAACGACCTCGATCAGCCCGGCCAGGCCTGGAGCAGGTCCTCGGCGCCGTAGCTGGTGTCTAGACCGCTCAGTTCACTGCGGATCCGCCCGACCGCCACCAGCGGCGTCGACTCGTCCGCACCAGGGACGCGAGCCCGGTGGACGTGGAGCCGGGCAAGGTCGTGGCTGTCGAATGTCGACCGCTCGTGCCATTTGATCGAGCCGACGAAACCGATGCGCTGCGCGACGGGGCTCCGGTCACCGGCGACGAGATCGACCTCGACGTCGTTGGTGCGGGTCCAGTAACCACCGATGACCGCGACGTCGGCCGGCTCCACGTGCCGCAGCCGATCATCCGGCAGCAGCCGGCTGAGCGCCTCTCTGACTACGGGCTCGACAGCTCGGCCGCGCCAACTTGCCCATCCCGCGTCGATGCGCGCGAGGACACGGTCACCCCGGCCGCGGTCCACTTCGCCGAGGTGGGGCCCGAGGAAGTACAGCCAGAAGCGCAGGTACGGGTCCGCGATCCGGTAGCGCGTGTCCTTTGATGGGCGGGTGGACAGCGGGCGGTCGGCCACCACGACTCGCTTGCTGATCAACAGGTCCAGCGATCGCGTCAATGACGCCGGCGGAAGCCCGCCGGCCGCCCGCTGGATCAAGGTGAAGGTCCGCTCGCCGGTACCGATCGCCGACAGCACGAGCCTCGCCTGGGCCGCCACCGGAAACTCGGCGGCCAGGGCCAGCTCTGCGGAGACGGTAAGTGCCGACGTGGGATCGGACAGCGATTCGCGGAGAAACCTGGTCCGGCTCATGCCCGATCTCCACTCAGCGCAGATGAGCGGGAGCCCGCCGGTGACGAGGTAGGCGTCGAACGCGGCCGCCGGATCGAGTCCGGTCATGGCCGCAACCTCCGTCGGCGAGAGCGGATCGAGCACCATCGGCTTGCCACGCTGATGGAACGGCCTGCCGTAGGTGTCGAGCGCCTCCATCATCGACAGATCGGACCCGATCAGCAGAAGAAGTACCGGCTTCCGGGACAGGACCCGGTCCCACACCTGCTGCAGCGTTCCCTCGAAGCCGGGGTCCGCAGCCACGAGGTAGGGCACCTCGTCGAGAACGACGATGCTCGGCTCGTTCGCGGGCAGTGCGTCGGCGAGCAGGCGCAGGCCGGCAGCCCACGTCTCCAGGGTCACGTCGTCGAACACATCGCGGCCGGGAAGCTCCGAGCCACGCACCTCAGCGGCGAACTGGCTCAGCTCCTGCGCGATCGGCACGCCGGCCGCGGCGTAGAAGACCGATGGCACGGACGCACGCTGGCAGAACGCCTCAACCAGCCGCGACTTGCCGACGCGCCGGCGTCCGCGCAGCATCACGCACCGACCCGGACGGTCCCCGGCCTGCCGCACGGCGTCGAGTTCCCGTTCGAGGCGGGATATCTCGCGGCTTCGCCCCACGAAGTCCACCACGGCACCCTCCGCACGCGACCGGCCAGCATTACTTCCATCAATGATACTTTCATCATTAGAAGTAACAAGCCTTGGACGTGATGCACGCCAGGCTCAAACCGGACTTGCTGGACTCGCGTGCCTTCAACGGGCGGCCGTAGCCACGAATACCCCGCAAGTCCATTTTGTCCCCGGCGGGCCTTTCCGCCTCCCATTGCCAGCGAGGCGGCTCGACGCCGAACCGGGCGCCGCACATCGATTTGACTACGGTGCGCGACGAACAGGATCCGTTGTGCGCGCAGGGTTTCGCGACACTCCGCTAGGAAGATTTAATGCGGACATTAGCCTTATCGAGGCTGTAACCATCCACGATTCGTAGCCCGATCTGCCATTGGGCGCGAGTCCACGTCATTATGACTAACGATGGTTGACAGTCCGGGCTCGTTACTTGCCCACCGGTACCGCCTCGTCGAGCAGTTGGGACGGGGCGGCATGGGTGTTGTCTGGCGGGCCCGTGACGAAGTCTTCGGCCGGGACGTCGCCATCAAGGAGGTGCTCCTCCCGCCGCAGCTGTCCGAGAAGGAGCGCGAGGCCGTCCTCCAGCGCACCCGGCGCGAGGCCCGGGTCGCCGCGCGGCTCAGCCACCCGAACGTCGTCAAGGTGTACGACGTCGTCGAGTCCGACAACCGCCCGTGGATCGTCATGGAGCTGGTCCGCGCCCGATCGCTCACCGAGGTCGTCGAGGAGAGCGGGCCACTGTCGCCACAGCGCGTCGCCGCGATCGGCTTGCAGGTCCTGTCCGCGCTCACGGCCGCGCACGCCGCCGGTATCACCCACCGGGACGTGAAGCCCGGCAACGTGCTCTGCTCGGACAACGGCCGCGTCGTGCTCACCGACTTCGGCATCGCCAGCGTCGCCGACGACCCATCCGTCACGATGCATGGCGTCCTCATGGGATCCCCCGCCTACATCGCCCCCGAGCGGGTACGTGGCGGGCCGGCGCGCGCCGCCTCCGACCTCTGGTCACTGGCCGCCACTCTCTACGCCGCCGTCGAGGGGCGCCCGCCGTACGACCGGGGGGCCGCCGTCCCGACGGTCACCGCCGTCGTCAACGAGGAGCCCGACCCGCTGCAGCGCGCGGGCCTGCTCGCCCCGGTGCTGGCACGGATCTTTATCAAGGACCCGGACGCCCGGCCTGGCGCCGAGACGATCCGCACTCTCCTGCGTGAGGTCGCATCCACTCCCGAGGAGGGCGGGGACGCCGCCGCCGCGACGGTCGCGCTGAAACGTGAGGCCACCACCACCTCGACCGACCCGCCGACGCGCCGCCAGGCAGCGGCGGAGGCCGAGGCGAAGGCCAAGGCGGTGGCCACGAACCCCCCCGTACCCGCGGAGAAGGTACCGGCCCAGCGCCGGCGAGCACCGCTCATGGTCGCTGCGTTCTCGGTGGGGTGCCTGCTCATCGGCGGGTCCGCGCTCCAGAACATGGCCAGCCAGGCCGACGGCCGGGACAGGCCGGCCGCCAAGGACACGCTCGCGCCGACGACATCGCCCACGCCGTCCGCCAGCCCGTCCGACGCGCCCAGCAGCACCGCGCCGAGCGTTTCGCCGTCCGCGACGCCGGGCGAAGACCGCGGCTCCGGGCCACGCACAGTTCCGGTCCTGACCGTGCCGAAGCCGACCGCCACGCGGACCACCCAGCCGCCGAAGCCCACGCCAACGCCGACCAAGACCCCACCGAAGCCGACGCCGACCCCTCCGCCGACCACCACGCCGCCGACCCCAACTCCGACGCCGACCCCTCCGCCGACCACCTTGTCGCCACCGGCCACGGACAGCGGTACGGGCTCAGGCGACCCGTTACCGACCGCCACGGCTGCGGAGCCGACCGATCCCTCGACGCCCTGACTAACGACACGTTCACGGGCGTCGCACAGGCCCCACCAGTGTCTCCAGCCACAGCGGCCCTGCCAGGTAGCACCTAATAGTCACGTTTGGTGCGGAACCGGTGTTTGCCCGGCGCATCACCCGATGGCCCATGTAGCCGGACAGTCCGGGGTTAAACCACCCTTGACCTGCGGCGATTCGCTGGGAAACGCTTGTCACGGGATCACGGCGGGAGCACAGTAATCGGCGCGGCGCACCGCCCCGGGTAGGCGGGCGTGACGAGGTGCCCCCAGCGCGAGGTGATCCATTGACGACCATCGGGCTCGACTCAGTGACCAAGGTGTTCGACGACGGCACCATCGCGGTGAACAAACTCAGCCTCGAAGCCAAGGATGGCGAGTTCCTCGTGCTGCTCGGCCCGTCCGGGTGCGGCAAGTCCACAGCCTTACGGATGATCGCCGGGCTGGAGACGATCACCTCCGGTGACCTGATCCTCAACGGTGAGATCGCCAACGACCTGCCGCCGCGCGACCGCAACATCGCGATGGTGTTCCAGAGCTTCGCGCTCTACCCGTACATGAACGTGCGGGACAACATCGCGTTCCCGCTGCGCATCGCCAAGACGCCGAAGGACATCATCGAGGAGCGCGTCAGCGGCGTGGCCGCCGCGCTCGGCATCGGCGACCACCTCGACCGCAAGCCCGTCCAGCTCTCCGGTGGCCAGCGCCAGCGGGTGGCGATGGCGCGGGCGATCGTCCGGCGGCCGTCGGTCTTCCTCATGGACGAGCCGCTCTCCAACCTCGACGCCGGCCTCCGGGTCGAGCTGCGCACCGAGATCACCGCGCTCGCCCGTGACCTCGGCGTCACCACGCTCTACGTGACCCACGACCAGACCGAGGCGCTGACGATGGCCGACCGGGTCGCCGTGCTGCGTAACGGCGTGCTGCAGCAGGTCGACACCCCCGACCGGGTGTACGACGATCCGGCCACGGTGTTCGTCGCCGCGTTCCTCGGCACGCCGCGAATGAACCTGCTCGAAGCGACGATCCACGCGTACCTCGACGAGCACGTCATCCTCGACCTCGGCACGCAGGCGATCCGGCTGCCCTGGCATGACCCGCGTGCGCGGCCGCTGGCGCGGCACCACGCCGAGCGGGTCATCGTCGGGATCCGGTCCGAAGCCCTGGAACTGGTGCCGCCGGACACTTCGCCGATCGAGCGGCCTCTGCTGCGCGGCACGATCCACCATCGGGAACACCTGGGCCACGAGACGCTCGCGTACATCCAGACGGGCGCACGGTCGGTGCCGCTCAACCTCAACCGGCCGACGACCGCCAACGGGAACACCGCGAGCGCCGCCGGCTCGACCCCGCTGGGCCGCCTGGCGAAGGCGACCATGGCCCGGTTCCGGCACCAGGACGAGGCCGAGGACGAGCACGAGGACCTCTTCGCCCATCACCGCGCCGGCGCTGGCCACCGGTACCGCCCGGCCGAACTCGTGGTGCGGGTCGGCGGCGGCGTGGGCGTCCGCCCCGGCGAGACGGTGACGATCGCGGTGGACACCGAGCACCTGTACGTCTTCGACCGCACCGGCCACCGGATCGCCGCCCACACGACGCTGCCGCCGGGACAGATGAGTACCTGAGTGAAGCGGGCCGATCGTTGACCGCCCTCGCGGTGCGATGCGAGGGTGGTCACGTTCCGCGCCCACCCCGGAAGGGCACCGCCGATGTCGCCGCTCGCCCCCGATCCGTCCCGCACGGAGGCGTTCCGCGCCGCCCGTGACCTCCTGTTCCGTCATCGCGACGACTACGCGGCCGCCTACCGGGAATTCCGCTGGCCAGAGCTGGGCGAGTTCAACTGGGCGCTCGACTGGTTCGACGCGATCGCGTATGGCAACGACAACACCGCACTGTGGATCGTCGAGCAGGACGGCAGCGAGACGAAGCTGTCCTTCGCCGAGCTGTCCCACCGCTCCGACCAGGTGGCAGGCTGGCTCCGCCGCCAGGGCGTGCGCCGCACCGACCGGATCATCCTCATGCTCGGCAACCAGGTCGAGTTGTGGGAGGTCGTGCTCGCGGCGATGAAGATCGGCGCGGTGATCATCCCGGCAACTCCCCTCCTCGGCCCCGCCGACCTGGTCGACCGGGTGGTGCGCGGCGCCGCCCGCCACGTCATCACCGGCTCTGGAGACGCGGCGAAGTTCGCCGACGTCCCCGGCGACTACACCCGGATCGCGGTCGGGGAACCCGTCGAGGGCTGGCTGGCGTACGCCGACGCCTACGCGGTCACCGGCGAATTCGATCCCGGCGAGCGGATGCGCGCGGACGATCCACTGCTGCTGTACTTCACGTCCGGCACGACGGCCGAGCCGAAGCTGGTCGAGCACACGCACGCGTCCTACCCCGTCGGCCACCTGTCCACGATGTACTGGATCGGCCTGCGCCCGGGTGACGTGCACCTGAACATCTCGTCGCCGGGCTGGGCGAAGCACGCGTGGAGCAACATCTTCGCGCCGTGGAACGCCGAGGCCACCGTGCTGGTCTACAACTACACGCGGTTCGACGCCGCGGAACTGCTCGGCGTGGCGCAGCGCTGCGGTGCTACCACGTTCTGCGCGCCGCCGACGGTCTGGCGGATGCTGGTCCAGGCCGACCTCGGGCAGTGGCGGCTGCCGTTGCGCGAGGTGGTGGGCGCCGGGGAACCGCTCAACCCCGAGGTGATCCAGAAGGTACGCGACGCGTGGGGCGTCACCCTGCGCGACGGGTACGGGCAGACCGAGACCACCGCCCAGATCGGCAACTCCCCCAGCCAGGAGGTGCGGCTCGGCTCGATGGGGCGGCCGCTGCCGGGGTACTCCGTGGTGCTGGTCGATCCGGCTACCGGCTTGCTCGGCGACGAGGGCGAGATCTGCCTTGACCTGGGCGAACGCCCGCTCGGGCTGATGGTCGGGTACCGTGATGACCCCGAGCGCACGGCGGACGCGATGCGGCAGGGCTACTACCACACCGGCGACGTGGCCAGCCGGGACGACGACGGCTACCTCACCTACGTCGGCCGCGCGGACGACGTCTTCAAGGCGAGCGACTACCGGATCTCCCCGTTCGAGCTGGAGAGCGCCCTGATCGAACACGAGGCCGTGGTCGAGGCGGCGGTCGTGCCGTCACCGGAGGCGCTGCGGCTGGCGGTGCCGAAGGCGTATGTCGTGCTGGCCGAGGGGCACGCGCCGAGCCGCGAGACCGCGCTGTCGATCCTGCGTTTCGCCCGGCAACGGCTGGCGCCGTTCCAACGCATCCGTCGAATCGAGTTTGGCGAGCTGCCCAAGACGATCTCCGGCAAGATCCGCCGCGTCGACCTGCGACACCGCGAGGAGGCGCTGCACGGCGGCGACGCCGATGCCCCGATGCGCGGCGCCACCGAGTACTGGGAGCAGGACTTCCCCGGCGAGCTCTGACCGTTCACTTTCGGATCACTTTCGGACTTCGAGGGTTGGTGCCGCGCGGCGACCCTCAAAGTCCGGGACTCACCGGGGCCGGGTGGACGGGTCAGCCGGCGCGGTGGACGGCGAACTGGTAGCAGCCGTACGTCTGCGCGCGGAAGTGCAGGAACGCGATCTCCGGTCGGGTGAGCTGTTCCTCGATGGCCGCCTCGGCGCCGTCCCCGTCGACGAA
>Ga0210378_10001736_pt1 | contig 11333 bp, 8 predicted proteins | sample PLM1_60_b1redo_FD_155465 | JGI IMG/M metagenome (GOLD analysis project Ga0210378, IMG submission 155465) | Groundwater sediment microbial communities from an aquifer in East River, Colorado, USA - PLM1_60_b1 redo | ecosystem: Environmental > Terrestrial > Soil > Riparian zone | place: USA: East... | reverse complement strand
TACGGTGGCCTCGCGCCCGGCGAGCTGCTCGGGCGCCATGTACGCGGGCGTCCCCGAGCGCACGTCCTCGCCACGCAGCGACTCCGCGAGCCCGGCGAGGCCGAAGTCGGTGATGCGCACCTTGCCCCGCCCGTCCAGCATCACGTTCTCGGGCTTGAGGTCGCGGTGCAGGACGCCGCGGTCGTGGGCGGCGGCGAGGCCGGCGCAGAGCTGGCGCGCGATCTCGAGGGCCTTGTCGCGCGGGAGGCGGCCGATGCGCCTCAGCAGCGAGGCGAGATCTTCCCCGTCGACGTACTCCATCGACAGGAACGGCTGGCCGTCCGCCTCGCCGACGTCGTAGACGCGGCACACCGCGGGATGCGACACCTGACGCGCCAGCCGCACCTCGCCAAAGAGCCGCTCCTGCCGGTCGGGATCGTCCTGGAGGCGCTCGGGCAGGAACTTGAGGGCCACCGGCTGGCCGAGGCGCAGGTCGTCCGCCCGGTAGACCTCCCCCATCCCGCCCCGGCCCAGCGGGCCCACGATGCGGTAGCGGCCGGCGAAGAGCGTGCCGCTGACGAAGCGCCGGTCAGGCGTGTCGCGGCGGCCGCCGGACCCGGAGGTGGGCGTGGGCGAGGCGCGACGCGGCGGCGTGCCGCTGAGCGTGACGTAGGAGTCGACCGAGGTGCCGCAGCCCGGGCAGATGCGGATCGACTCCGCGAGGGATTCCGCGCACGACGGGCACTGGAGCATGTCGGAAGAGCGCTACTTCAGCCCGAATTCGCGGGCGCGCAGCTCCTTGATCCGGTCGCGCAGGCGCGCGGCCTGCTCGAACTCCAGCGCCTTGGCCGACTCCCGCATCTGCTTCTCGAGGGCGCGGATCTCCTTGTCGAGATCCTCCACCGTGCGGTAGCGCTCCTCGGGCGTCTCCGCCACCTCGGGTACGCCCACGTAATCCGCCTCGTACACGCTGGAGAGGAGATCGCCGATGTTCTTGCGGATGCTCTCCGGCGTGATGCCGTGCTCCTTGTTGTACGCCTCTTGCAGCGCGCGGCGGCGGTTCGTCTCCCCGATGGCCTTCTTCATGGAGTCCGTCTCTTTGTCGGCGTACAGGATGGCCATGCCCCCGACGTGGCGCGCCGCGCGCCCGATCGTCTGGATCAGCGAGCCGCCCGAGCGCAGGAAGCCCTCTTTGTCGGCATCCAGGATGGCGACGAGCGAGACCTCCGGCAGGTCGAGGCCCTCCCGCAGGAGGTTGATGCCCACCAGCACGTCGAACTCCCCCTTGCGCAGGTCGCGCAGGATGCGCACCCGCTCGAGGGTCTCGATGTCCGAGTGCAGGTAGCGCACCCGCACGCCGAGGTCGTGGTAGTACTCCGTCAGGTCCTCGGCCATGCGCTTGGTGAGGGTGGTGACGAGGACGCGCTCGTTGCGGGCGGCCCGCGTCCGGATCTCGGCCAGCAGGTCGTCTACTTGACCCTTCACGGGCCGCACGTCCACTCTCGGATCCATGAGGCCGGTGGGCCGGATCACCTGCTCCACCACCACTCCGCCCGCCTTCTGCAGCTCGTAGGGCCCGGGCGTGGCCGAGATGTACATGATCTGGCCCAGCCGCTGCTCGAACTCGTCGAAGCTGAGCGGCCGGTTGTCGAGCGCGGACGGGAGCCGGAAGCCGTATTCCACGAGCGTCTGTTTGCGCTGCCGGTCTCCGTGGTACATCCCCCGCACCTGGGGCACGCTCTGGTGGCTCTCGTCGATGACGATGAGCGCGTCTTTGGGCAGGTAGTCGAGCAGCGTCGGTGGCGGCTCGCCGGGCCGGCGGCCGGAGAGATGCCGGGAGTAGTTCTCGATGCCGTGACAGTGCCCCACCTCCCGAAGCATCTCCAGGTCGAACATCGTGCGCTGGTAGAGCCGCTGGGCCTCGAGCAGCTTGCCCTCCCGCTCCAGCACCGCCTTGTGCTCGATCAGCTCGGCTTCGATCGTCTTGAGCGCGTCGCTCAGGCGCGGGCGCGGCGTGACGTAGTGGCTGGACGGGTAGATGGCGACCTGGGCCAGGCGGCCCAGGCTCTTGCCGGTCAGCGGGTCGAACGACGAGATCGCCTCGACCTCGTCGCCGAACAGCTCGATGCGGATCCCCGTCTCCTCGTAGGCGGGGACGAGCTCGATGACGTCGCCCCGGACGCGGAAGGTACCGCGCTTCAGCTCGTAGTCGTTGCGGTCGTAGCGCGCCTCGACGAGCTTGGCCAGGATGTCCCGCCGGTCGAGGGTCTCGCCCTGGCGCACGAAGAGCAGCATCCCGTAGTACGCCTCGGGCGAGCCCAGGCCGTAGATGCACGACACGGAGGCCACGATCACGACGTCTCGCCGCTCGAACAGGCTGCGCGTGGCGCTGAGGCGCAGCCGGTCGATCTCGTCGTTGATGGTGGCTTCCTTGTCGATGTACGTGTCGGACTGCGGAACGTAGGCCTCGGGCTGGTAGTAGTCGTAATACGACACGAAGTACTCCACGGCGTTGTGGGGAAAGAAGGCCTTGAACTCCTGGTAGAGCTGGGCGGCCAGGGTCTTGTTGTGGGCCAGCACCAGGGCCGGGCGGTTCACCCGGGCGAGGACGGAGGCGACGCTGAAGGTCTTGCCGCTGCCGGTGACCCCCAGCAGCACCTGGTGCTTGTCGCCGCGCAGCAAGCCGGCCTCGAGCTCGTCGACGGCGGCGGGCTGGTCGCCCTTGGGCTGGAAATCACTGACGAGCTGGAACCTGCTGTCCGCGGGGGTCGGGGCCAGCCGGGCCTCCTCCGCACGAGTTCGGGCCATTCTCCCCTCCGGGTTTACAATGATGCCACACCGGCGGGTGCCCGGAGGTCAGGATGAACGTCGCAAACGCCGACAAGAGCACGATCATCGACGCGAGCGCCGACGTCGAAGGGAAGCTCCGCGGCAAGGACGCCCACATCCTGGGCCGCTTCACGGGGGAGATCGAGCTCACCGGGCGCCTGTTCATGGGCGAGGGCTCCCGGGCCCAGGCCCACGTGACGGCGGACGTGGCGGAGATCGGCGGTGAGTTCAAGGGCGAGCTGAAGGTGCGCAGCCTGATCCTGCTCGAGAAGGGGCACATCGACGGCAACGTCGAGGCCCAGAACATCGCCGTCCGCGACGGGGCCCAGCTCAACGGCTCCGTCAACGTCGGCGGCATGCCTCGCCACGCGGCCGCCGCCGCGCCCATTCCGCGCCCGGCCGGGGGCATGCTGGCCGGGTGATCCTCCGGGAGCTGGCCGCGCGCCTCGGATGCACGCTCCGGGGCGACGGCGAGGTCGAAGTGCGGCGGGTCTGCGGAATCGAGGACGCCGTCCCCGGCGACCTCACGTTCGTCTCCAATCCGCGTTACGTTCCCCGACTCGCCACCACCCGCGCCTCCGCGGTGATCGTGGTTCCCGAGCTCGAGACACCGCTCCCGAGCCTTCTCGCGGCCAATCCCTATCTCACGTTCGCCCGCGCCGTCGCGCTCCTTCATCCCCAACCCGCTCCGCCCGCGGGCATCCACCCCACCGCGGCCGTGGACCCCACGGCCGAGCTGGGAGAAGGCGTGCACGTGGGGGCCATGGCCGTCGTCGGCTCGCGCGTCCGCATCGGCGCCGGCACGGTCATCCATCCCCACGTAGTCCTCTACCCCGAGGTGCAGGTGGGCGAGGACTGCCTGCTCCACTCCGGCGTCCAGGTGCGGGAGCGCTGCCGCCTGGGCCACCGGGTCATCGTGCAGAACGGCGCCGTCATCGGGGCCGACGGCTTCGGCTTCGCCAAGGACGCCGAGGGACGCTACGAGAAGATCCCCCAGGTCGGCACGGTGGTGATCGACGACGACGTGGAGATCGGGGCCCTCACCGCCGTCGACCGCGCCGCCCTCGGCGAGACGCGGATCGGACGGGGCACCAAGATCGACAACCTCGTGCAGATCGGGCACTCCGTGACCATCGGCCGCGACACCGTGATCGCCGGCCAGGTGGGCATCGCCGGCAGCACGAAGATCGGCGACCGGGTGGTGCTGGCGGGCCAGGTCGGCGTGGTCGGCCACATCGCCATCGGGGACGGCGTCATCGTCACCGCGCAGACGGGGGTTCCCGGCGACGTGGAGCCCGGCGCCATCATCTCGGGCTCGCCCGCCATCGAGAATCGGACCTGGCTCCGCTCGATCGCCGTCTTTGCGAAGCTTCCCGAGCTTTCGAAGCGGGTGCGGCAGCTCGAGCGCATCGTCGAGGATCTGATCCGGAAATAGGGCGCCGCCCTCAGCGGCTCGCGTCCGGCGCGTAATACCCGACGCGGTGACGGACCTTCAGCCGGTCGCGGCGAACATCTACCTTCAGCTTGCGGAACTTGCCGTCCCGTCGCTGGTTGTCGGAGACGAACCCGATGACATATTGCGCCGACAGCTCGTCGAGGATCTTCGCGTAGATCGCAGGAAGGTCCTTCGAGGTGGCGGGCGTGAAGAGCTGACCGCCGGTGGTGTCGGCCATCTGCTGCAGGAACGCCCGCGACTGCAGCATCCGCGTGCTGCCGCTGGAAAAGCCGCCCATGAAGCCGATGGGGTAGATGGTGACGGCGCTGGAGCGCACCATCTGCAGGAGATCGCCGAGGCCGATGGCGCTGCGCGAGTCCTCCCCGTCGGATAACAGCACCAGCACCTTGCGGCCGTTGGAGTCCTGCACGCGGGCGATGTAGAGGGCGATGGCGTCGTAGAGCGCCGTCCAACCGCCGCCCTTGATCGTCTCGATGCGCTCGATGAGGCCCTGCTGGTTCTCGCTGTCGTACCGCGAGAGCCGGATGTCCTCGTCGAAGAAGATCGTGATCAGGTCGCGCGCGCGGGGGATGGCTTGCAGGAAGCGCACCGCCGCTTGCTGCGAGAGCCTGAGCTGCTTGAGCATGCTCTCGCTGGTGTCGAGGAGGAGGCCGAGGTCGAGGGCGAGGGTCTCGCTCGGTTCCGGCTCCACCGCGCGGGAGAATACGTGCACGGTCTGGGGCCGGCCGTCCTCCAGGACGACGAAGTCCTCTTTCTTCAGGTCGGACAGGAGCCGGCCCTGGGGATCCCGCACGGTCACGGTGACGTTGACGACGTCGGTTTCGGTGGCGAATACGGGGGCTTCTGGCCCGTCGGCGGACCTGGGCTTTTCCTGCGCGCGAGCGGCCAAAGGCGTGGCCAAGGCAGCGGCGAAAAGGAGGAACGCGGGGCACCCGGGGGGCACGCCCCATTCTACTCCGTTGAGCTCTAATCGAGCGCTTCGATGACGCGGACCGCGAGCTCCACCTTGTTGAACGGCGGCATGACGTAGGCGCCCTGGGCCAGGTCGCGGGCGGCGCGAAGCGAGTCCTGCGCGATGGCCACGCCCTCCGCCTGCGCCGCTTCCCCCGAGCCCGCCTTTTGCATCCGCTCCCGGATGTCGTCGGGGATGCGCATCCCCGGAACCTCGTTGTGGAGGAACTCCGCGTTCCGGTGGGAGTAGAGCGGGAGGATGCCGATCAGGATCGGCACCTCGAGGTGTCTTACCGAGGAGAGGAACTTCTCGACCGTGCGTGGATCGTAGACGGGCTGCGTCATCACGTACTCGGCCCCCGCGGCGACCTTGGCCTCCAGCCGGCGGATCTCCTTGTCCCAATCCGGTTTGCTCGGGTCGGCGCCGCATCCGATGTGGATGCCGAGCGCGGGCCCGATGAGATTGCCCGCAAGATCGCAACCGTGGTTGAGGTGGTCGATGATGCGGATGAGCCCGATCGAGTCCACGTCGTAGACGGCGGTCGCGTCCGGGTAGTCCCCGAGCTTGGGCGGATCGCCGGTGATGGCGAGGATGTTGCGCAGGCCGAGCGCGTAGGCCCCGAGCAGGTCGGACTGGATCCCGAGCAGGTTCCGGTCGCGGCACGTGTAGTGGAGGATGGTGTCCATCCCCACCTTGTTCTGCAGGAGCACGCACAACGACTGCGCGCTCATCCGCGCCGAGGCCCGCGGCCCGTCGGCCACGTTGATGGCGTCGACCTCGTTCTCCTTGCAATACTGGGCGCGGTCCACGATGCGGCCGGGATCGGCCCCCTTCGGCGGATCGAGCTCGACCGACACCACGAACTGCTTGCCCAGCTTGCGCGCGAGCGGGCTCTTGTCCTCGCGCGGGATGGGCGTCGGCGCTTCCTTGGACCGGGCGGGGGCCTCCAGCGTCACGACCTCGCGCGCGGGTTGGACCATGCGCACGGAGCGCACGATGTTGCGGATGTGGGGCGGCGTCGTTCCGCAGCAGCCTCCCACGAAGCTCACGCCGGCGGCGATGAAGCGCCGCGCGTAGGAGGCCATGTACTCCGGCGTGCACAGATAGACGTAGCGGCCGTCCACCAGCGCCGGGGCGCCCGCGTTGGGCATCGCCGACAGCTTGGCGCGCGTGGCGGCGGCCGCCATGCGCTTCATCGTCTCGAGCATCGGCTGCGGGCCCTGGCTGCAGTTGGCCCCCACGACCGCCACGTCCCACTCCTCCACCTTGCGCACCACGTCCTCCGGCTTCTCGCCGTAGAACGTCGTGCCTTCCTCGTTGAAGGTGAGGGAGACGACGAGGGGCAGCTCGCAGACCGTCTTGACCGCGGTCACCGCGGCCCGCGCGTGGTCGAGCGACGGCATCGTCTCGAGGAGGAACAGGTCCACGCCGCCCTCCGCGAGCCCTTCCGCCTGCTCGCGATAGGCGCCGACCGCCTCGTCGAACGTAATGTTGCCGAAGGGCTCGAGGGGCTTGCCGAGCGGTCCGATGGATCCCGCCACCAGCGCCTGGCCCTGGGCCGCCGCGCGCGCGATCCGCGCGCCCTCCCGGTTGATCCTGGCGACCTGGCTTTCGAAGCCGTGGGGCCCCAGCTTGAAGCGGTTGGCGCCGAACGTGTTGGTCTCGATGACGTCGGCGCCCGCCTCCACGTACTCCTGGTGGATGCCCTGCACGAGCCCGGGGTTCGAGAGGTTCAGCTCGTCGAAGCAGCGGTTCACGAAGACCCCGCGCGCGTAGAGCATCGTGCCCGTGGCGCCGTCGCAGACCACGATGCCCTCGCGCAACCGCTCCAGGAACGGCTTGACGCCGGAGGCCTGGGCCTTCGTCTCGCCCATGATCGGCCAGTTTATCGCGCGGGTGTCGGCGGCGCCAAGTCGGCGGGCGGCCTATGACATAGACTCGTGCCATGAACGCGCCTTGCTCTCGCGCCCGCTGCGCGGCCGCCCGCACCCTGATCGTGCTCGTCCCTCTGCTCACTGCCGCGGGCGCGCATGGCCAGGCCCCCGTCGTGAGGCCGGAAGCGGTGCGCGCCCACGTCGAGTTCCTGGCCAGCGACGCGCTCAACGGGCGCGGCAGCGGCACGCGCGACGAGCTCATCGCCGCGACCTACGCCGCGGAGCAGCTTCGCCAGTTCGGCATCGAGCCGGCGGCGGAGGGCGGCTACATCCAGACCATCGACCTGCTGCAGCCCGAGCTGGCCGGCCCTCCGGTCCTGGTGGTCTTTCCCTCCGCGGGGCCCGAAGCGCGCTTCACGCACGGCCGCGAGGTCGTCGTGGCCGCGATGACGGGACCCCGGGTCGAGGGCCCCCTCCAGAAGCTCGACGCCGGCACGATCGGGAAGACCCGCCCGGGCGCGGTCGTCCTCCTGGCTCCCCGCTCGGGAGACGCGAGCACGCCGCCGCGACCGTCGGGAGTGGCCGAGGCGATCGAGCGCGGGGCGGCGGCCGTGCTGACCGTCGCCGACGCGCAGGCGACACAGAGGTGGGAATCTCTCGCGGCGCGCATCCCGCGCCTGCCGGCCGTCCTCGCCGCGTTCGGGGAGGCTCCCGGGAGCAGCCCGACGGTCGTGATCCTGGGCGCCGACGCCGCCCGCGCGGTCGCGGCGCTGCCCGAGGGCGCTCGCGTCCGCGTCCAGGGCGAGCTCAAGGAGATGCAGAGAGGCTCGACCTGGAACGTCGTGGGACGCTTGCCCGGCAGCGACGCCAAACGCACCTCCGAGGTCGTGCTCCTCTCGGCGCACATCGACCATCTCGGCGTGGGCGAGCCCGTCGACGGCGACGCCATCTATAACGGCGCCAACGACGACGCTTCCGGCGTGGCCGCGGTCCTCGAGCTGGCCCGCGCTCTCGCTAGCGGCCCTCGCCCGAAGCGCACGACGCTGTTCTCGCTCTTTGGGAGCGAAGAGCGAGGAGGCTACGGCGCCGCCTACTTCCGCGCGCGGCCGCCGGTTCCCCTCGAGCAGATCGTAGCCAACCTCGAGTTCGAGGAAATCGGTCTGCCCGCGCCGAAGATGCCGCCGCGCACGTTGTGGCTCACGGGCTGGGAGCGGTCCGATCTCGGGCCGAACCTGGCCGCCCATGGCGCCCGGCTGGTGCCGGATCCCTATCCCGAACAGGATCTCTTCCGCCGCTCCGACAACTACGTGCTCGCGCGCGGGGGCGTGGTGGCCCACACCGCGGCCGGCGACGTCCTCTTTCCGCAGTACCACCGGCCCTCGGACGAGCCGAAGATCCTCGACTACGGCCACATGAGCGACACGATCGGCTCGCTCGTCGAGCCGATCCGGTGGCTGCTGGACTCGGACTTTCACCCAAGGTGGACGAAAGACGGGAGGCCCTAGCGACGGGCGACCGCGTCCTGCACGAACGCGGTCACGTCCGTCTTGAGCTTCGCCAGCTCCTTCTTGTCGATGTACATCATGTGGCCCCCCTCGTACTCGCGTGTGCGGATGTTCGCGCGGAGGCTGGGGTCGAGCCCCATGTGGCTGAGCGTGTACTCGGCCGCGAAGTAGGGCGTGGCCAGGTCGTAATAGCCCTTGGCGACCAGCAGCTTCATGTGGGGGTTCTTGGCGAAGGCGCTCCGCAGCGACTCGCTGACGTCGGCGAACCCGTTGTTCGTGCCCCACTCCCAGGGCCCGATGCCGCCGCCGAGGATGTGGTACGTGAGGTCGGTCTTGTAACCCAGCGCGCCGCGCACGTAGTCGTAGAACAGCGCCGTGTAGGGTGGGCGTATAGCGGCCATGCTGGGGTCGAAGTCCGGACGGTCACCGGCGGCGAGGGCATCGATGCCCTCGAAACGGCTGTCGAGCCGCCCCACGGTGCGCTTCTGGTCCCGCAGCAGCTCCTTGTCGAAGCGCTGTATCTCGATGCGCAGGTCCGAGTTGTCGAGGAAGCGCTTGTCGAGGCCGGTGTAGCGGGCGAGCGCTTCGATGACCGCCTGACGCTCGGCGGCCGGTAGGCGGTCGCCCTTGGCGAGCGCCAGAGTGTAGTCGCCGAGCGCCCACCTTTCCGCCTCTTCGAGAACCGCCCGCAACGGCTTGTTCTGCAGATCGGCCAGCAGCCGCTGGTGATACCAGGCCGTGGCCGTGTAGGTCGGCAGGAACAACACGTAGGGCAGGTCGTTGCCCTTGGTGAAGCGAGCGGTCTGGAAGTTGAGGATCGTCGAGACGAGGATGATGCCGTTGAAGGCGACTCCCTTGTCGACGAGGTGCCCGGCCAGGCCCGCCGCCCGCGTGGTCCCGTAGCTCTCTCCCACGAGGAACAGCGGCGAGCCCCAGCGCTGGTAGCGGCTCAGGTACAGGCGGATGAACTCGCCGACCGATTCGATGTCGCCTTGCAGGCCCCAGAACTTCTTGCCCAGCTCCGGCTTCGCGGGCCGGCTGTATCCCGTGCCGACGGGATCGATGAAGACGAGGTCGGTTTGGTCCAGCCAGCTCTCCTCGTTGTCGACGAGCTCGTAGGGCGGGGCTGGCATCCGCCCGTCGTCGAGCATCCTCACGCGCCTCGGCCCCAGCGCTCCCAGGTGCAGCCAGACCGACGACGAGCCTGGCCCGCCGTTGAACGAGAACATCAGCGGGCGCGGCGAAGCGGGACCCGTCCGGTCGGCGGTGTACGCCATGAAGAAGATCCGCGCCTCGGTCTCGCCCGCATCCGTCTTCAGCGGCATCATGCCCGTCGTGACCGTGTACTTGAAGGATCTCCCCCCGATCCGCGCTTCATGACGTGTCACCACTGGCGGCTCGTCCTTGTCGGGGAGCTTCTCGGCCTTCTCCGCGGGCGACGCCGAAGCCGAGGGCGAGGGTGACGGTGAAGGTGACGGCGGCTGCGGTGCGAAGAGGAGCAGGAGGGCGACGAGAACGCTGATCATGGGTCCGCCATTCTACGTCCCACGGCGGCGTCTCTGCTAAGCTCACCGCAACTCGGGCGCCGGGACCGCCCGCGCCCGGAAAGGAGCCATACGGTGACGGATCGTCTCGCCCCCGACCCGCGCGTTATCGACGACGAGCGCCAGCGCGAGAAGGAGGCGCGGAAGCAGATGAAGCGTCTCCAGCAGGAGATGCGAACGATGGATCCGTGGGAGCGCTACCGGGCGCTCAACGACGCCATGGACGAGTACTACGAGATGCTCGACATGGCCAACCGCGAGGCGCGCTTCGCGCTCATCATCGTGGGCGCGCTCAACGCGGTGCTGTTCGTCATCGGCGCGCGATCCAACCTGTTCGCCTCCCTGCACATCGCCCGGCCGTGGCTGGGCCTGGGACTCGTGGCCTACGGGGCGGTGGCGTTGCACCTCTTCCTGCAAGCCATCGAGGTGCTGCGCCCGCGCAAGTTTCATCCGCGGCTGCCGGAGTCGGCCATCCCGGCCGAGCGCTACCCGGCGGGAGTGCGGTACTACGAGGACGTCATCCTCCGCGACGTCCAGGGCCATTGCCGGGCGTGGGACGAGGTGCGGGTCTCGCAGCTCAACGCCGAGCTCGCAATCCAGGGACACAGCCTGGCCTTGAAGGTGAGGGCCAAGCACGAGGCGCTACGGCGGCTCTTCAACGGGCTGCGGCTGATGACCCTGCTGGCGACCGGGCTGGTGATGGTGCTGGTGTTCCTCGCCCAGCTCGAGTAGGGCACGAGGGCGCAGCGAAGCGCGCCGCATTCATGTTTACAGTCCCAGGATGGCTTTCTCGACGTTCACGGCCCCGACGCGGATTTTCTCCTCGAGGATCTTGCGTACCGCGCCGTACTCGGCCGTCGGCACCGGAAGGCGGAAGGGGCCCGAGCGGCCCCGCGGCACGAGGACGAGGACGATCTCCGGCGCCTCGCGAAAAGCGATGCGGGCGATCCTCTCGTAGCGCAGGAAGCCGGCGTCGGCCCACACGCCGTCCCGGTAGAAGCCGAGCTGGATCCGCGCCGACAGCGGCACCATCACCATGAAGTACACCGCCATCACTCCCTGGCTGTAGACGTGGTGGAACGGCCGGTTCAGGGTGCTGTTGATCACGGTGAGGGCGGCCGCGACCACGCCCAGCGCGAGCAGGAAGGGGAAGTGCAGGGGCCGGCGCACCGGCCAGGTCAGCAGCGCCGTCGG
>Ga0210378_10001735_pt1 | contig 11334 bp, 4 predicted proteins | sample PLM1_60_b1redo_FD_155465 | JGI IMG/M metagenome (GOLD analysis project Ga0210378, IMG submission 155465) | Groundwater sediment microbial communities from an aquifer in East River, Colorado, USA - PLM1_60_b1 redo | ecosystem: Environmental > Terrestrial > Soil > Riparian zone | place: USA: East... | reverse complement strand
ACCTACGAGATGCTGTGGCCGATCGTGTCCGAACTGGACCGGGTGCCCACCCTGCGGGTGATGACCTCGTCCGGCAGCCGGCTGCGCCCGGATCTGGTGCTGCGGTTCGCCGAACACCTGCGCCGGCGCGGCGGGCGGCTGCACATGATGTACGGGCAGACCGAGTCGACCTCGCGGATGACCTGCCTCGATCCGGAGCAGCTTCCGGACCGGGTCGGCTCGGTCGGCACCGCGATCCCCGGCGGCCGGCTGGAGATCCGCGCCGATGGGGAACCGGCACCGGACCGGTGCCGTGGTGACATCATCTACAGTGGACCGAACGTGATGCTCGGGTACGCTGAGTCCCGGGCCGACCTGGGGCTCGGTGACGTCGCCCGCGGCGCGCTCGACACGGGCGACCTGGGCTACCTGGACGGCGGTTTCCTCTACCTGACCGGCAGGCGGAAGCGGATCGCGAAGGTCCTCGGGCTCAGGCTCAGCCTGGACGACGTGGAGCGGCTGTTCGAGGACGCCGGAGTCACCGCGGCGGTGGACGGTGGCGAGGCTGGTGTGCTGCTGTTCACCGACGGGCCGGTCGAGCCGCTGGAGCGGGCCCGGCTCTCGGTCGCCGCCGAGCTCGGCATCCCGGCGTCCCTGCTGACCATCCGGCCGGTCCCTCGGCTGCCCCGTACCCCGAACGGCAAGCTCGACTACCGCGCCTTGACCGAGCAGGCCCCGCAGCGCGCCACAACCTCGTAGCGGCCTAGCTGGACGGTGTCACGGTCGGCCGGCAGGCGGTGAGCGGGACCGGGTCGGCCGGCGCGACCGCGAGCTGCCACGGCCCGGCGTACGGCTCCCGGCCGTGCGCGGTCAGCAGGTTGTCCAGCAGCAGCAAATCCCCGGCCCGCCACGGCAGCCGTACGGTCACCGCATCGTAGGCGTCGAGGATCGAGCGCCAGGCTGCCTCGTCGATCGCGCCTCCGTCACCGAACCAGGTGTCGAACGGCAGCCCGCGCTCGCCGAACGCGGACAGCAGCAGGTTCCGCTCGGTTGTGTCCACGCTCCACCGGCTGAAGAAGCCCACGTCGTTGAACCAGCACTCGTCGCCGGTGACCGGATGGGACACGACCGCGGACCGGCGCCGGGTCAGCCGCAGCACGCCGTCCGGGAGCCACTGAAAGCCGATCAGCCGCTCGGCGCAGACCTTCTCCACTGCGGCCGGCTCGTCGACCCCGAACGCCTCGGACCAGGACGGCCCGAAGTGGGGGCGGAACGTGCGGTCGAACCGCCATCCCTCGGCCCGGAACCGCGCGACCAGACCAGCCGGCAGCGCGTCCAGCGCGGCCCGGGTATCGCCGAGCAGCATCGCCCCGCCGGAGTTGGCCGGAGTGAGGCAGGCGATCAGCAGCAGCAGGGGGAACTCGACCCCGTACCCCTCGTCGTGGTGCAGGCACTGCTCCCGGTCGGCCGGCCACTCCGGCGCGGACCAGACCCCGTCGGCCAGCTCTCGACCGGCCGCAAACCGCTCGCGCCAGCCAGCGGCCGGCAACCCGAGCGCCCCCCGCACCGCCGCCACCGCCGAGGGCCGGGTCACCGGCAGTCCAGCGATCAGCACCGCCCCGTGCCGCCGGACCAGCGCGTCCAGTTCCTCCCGGTGCTCCCCCACCCACGCCGCCGGATCCGGCCTTCGGCGCACCACCACCGTCGCCGGCCGCCCCGGCACCACCTCCGCCCGCAGCGGGTCCCGTCCGGGCAACAGCGCGTTCACCGGCTGAGCGCGCCAGCAGCCGGCAGGTCCACCGGACCGGCGGGTCCGGCGCTGAGCACGCGGTCCAGCTCCTCGAGGGCCCGGTCGACGTCGCCGACGCCCACGTCGGCGTGGGTGACGGCACGGATCCGGCCGTGCCCGAAACCGCCGACTGCGACGCCGCCGGCCCGGGCGGCGGCGACGACCGCGTCGACCGACCAGCGCGGGTCGAGCACCCTGAACAGCACGATGTTCGTCCGCACCTCCGGCTCCACCACGACACCGGGAATGCCGGCTAGCCCGGCGGCGAGCCGGCTCGCCAGCGCGTGGTCTTCGGCGAGCCGGTCGACCATCTCCTCCAGCGCGACGATGCCGGCCGCGGCCAGCACTCCCGCTTGCCGCATCCCGCCGCCGAGCATCTTCCGGATCCTTCGGGCCGAGCCGACCAGCGGCGCGGTGCCGGTCAGCACTGAACCTACCGGTGCCCGCAGCCCCTTGGACAGGCAGAACTGAACGGTGTCCGCATCCCGGGCCAGCTCCGCGACCGGCGACCCTGAGGCGACTGCCGCGTTGAAGATCCGGGCACCGTCAAGGTGGACGCCGATCCCGCGGCGGTGCGCCAACTCGGCGACCGTTGCCGGATACGCCGGCGGCAGCACCACCCCGCCGCACCGGTTCTGCGTGTTCTCCAGGCAGATCACCGCGGGCGGAGCGCACTGCGGGTCGGTCGGGTCGTGCGGGAACGCCGCCTCCAGGTCCGCGACTGCGAGCGTGCCGTCCGGCAGGTTCGGGATCGGCTGGTAGCCGATGCCGCCGCACACCGACGCCCCTGCTGCCTGGTACAGGTAGATGTCCGACTCGGTGCCGACCAGGGCGGTCGACCCGCGTGGGGCGTGCGCGAGCAGCGCGGACAGGTTCGCCATCGTGCCGCTCGGCATCAGGCAGGCCGCCTCCTTGCCCAGCCGGTCGGCGGCGAGCCGCTCCAGCCGGTTCACCGTCGGGTCCTCGCCGTAGCCGTCGTCGCCGACCGGCGCGGATGCCATCGCGGAGCGCATCCGCTGCGGCGGGACCGTGAACGTGTCGCTGCGCAGCTCGATCACCGGCCCGGCTCCTGCCCGTTCTGCCCCAACCGGTCCGCCGCGGCCGCCAGCGCGCTGAGCACCGGCGCGCGCAGCAGGTCGGCCAGCGAGATCAGCCCGCCGAGGCGGCCGACCATCCGCAGCGCCGACAGCGAGCCGCCGCCGAGCGCGAAGAAGTCGTCGTCCCGGCCGATCCCGGCGACCGGCAGGTCCAGCGCGCCGGCCCACGCCTCGGCCAGCCGCCGCTCGGTCGGCGTGCGCGGCGGATCCGCCCCCGCCCGCTCAGCGTCGCCCCGCCCACCGCCGTCCGGCCCACCGCCGTCCGGCCCCGAGCCGTCCAGCCCGCCACCGTCCAGCCCACCGCCGGCCGGCCCCGAGCCGGCCAGCCCGCCGCCGTCCGGCCCACCGCCGCCCAATCCGCCGCCGGCCAGCCCCGAGCCGGCCAGCGCCGTTTCCGCCAGCGCCGTTCCGGCCAGCTCCGTTCCGGCCAGCCTGACGCCGTCCATGCGCAGCCGGGCCTGCTCGGTGAGCCGGCGCCGGTCCACCTTGCCGTTGCCGGTCAGCGGCAGCGCGTCCACCTGGTACAGCCGGGCCGGAACCGCGCCGGCCGGCAGCGACCGGCCGATCCACCCGCGCAGCTCGTCCGCGGGCAGCCGGTCCGGCGAGGTGTAGAAGCCGGCGAGGCTCTTCCCGAGCCCGGGCAGCGGCACCGCCAGCACCGAGGCGGTCCGCACCCGCGGGTGGGCGAGGATCGCGCTTTCCACCTCGCCGAGCTCGATCCGGACGCCATTCACCTTGACCTGGTCGTCCCGGCGGCCGTGGAACTCGACCGAGCCGGTCGGCAGCCACCGGCCGAAGTCGCCGGTCCGGTACATCCGCTCGCCAGGCCGGAACGGGTCGGCGGCGAACGCCTCCGCGGTCCGGGCCGGATCGTTGACGTACCCGCGGCCGACGCAGACGCCGGAGAAGGCGATCTCACCGGGCGCGCCGAGCGGCAGCAGCCTGTCGCCGGGGCCGAGCACGTACACGGTGACGTTCCGGACCGGCCGGCCGACCGGCACCAGCTCCCCCGGCGGCGGCGCCGTCATCATCTCGTGCGTCGTGTCGTCGGACGCCTCGGTCGCGCCGTACGCGTTCACCAGCGCGATCCGCGGGTAGCGGGCGAACCAGCGGCGAACCAGCGGCGCGCCGACCGCCTCGCCGGTCACGCTGACGACCCGGAGCCGGCCCAGGTCGGTCGGGTGCTGCTCGACGTGCCGCAGCAGCAGGTCCAAATAGGACGGGACGACCTGCAGCACGGTCGCGCCGCCGCCGACGACGGTCCGCAGGAACCGGCGGATGTCCAGGACATCCTCCCGCGACACCACCAGGGTCCGGGCGCCGACCAGCAGCGGCGCGGCGAGCTGCCACAGCGAGATGTCGAACGACTGCTGCGCGTTCTGCACGACGACGTCATCCGGCCCGAGGCCGAGGTCGTCGATCTTCGCGGTGAGGTGGTTGAGCATGCCGCCGTGCTCGCACATCGCGCCCTTCGGCAGCCCGGTGGAGCCGGAGGTGAAGTAGACGTACGCGAGCTGCGCGGGGTCGATCGGCACCGTGGGCGGCGCCGGCGCGGGCGCGGTGAGCAGGTCCGCGATCGGCCTGCACCACTGGCCGGCGACACCGGCGATCCCGGCCGGACCGGTGAGCACGTGCTGGCACCCGCTCTGCTCCAGCAGTGTCGCCACCCGCTCGGCCGGGCTGTCCGGCTCGATCGGCAGGTACACCCCGCCGGACCGCAGGACGCCGAGCACGGCCGCCACCCAGGCAGCGGACCGGACGCTGCTGACCGCGACGATGTCCTCGCGACCAACCCCGGCGGCACGCAGGCCGCGCGAGACCTGGCCGGCCGCCGCGTCCAGCTCGGCATAGGTCCAGGTGTCGCGACCATGCGCGACCGCGACCGCGCCCGGGCTGCGCCGCGCCTGGGCCGCGACCAGGTCAGGCACGTTCGCGGCCGGCAACGCCCGGACCGGCCCGCTCCGCTCGTGCACCAGGTGCCGCCGCTCCGCCTCGGACAGCAGGTCCACGCCCGCGTGCCTGGCGTCCGGGTCGGCGACCATCGCGGACAGCGCCTGACGCAGGTAGCCGGCAACCCGGCCCGCGTACCCCGCATCGAACCGCCCCGGGTCGCGCCGCACCCGCAGCTCGCAATCCACAATAGACACGAGCAGCGCCGCCGGACCGACGCCCCTGCCGAAGACAGCGTCCACCATGCCCTCGACCGGTCGGGCATCGGCCGCGGTCCGTCCGGCGTCCCGCACGGTGCTGACCAGATCCCGCCATGACCCGTCCGGGAGGGTCACCAGGAGCAGCGCCAGCGATCCGTCCACAGTGGCCTGTCCGATGGCGACCTCGGTCGCGCCGGCCAGCGTGCCCACCACCCGGACGAACGCGGCCAGCGCGAGCGTCGGCACCGGCACCCCGAACGTTCCGGCGAGCCGGTCCAACCCCGAAGGCAACGACACCCGCGGCTCGCCGGGCTCCGCCGGGACGGCCGGGTCGACCCAGTCCGGCAGCGGGGTGCCAACCCGCTGACCCACGGCCGCCCCTGCCTGTTCCGGCGCCCCGACCGGCGTCTCGTCCCGCATCCGCTCAGCCACGGCCCGCTCCGGCCGCGGCCAACTCCGCGTCCGGGGTCCGCCGCGCATCGCGTTCGGCGAGCGCCTGAACGCCGACCAGGTCGTCCGGTTCAGCATCCGGCAGTTCCGCGTCCAGCCGGACGAGGCGGCGGACCCGCAGCGCGACGAGCGCGTTCAGCAGCATCGCCAGACCGCACAGCAGGTACCCGAAACCGAGTCCGCGGCCGGCACCGGTGCCGATGACCCGGCCGACCGTGCCGGCCAGCGCACCGTCCGGGGCGAGCAGCGGCTCCAGCCTCCCGGTCGCCGGCACCAGCAGCGCGAACCCGATCGGCAGCGTGGACCAGGTCAGCGTCTGGTTCAGCGCGATCACCCGGCCGTGGAACCGCTGCGGAATCTTCGTCTGCACCACGGTCAGGTAGATCCCGTTCGCGAGCGCGAGCGACAGTGCCGTGCCGAACACCCCGGCGAACACGACCGGCAGACTCGCCCGCAGCCCGGTGATCGCGACGAACCCGCCGGCCGCCGCGATCGCGACGATGTTCGCGACCATCCGCCGCCGGGTCGGGCCGCCCCACATCGTCATCGCCAGCCCGCCGAGCAGCGCGCCCAGCCCTTCGGCGAGCGCGACCTGGCCGACCTGCCCGATGCCGGCGAAGCCGAGCACCAGCGGGGTGACCAGCAGTACCGGCACTGCGTAAAGCAGGTTGCCGACCCCGTAGAAGACGAGCATCGCCCGGAACGCCGGCGTGCCCCAGGCCAGCCGGGCGCCGCCGAGCAATTGCTCGCCGAACGTCTCCTTGCGCCGGTAACCCATCAGGTTCGGAAACGGCAGCGCGGCGAGCACGGCCAGCGCGACGGCGTAGCTGGCGAGGTCGACCAGCAGGATCCCGCGCAGCCCGATCGCCGCGAACAGCCCCGCCGCCAGCAGCGGCACGAACAGCAGCGCCACCCCGTTCACCAGTTGGGCGATGCCGTTCGCGTGCCCGAGGTACCGCTTCGGCACCAGCTGCGGGATCGCCGCGGTGTACGCGATCCGCTGGAACGTGCTGGTGAACGACAGCAGCCACACCGCCCCGAACACCGTCCACAGTGGAGGGCGGCCGGGCAGCTGCAGCAGCGCGAACGCGAGCACGACCGCGGCGGACAGGCAGGACGACGCCACGATCACCCGGCGCCGGTCGTACCGGTCGGCCACCGCGCCGGCCAGCGGCGTGCCGAGCAGGATCGGCACGATCGCCGCCACCCCGGTCAGGCCGAACGTGGCCAACGAGCCGGTCGTCGTGTAGATCCACACTGGGATGGCCCAGCCGGTCAGCGCCGAGCCGGCGAGCGAGACGAGCTGCCCGGCCGAGACCGCGGCGAACCGGCGCATGCTCGGCGCCGCCGGCGCCCCGGTGTCGGCCGCGTCGCCGGCGCGGGAGATCCCGGCCAGCCGCCAGCTCCCAGCCTCGGTCGCGGCCAGCTCCTCCGGCGGCCGGGTCAGGATCTCGACCAGGTCCGCCGCCCGGTACCGCAGGAAGAAGTGCCCGGCCTCGTCCAGCACGACCAGCGCGGCGGCGTCGGTGAGGAACCGCCACTCCCGGTACCGCTCCTGGTAGTAGTCGGTGATCGGGTCGCGCTCGCCGACGACCGAGACGATCGGGGCGCGGAGTTTCGCCGGCGCGGACGCGAGCAGCGCGGTGAAGTGCTCCTCGGCGTGCTTGCCGTCCCGGCGCATGTTGCCGATGATCCGGTCGGCCTGGGTCGGGTCCAGCTCGGAGGTGTCGACCCCCATCGAGGTCAGCCAGTTCGCCTGCAGCCGGTTGCTGCCGCGGTCTTCCAGCCACTCGTGCAGCCGGCTGAGCCGGCCGCGCGGCTTCGCGAACGGGAAGACACCGCCGGTGTAGACCCGCTCGACCTGGCGACCGGCCGCCTCCACCCGCCGGGCCAGCTCCACGATCAGCGCCCCGCCGACCCCGCAGTGCCCGTACAGCACCAGCGGCCCGGAGACCCGCTCCAGGATCTCCTCGGTGCACCGGCGGGCCAGCTCGTCGAACGGCAGCGGGTCCTCGTCCAGCCCGACGTCGTGGCCCGGGATGGCCACCGACCAGAGCGCATGCCCGGCCGGAAGCGCGTCCGCGACGTGCTGGTAGACGACGGCCGAGCCGCCGCCGTACGGCACGCACACGTACGAGCAGATCCGCTGCGCGGCCGGCATCGGCGCGGTCAGCTCGTACAGCAGCCGCCGCGGCCGCGCTGCGGCGCCCGGGTCCTCGACCAGGCTGGCCAGCCCGCGCACGGTCGGGTGCTGGAAGAAGTCCATCACCCCGACCCGCTGGGCACCGCCCTCGGTCAGCGGCCGGAGCCGGGCGACGACCTGGGTGGCGAGCAGCGAGTGCCCGCCGAGGGCGAAGAAGTCGTCGTCGATGCCGACCCGGTCGACACCGAGCACCGCGCACCACACCGCGGCGATCGCTCGCTCGGTGTCGGTCCGCGGCGGCGCGCCGTCCGGATCGGCCACGCCGGCGGGCTCCGGCAGCGGCAGCGCGGCCCGGTCCAGCTTGCCGTTCGCGGACAGCGGCAGCGCGTCCAGCCGGACCAGCGCCGAGGGCACCATGTAGTCCGGCAGCCGCCGGGCCAGCGCCGCCCGCACGGCCGCCGGTTCCGGTGCCCTCGCTCGGCTGTCACCGACCAGGTAGCCGACGAGGCGCCGGTCCCCCGGAGTCGGTTCCTTGACCGCCACGGCCGCGTCCCGCACCCCCGGCTGCTCGCGGAGCGCGACCTCGATCTCGCCCAACTCGATCCGCAGCCCGCGGAGCTTGACCTGGCCGTCGATCCGGCCCAGGAACTCGATCGCGCCGTCGGCCCGTCGCCGGGCCGAGTCGCCGGTCGCGTAGAGCCGGGCACCGGGCGGGCCGAACCGGTCCGGCACGAACCGCTGCGCGGTCAGCTCCGGCCGCCGGTGGTAACCCTGGGCAACCTGGACGCCGCCGATGTGCAGCTCGCCGACCGCGCCGACCGGTACCTCCCGGCCGCGCCCGTCCAGCAGGTGCACCCGGACGTTCGCGATCGGCGTCCCGATCGGCACCCGGGCCCGGCCGCGCAGTGCCGGCAGTGTGCAGCGCCAGGCGGTGACGTCGATCGCCGCCTCGGTCGGCCCGTACAGGTTGTGCAAGCTGGCCTGGCCGAGCGCGGTCAGGCAGCGGCGGGCCAGCTCGACCGGCAGCTCCTCGCCGCTGCACACGATCCGGCGCAGGCTCCCGCACCTGGCGCCGCCGTCCTCGTCGGACAGAAATGCGGCCAGCATGGACGGTACGAAGTGGATGGTGGTGACGCCGTGCTCGGCGATCACCGCCCGCAGGTAAGCCGGGTCGCGGTGGCCGCCGGGCCGCGCCAGCACGAGCCGCGCGCCGGTCAGCAGCGGCCAGAAGAACTCCCAGACCGACACGTCGAAGCCGGCCGGCGTCTTCTGCAGCACGACGTCGCTGGCGCCGAGCCGGAACACCGCCTGCATCCAGTCCAGCCGGTTCACCACGCCGCGGTGCCCGTTCAGCACCCCCTTCGGCCGGCCGGTCGAGCCGGAGGTGTAGATGAGGTACGCCGGGTCGTCCGGCCCGGCGGCCGGGCCGGGATCGGTGTCCGGCTGCCCGGCCCAGGTCGCCGGGTCGTCGAGGACCAGCACCTCCGGGCCGGGAGCAGCCGCCGGCAGCCGGCCGAGCAGCGAGCGTTGGGCGAGCACGACCGCTGCGCCGGCGTCGCCGAGCATGAACCCGAGCCGCTCGACCGGGTACTCCGGGTCCAGCGGCAGGTACGCCGCGCCGGCCTTGAGCACTCCGACCAGCCCGGCGACGAGCGCGACCGACCGCTGCGCGCAGATCGCGACGACTGAGCCCGGGCCGATCCCGGCCGCGCGGAGCCGCCAGGCGATCCGGTTTGCGGCCCCGTCCAGCTCCGCGTACGTCCACCGGGCCCGCTCGTCCAGCACCGCGACCGCGCCCGGGCTGCGCCGGGCCTGCTCGGCCAGCAGCTCGGGCAGGGTGGCGTCCGGCCGGCCCGGCGTCCCGGTCGCGTTCCAACCGGCCAGCTCGGCCCTGGCATGCGGGTCGAACAGCTCCAGGTCGCCGATTCGAGCCTCCGGTTGGGCGACCAGGCTGGCGAGCAGCGCCCGGAACGCCCGGGCGAGGTGGGCCACCGTGCCCGCCTCGAGCAGCGCGGTGCTGTAGACGAACCGGCAGTGCATGCCGTCGGGCAGATCGACCGCGTGCAGCTCCAGCTCGAACCGGGTGGCCGGCAGCGTCACCGGCTCCCAGGGCAGTTCGGCCGCGACGTCCTCGCCGCGGTCCCGCAGGTAGTTCTGCAGCACGAACATCGCCTGGAACAGCGCCGGGCGGCTGACGTCCCGCGCCACCCCGAGCTCGCTGATCACCTTCTCGAACGGCACCTCGGAATGCGCGAGCGCGTCCAGCACACCGTCCCGGGTCCGCTCGACCAGTTCGCCGGCGGTCGGGTCCCCGGCCAGGTCGGCGCGCAGCGGCAGCATGTTCACGAACATGCCGACCACACCGTCCAGGTCCGGGTGCGCCCGCCCCGCCACCGGAGTGCCGACAGCGAAGTCGGTCTGGCCGGTGTACCGGGACAGCAGCGCCTGGTAGGCGGCGAGCAGGACCATGAACAGCGTCGCCCGGCGGCCCCGGCCGAGCTCGGTCAGCGCGGCGACCAGCTCCGGCTCCAAGGAAAACCAGTGCGAGGCGCCGGCGAAGCTCTGTGTCGGCGGCCGGGGCGCGTCGGTCGGCAGCTCGAGCGGGGGCACCCCGGCCAGCCGGCCCAGCCAGTAGTCCAGGTGCACGCGCGCCTCCGGCGCCTCGACCTGAGCGCGCTGCCAGCAGGCGAAGTCGCCGTACTGCGGCGGCTCTGCCAGCCCGGCCGGGGTGTCCCGCCGCATCGCCTGGTAGAGCGCGGACAGCTCGGCGAGCAGGATGTCGTTCGACCAGCCGTCGGTGACGATGTGGTGCAGGTCGACGACGGCGAGCACGTCGGCGCCGCCGGCCACCCGGACCGCGTCCGCCCGTAGCAGCGGCCCGGCGGCCAGGTCGAACGGCCGCAGCACGAGTTCGGCGATCAGCGCGGCGGCCGCCGGCTCGTCCGGCGCGTCGTGCACCGGCAGCGGCACCTCGCCGGGCGGCTCGACGACGACGGCCGGCCGGCCGTCCTCGGTCGCCGGGAAGCGCATTCGCAGGCACTCGTGCCGGGCCGACAGCGCGCGCAGCGCGGCGGCGAACGCGGCCAGGTCCGCGTCCGGGCCGACCCGGAGCTGCAGCGGCGAGCCGTACGCCGCCGTACCGGGCGCGAACTGCTCCATGAACCACAGCCGCTCCTGCGCGTACGACAGCGGCGGCGGCTCGCCGGCTGGGCGGCGCGGGATGCCGGGCCGCTGCCGGCCGGCGGCCCGGCGCAGCCGCCGCTCCAGCAGCGCCCGCTTGGCGTCGGACAGCTGCCCGCCGCTGCCGGCAGCCGGCTGCGCGTCGAGCGAGGTCACGCCGTAGGCCCCGGCTCGGCGACGAGGCGCCTCGCCTCGTCCTCGGACAGCTCGTCGAGCTCGGCGGCGAGCACCCGCTCCAGCTCGGCGGCGACCCCGGCGACCGTGGTGTCGGCGAAGAACGCCTGGATCGACAGGTCCACCTCGGCGGCCGCGGACAGCCGCGCGATCACCCGGAGCGCGAGCAGCGAATGCCCACCCAGCTCGAAGAAGTCGTCGAGGGCGCCGATCCGGGCCCGGCCGAGCACCTCCGCCCACACCTCGGCGACAAGCTCCTCGGCCGCCGTGCGCGGCGGCACGAACTCGACCGCGCCGCCGGCTGTCCCGCCGGACTGGGCCGGCGCGGCGGGCCGCGGGGTGACCGGCAGCGCGGCGGGCCGCGGGGTGACC
>Ga0210378_10001734_pt1 | contig 11338 bp, 6 predicted proteins | sample PLM1_60_b1redo_FD_155465 | JGI IMG/M metagenome (GOLD analysis project Ga0210378, IMG submission 155465) | Groundwater sediment microbial communities from an aquifer in East River, Colorado, USA - PLM1_60_b1 redo | ecosystem: Environmental > Terrestrial > Soil > Riparian zone | place: USA: East... | reverse complement strand
GGGTACCGCGATGGCTTGGGACCTGGCGAACCTGGCAGCCCGGGCCACCCGCCGATTCGGTTTCCCTTATGTGCTTGTGAGGTACGAGGACCTTGTCCGGGATCCAATGAGCGAGCTTGATCGCATCGTCAGGGTCCTGGAGCTCGGCGAGGCCGACCTCGGGTTCCTCCGAGAGAGGACGGCTCGTCTTTCGAGAGCGCACACGGTCGCCGGCAACCCGATGCGATTCCAGGAGGGGGAGATTGCGATCCGGCCCGACGAGGAGTGGGCGGGTCGGATGTCAAGGCTCGACCAGGCCGTCGTGACGGCGGCGACTTGGCCGCTATTGCACCGGTACGGCTACGTTCGCCACGATGGATCGGATCCTCGGTCGCTTGCCGGCCCGAAGCCGGGCGAGATGTGGCGGACGCTCCGGCTCGCCCTCAAGCATCGCCGCGACCCTCTGCTGTACGGTCGGGCGGTCTCAGATCTGGCCCTGCGATACCTACTCAGCAGGGGCGTCCCGGCCGAAGGCTTGAGCTGGCTCGATGTCGGTGCAGGATCGGGGGCGCTCGCAGAGACGCTCCAGAACGCGGGTGCGAGCGTCGTGGCGTTGGACGTCGCGGACAGGCGCGCGCCGGGCGCCGCCCGGACGGACTTCGTCATCGGCCGTGGCGAGCGGCTCCCGTTCGCCGATTGCGCGTTCGATGGCGTGGCCTCATCCAACGTCCTCGAGCACGTCCCGCGCCCATGGGCGATGATCGAGGAGCTGTTGCGTGTGTGCAGGCCCGGTGGCCACGTGTATCTGTCGTGGACGAACTGGTTCTCGCCTTTCGGGGGACACGACTGGAGCCCATTTCATTACCTTGGCCCCCGGCTGGGGGTACGCGTCTTCCGGTTAGTCAGACGGAGGCCTCCGCTCCAGGTTCCGGGCCGGACCCTCTTTCCCATACACGTCGGCCAGGTCTTGCGCGGGCTGCGCGAGCGTGGCGTCGTCGTCTCCGACGTGGCACCGCGCTACTGGCCGTCGCTGCGAGTGCTCGCGAGAATCCCGGGCGTCCGTGAGGTACTGATGTGGAACTGCGTGGTGCTCGTTCGGAAGCCGCCGAGGGCACCGGAGGAGTCGGCGAATGGTGATGCTTAGGGAAGATGCGGTCGCGCTGCCGAGCGAGATCCTTGAGCGGCTCAGATGCCCCCAATGTGCTGAACCAATCTTGAACGAACAAGGACTCGTCTGTGGCAACGGGCACGTCCTGCGGGTCCGAGCCGGGTACCTTGATGCGCTCGACGCGCCACCCGACACGTTGACGGCTCGCACCCTGACAAGCTTCGGCTACGAACACACCACGTTCGTGGAGCGGCAGCAGGAACAGGAGTCGTACTGGAGCTATCTGTTCTCAGGTGTCCCGCTGGATGAGCTCAAGGACGGTGTAGGTCTGGACGCGGGATGCGGCAGTGGACGGTTCTCGGGATTCCTCGCGACCCGGCTTCGCGCGTTGGTGGCCCTCGACGGCTCGGCGGCGGTGGAGGCGGCGGCCAGGAATCTCGCGGGGTTTCCTAGCGCCGTCGTTACACGATCGGACCTGCGCGCGGCTCCGTTCGCCCCCGGAAGCTTCGACTTCATCAGCTGCATCGGGGTCCTCCACCATCTGGACTACGCGGAAGAGGCGTTTCGGTCGTTGACCAGGCTCCTGGCCCCCGGAGGCCGGATCCTGATCTTCGTGTACTCCAAGCCAGAGCCCGGCACCATGCGATCGCTCGTCGTCCGCACAGCCACGGCGCTCCGTCGGATGACAGTGCACATGCCCCCTCAGCTCCTGAGGGCCGTCAGCGCCATCCTCGCTGCTGCGCTCTATATCGGCGTGGTCCTGCCGGGAAGAATTGGTGAGAGGCTCCGGATCCGCAAGCTGGCCGCCCTCCCTCTGGCCTTCTATCGGCGCCTGCCCGTGAAGTCGCTGTGGCTCAGTACGTTCGACGTTCTGAGCGCTCCCCTCGAACGCCGTTACATATGGCCGGAAATCAGACCGTGGTTCGATGATGCCCGGCTCACGGTCGATTCGGTACGAGACGAACACGGGCTGGTCGTCATGGCCCACCGCCCCGGATAGGTTTCTCCCTTCCTCTCCGGCGAGGCAGCAGATGGAAGGCCACGAGTGCCAGGGCCGCTACCAAAGTCAATCCTGTCACCCCGATGGCGAATGCGTATCTGCGCTGGGGCTCGTACCGGATCTTGACGGTGTACGAGCCCGACCGCTGTATCCACCATCCCGTCGAATACCCGTCGAGCAACAGCGGCGGGCCCAGGTCCTGGCCGCCGATCGATGCCCGCCATCCACGATCGTGGTTCTGCCCGATCACGAGGTAGTAGGGGGTGAGCGCGTCCCGCACCTCTGCATCGAACCCGTCCGAGCGAAGCGGCGTGTATGTGATCGACGGGAGGCGATATCGCACTCCGGCGATCACCCGCGACCCTCCTGTGGACAGCGCGATACTGTCCGGCTGCAGACCGCCGCGGGCCACGAGGTCGTGCCACCCGGCATCGATGGAAAGGTCGGATCCGTCGCAGGTGCTCACGACCGGGCGGACGGGGACGAGCCTCCCATCGAGCGAGTAGTCGGGGCCGATATCACACGGCAGCGGGCCATTTGCGTCGACGGCGACCGGATCGACGCCGGCGATCCGGATCTCCCTGATGGACACAGGTTGCTCGGAGGCGCCTCCGAACGAAACGATTCGGTCGATCCGGATGGTCACGGTCGACGTCAGCTTTGCAGGGAAGGTCAAAGTGATCCGGCCAGTGTCTGGGTCGTCCACCGTGCCCGTCAGCGTGGTGCCGTCCGAGAAGGTCGCGGTGGCCTGGAGGACGCGGGTGCGATCCGGGCCTGTGCCGGTGTCTATCTCGATGCCGTCGAGCACCCGCTTCGGGAGCTGGATCGACACCCATTCGCCGACCGAGCCCGCCGGTATCCACTCGGTCTGGAGATCGCCGTCGAAGGCCGCGCTTCCACGGAGCGCCGGGCTGTCGAGGAAGCGGCTTGAAGAGGTGACGCGGATTGGCCCTGGACCAATCAGCACGTCATCGATAAGGTCGTCCGGGGCGAGGTGATTGAGGTGAGCCCGGGCGGACAGGTGGTAGCCACCAGGAGCCGGCACCTCGAACCTACGGGAGATCCCCATCTCCTCGTCGACTTCACCCGGGATACCGCTTCTGATGCGGTCGAAGAGGTACGTCAGGGGGACCGAGCCGATCCGCTCAAGCCCGATTGGGATGGCCCGAGCCGTGTCGAGAAGGTCGTTCGGTACCTGGATCAGCTCGGCTGTACGCAGCCCCGGGATGACGATGTCCCCGATAGCCGCGCCCGGTCTTCCCTGGCTGTTGGGAGGGGTGGCCTGCTCGATCTGCAGCCGGAGGAGGCTCGTGCGACGCTCGGGGAACTCGATGGTGTTTACGCCGCGATTCAGCGTGGCGAGGATCGTGGATCCATCGGAGAACTCCAGCCTGGCCCTCAGTACGGCCCGGACCCACTGGGCCGTCGGGACCCGTACCTCGATCGACGACAGCGTCTGAGGTTGATCGAACACTGCTTGGATCCAAGCCCCGATGGGCTCACCGCCGGCGCCGACCACCCACCAGGTCGCCGGATCCCCGTCGAATGCGTTGGCCGGACGAAACTGCGGGTCCGCTCCGAATAGGGACCCGTACCCCGACGCCGAGATCGATCTGAGGGTCGGATAGACGGCCACCGACTGGGTGTCGGCGGCATCGTCGAACAGGAGATAGCCGGTGTCTCGTCCGTCAGCTGTCTGTCCCGCGGGGAGCGTGTAAGAGTGCGGCGATCTGGGCCCGGTGAAGTACCAGACCCGCCGGCGGTTCGAGTCGGTCACGATGAACGATGGATGGGATTCGTTGAGTAGAGCTTGGAGGTGGTCTGGATCCAGCAACCCCGAGTACAGAATGGGGGGTCGTCCGAACAGGAGGCCGCTCCGGGCGGCCGAGGCCAGCCCGAACCCGTCGCCCGAAAGGACGATCGGATCCGGTCCCTCCGCGCGCACCACCCTGACTGGGTCGCTGACGTCCAGGATGGACACGGGGGTGAGCAGGCTTTCCCCCCTCGAGAGCTCGTCGGGAGTCGCATCTCGATCGACGACGTTCTGCCCCGGCCGCCCGAACGTTCTGAAGGGCTGTAGATCGGGGTCGTTCATCAGCGACTGCAGCTCGGCCGGCCTTGCCGTATGACTCCTTTGCCAGTCCAGATCGTTCTGCAGCACGACGTAGCGCACCCCGAGGTATCGGAGCAACGCAGCGGTGCCGGAGGCGGGCAGCCCGTCCAGGTATGGCTGCTCGATGGCGGCGAGCAGGTTCGACCCATATCGCTCCCCCACCGGCAGCCGGATCGGCACGACCGACGAGAGGTTCCAGTCGGCCGCCGTAACGCCCTCCTTGATGGCTCCCCATCGGTATGTGGCCCAGCTGGTCGCGGGGGCGAAGAACACCCGGTTCTGCTGGTCGCGGCGGTCCAGGAAGGCCAGCGTCTGTTGCCAGTAGGAAGGGATCTCTCCCACGCCTCTCGCTGGGTTGTACAGGTGCCCGATCCACAGCGGGTATGCGTTCGCGACGATTATCAGCGTGGCCACCCCCGCCACGAATGCCCGCCACGCTACCCGCCTGGGTGCACCCGCCAGCCGGATCCACAGGGCCTCCAGGCCGAAGCCGGCCAAGATGGCGAGGGCGAGGTTCAGCTGGGCGGTGACCTTGTACGTGGTCCGCAGACCTGCAGCCCCGGAGACGTGGTCGTACAGGAACAGTAGGGAGCGGCCGAAGGGGGTCGGGGAGGAAACGGGGAAGACCCCGCCGGCCACGATCACCGACACGATGGCGAGGAAGACGAAGAATAGCCGGAAGCGCCACCGAACCAGCCACGCTGAGATCATGGCGGCAATCGGGATCGCGAACCCGGTCAGGATGAGCGGCACGGATGTTACATAGGTCCTTGCGGTAGGCAGCCACGAGCCGAACTGGTCGCCGCCGTAGAACTGCCAGAACCCCAATCCCCGAATCGCCTCCGAAGCGCTGGAGCTCACGTTTATGATGCTCGGCTGCTCCGAGAACGTGAGCGCGTTGGACACTTCGCTTGAGCCCAGCAGGAATAACCAATATGCGTTCAGGCCGATCACGAAGAAAAGCGACAGCAAGCCGAAACGCAGGACGGCATAGAAGCCTGCGCTATGTTCAGCGAACACCGCCCAAACCATTAGGACCGCCGCCGTGAGCAAGACGTAGGCCTGTGGCGCTCCGTTGCCGCCACCCATCAGGAACGTGGTCAGGCCAAACAGCGCCGGCCACAGCAGGCCCCGCTCTTCTGACCCGCGGAGCGTTACCAGGAGCAACAGGGGGAGAAGCATGTATGGCAGGTACACCGCGCTGAAGGGCAGCCCGTAGCCGAAGGTGTAGGGAGTCAAGCTGTACGTGAGGCCTGCCACCAAGGGCGCCAGGATCGTCCGGCGCCCCCGGAGCCTGACGACGAGAAGCATGGTAGTGGCAGCCGAGGTGAAGATGAGGAGGCCGTGCCAGGCCCGCTCGGCTGCCCATACGGACAGACCGAGAGACCGCAGGAGCCACACGATGACCCCCATCGGGACTGCGATGCCGTCGTGCTGCTCGTGTCCCAGGAATGGGGAGGGCCTCCAAAGGACCAGCGCTCGGGACAAATAGCTGGCTGGGTTTAGCCAGAGTGAGTCCCTCGTGTCGAACACGTACCGGCCCGGCAGCGACAGAAATGGAAGTCCAAATAGACCCAGAGCCAGGAGCGTCCACATCACCTTCCGTGAGCGAGGGATCTGCGTATGACGGCTGAAGGTCATTTGGCCGGATGAGTCTGGCTGCCTGCATGGCGCTTCGCAAGAGCGTCGACCGCGGGATGCTCTTGCGCTAGTCTCCGGCGAGCCTCTGTAAGCGAGGAAATCCATTGACCGTCGTCCTGGGCATCAACGCGTACCACTCGAGCGCCTCAGCGGCCCTGTTCGTTGATGGTGTGCTGACAGCGGCCGTCGAGGAGGAGCGCTTCACCAGGATCAAGTACGAGACGGGGTTCCCACACCGATCGATCCGCTACTGCCTGGATGCGGCGGGGGTCTCAGCCGGTGACATTGATCATGTGGGCGTGTCCGGGAACCCGCTGTCGAACCTGCTGCGCAAGGCCTGGTTCGCGCTTACGACCCCGGCAGGGCGCAAGTTGGTGCGGCAGCGCGGCGAACCGGTGGCCCAGCTCAGGATGAAGAGCGCTCTGGCCGCGAGTCTTGGGGTTGATCCTCGCGGGCTCCGGGCGAAGGTGCATATGGTCGAGCATCACCTCGCGCACATGTCGAGCGCGTTCTTCGTGTCGCCCTTCGAGAGGGCCGCGGTGGTATCGCTGGATGGGTTCGGTGACATGGTGTCAACGATGTGGGGTGTTGGCGAGGGGAGCCGGCTCCGAGTCGAAGGGGAGGTCAATTTCCCACACTCCCTGGGGATGTTCTATCTGGCCTTCACCCAGTACCTGGGGTTCAACAGGTACGGGGACGAATACAAGGTCATGGGGCTCGCGTCCTACGGCGAGCCGGAATACATCGAGAGCATGCGGGAGGTGCTCAGACATCGTGGGGGGCTCGGGTTCGAGCTGGACATGAGCTGCTTCCGCCACGCGCGCGAGATCCAGCCCATGGTCTGGAAGGGCGGGCCGGCGAGGCTAGGCCCCGTCTGGGACGACGGGCTTGCTCGCCGGTTCGGGCCGATCCGGTCTGGGCCCGAAGAGCCCGTCGAGGAACGCCACAAGAACGTCGCCTCCTCGATGCAGCGCCGCCTGGAGGAGGTCGAACTGGCCATGCTCAGGTCGCTGCACGAACAGACCGGGCTCGACGCGCTCTGTTTGGCCGGAGGGGTCGCCCTGAACTGCGTCGTCAACGGCCAGATCAGGCGGGAGACGGGGTTCCGGGACCTGTTCATACAGCCTGCCGCGTACGACGGAGGGACCAGCCTCGGTGCGGCCGCCTACGTGTACCATCATCGCCTGGGGTTTCCCCGCCGACACGTGATGGACAACGTCTACCTCGGGCCTGCGTTCGACGAGGCTTCGTGCCGCCACGCGCTGGACGGCGCGGGTCTGGCCTTCCGAAGGATGGAGGAACACGATCTAGTGGAGCGAACGGCCGCGGTCCTGGCCGAGGGGAGCATCGTGGGATGGTTCCAGGGTCGGATGGAGTTTGGCCCGCGCGCCCTGGGCAACCGTTCCATCCTGGCCGATCCACGCCGCGCCGAGATGAAGGATATCCTGAACGCCCGCATCAAGCACCGCGAACCGTTCCGGCCCTTCGCTCCATCTGTTCTGGAGGAGGCGACTGCGGACTGGTTCGAAGACGACTATCCCTCGCCGTTCATGCTCCTCACCTACGACGCCAAGAAGGGGCGCCGGGATGAGATCCCAGCACCTACTCACGTCGACGGGACCGGGAGGCTTCAGACCGTGCGGCGGGGACAGAATCCCGTCTACTACGACCTCATCGAAGCGTTCGGCCGAAGGACCGGGGTCCCAATGCTGCTGAACACGTCTTTCAATGAGAACGAGCCGATCTGCTGCACGCCAGAGGAAGCGGTGGACACCTTCCGGCGGACGCACATGGACCTTCTGGTCCTTGGTCCGTTCTTCGTGGAGAAGCCTAGGACATGAACTCCACGACGAGGCGCTCCTCGACGGGCACCGGCAGCGGAATCTCCTGCCGTAAGGGCAGCCGCGCCAGGCGCCCGGTCACGGCCGCCTTGTCGCGCTCCAGGTAGGGCGGGGGCTCAGGCATTACCGCCAGAGCCTCGTGCACGGAGAGGAAGTTCTTGGCGGCTGGGGTTGTGGCGATGGTCTGGCCAACCCTCACGCTGGCGCCCGGCACGTCGATCTTGCGGCCGTCCACGAGAACGTGCCCGTGCGACACGAGCTGGCGAGCCTGTCGCATCGTCTGGGCGAATCCGAGCCTGAGCACCACGGCGTCCAGACGGGTCTCCAGGAGCCTAAGGAGCTCCTCGCCGGTGACCTCCTTCTTCCGCGTGGCCTCGGCGAAGTAGCGGCGGAACTGGCGCTCGCCGACGCCGTAGATCGAGCGGAGCTTCTGCTTCTCCAACAGACGCATGTGGAACTCGGAGAGGCGGCGGCGGCCGCGCCCATGCTGGCCCGCCGGGTAGGGGCGCTTGTTCGTTGGACAGTTCGGTCTGCCGCACACCGCGGCCCCGACCCTCCGGCACATCCTGTGTTTCGGTCCGAGCTTCTCCATTCGACCTCTGATCCGATCAGGCTTGAACGCCTCGGCGTCCGGGGAAACCCAGCCATTATTCCATCTCGCAGGCGGGGTGACACCGTGCTGCCTGTCGGGACGGCGGGATTTGAACCCGCGACCTCAGCGTCCCGAACGCTGCGCGCTACCAAGCTGCGCTACGTCCCGATGGCCGGCCGCGCCGGCCAGGCAGACAGTGTACGAGGAGGATGAGCTCCCTCGCGCGCGGGTTGGAGATGGAGCACGGTCGCTTCAGGCCGGCATAGGAACCGGAAGGGTGCGTACTTGCTGGTTCCAAGTCCTGGCGAGACGTGAAGCAGAGCCGGCCCGATCCTGGAAAGCCCCATGCAGAGCTTCGTCGGGATGGTGCTGTTGGTCACGAGGGCGCCCAGGAAGGGCAGGCGGACCTGACCGCCGTGGGTATGGCCAGAGAGGATGAGGTTGTATCCCAGTGCGGCGAGCTCAGGTGCCGGATCCGGCGAATGCACGACGGCCAGCCCGATCGCCTCGGGGTCGTTCCGGATCGCAACGCGCAGGTCGTGCCGTTCTAGGTGCGGATCGTCCAGCCCGACCACTTCCAACCTGACGCCATCGCCAGCGAGCTCCGCCTTACGGTTGCGGAGATGGAGCCAGCCATCGGCCTCCAGTTGAGTGATGAGTTCCGCGCTCCGGCCGCGTCGCCCGCGCCTGTGCCGGCGTTCCTTCCTGAAGTAGTTCGCGTAGTTGAGAGGTTCGGGGGCGAAGTAGTCGTTCGAGCCGAGGACGAAATACGAAGCCAACCGTCCGCGAAGCGGTCGCAAGGCGGCCACCACCGCATCGACGGCCTCTGGCTCCCCAAGGAGGTCCCCGGTCACGACGGACACGTCGGGGCGCGGGAGAGAGCTTAGGAAAAGAGCCTTACGCGGATCGGAGCGGGTGAAGTGCAGGTCCGACAGGTGCAGAAGGGCGAGCGAGCCGGAGGCCTCCGCTGGTAGGACCTCCAGCCGGTAGGAAGCGCGCCGATACCACCTTCGCTCGATCAGTGCGCCGTAGGCCACGCACAGCAGCCCCACACCCGCGAGGATGGCCAGCCCCCACATCAATAGGAACGCTAGGCTGGCGCCGACAGAGAGGGTCTTGAACACGAAAGACACGAACGACATGGGAGAAAGCGATTGTAGGAGGTCGTCTCGCGTGAGCACTCTGAAGGACCGGCTGGCGAGCGAGATTCCGGAAGCGCTCAAGGCGGGGCAGAAGGTCCGCCTCGGTGCGTTGCGGCTGCTGTCAGCGTCTGTGAAGAATCGAGAGGTCGAGCTCAGGCATCAGCTCTCGGATGAGGAGTTCGTGGAGGTTGCGGTCCGAGAAGTGAAGCGGCGGCGTGAGGCGATCGAGGCCTACGAGGCGGCCGGCCGGGCCGACCGGGCCGAGACCGAGCGGGAGGAACAGCGCGTACTGGAGGCCTACGTCCCGGCCGCGCTCTCCGACGAGGAGGTGACGGCGCTGATCGAGGATGCGATATCGGCCACTGGAGCTTCTGGCCCGGCCGACCTTGGCAAGGTGATGGGCCAGGTGATGAGCCTGGCCCGCGGCCGTGTTGACGGGAAGCTCGTGCAGGCCCGCGTCCGCGAGAGGCTGGGTCCTTCTTAGGGGGGCGTCGGTGGCGGAGAGGACGGGATCTGGCCCACGACGATAGTCACCGTCGTTCCAATCTTCTTCTTCGTGCCGGCCTTCGGATCCTGGGACAGGACGACCCCTACCCACTCCGGTTTAAACACGTCCTGGTAGACGACAGTGACAAGGAAGCCGGCCGCTTCGAGCTTGGCCGTCGCGTCGGATTCGGTTTCGCCGACCACCTTGGGCACCGGTACCGTCGGCGCCTTCCCGTTGCTAACGGTGATGGTCACGGCGCTGCCGAGCGTGGCCCTGGCGCCGCCCTTCGGGTCCTGTTCGAAGACCGTCCCCTTGGGCTCTATGGAGGGCCCCTCCTCAACGATCGCTGTGAAGTTGGCCCCCTCAAGGGTATTGATCGCCACCTCCTCGGTCATCCCGGTGACGTGGGGGACGGTGCCGCTCGCTCCGCCGGGCGCCTGCGGGAATCCCTTGACCTGCATGCCCTTGACGGCCGTGACCATGTAGTCGTGCCAGATTGGAGCGGCGATGGTCCCGCCGAAGGCGTTGCCCCCGCCCAAGACCGGTAAATCTCGCATGGGGACCTCGTTCGGGTACCCAACCCATACTCCAGTAACGAGCTGGGGGACAAAGCCCATGAACCAGGCATCCTGGTAATCCTGGCCGGTGCCGGTCTTGCCGGCCACGGGTCGGTCCAGTTGGGCGGCCGTGCCTGTGCCGGACTGCACCACCCCCACCAGCAGGTTGGTGACCTGCGCCGCGATCTTCGGGTCGACCACCTGTTCGCACGAGGGCCTGGACTTGAAGATCGTGCGCCCCGTCCCCGAGACGACCTTGCGGATGGCGTACGGGTAGCAGTGGATCCCATTGTTCGCCAAGGTCGAGTAGCCGGAGGCCATGGACAGGGGGTTCACCACGACCGTTCCGAGCGTGATCGCGCAGACTGGGGGGACGCTCACGAACGCATCCCGGGCATAGCTCTTGACGCCCATCCGCTTCGCCGCGTCCGAGACGTTCTGGGCACCGACATCGGCGATGAGCTGCGCGAAGTACGTGTTGACCGAAGCCGCCGTCGCGCGGGTCATGTTGATTACGCCGCCTTCGCCTGGCTCCGCGTTAGCCGGATGCCAGGCGCCGTTCGGGTCGGGGCACTTGTCCGTGGGGATCACGACGGGGGGGGATGTGTTGTACACCTTGCCCAGAGGGATGCCCTGCTCGAAGGCGGCTACCAGCGTGAATGCCTTGAAGGCGCTGCCTGCGGTCCGCTGAGACTGAGTGGCCAGGTTGAACTGCGAGGACTCGAAGCTGGGCCCGCCATACATGGTGGTGATTGCGCCCGTCGTGGGGACGATGGAGAGCACCGCGGCCTCGGGATTGGCCGGAGGTTTCTTGCCCGGGTCGGGGAGGTGCTTGTTCACGGCGGATGCTGCCGCCCGCTGCCAGGGCACGTTGAGCG
>Ga0210378_10001732_pt1 | contig 11343 bp, 8 predicted proteins | sample PLM1_60_b1redo_FD_155465 | JGI IMG/M metagenome (GOLD analysis project Ga0210378, IMG submission 155465) | Groundwater sediment microbial communities from an aquifer in East River, Colorado, USA - PLM1_60_b1 redo | ecosystem: Environmental > Terrestrial > Soil > Riparian zone | place: USA: East... | reverse complement strand
CAGCTCGCGCTCATCGACGGCGTCGTCGGAGCCGTGTGGGCACCCAGCGGACGGCCGCGGGTCGTGTTCGGTTTCAGGGTCGAGGGCGGGAAGATCGTCGGAATCGAGATGGTCGCCGATCCCGACCGCGTCGGCGAGCTCGATCTCGCGGTGCTGAGCGACTAACCGCCGGCGGTGCCTGTCGTGGCGCCGAGGGCACGGTGAGGTGGGCGCGAGCAATACGGCGACGTAATCACTCGGCCCAGGACCGGATGTACCGGTCGACAAGCTCCGCCCTTTCCTCGACCGTGCCCGCGGGCACGTCGACCAGCTCGTACCCGTGGGCGCGGTACGCCTGCTGGTGGAACCGTTCAAAGGTGACCGACTGCGCGAAGGTGATCCGGCGCGCCGCCGTCGGTGTCACGAACCCGAGGAGGTGAACGAAGAAAACCCGCGGCTGGTAGATCCCCTCACGGACAACACGGTCAACCTCCCTCGCGAGGGCCCGCGTCGCCGGCCGTCCGCCATAGTGGGCCAGCGCGAGCGTGCAGATCGGCGACCGGTCATACACCTGAACCGCGGTGCCGGGCGGTGCCTGCTGCTCCTGACGCTCCCGCTGCAAGCGCGCGATCGCGTCCACGAACCCGGCATCACACCAGGGCTCGCCGCAACCCTGGGCCTGTTCGCGCGCGATGACGTCGGTCGCCGCCTCGTCTACCACCGCGTATCCCCGGGCCCGAAGAGTTGCCAGGATTGTCGTCTTCCCGGCGCCCGGCGCTCCGGTGACGATGTATCGCCGCATGGCGTCAACTCCTCTTGGCAGCAGTGTCGGGCCGGCGCACTCGACGGCCGGTGATCAGGGTGATGCGGGATACGCCGCAGTAATCCGCATCCTGCACACCAACTGACCCGTGCCCGATCGAGCACGACGTGGTGCCTGCGAGACTGCCCGCGCACCGGCGCGTCCGACGGCGCCCGCTGCCGATAGTCGATGCATGCGACAGCGCATCTCCCGTCCCTCGGCGACCGGTGCCGACCGCAGCACGCCGCCGGCGCGCAGTGTCCCGATGTTGCGTCGGCCGGCGTCACCCGCCGGTCGCGGTCGCCGACTGAGCTCGAAGGACGTCCTCGACCTGCAGCGCACCGCCGGCAACGCCGCCGTTGTCGGGCTGGTACGGCCGGTGCAACGGGTCGGCGGGTGGTCCGACGCCGACAGCACTCCCGGCTCCGGCTTGGCCGCGGGTGAGGCCAGGACGGGGTGGAACACGGGCGAGCACGCGGTTGGCGGGATCCGCCGGATACCGATCGATGGTCTGGTCAGCGGATTGCAGAAGGACTCGAAATCCGACGGCGGCAAGGCGTTGACCACCGAGGAGGTTGGCGGCACGGTGACGGGGCCGGCCCGATCGGATCCGGCGGAGCAGAAAGGTCGCGGCCGGGCCATCGCGCTGCTGCCGAACGCGATCAAACCCGAACTACCCGTTGATGTGTTGTTCCATCTGCACGGCAACACCGAGAACGCCGACCGCGGATTCGCCGGCTGGCGCCAGCACAAGAAGTCCGGCAAGGCCCGGGACGTCGAGCGAGACCGGATCGCGCAACAGATCGAGGGAACCGGGTCGCCGCAATTTGTCGGCATCCTGCCGATGGGTCTGAATCAATCGCAGTTCGGCGCCATCTCACCTGATTCCTATATCCGCGACGCCTTCGATCGGCTGGCCGAACTGGGCGCCTGGAAAACGGCGCCCAAGGATTTCCGCGTCGTGCTGTCGGCGCACAGCGGCGGCGGTTTCACGGTCGAACGAATGCTCAGAGGTCGCAAGGGTTATCAGCTCCCGGCCAAGCTTGGCATGATCATCCTGTTTGAGGCCAACAACAGCCGGAAAGGTCTGGGGCCGAAGGAAGTACCGACGTTCCAGGCCTGGGCGATCAAGCAGCTCGACGCGCACCTGGCCTACCTGACCAGCGCCTTGCACACCGCTGCCGAGAAGACCGCGTACCTGGCCAATGCCACGCGGCTGCGGGCCTATTTCGACCCCCGCCGGGGACATAGCTACGGCTCGACCTACCGTCCGATCCGTGAGGCCGTGGCCAGGTGGCTGGACGACAACGGGTCCAAGCTTGGTACCTACCTGCCCGAAGTTCGTGGACTGATCCAGGTGGTCGAGCAGCCGGTCGGGCATGAGGGTCAGATGCGGGCCGGACTCGGTAACGCATTGGCCGATTTACCCGGCACGCCGAGCGCCACGTCGGGGCCGGCGCCGGCCGGCGGATCCGGTGCCGCTTCGGCGTCGGGTACGGCCGGGCATGCTCCCACTTCCTCCGGCAAGGGTTCCGGCTCGGCGGACCCGTCTATGTCGGCCCCGACCGGCCGTACGTCGGCGCCGACTGCCGACACCACGTCCTTGGCCGACCGCGGGTCGGCGATCACACCGGCGATGGTGGCCGCCCAGGCCGTTGCGCTCGGCAAAATCGCGGCGGCTCGGTACGTCGCTGCGGTCGCCGCCGGCGAGCCCAAGCTGGCGGCCGCCGCGAGCGCCCTAGCCGAAGCTGGCTTGCGCAGCGATGTCGACCTGACCGACGCGTTGTTCGCGCTGGTGCGTCAGGAACTCGGCGGCGGCCGCATCCCGGCCGACCGCGCCGACCTCAAGCGCGAGTGGATCCGGCTACGGTCCGGCTACGCGCGGCCCGCGTTGGCGCGGGTCCTGGCCAGGACCGGCGCGCCGGCGGCCGGCGGGTCGGCGGCGCCAGAGACCTCGAGTTCGACGAAGGCCCACGGGCCGAGCGCACCCACCAAGGCGCCGGACACCTCGGACAAGCCGGCCAAGCCCGCCACCACCGCGGGGACCCTAACCCCGGAGCAGGAGTACGAGTCGTTCAACGCCAAAGTCAAGGACGCCTTCGGAGGGAGCGGTGTCAAGCGTTATCTGGCGGTCCGCAAGCTGTACAGCGAGCGAAAGGAGACGGCCGGAAATCCGGCCGAATGGCTCAACCAGTTGCAGTTCGGTGTCGCCTTCGCGGGAACCAAGCTCTATGGGGTCCATCCCAAATTAGTGGCGGCCCTAGGCACCGTTGACGAGGAAATCAGCAAACAGGCAGCCGCGGTGCGGGCTGCCGGGGGACCGGTAGTATTTGAGGGCAAATTTCAGCCGCGGCCGGTCACGGGTAATCCGAAAAAACTCAGCGACCACGGTCTGGGCCTCGCCCTTCACCTCAATTACAAGAACAACCCTTACGTCGGCCGAAACGATAAGGCATCAGAGTTGATCGCCCGGGTGGCCGCCGAGGCCGGTCAGAAGGACTTCTGGAGCAGCGTCCGTGGCCAGGGGGTCAAGACCAGTCAGGCGCGAGTCGAGGAAATCTATCGCCGCTGGGCGGCGGCCTCCGACGCGGTAGCCCGCTATTTCCACGAGATGGACGCCATGGAAGTTCAGGCCAAGGCCGGCAAGTTGGACGCCAGCCAGCTGGCCGAACTGAGGAAACGCCAGGACGAATACAAGCAGTTGCAAAAGAGCGATCTGACCAAGAGTCGGGATCCGAAGAACGGGGTATTCAAACACACCACGAACGTCGAAGGCGATCCGATGCTGCAGATCATCAAACAGTTGACCGGAGTGGCGGGCCTGGAATGGGGCGGTACCTACAAAACCCGACCGAAGGACCTGCATCACTTCGCGCTCAAGCCGTGAAGCCGGTCCGCGGCCGGTACCGAGGGTGCGCCGGCAATGTCGTTCGCGGCAACGTAGCCGAACGTCATGGCCGGGCCGAGAGTCGAGCCGGCTCCGGCGTAGCTGTGCCCCATGACGGCGCCGCTGGCATTGCCGGCTGCGTACAGCCCGGGGATGACCGAGCCGTCCGGTCGGAGTACCCGGGCTCGGGCGTCGGTGCGCATGCCGCCCTTGGTGCCGAGATCACCAGGAACGATCTTGAATGCGTAGAAGGGCGGCAGCCACAGCCTGCCGAGGCAGGGGTTGGGCTTCACGGCCGGGTCGGTGTAGTAGCGGTCGTAGACGCTGTCGCCGCGGTGGAAGTCCAGATCCTGGCCCGTCCGTGCGAAACCGTTGAACCGGGTCACGGTGTCGCGTAGGGCCTGCGGCGCAACGCCGATCTTCGCTGCCAGCTCTCCGATTGTCGCCGCCTTGAACACCGCGCCGCTGCGGTACCAGGCGTCGGGCAGCGCCAGCAGCGGCGGGATGTCCCGGAACAGGTAGCGGTTGCGGTAGTTCTGGTCGACGATGAGCCACGCCGGGATGGCGGGGTCCGTCGCGTTGCGGTCGTACATGGCGTTCACCACGTCGTGGTACGGCGCTGCTTCGTTGACGAACCTGCGTGCGGTGCCGTCGACCAGGAGACTTCCAGGCAGGGTGCGCTCGGCCAGGCAGAAGTACGGCCCGTCGGGCAGCGGGATCGTCGGCCCCCACCAGGCGTCGTCCATCAAGTCCAGCGCCGCCCCGGCCCGCCGTCCAGCGGCGATCCCATCGCCGGTGTTCTCCTTGGCGCCGACCGTCCAGTCGGTCCCGATCGGTTGCCGCTGGAACTCGGTGCGCATGGCAGCGTTGTGGTCGAAGCCGCCTGTGCCGAGCAGGACCCCTCGGGTGGCCTTGATGAGAACGTGCGCACCGTTCCGCGACACCAGTACGCCGGTGACGCGGCCACTGCTGTCGAACTGCAGATCGAGGAACGGGGTGTTCAGCCATACCGGCACGCCTGCTTCGAGCAGCCCGGCGCGCAGCCCGGCGGCCAGGGCCTGACCCATGGCGAGCGGCTTCTTGCCGGCGAGCACGGCCGCCGCATGCCGGGCCGCCACCTCCGCTGCTACGGCCGCACCCTTCAGGTTGACAGCGGCCAGGACGAGCCACCGGTAGTCGGCGCTACGCACGGCCACGCCGCCGGGGGCGGGGATGTAGGGCGGGTTCAGGTGGGCCAGTTCCGCGCCGAGGACCCTGCCGTCCAGTACCTCGGGCTCGACGGAACGCCCGTCCGCCATGCCGCCCGGCAGCTCGGGGTAGTAGTCCGCGTAGCCCTCCATCCACTGGAACCGCAGCGGGCTGTTCCTCATCACGAAGGAGAGCATCACGGGGGCGTTGGCGAGGAAGGCCGCCTGCCGATCGGCGGGCACCGCGCCACCGACGACCTGCGCGAGATACGTAGCGGCCTTCGCCGGCGTGTCTGGAACCCCCGCGGCGAGGATCACCTCGTTGCAAGGCGCCCAGATCCCCGCCCCGGACCGGGCCGCTGAGCCGCCGAACGTGGGCGCCTTCTCGACCACCACACATCGCAGGCCCCGGTGGGCCGCCGCCAGCGCAGCGGTCATCCCCGCTGCGCCGGAGCCGACCACCACGACGTCAGACTCCTCCACGGCCAGCGGCCCGGCGGAGGCCTCGATGCGGTTCAGCAGGCCCGAGGAGAGCGCGACCCCGGCTCCGGCCGCGGCCGCACCGCGTAACACCGTCCGCCGGCTGATGCCGCTCCGCGGCGACCCCGCCTGATCCGAGGTGTCAATAGCGCCGTCCCGAGCTGAGGGCATGGTCAGTTCCTTCCGGAAGTGCGGTCCTTTGAGGATGGTGAGCGTTGGCCTGTCACGTCTTTCCACTCGACAGAGATTCCACGCTAGCGGCACCCGTGCGATCCGCGGGTGCGAGCGCGTGCGGAGCCACTCGCACCGTGATTCGTCCCGGCATCCAGCGGGTCAGGTTGACGAGTCGTGAGAGTGGAGCGCTGCGCGCAGCGCGCGTACGGTGCGTGGATCGCTCGCGTCGTCTGCGATGGCGATTTCCGGGCTCTCGACGATTTCGGACAGGCGGTGGCATGCCTGGGTGAACCCGTCGAGGATCTCGAGGCTGAGCGAATCCACGCTGATCCTCAGGATCGTCAGCGCATGCGCGTGACGGGCGAAGTCTGCACGCCCGACCAGGCGGGAACCGACCAGTAGTGGGCAGACGTAGTAGCCGTGCGTGCGCTGCGAGGGACGCTTGTATGCCTCCAGGAGCTGGGTGAAGTGGAACAGTCGTGCGACCCGCGGGCGATACCAGATGAGATTGTCGAACGGGCCGACGAACATGGCCTGATCGGGGAGATCGGCCTGCGCGAGTGCCTCTGGGTGCGCCCACGCCTGCTCCGCCCACCCCTGGACAGCGACGGGGATCAGCAAGGTGTCGGGAAGTAACTCGCAGACTCTTCGTGCCTTGATGCGGATGTAGTCGGCCAGATCGTCGACGGCGGCGACGCCCAGCACGCGGCCGGCTCGTTCCAACAGCTGCAGCAAGCATTCCTCATCGGTCAACGAGTCGGTGAGGTACCGCGACGGGATGCTTCGCTGCGGCAGGTCGAATACCCGTTGCCAGCGGGTGCGCCGCGCACAGACCAGCTCGCCGGACCAGGCCAGGAACTCGACCGAGACTTTCGTGGGACCCCAATCCCAGCCGCTGCCCGGTTCCTCGCCACCGCGAAGCTCCCGCATTGTCAGTGGACCGTGTTTCTCGATCCGGCCGATCATGGCCTGGCTTGTGCGCTGGTCTGGATACTCAGGACGAGTGCGTGTGACACGGCGTCGGAAGGCCCACAGCGGCCAGTCCTGCAGCGGGACCAGCGCCAATGCGTGTGCCGGGTAGTCGAAGGCGACGGGTGCGCTGCCCTTCCACAAGCTGGTGTCCACCTCGGTGGCGGTGAGGTGAGGAACTCTGCTGGCCAGGGCGAGCTGATGCGCCCGCGCGAGCACGTTGATGCTGTCCAGCTGCACGATGCCCAGTTGGCTCAGCATGCCGGACACGTCATGCGCATCCCCTTGCGGGCACGCGGCGTTGATCGCGATCGCCCTCGCCTGGTGCAGCGCGAGCGTGGTGTCGCTGAGTGCAGATCCCACAGTGCGCGTGTCTCCCCGTGTCAGGTGTAGGCGCGGTCGTCATCCAGGCGATCGGCCGCAGGAGCGGAGGTGCGGAATCTGTCCAAGCCTGCCTTGCCCCTCCACAGCAGGACTATCACGACGCCCACCAGGGCGCAGCCGCTGAGCACCGTCAATGCGGATTGCCAGTGCCCGCCGGCAACCAATGCGCCGATCAGGATGGCGACGATGCCGTTGGCCACGTCGGTGCTGGCTCCGACCCAGGTGTTGGCCTCGTGCCGCGAGTCCTCCGGGATTGCGTCGTCCACCAGGAGGAAAGCGTTGATGAACACTGGCGTGACGAACAGCCCGGACAGCACCAGGAGCAGGGCCAGTATCCACAATGGCCGGGCCGCGATCAGCAGGCAACATGGCAGGGCGAACCCGAGCATGAGGATTCTGTACTTGCGCCACAGGTCGATCTTCCAGGGCAGGATTCCATAGACGATCCCGCCGATGACTCCCCCTATGCTGATCATGGCCAGCAGCGGGCCCAACCAGATCAGCGCGTGAAGGTGCTGGGTGTAGGCGGGCACGAAGATGCCGATGCCACCGAAGATGCACCCCATGACCAGCAGCGGAACCATGATGAGCAGCATTTGGGACTCGGCGAGCGGCCCTAGCCACCGCTGCCAGGCTGTTCGCTGCGTTGCCAGCTCGGGGGTGCCCGTGCCGGCCCGTTGCCCGAGGCCGTACGCCTTCGCCGCGAGCAGGTACGCCGTGATGACGAGGATGTAGAGACCGACGGACGCCTCGTACGCGTGCCGCGGTTGGAGCAGCGCCAACGCGAGGCCCGCAGCGAGGGGCGCCAGGACGAACCCCACCTCTTCGAGTACGGAATCGGCGGAGTGAACGATCTTGAGCGATTCCTGGTCATCGACCACTCTGCGCCATGAGGTGCGCAGCGCGGCGTTGAGCGGCGGGCTGCTCAAGCCTGCGGCGATGACGAGCACGAGCGACAGCCACCACGACCATCGAAAGGCCACGCTGACCGCGACGAGCGCCATGAAAGTCATGGCGCCGGCGCCCATCGCGGCGAGCGCGCGACGTTGGCCGACTCGGTCCAGGACCCGGCCGCGCAGCGGTCCCAGGAAGGCGAGTACCAGCGTGTAGGTGCCGTTGACCGCGCCGCCGATACCGTATCCGTAGGTCTGGGCCAGGGTGACCAACAGGGTGATCGGCAGTACGGCCACGATCGTTCTGCTGAGTAGGGCGATGGCGAGCAGATTCAGCACCCGGGGGCGTGCCAATGTGGCCAGCGCCTTGGCGTCAGCGCGCATCGGAATCCCGCTTCGCCGTGGTGGAGGACCGCAGCGAGTCGGCGTGCAGCAGTACCAGCCGGGCGACCGGATCACCTCGCCGCAGGCTCAGCCGTCGGGTGGGTTGGATCGCGATGCTGAATCCACCGCGCTCGGCCATGCTGTTCACGGTTTTCGCTGCGATCACTCCGAGCGGAACATCCAAGCCAGGGATGCCCATGCCCATGACCATCAGAAAATATCGGTCCGGAATGCGCGCAGCCCAGCCAAGCCTCCATTCCACCGTGCCCGATCCGTTGGGCAGAAACATGCTCTCCCACGCGTCATCGCGGCCGTAGTCGTAGAAGCGCATCCAGTCGGTATCCCGGGTGGCGATCCACGCCTCGCCGCGGCTCCACATCTCGCTGCGGTCGATCTTGCGACCGACGCCACGCAGGTCCTCGCCGGCAGGGACCGCAAACTCGAGGTCGCCGACTGGCCCCACCTCAATCGACACCGGTGAGCGCACGAGCCATCCCAGTTCCTGGCCCAGGACCCACGGTGGGCAGTCGACGGGTAGGCGCGCGACGCGCTTGTAGCGAAAGTGCTGCTGGTAGATGTCGCGTTCCTGGCGCGCGCCCTGTCGGTCCACCCGTGGCGCTTCAGGCGTGAGCGCCCACGGCTGCAGTTGGAGAAAAGAGACTTCGACCATGTGTGCCGTCTCCCGGGAAAGCGACAGCGGTGTGTCCGCCCCGAGATCGCGCACGGGAGCGGACACACCGTCCGATTGACCCTAGGCCTCGGCGTGCTCCAGCCGCCGCAGGCGCTCCTCTTCAGGGATCGTTTCGAGATCGAACATCACGACGCTGCACGGTCCGTAGCCGACGAAGATCTCCTCGTACTCGAACTCGCCTTCCTGGCGGTCCAGGGGCGCCGACTTCAGATCGACCATCGTGAGCGTGTTCGGTCCGAAGGCAGGACCGTCGGCGTGCGTCGCCATGAAGGTCTGGCGGGAGAAGTTGGTGATGTAGGCGGTGGAATCCTTGGGGTCCACCACAAGGCCGCGCGGACCAGGTCCGACTGGGATATGCCGCATTACCTCGAGGGTCTTGACATCGACGACGTAGACCCGGCTCGCCGCCTCGACGGTGACGAACGCGTACTTGCCGTCCACGCTGAACGCGACGGCGCGCCCGCCGATGTGGCCGAGCTCAACCTGCCGCACCTCATCCGTGGCGACATCGAACACCGTGAGGTAGGACGCCTGGGTGTTGGCGACGAACACCCGCTCCCCGCTGGGGTCGATGTTGAGGCTGTACGGATGCGCCTCCGGATCGACCGGAATCCGCGCGACCTCCCGCACCGATGTCACGTCATGGGTGGCCAGACCACTCAGATCGACTTTGCTGACATACCCGTCGCCCCACACGCAGACATACGCGAGGGACCCGTCCTGGCTGATCATCATGTGCCTGGGGTCACGGCCCATTTCAATCTGCCGTAACTCTACGTTGAGCTCCAGATCGACGATCGACAAGGAGTTCGATCCTGAGTTGCTCGCCAGCAGGTACTTGTCACCCGGAACGATACCCAGACCACGGGGGCCGTGACCGACCTCGATCCGGCGCACCTCACGCAAGCCGACAGCGTCGATCTCCGAGAGCGTATTCTGGCTGGTGTTACAGACAAACCCACGGCCGCTCTTCGTGAACTTCACGCCGCCCCGCGGCGCATTCCCGACAGGGATCTGCTTCACCATGCGGTGCTCGGTAGGCCCTGTCTTCGCGACGACCGAGACCACGCCGTCGTCGGTATCAGTCGAGAATAGCTGTACATTTCGCATCTGGTTCCCCCTGAGAACTCCGTTCGGATCAAGGCAACAATTTCGCTCCGTCACCCGGAAGTGCTGGCCTTCACATGGTGGCGAATCGGCTGGCTGGTATGTTCGTGTGCACGTTGTCTCGGCCGCCCACGTGGCGGGGCCCGGGAGCGACCCGAGGACCCGTTGCGGGGCCGCTGGCCGCTTGGGGCGCGCCGAGCTCGCCCCGGTGGGCCCGGCAATTCCAGGATGGCGTTCAATCGCTCGGTCATGACTTCCCGACCGCATAATTGAGATTCCACGATATCGACATTCGCACCGATTCGTCCTGGAAATCCGGCACCGAGTGCTTGAGCCAGCCGGGAAAGAGCACCAACTCGCCGGGCGCGCAACTAAGGCGGACCCGGTGGCCCTCCCCGGCAAGCGCGATCCCCGGATTGAAGTAGTCGACGTTCAGACGCGGGTCGATCAGGTCCAGCTCACACGGGCCTGGCGCTTCGACGTAGTAGATCGCGGTGAGCGCGGTGTTGGGGTGAAAGTGCGCTTCATGGTGGTCATTCTTCCGGTACACGCTCGCCCAGCTTCGCCCCACGACAACCGAGACGACCTGGTGCTCTTCCAGGCCGCCAGCTCCGCTGACATTGCTGCTACCCCTCGCGATCGCGTCCGCCCAGGCATCGTCAAGGCTCTGCCCGATGACCGTCTCGACGAATTGACGTGCCATTCTCAATACCCAACCGGAGATGGCGTCGACCACCGGTTCTCCCCAGTTGGCCATGTCCGGGGTCTCTAGCTTGTAGGCAAGTTGACTGTTCAACGGATCCAATCTTGCCAGCACGAGGTCAGCAAGTTGGCCGTTGAATTCATCGGCATAGGGACAGGTGATACGGGCCACCGGAGTCGAAAACGTCTGCACTATCTGCGCCGGCGAACCTGAGGAGCGCTGGACGGTTACCTGCCCCTCATGTTGTGTCGCCAATTTGCCCCCTCAACGGTCGGCACGGTTCCCCTCAATGCGAAAAGGAGGGAAGGGCATAGTCAATAGGGATCCGGCCTGAAGCCCGCCACAATTCGACAGTCGATCGCGGAGTCTCCCGCATCCACTCCACGATCGATTCGACAGACCGCGAGAACATAGATGACCGAGATCGGATCAAAGCGTCCGACAACCCGGAGAAACGGCACGCGAACCGACTTACCTCCCCGCGACACCCCGTGTACTCGTGCGCGCCAATGATCATGCTTACATGACTGACCACCTGCCGGCAAGGGGCGCCCGACAACTACAGACGGTGGCGGCACATAGTCGATAACCTGTCCATATTGGATTAGCTACAACCTCCACTCCGAAGGCTCCACAGCAGTTGCGCTATTACGCAATTCTGGGTTCCGGTCTGCGGAGACATAGGGGTTCCGGCAATACGTGC
>Ga0210378_10001731_pt1 | contig 11344 bp, 8 predicted proteins | sample PLM1_60_b1redo_FD_155465 | JGI IMG/M metagenome (GOLD analysis project Ga0210378, IMG submission 155465) | Groundwater sediment microbial communities from an aquifer in East River, Colorado, USA - PLM1_60_b1 redo | ecosystem: Environmental > Terrestrial > Soil > Riparian zone | place: USA: East... | reverse complement strand
AAACGGTGTGGCTCGACCGGGCCCTTTCCGACGCGGTAGTCCGCTTCCTCACCCGCGAGGGGAAGAACTACCAGCGCCGGATCCCGAACAACCTGGAGAACCTCAAGAAGCACGTCCGGCCCGGCGACGTGTTGCTGGTGGAAGGAAAGAGCCGGCTCTCGCAGATCATCAAGTACCTCACCCAGAGCTCGTGGTCGCACTCCGGAATCTACGTCGGCGACCGGCTGATGGACGAGCGCCATCCCCGCGGCGAGCGCTATCAGGACCTCTACGGCGAAGAGTCCCGGTACCTCGTGCTGGAGGCCGACCTCGCCTCGGGGGTGTCCGCGGTGCCCCTCAGCAAGTACACGGACTTCAACATCCGGGTCTGCCGCCCGTACTGCATCAGCGACGCGGACATGGCGCGGGTCGTCGAGGAGGTGATCGCGCACAGCGGAGACCGCTACGATCAGCGCCAGCTCCTCGACCTCGGACGCTACCTGGCGCCCTTCCATCTCCTGCCCGCACGGTGGAGGCGCAAGGTGTTCTTCGCGGGCGAGAGCGACTCCCGCTCGGTCATCTGTTCCGGCCTCATCGCGCAGGCGTTCGTCCGGGTGAGGTATCCCATCATGCCGATGCTGCCCGCGAGCATACGCGAGGAGCAGCAGGAAGGCCTCCATCCCTGGGGGCCGCGCATGCGCGCCGTGCATCCGCGCCTCGTGCTGCCCCGCGACTTCGACCTCTCGCCGTATTTCCGCATCGTGAAGTTCAACTCGGTGGAGGAGGGCCCGCTCGACTACCGGGCGATCGAGTGGGTCGAGCCGGCAACGGCCACGCCCTCGCACAAGAAGCTTCGATCTTGACGGTGGAGCGGGCGGGGCGTAGCGTGTCTACTCTACCTGAACCAGGTTTTCGGTCCTGTGCCCGAGGCTCCCTCGGCCGCTCCATCACGCGCGAGCGGGGAAAGGAGAATTGAAAATGACGAACCGTATTCTCGTCACCATCGCTGTCGCTTCGATCGGGCTCGCCAGCGGACCCGCGGCGGCGGCGCGGCGCTACTCCAACTGGTCCACGCCCGCGTACTTCGCCGCCGTCAACACCGCCGCGCTCGAGTTCGCGAACGCGATCTCGAAGGACGGGCTGAGCTTCTACTTCCAGCGCGGCGACGCGGCCTCCACCGACCCCGCCGCCCGAGAGGACATCTGGGTCGTGCAGCGGCCGAGCCGCGACGAGGACTGGGGGGAACCCCGGAGGTTGTCGGATAACGTCAACTCCGGCGCCAACGAACGGGCGGCGTTCGTCTCTCCCGATGGGCACTGGCTCTTCTTCGCCAGCGACCGTCCGGGCGGCCGCGGAGGGCTGGACCTCATGCTGTCCTGGCGCCCGCACGTGCACGAGGATTTCGGTGAGTTCGGCTGGCAGCCGGCGAGCAATCTCGACGATCTCGGGTCCGCCGTGAACACTCCCGGCTTCGAGTCCGGCCCGGCGATCTTCCGGGACGAGGAGACGGGCACCGTCCAGCTCTATTTCGTCAGCAATCCGACGGGCGGGCAGGCATTTGCCGACGTCTACCGGAGCTTCCAGAACGACGACGGCTCCTTTGGCACACCGATGCCCGTGATGGAGCTGAACAGCCCGGGCTCGGAGGGAGGGCCGTACCTCCGCCACGACGGGCTCGAGATCTACCTCCAGTCGAACCGGCCGACGGGGAAGGGCGGCTTCGACATCTGGGTCTCGACGCGCACCGCCACCGATCAGCCCTGGCCGGTGCCGCAGAGCGTTCCCGTAGTGAACACCGCGGCCAATGACGTCACACCTGTCCTGTCCTGGGACGGCCGTACGCTCTTCATCGCCTCGAACCGTACGGGAAACAACGGTGAGGTCTTCTTCTCGACGCGGGAGAAGGTGCACGGGAAGCCGTGAGGCCTGAAGCGATGAACGCGAGCACGCGGCGCCTCACCGCGGCCGGAGCCATCGTCGAGTTCCTGAAGCGTCAGTACGTCGAGCGCGACGGCACCCGGCACCGGCTGGTCAACGGCGTCTTCGGGATCTTCGGCCACGGCAACGTCAGCGGCCTGGGCCAGGCCCTCGACGACTACGGCGGCGAGGAGCTGCCCTATCACCAGCCCAAGAACGAGCAGGCCATGGTGCACACCGCGATCGCCTTCGCCAAGGCGCGGCGGGGCCTGGGGACCTTCGCCTGCACCAGCTCGGTGGGTCCCGGGGCCACGAACATGGTCACCGGTGCCGCCACCGCCACCATCAACCGGCTTCCCGTCCTCCTCCTCCCCGGCGACATCTTCGCCAACCGGGGGCCGGCGCCGGTGCTGCAGCAGCTCGAGTCGCCGGCGAGCATGGACGTCAGCGTCAACGACTGCTTCCGGCCGGTGTCGCGCTACTGGGACCGGATCAACCGGCCCGAGCAGCTCCTGGCCGCGCTGCCCGAGGCGATGCGGGTGATGGCCGATCCGGCCACGGCGGGCGCGGTGACCCTCGCCCTGCCCGAGGACGTCCAGGCCGAGGCTTTCGACTACCCCCGGAACTTCTTCGACGAGCGCGTCTACCGGATCGCGCGCACGCGCGCCGACCGCGACGGTCTGGCCGCGGCCGCGGACAGGATCCGCCAGGCCCGCCGCCCGTTCATCGTCGCCGGCGGGGGCGTCTACTACTCGGAGGCGGAGGCCGCCCTGCGCGCCTTCGTGGAAAACACCCACATCCCGGTCGGCGTCACCCAGGCCGGCAAGGGGGTGCTGCCGGACGCTCATCCTTATTGTCTGGGCGCCCTGGGGGTGACGGGGACGCAGGCCGCCAACCGGATCGCCCAGGACGCGGACCTGGTGATCGTCCTGGGCAGCCGGCTCTCCGATTTCACGACTGCGTCCAAGACGCAGTTCCAGAACCCGGACGTTCACTTCGTTTCCGTCAACCTGAGCGCGTACGACGCGGGCAAGCACGGCGCGCTGCCGCTCGTGGGCGACGTGCGGGCCGTCCTCGAGGAGCTGGGCCAGGCTCTCGCCGGGTACAAGATCAGCGACGAGTACGAGCGCGACATCCGCGCCGCCCGCGAGGAGTGGGAGCGCATCCACCGCGAGATCGTGCACCCCAAGCGCGACGGCGGGCTCCTGCACCAGGCCGAGGTGATCCGGATCCTCAACGAGCACGTCGACGAGAACGGCACCGTGGTCCACGCCGCGGGTGGCCTGCCCGGCGACCTCCACAAGCTCTGGCGGAGCAAGGCGAGCGGCGACTACCACTCGGAGTACGGTTACTCCTGCATGGGCTACGAGATCGCGGGCGCCCTCGGGGTGAAGATGGCGCAGCCGGAGCGGGAGGTGTACGCCTTCGTCGGCGACGGCAGCTACCTGATGCTGAACCACGAGATCGTCACCTCGGTGCAGGAGGGTCGCAAGATCACGGTGGTGCTCAACGACAACCACGGCTACCAGTGCATCCACGGGCTCCAGCGATCCTGCGGCAGCCACGGCTTCGGCAACGAGTTCCGCCTCCGCGAGGCGTCGACAGGCCGGCTCACGGGCGAGCCGGTCCCCGTGGACTACGTGGCCAACGCGCGCAGCCTGGGCGCGGTCGCCTTGTGCGCCGAGAGCGAGGAAGGGCTCGTCCGCGCGCTCGCGGAGGCCCGCCAGCAGGACCGGACCTGTCTCATCTACGTCCCCGTCGCGCCGCGGGCCTCCATCCCCGGCTTCTCGTGGTGGGACGTGCCGGTCGCCGAGGTGTCGGAGACGAAGGAGGTCCGGCAGGCGCGGGAGGCCTACGACCAGGCGAGGAAGAAGGAGCGCTTCTACTACTGACATGACCACCACCACCGCTCGCACGCGCCGCTTCGCGGCCGAGGAAGCTCTGCCCCTCGCCACCTTCGCGGAGATCACGGACGTCCGTATCGAGCATCCCCGTTGGATCGAGAAGGAGGCGAAGCTGCGGAAGAAGCCGCGCGCGCTCGCTCGCGGCGGCAGGCTGGTCCTCCTCGCCATCGACCACCCGGCCCGCGGCGTCACCGCCATCCGCGGCGACGCGCTGGCCATGGGCGACCGCCACCAGTATCTGGCCCGCACTCGCCGCGTGCTCGATGACCCCGACCTCGACGGCGTCGTCGCCACCGCCGACCTGCTCGAGGAGCTGCTCATCCTCAGCCACCTCGAGCGCAAGCGCGACGGCCGCGGCTTCCTCGACGGGCGGGTGCTCGTCGGCAGCATGAACCGCGGCGGGCTGGCCGGGACCGCCTTCGAGATGGACGACACCTTCACCGGGATCGGGGCCCGGCGCCTGGCCGAGCTGCGCTGCCAGGGCGGCAAGATGATGTACCGCCTCGAGCCCCAGGAGCCGGCGTCGGGACGCACGGTGCTCGCGTGCGCGCAGGCCCTGAACGACCTGCGACGCGAGGGCCTTGCCGCCTTCCTCGAGCCCCTCGGTGTGGCCCGGGGGGCAAGCGGCGGCTACGAGCCGGCCAAGGACGCCCCCACCCTCGTGCGCCAGTGCGGCATCGCGGCCGGGCTCGGCGACTCGTCCTCCCATCTGTGGCTGAAGCTCCCCTACGGCGACGGCTTCGACCGCGTGTGCCGGGCGACGACCTTGCCGATCCTTCTCCTCGGGGGGCCCGCGCGCGAGTCCCCGGCGGCGACGCTCGAGGACTTCGCGTCCGGTCTCGCCGCCGGACCCAACGTGCGGGGCGCCATCATCGGGCGCAACCTCCTCTTCCCTGGCGACGCCGATCCGCTGCCGATGTGCCGCGCCCTCACCGCCCTCGTCCATCGCGACGTCGGCCTGGACGGTGCGCTGCGCGTGATGGAAGAGTAGCCGGGGCCCAAGCGGTGGACGTCTGCGTCCTGGGGCGGATCGGCTACGACCTCTACGCGCTGGAGCACGGCCGGCCGCTGGCCGAGGTCGAGCGCTTCTCGCGGCATCTCGGCGGGTCGAGCGCCAACATCGCGGTGGGCCTGGCCCGGCTCGGCCATGACGTCGGCATCATCAGCAGCCTCGGCGCCGACGCGCTGGCCGACTACCTGCTGGCCTTCCTGAAGGCCGAGAAGGTCGACACGCGCTTCGTGCGCCTGGTGCCCGGCTACAACACGTCGCTGTGCCTGACCGAGGTGTCGCCTCCCGACCGCTTCCCGCAGGTTTTCTACCGCCGCGATCCCGCCGATACGCGGGTCGAGGTGGGCGCGCCGGAGCTGGCCGCCGTCCGCGGCGCGCGGCTCTTCGTCACCAACGGCACCAGCCTGGCCGCGTCTCCCTCGCGCGAGGCGACGCTGGCGGCGCTGCGGGCGGCGCGGGAGGCCGGCGCGCGAACGGTGTTGGACGTGGACTACCGCGCCAGCTCCTGGCCGTCGCCGGAGGCCGCGGGCGAGCAGGCCCGCCGGGCGCTGCCCTTCGTGGACGTGGTCCTCGGCAACGAGGACGAGATCGCGCTGCTGACCGGCGAGACCGATCCGCGCCGGCAGGTCACGGCGGTGCTCGACGCGGGCGCGGGGCTGCTGGTGCGCAAGCTCGGGGCCCGCGGTGTCGAGACCCACACGCGCGCGGAGTCCACCTCGGTCCCGCCCCTGCCCGTACGCGTCGTGAGCACGATCGGGGCGGGCGACGCCTTCGCCTCCGGCTTTCTCGACGGCCTCCACCGCGGGCGACCGCCGGCCGAGTGCCTGCGCGCGGGGAACGCCGCCGCTGCCATCGTGGTGGGCCGAGTAAGCTGTTCGGACGCGATGCCGTACCGCCACGAGATCGAGGAGCTTCTTTGAGCTGGGGGGTGCTAGCGGCGCACCCCCCAGACCCCCCCGCTCGCTTCGCGGGAGTGAATCCCGCTGCGCTCGCAGCTTTGGCTTGCCGGCCACAGTAGACTCCATTCGAGAAGCCCGTATGCCCGATGACAAGGCGACGGTCCGCGTTCTCGGCATCGCGGGCAGCCTGCGCGCCGCATCGTTCAACCGCGCCCTGCTCCGCGCCGCGCAGGAGCTGGCTCCTGGGGGCATGGAGATAGGGATCTTCGACATCGCCCCGATCCCTCTCTACAACGCCGACGTGGAGGCCAAGGGCGACCCGGAGCCGGTGGCGGCGCTGAAGACGGCCATCCGCGAGGCCGACGCGCTGCTCATCGTCACCCCCGAGTACAACTTCGGGGTGCCGGGAGTGCTGAAGAACGCGATCGACTGGGCCTCGCGGCCGCCCGCCCAGACGCCGCTCCGGGGCAAGCCGGCCGCCATCATGGGCGCCACCCCTGGCCAGGGCGGCACCATCCGCGCCCAGATGCAGCTTCGCCAGGCCTTCGTCTTCACGCAGACGATCGCTCTGCTCCAGCCCGAGGTGCTGGTGACGAAGGCCCACGAGAAGTTCGACAAGGACGGGCGCCTCATCGACGAGCTGACGCGGGGCTTCGTCAAGAAGCAGTTGGAGGCGCTCATGGACTGGACGCTGCGGCTGCGCGGAACGGCGAGCTAGCCAGGCAACGACCGGCTCTTCAACGCAGACCCTGGCCCGTCTGAACACCGAGCAGCGCGGCCAGCTTCGACTCCGCTTCCTTGTGCAGGCTGGGCGGAGCGCCGTAGAACGTGGCCGCCGTCTTGCCGTCGCGGTCGAAGGCGAAGAGAGTCGGCACGGCGGTGACGTCGCCGAAGGCCCGGGCCATCTCGGGTGTGGCCATTGCCCAGCGCAGCGGCAGCGAAAGCTCCTGCGCCAGCTTGCGGACATCGGCCTCGTCCGAGTCCACGGCCACCGCCAGGACCGCAATCCGGTCGCGGTGGCGCTTTTTCAGCTCGCCGAGCCAGCCCAGCGTTCCCCGGCACGGCGGGCACCAGGTCGCCCAGAACTCCACGAGCACCACGCGCCCTTCGAGGTCCGCCCGGACGATCGCCTTGCCGTCGAGGTCGACGAGGCTGAATGCAGGGAGCGCCGCGATCTCCCCCGCGCCGGCGGGGGCGGCCTCCGCGCGCGCCTCGTCCTTCCGGCCCGCGAGCACCAGCTCGACCATGCGGGTCAGGTCCGCGCGAAAGCGCTCGTGGCTGGCCCCGCTCTTCAGGGGCGTGTAGCGGCCGTCGCCCGCCCCCTCACCCTGGCCGTAGAAGCAAAAGTCCTTCGGCGTGGCCACCAGGACGTCGTCCACGAAGATCGCGGGATAGCGCGTCACGCCGAACCGCCGGGCCAGCTCCGAGTCGCCGTAGTTGTCTACGACGAAGCGCGCCTTCCCGCCGAAGCCCTGCACCACGCTGTGAGCCAGCAGACCTGCCGGGTCGGAGAGGTTTCAGGTATACGGCCAGCGTACGAGCGTGACCGTGACCCGCGGGTCGGAACGCGCCGTCCGCGGCGGCTCCGGCCCCAGCGCCGCGAAATAGCGGGGCAGAACGTCGGTGGCCACGGCCGCCGCCGTCGCCGCCGCCCCGTCCGCCGCGTGCTCCGCGAGGTCGGACTGGGCGGCCTCGAGGAAGATCCGGCCGACGCTGTGGTCCACGCCCCCTTCGGCGAGCCGCGCCTCCAGCTCTCCCAGCCGGCTCGTCGTGGCCGCTACGTCGGAAGGGCCGGCGGCTCGCAGCGGCGCGGCGCGCAGAACGGCCTGGAGGTATCGCAGCAGCGCGCCGTAGCGCAGGCCGGCCGCGTCCAGCTCCCGCGCCTCCTTGACGGCGGCGCTGGCGGTGATGAACTCGCCATGCTTGTCGATCGAAGCGGGGGGCCGGTACCTGGCGAGCAGCTCGCCCTCGAGGGCGTCGAGCTCCGCCTCGAGCCCGCGCACGGGCGGCGCCTTCAGCGGCGTGGGCGCGGAGAGTCGGCGCGCAAACGCGGCGAAGTCCCGCTCGGCCTGGGCGGACCCGAGATAGAAGAGGCCACTGTCCGGCGTCGTGCTGCGTCCGTACTCCAGGCTCGCGACGTAGTAGACGCGCACCCGGGGCAGCGCGGCCTCGCCCAGCGCGCGCACGGCCGCGGGCCCCACGTCCGCGAGAGCGCTCGGCGACGGCGCGCGGAGATCGTCGCGCAGCACGGTCCCCACCCGCTTCCACTCCGCCTCGAAGGCGCCCGTCTCCTTCCGCTCGCGGGCGGAGCGCTCGCCCATGTAGGCCGCGGCGGCCAGGTCCGCGCGCACGGACGCGAAGCGCAGCAGCGCCAGCCACCGGCGGCTATCGCGCTGGGCCTGCTGCGCGCGCGCCAGCGCCGGCTCGCCGCCTTCCTTGATCTGCTTCCAGATGTCGTCGGTAGCGGCGTGGCCGCGGAGGAACGCCGACCAGCGCTCGAGCTCGGCGGCGAGCGGGTCCTCGCCCTCGGCGGCCCGGCCGCTCGCCGGCCTCGTGATCCCGAGGGCCACGATCACGATCGCCGCGAGGCAAAAGAGTCGATGCGCCGCCATGGCGCACAGCTTGCCACGAGAGCACGTTCAAAGGTTCGGATCTTCATTGAGCAAGGGGGCGCTGCGGCGCGCCCCCTTGAACCCCGCTCGCTCCGCGGGAATGAATCCCGCTCCGCTCGCAGCTGTTGCTTCAGGCGAGACGCGGACGCATGAACAACACGATCACCAGGCTGCCCGCCAGCGAGCCGTTCAGCAGGGCACGACCTCGACGCGGGCGTCGTTGAAGCACGCGCCGCCCCCGATCTCGCTGAGGTCGTCGGCCACGAGCGCGGTGGCGGAGGTGCCGCTCCGGAACGAGCGCCGCCACGCCCCCTTGGGCAGGCTCACCACGCCGGGGCGGATGCGCGCGCTGAGGCGCGCGCGGCAGCGGACCTCCCCAAGGGCGTTGAAGACCCTCACCCCGTCCCCGGACGCGATGCCGCGCGGCCGCGCGTCCTCCGGGTGGAGGTGCAGCTCCGCCTCGTCCGTCTTGAGCTCGCCGAGCATGCTGTTGACGGTGCGGTCGGTGGCGGGCGAGATGAGGGCGAGCGGGAAGCGCGCATCGGCCGCCGGCTCCCGGTACGCGTAGAGGTTCGGCCCCAGCTCCGGAGGGGCGAGGCGCATCCGCCGGTCCGCCGTGAACGGGAACGCGTTCACGAACTGGACCGGACCGGTCCCGGCGAAGTCCACGGGGACGACCCGCTCGCGCTCCAGGCGATCGAGGTCAGCGCCGCCGGCGAGGGGAGTGCGCACGCTGCCCAACGCGCGGGCGCGCAGCGCAGCCTCTCCGCCGTCGAAGAAGCCGTCGGCGATCCCCACCACCCGGGCCAGGTCGCGGAAGACGACCGGATTCGGCCGGCCCTCCCCGACGGGCGGGATGACGCCGGGCGAGTAATGCACCGTGTAGGAGCCGTACGAGTGCGCCAGCTCGTCGTGCTCGAGGAACGTGGTCGCCGGGAGCACGACGTCGGCGTACAGGGCGGTGTCGGTCATGACGGCGTCGAACACGACCGTGAACAGGTCCTCCCGCTTCAGCCCCTGCACGATGCGGTTCTGGTCCGGCACGGTCACGACCGGGTTGCAGTCGTAGACGAAGAGGGCCATCACCGGTGGCGGCGCGATCTCGCCGAGCAGCACGCGGCCCAGCAGATTCATGTTGACGATGCGGGTCGGCGGCTCGGGGCCCCCCGCCCGCGCCTCGTCGTCGATCCGGAAAGCGCCGCTGTTCGACATGGTGAACCCGCCGCCGCGGCGGCCGAACTTCCCGGCGAGGGCGGGCAGGGTCAGGATCGCGGCCACGGCGCTGCCGCCGTTGCGGTTGCGCTCCAGCCCCCAGCCGATGCGGATGACGGCGGGCTCGGTCTCCGCGTACGCCTCCGCGAGGCGCGCGATGTCGGACGCGGCCAGACCGGTGACGGCGGCCGCCCGGTCGAGCGTCCACGACTCCGCCGCCTCCAGGACGCGCTCGTGGCCGGTCGTGTGCGCGGCGAGGAAGGCCTCGTCCACGTTGCCCGCCTGGGCGAGGCACCGGACGAGAGCGAGGGCCAGGGCCACGTCGGTGCCGGGGCGCACGGCCAGCCACTCGTCGACGTACGCGCCGGGGGCGGTTGCGCGCGGATCCACGAGCACGACGCGGGCTCCCGCCTCCCGCGCCCGCTTGAGGTGCGGCACCAGGTGGATGTTGGAGTGCCAGGGATTGGCGCCCCACAACACGATCAGGCGGGCGGCCTCGTAATCGGGGAACGCGACCCCCGGCATCTTGCCGGTCATCGCCTTCGCCACCGCGCCGGTGGGAGCGGCGCACACCGCGCGGTCGAGGCGCGAGGCGCCGAGGGCGGCGAAGAAGCGGGCATCGAGCGTACCCTGGGTGACGAGGCCGTTGCTCCCCCCGTAGTAGTAGGGAAGGATCGCCTCTCCCCCCCAGCGCTCGCGGACCTCGCCGAGGCGGCGCGCGACCAGGGCCAAGGCTTCAGGCCACGAGACCTGCGCGAAGCTCGCGTCCCCCTTGGCCCCCCTCCGCACCATCGGGTGCCGGACGCGCTCGGGCGCGTAGACGTGCTCGGGGAAGCGGCGCACCTTGCTGCAGATGAAGCCGGCGGTGAGCGGGTTCGCGCGCGAGCCCTCGATGGACACCACGCGCCCGTCCTCCACCGTGACGTCCAGGCTGCAGCGGTCGGGACAATCCAGGGGACAGAACGAGGCGTGCACGCTCATGAGGTCTTCATGGTGCCCCAAGTGCGCCCAGAGGGGAAGCCAGGGTGCGGGAAGTGTGCCGCCCGGCCGCCGTCATGGCTTTGCGCGATCCTGTCTACTAGAATCGCTCTCGCGGCTAGCAGAGGCGGTGGCGCTTGGAGTTCGAGGGTGGTTCGTTCCTCGGGCCTTATCAAATCCTCGATCGGATCGGCGCCGGAGGCATGGGTGAGGTCTACCGAGCGCGCGACTCGCGGCTCTCGCGAGACGTGGCGGTCAAGGTCCTGACCGGTTCTGGCCCGATAGACCCTGCTCGCCTCCATCGGTTCCAGCAGGAAGCCCGCGCGGCCGGCGCTCTCAGCCACCCCAACATCCTCGCCGTCTACGATGTCGGCAGTCACGTCGGGATCCCCTACCTGGTGTTCGAGCTGCTCGAGGGAGAGACCTTGAAGCAGGAGATCGCCCGTGGACCTCTGGTCCCTCGCAAGGCCATCGACTACGCCATCCAGATCGCCAACGGCCTGTCCGCCGCCCACGACAAGGGGATCATCCACCGCGACCTGAAGCCGGGTAACCTCTTCGTGACCAGCAAAGGCGGGGTGAAGATCCTCGACCTCGGCCTGGCGAAGCTCGGGGAACCGATCGACATGGCCACCGGGGATGACCACGCGCCGACCGCCGAGGTGTCCACGCCTGGGTTCGCGATGGGCACGCCGGGTTACATGTCTCCCGAGCAGATTCTGGGACTTCCCGTAGACGGTCGGTCCGACATTTTCTGCCTGGGCGCGGTCCTTCACGAGATGCTCTCGGGTCAGAGAGCCTTCCCACACTCCCCCGCCGAGTCCAGGGAGGCCA
>Ga0210378_10001730_pt1 | contig 11345 bp, 12 predicted proteins | sample PLM1_60_b1redo_FD_155465 | JGI IMG/M metagenome (GOLD analysis project Ga0210378, IMG submission 155465) | Groundwater sediment microbial communities from an aquifer in East River, Colorado, USA - PLM1_60_b1 redo | ecosystem: Environmental > Terrestrial > Soil > Riparian zone | place: USA: East... | reverse complement strand
CGGTCACCGGCCGCAGCACGCCGTACGCCGGATGGGTCGCCACGACGACCGACGCTACCGTCATGCCGTGCTGTCCTATGACACGGCCGGTACCGGCCCGCCGCTGGTGCTGCTGCACGCCGGGGTCGCGGACCGGCGCATGTGGTCCGGCGTCACCGGCCCCCTGACCTCGGCGTACACCGTGATCACGCCGGACCTTCGCGGGTTCGGGCTGTCCGAGCCAGGCACCGGCTCCTACTCGCACGCCGGCGACGTGGCCGCGGTGCTCGCCGACCTCGGCATCCGGCACGCTACGATCGTCGGCGCGTCCTTCGGCGCCCTGGTGGCGCTGCAACTCGCGCACGCCGCACCCCACCTTGTGGACGCGCTCGTGCTGGCCGCGCCACCGCTGCCCGGCTGGCCGTGGTCGGCGGCCATGACCCGGTTCTGGGACGACGAGGACGCCGCGCTCGACCGCGACGACGTCGACGCCGCCGTCGAGGCCAACGTGACCCAGTGGGCCGGCGCCGACCCCGCCGTGCAGGCCGGCGTGCGCCAGATGCAGCGCCGCGCCTTCGACCTGCAGCTCGGCAGCACGGCCGAGGCCAGCGACGACCCCGTCGACCCGGCGGCCGTCGCCGCCCGCACCCTGGTCGTGGTCGGCTCCGGCGACCTCCCCGACTTCGCCGGCATCGCCGACCGGCTCGTCGCGACCATGCCCCGCGCCACCAAGCGTGTCGTCGACGGTGCCGGCCACCTGGTCGCCATGGAACGGCCGGCCGAGTTCGCCGCCCTCATCGCCGAGTTCGTCGGCGCCTAGATGATCTAGCGAGCCGGCGGCCGCGCGGTGGTGGTGCTTGCACCGTTACTTTACTCTACCCGTGCGAGACCCCACAGCGGCGGCGCCGACACGCCGTTAACCTGCGGAAACAGCCGATCAGGGGTCGAGGTGGGTGGCCGCGTCGTGGTAGCGGGGGTCGTCGGGGAGGACGACGCGCAGGCCGTCGGGGTCACGCACGACCCGCGGCATGGTCTTGTCGATAAGCCTGTCGCTGGATGCGGCGAGCGCCTCGGCGACGGTGCCGAACGAGGTCAGCTCGGTGAGGGTGTACCAGGTGGGCGGCAGCAGCCACCGGCGGCCGGCCTGCCAGTCGGCGAGTGCGGCGCCGGCCGTCTGCCACCCGGCGTCGGCGGCCTCGCTGGTGACCCCGTCGGCGTGCTGGCCGACGGGGAGGGCGGCGAGCAGGAAGCGGGTGTCGTAGCGGCGCGACTCGCCCTCCGGGGTGACCCAGTTGGCCCACGGTTGCAGCAGGTCGGCGCGGAGCACCAGCCCGGCGTCGGCGAGGAACTGCGCCATGGACAGCTCGCGGGCCACCAGGGCGGCGCGGCCGGCGCGGTACACGGCGGCGTCGTCGACGACGCTGTGCTCGTTGGTGCCGGCCAGCAGCACGCCGGACTCCTCGAAGGTCTCCCGGACGGCCGCGCAGACCAGCGCATGTGCGAGCGCGTCGTCGCAGCCGAAGCGCTGGCCCCACCAGGACGGCGGCGGACCGGCCCACGCCACGGCGGTACGGTCGCGGGCGTCAAGGCCGCCGCCTGGGAACACGGTCATGCCGCCGGCGAACGGCATTCCGGCCACCCGTCGTTGCAGGAAGACCTCCAGGCCGCCAGGAGCGTCGCGCAGCAGCACGACGGTCGCGGCGTCCTTCGGCGCCACCACCGAAGCTGGCCCTGGCGGCAGGAACTCCTCAGGCAGGACGAGCTCGCGGGGTAGTTCTGGCACACCAGCACGGTATCGCGGACCGGCCGGCGCGCCGCGCGGCTGCGAGGATGACGCCATGACGGATCAGCTGAGGGTGGGATTGGTCGGCGCTGGGCCGTGGGCGACGGCCGTGCACGCCCCGATGATCGCCGCGCACCCGGAGACCGACCTCGTCGGGGTGTGGGCGCGCCGGCCGGCGGCGGCCGCAGTGCTGGCCGGGGCGCACGGCGCAGAGCCGTTCGACTCGGTGCCGTCGCTGATCAGTGCGGTCGACGTGGTGGCGTTCGCGGTGCCACCAGCGGTGCAGGTGCCGTTCGCCATCGAGGCGGCAAGGGCCGGCCGTCACCTGATCCTGGAGAAGCCGGTGGCGGCCACCCTCGACGAGGCGTACCGGCTGACGGACGCGGTGTCGACGGCCGGGGTGGCCAACATCGTGATGCTGGTCATGCGGTTCGCGCCGGAGACTACGGAGTGGCTCGAGGTGCTGGCCTCGCTCGGCGGGTGGCGGGCCGGCTCGGCGCGGTGGCTCTCCGGTGCGCTGCTCGGCGGGCCGTACTCCGCATCGCCGTGGCGGTACGAGGACGGCGCGCTCGCCGACGTCGGCCCGCACACCGTCGACCTCATCGACGCCGCGCTCGGCGAGGTGACCGACGTGCTCGCGGCAAGTTACGCCGAGCCGGACGTGTGGCACCTGATCCTCGGCCACCGCGGCGGCGCGACCAGCACGGTATCGCTGTCGATGCGGCTGCCGCTGACACCGACGATCACCTCTGTCGAGGTGTACGAGGAGTACGGGCACAGCGATCTGCCGCTGCGGTCCACGCCGGCGGAGGACAGCTACACCGCCCTGCTCGACGACCTGGTCGGCATGGTGCGCGGCGGCACCACGCGCCATCCCTGCGACGTGCACCGCGGGCTGCACCTGCAGCGTGTGCTGCACGCGGCCCGCGAGCTGTCCCGCCGATGATCGAGTACGACGCCGACCCGTACGTGTGTTCGGCGGCGGCGCGGATCGGGGCCGAGCTGCACCGGCTGGCGCCGGCTGTGCACGCCGCCGCGAGGCCGCACGGCGGGCCCGTGCTGGCGCCGCTGCGGCGGTACGGGGGCTTCCTGGTGGACCTGCGGACGCTGCTGCTGCACGGTGGCGCGCCGCTGCCGGCCGTGCGGGCCATCCACCGCTACCAGCCGGGGGTGGACGAGGCGGTGGACGCGCTCGCCGGCGGCGGTTGGCTGGTCGTGCACGGTGGCGCGGTGCTCGCGACCGACCGCTGCCGCGCCGTGCTGTCGTCGCTGATGGCGGTGCTCGACCGGACGAGCGAGGCGCTGTGGGGCGCGCCATCGGAGCTGCTGGCCACCGCGGACGCGCTGGTCACGGCGGCCAGAGGCACCTCGGAGGGCGCCGCCTTTGACGCCCTCGCGGCCGCCGGACACCCCGCCGGTGACGCCAGCGGCCCTGGCCTGGCGGCACCGTCGCCGGGCGGCTGTTCACCGTGCTCTGCGCCCTGCGCTACCACCGGGCCGACGCGCACGCCGCGGCCTGGGCCGCTGTGGGGCTCACCGTCGAGCAGGCTTGCGCGATAAGCCCGCGTATCGCGCGTAATCGCGGTCCGAAAAGCGCGATAAGCCCGCGTATCGCGCGGGCGTACGGGCGTACGGGCGTACGGGCGCTGGCCAAGGACCATCCGCAACGCCTGCGGATCGAGGCCGCCACCGACCGTGTCGCGGCGCGCCCGTGCCGCAACCTGCCGCCGCCCGACCGCCCCGCGTTCGTCGCCACACTCCGCGCCCTGCCCGGTTAGGCCCGCGCCTCTGCGGTCAGCCGACCTCGACGATGACCTCGACCTCGACCGGGGCGCCGAGCGGCAGTTCGGCCACCCCGACGGCGGAGCGGGCGTGCTGCCCGGCCTCGCCGAAGATCTGGCCGAACAGCTCCGAGGCGCCGTTGACGACCGCGGGCTGCCCGGTGAAACCACCGGCGGACGCCACGAACCCGACGACCTTGACCACCCGGACGACCGCGTCGATGCCGACGAGGGCGTCCACCGCGGCCAAGGCGTTCAGGGCGCACACCCTGGCCAGCTCCCGGGCCCGCTCGGGTTTCACCTCGGCGCCGACCTTGCCGGTGGCCGCGAGCTTGCCGTCGACCATGGGCAGCTGCCCGGCGGTGTACACCAGCGACCCGGTACGCGCGGCCGGCACGTAGGCGGCCACCGGCGGCACCACGGACGGCAGCGAGATGCCGAGCTCACGCAGCCGGTCGGACCAGCTCATGACCTCGGCCGTTTCAGGTAGGCCACCAGCTGCTCGCCGGTCGGGCCCGGCATGACGGTCACCAGCTCCCACCCGTCCTCACCCCACTGGTCGAGGATCTGCTTGGTGGCGTGGATCAGCAGCGGGACGGTCGCGTACTCCCACTTGGTCGGCGCGCTCATGGGCACGGAGCCTAGCCACGCCCGCCAGCAGCGCCCCACAGCGCCCATGGCGCCCCCGCGGTCAGCGTCGTGACGCCGTCCCCGCGGCAGCGTCGCCTCCGCGTCCCCACGGCAGCGTCGCCACCGCGCCCCCGCGGTAGCGTCGCAACGCATGGAGGTCTGGCGGGTGCTCGGCGCGGTCGCCGTCGGCGGCGGCGGACTGATGCTCGTGCTGGTGGCAATGGCCCAGGCAAGGGACAGCGCGGTGCGGACGAGGCGCAGCGGTCGCGAGAGCAAGGTCACCCGCGTCGCACGGGCCGCGGTGATCGGCTTCGTCGCGGTCGCGCTGACACTGGTCCTCGTGCTCACCGTGCTGCCGCAGCTCGTGATCTGGGCGCTCGCCGCAACCGCCTGGCTTATCCTGCTCGCCCTGTTTGTGGCCGGCTGACGCCGGCCTTGTGAGTGGTAAGTGGTGCCAGAGCACCACTTACCACTCACGACTTATCCACAGCCGTACCCTGCTCGATGTGACACCGTCTCCGGTATGGCCCGACGAGCTGGCACGGGCCAGGCTCCACGTGGTCACCGGCAAGGGCGGCACCGGCAAGACCACGGTGGCTGCGGCGCTGGCCCTCGCGCTGGCCGTCGGCGGGCGGCGCACGCTGCTGATCGAGGTGGAGGCCAGGCAGGGCATCGCGCAGCTGTTCGACCAGCCGCCGCTGCCGTACGAGGAGAAGCGGATCGCGGTCGCGCCAGGCGGCGGCGAGCTGCGGGCACTGGCCATCGACCCCGAGGCCGCGCTGATGGAGTACCTGGCGATGTTCTACAACCTGGGCTTCGCCGGCCGCACGCTGCGCCGGATGGGGGCGATCGAGTTCGCGACCACGCTGGCGCCCGGCCTGCGCGACGTGCTGATCACCGGCAAGGTCAAGGAGTGCGTCGGCCGCGCCGACTCCAGCGGGCGGTACGTCTACGACTCGGTCGTGCTGGACGCGCCACCGACCGGCCGGGTGGTGAAGTTCCTCGACGTCACCAAGGCGATGGCCGACCTTGCCAAGGTCGGGCCGGTCCGCGCCCAGAGCGAGGGCGTGGTGCGGCTGCTGCACTCCGAGGACACCGTCGTGCACCTGGTGACGCTGCTGGAGGACCTGCCGGTGCAGGAGACGCTGGACACGGTGGCCGAGCTGGACGCCGCCGACCTGCGGCCAGGCGCGGTGATCCGCAACCGGGTGCGGCCGTCGCGGCTGGCCAGCAGGTCGATGACCGCGGCCGCGGCCGGGCGGGTGGACGAGCCCCGCATCAGGGCCGGCCTGGCCGAGGCCGGTCTCGACCTCAAGCCGGACGTCATCGACGGGCTGGTCGCCGAGACCGTCGCGCACGCCACCCGTGCCCAGGTGCAGGCCGCCGCGCTCACCCGGCTGGCGGACGCCCGGCTGCCGTCCGTCGAACTGCCGGAGCTCAACGGCGGTGTTGACCTCGGCGGGTTGTACGAGCTGGTCGAGGCGCTGACCGCGCAGGGTGTCCGATGAGCCCCCTGTCGACGAGACGGCCGCCGGCGTTCGACCTGGACGCCCTCATCCAGGACAGCGCCACCAAGGTCGTGGTGTGCTGTGGCTCCGGCGGGGTCGGCAAGACCACGACCGCGGCGGCACTGGCGCTGCGGGCAGCCGACCACGGGCGCTGCGCCGTGGTGCTGACCATCGACCCCGCGCGGCGGCTGGCTCAGTCGCTCGGGCTGCCCGAGCTCGGCAACCAACCGCACCGGGTCGGCAGCGTCGGCGAGGAGACCCCAGGCCAGCTGCACGCCATGATGCTGGACATGCGCCGCACCTTCGACGAGATGGTGCACGCCCATACCACGCCGGAGCGGGCCGCGCAGATCATGGCGAACCCGTTCTACCAGACGATCTCCTCCTCGTTCTCCGGCACGCAGGAGTACATGGCGATGGAGAAGCTCGGCCAGCTCGTCGCGGCCGGCGAGTGGGACCTCATCGTGGTGGACACCCCGCCGTCGCGGTCGGCGCTTGACTTCCTCGACGCCCCGCAGCGGATGGCGTCCTTCCTGGACGGCCGCATGATCAGGCTGCTGTCCGCGCCGGCGCGGGCCGGTGGCCGTGGCATCCGCAAGCTGGCGACCGCCGGCTTCGGGATCTTCGCCAGGGCGGTGTCCACCATCATCGGCGGTCAGATGCTCAAGGACGCCGCGGCGTTCGTGCAGGCGTTCGACACCATGTTCGGTGGCTTCCGCGAGCGGGCCACCGCGACGTACGACCTGTTGCGGGCCGACGGCACCGCCTTCGTCGTCCTGGCGTCCCCTGAGCCGGACGCGCTGCGCGAGGCGGCCTACTTCGTCGACCGGCTGGCCGGCGAGGGCATGCCGCTGGCCGGGCTCGTGGTCAACCGCACCCATCCGGTGCTCGCCGACCTGCCGGCGTCGCGGGCGTTGGCGGCCGCGGACGCCCTGGACAGCAACGGCGCCGCGCCACTGGCCTCGGCCGTACTCCGGGTGCACGCCGACCGGGTCGAGGTCGCGGAGCGGGAGGCGCGCATGCTGGCCAGGTTCACCGGCGCGCACCCCGCCGTCCCGGTGGTCGCGGTTCCCGCGCTGGCCAGCGACGTGTACGACCTTGACAGCCTGCGTGAGATCGGCCGCCGGCTCGCCACCCCGTGACGGTGCCTCCAAGTACCACCATCAGCCCGTAAATGGGCCTTTAACTACAGCCACCACGGCCTGCCCGGCCACGCACAATGGCTGTAGTTAAAGGCCCAACAAGCACGCAATGGTGGTACTTGGAGGCACACCGACTAGCCGGCGCGCATCGCGTCGTCAGTCACGTCCCTGGCATTGTGGAGCAGCTCGTGCCACGACTGGACCTCGGGCCGGCGCCGCAGCAGGGCTCGGCGCTCACGCTCGGTCATGCCGCCCCAGACGCCGAACTCGATGCGGTGGTCGAGCGCCTCGGCGAGGCACTCGGTGCGTACCGGACATCCGAAGCATACGAGCTTGGCCTCGCGCTGAGCCGCACCGCGGACGAACAACCGGTCGGGATCACCGCCCCGACACGCCGCCCGGCAGCGCCAGTCTCCGTGCCAGTCCCCGTGCTGGAACGTCATGTCCCCCAAGTCTTCCGCCACCGTCTCGCTCCCACTCCTGGCGCTCGCATTGGCGCCGGATGTCGGTCGGGGGGTCGGGCGGCCCATACCGGTGAAGGGCACTGGGCCAACCGTCGACCCACGTCGTGAGACGTTGACGGACTGTAGAGGTATCCGGTTCCGGCAGAAACACCGGGTACCCCATCCGTGACGATCGGCCACCGCTTCTCGGTACACCACATGTCGCCGTTACGGGTGACGCGTAGGGTGTCCGCGTGCGAGTCGCTAAGGCCCTGCTCAAGTTGGTCGGACTGTGCATTCTCGCCGGGGTGCTGCTGGCCGGCGTGCTGTTCCCGGTGGCCGGTGGGCTCGGGCTGGCGTCCAACCAGGCCAGCGACACCGTCGACAGCGTGTCCGCCGAGCTGGTCGAGGGTCAGCTACCGCTGGTCACGACGATGACCAACGCGGACGGCGCGCCGATGGCGTGGCTGTACGACCAGTACCGGGTGCCGGTGAACCCCGACCAGATCGCGCCGGCGATGAAGGCCGCGATCATCGCGATCGAGGACAGGCGGTTCTTCGAGCACCAGGGCGTCGACTGGCGAGGCACCACGAGGGCACTGGTCACCAACCAGCTCAAGGGCGAGGTCGCGCAGGGCGGCTCGACGCTGACCATGCAGTACGTCAAGAACTACCTGCTGTACGTCGTGGCGAAGGACGAGGCCGAGCGGGCTCGGGTCACCGAGCAGACCCCGGCCCGCAAGCTGCGCGAGATCCGCATCGCCACCCAGCTGGAGAGCCAGCTCTCCAAGGAGGACATCCTCGCCCGCTACCTCAACATCGTCTTCTTCGGCAACAACGCCTACGGCGTCGCCGCGGCCTCGAGCACGTACTTCGGCACCACACCCGACAAGCTCAGCGTCGCCCAGTCGGCGCTGCTGGCCGGTCTCGTCAAGAGCACCACCCAGTTCGACCCGGTGCGCAAGCCGGAGGAGGCGCTCAAGCGTCGCAATCTCGTCATCGACTCGATGGCCGAGGTCGGCTCGATCGGCAGGGACGCCGCCGAGCAGGCCAAGGCCGAACCGCTCGGCGTGGTCAACCCGCTGCACACGCTGCCCAACGGCTGCGTCGGCGCCGGCCCTGCCGCCGGCTTCTACTGCAAGTACGTGCTGAACTACCTCGCCGCGGCCGGCATCTCGGAGGAGCAGCTCAAGCGCGGCGGCTACATCATCAAGACCAGCATGGACCCGCGGGCCACCGACCTGGCCAAGCATGCCGCAGAGGACCAGGTGCCCAAGGCCATCGACGGCATCGCCGACACCATGGCCATCGTGGCGCCGGGCAAGGACCGGCATCGGGTCGTCGCGCTGGTGGCCAACCGCGACTTCGGCCTGGACAAGGGCGCCGGCCAGACGTCCTACGCGCTGCCAAGCGACACCAGCAAGTTCGGCGCCGGCTCCATCTACAAGATCTTCACCGCGGCCGCGGCCCTGGAGAAGGGCATGGGCATCAACTGGGAGATGGATACGCCAGACCAGTACGTCTCGCCGACCTGCCCGAAGGTCGACGGCAAGCCGTACACGGTGAAGAACGGCGGCGAGGGGTACAAGGACAAGTACACGATGCAGGACGCGCTGGCCACCTCGCCGAACACCGCGTTCGTCAAACTCATCGAGAGCGTCGGGGTCACGCCGGCCGTGGACATGGCGTCCCGGCTGGGCATGCGGCAGGCGATGAACGGCATCAACCGCTCCGGTGACCCGCTCAAGCCCGGCGAGAAGTCCCGCGGCCAGACCGCCAAGGACGAGAACCAGTGCTCGTTCACGCTGGGCCCAGGGCCGACCGGTGCCCTCGAGCTGGCCAATGTCGCCGCCACCCTGATGAGCGGCGGCACGTGGTGCCCGCCGAGCCCCATCGAGTCGGTGACCGACGCCCGCACCGGCAAGGCCCTGCCGGTCAAGCAGGACGCCTGCGAGCAGGCCGTGCCGGAGGGCCTGGCCAACACCCTGGTGATCGGGCTGAGCAAGGACGACAGCATCGGCACCGCGGCCAACGCCGCGCGTGCCGCCGGCTGGACCCGGCCGATGCTCGGCAAGACCGGCACCACTCAGCAGCAGCAGTCGGCTGGCTTCGTCGGCGCGACCCCGCAGTACGCGGGCGCGGTGCTCACCTTCGCGGACGGCACGGCACCGCAGGGCATCTGCGACGGAGACCCGCCCCGGCTGTGCCCCAAGGGCAACATCTTCGGCGGCCGGATTCCGGCCCGTACCTGGTTCGCGGCGATGAAGCCGCTGCACGAAGGCCTGCCGGTCGCGCCGTTGCCGGCGCCCGACCCGGTCTACGTCGACGGCAACCCGAACAACGCCGTGCCCAACGTCATCGGCCGCAGCTACGGCGAGGCCAAGGGCATCCTGGAGGCCAAGGGGTACCGGGTCGCGCAGCGGCCGACCGACAACAGCGCACCCAAGGGCACCGTGGTCAACCAGAGCCCGCGCGGCAACGCCCTGCCCGGCTTCGTCATCACCCTGTACGTCAGCACCGGCACGGCGCCGGTCGAGCCGCCGCCGCCGGGAGACCCCGGTCATGGCGGGGGAGGTGGTCCCGGTCCGCCCGGCGGCGGCGGGGGCGGCGGCGGGCCAGGGTTCGGGTTCTGACGGCCTTCCCGTCAGCCGCCCTGGAGCAGCTTGCGGACGGCCTTGGCGACGCGGGAACCGTCGGCGCGGCCGGCGACCTTGGCCGTCGCCAGCTTCATGACCTGGCCCATCTGCCGCTGGCCGGGGCGTTCGCCGACCGCGGCCGCTACCTCGTCGACGGCCTCGCCGGCGATGGTGGACAGCTCGGCGTCATCGAGCTGCGCCGGCAGGTAGCGCGCCAGCACCTCGCCCTCGAGCTGCTCGCGCTCGGCCAGCTCGGCGCGGCCGGCGGCGGCGAACGCCTCGGCGGCCTCACGCCGCTTCTTGGCCTCGCGGGTCAGCACCCGCAGCACCTCGTCGTCGGATAGCTCGCGGGCGGCCCGGCCGGCGACCTCCTCGGTTGAGATCGCGGCCAGCGCCATCCGCAGGGTGGCCATCACCGGCTCGTCCCTGGCCTTGATCGCGGTCGTCAGGTCGGTCCGCAACCGCTGCTTGAGCTCAGCCATGCCGCCCATCATCGGCGAACCCGGCGGCTCCCCGTACCCTCGGTCACGTGCATCCCCTGGGACGTCTCGTGCTCGGCGCCACCGTGGCCGGCGCCGGCGCGCTCGGCTACGCCGCCGGAATCGAGCGGACCCGCTGGACCCTGCGCCGCGCCACCCTGCCGGTGCTCGCCGACGGCGCGCCACCGCTGACCGTGCTGCACATCTCCGACCTGCACATGATCCCCGGTCAGCGGTCCAAGCAGCGGTGGGTCGCCGCGCTGGACGCCCTCGAGCCGGACCTCGTGGTGAACACCGGCGACAACCTCGCCCACCCGCAGGCCGTACCCGCCGTCCTGCGCGCCTACGGCCCGCTCCTTCGTCGCCAAGGCGTCTTCGTCTTCGGCAGCAACGACTACTACGCGCCGCGCGCCAAGAACCCCGCGCACTACCTCGTGCCGTCGTCCAAGAAGCGCGTCTTCGGCCCCGCGCTGCCGTGGCGCGACCTGCGCGCCGCGCTCACCGAGCACGGCTGGCTCGACCTCACCCATGCCCGGCGGACCCTCACCGTGGACGGCCGGACCGTGCAGTTCGCCGGCGTCGACGACCCGCACCTGCGCAGGGACCGCTACGAGCTCATCGCCGGCCCCGCCGACGCCGCAGCCGACCTGCGGATGGGCCTCACCCACTCCCCCGAGCCGCGCGTGCTGGACGCCTTCGCCGCCGACGGCTACGACGTCGTGCTGGCCGGCCACACCCACGGCGGCCAGCTGCGCATCCCGCTCTACGGCGCGCTGGTCACCAACTGCGGCCTCGACCGCTCCCGCGCCCGCGGCGCCTCCCGCTGGGGGGTCGGCATGTGGCTGCACGTCTCCGCAGGCCTCGGCACCTCCCCCTACGCCCCGGTGCGCTTCGCCTGCCCCCCAGAGGCTAGCCTGCTCACCCTCGTCCCCCGCTCGGCCGACCCCGCCTCGCGCCTCCGCGG
>Ga0210378_10001729_pt1 | contig 11348 bp, 10 predicted proteins | sample PLM1_60_b1redo_FD_155465 | JGI IMG/M metagenome (GOLD analysis project Ga0210378, IMG submission 155465) | Groundwater sediment microbial communities from an aquifer in East River, Colorado, USA - PLM1_60_b1 redo | ecosystem: Environmental > Terrestrial > Soil > Riparian zone | place: USA: East... | reverse complement strand
CCCCGGCGTGGCCGAGCACGCCCACGGCGTCCGAGGCATCCCGGAGGCCCCTGTACCTGCGCGACCACATGACCCGCCAGATCGAGCTGGCCGACGCGACCGACGATCTGGAAGAGCGGGCGGCGCGGTCCATGTTCGTCGTGGTCGGCGCCGGCTACACCGGCACAGAGGTGGCCGCGCAAGGGGTGCTCTACACCGACGTGCTGTACTCGCGGCATCCGCGCCTCGGCGAACGACGGCCGCGCTGGCTCCTGCTGGACGTGGCGAAGCGGGTACTGCCCGAGCTGGACGAGCGGCTGTCCCGCGCGGCCGACCGGGTGCTGCGCGAGCGGGGCGTCGACGTCCGCCTGGGCACGTCCGTGCAGGAGGCGACGAACGAGGGCGTACGGCTCACCGACGGCAGCTTCGTGCCCACCTACTCGCTGATCTGGTGCGTCGGGGTGCGCCCCGACCCGCTGGTCGACCAGCTCGGCCTGGAGACGCTGAAGGGGCGGCTGGTGGTCGACGAGTACCTCAACGTGCCCGGCTACCGGGAGGTGTACGCATGCGGCGACGCCGCCGCCGTGCCGGACCTGACCCGGCCTGGGCAGCTGACGCCGATGACGGCACAGCACGCGGAACGGCAGGGCAAACGGGTCGCGCGCAACATCGCCGCGTCGTACGGGCGGGGCCGGCGCCGACCGTACAAGCATCATGACCTGGGCTTTGTGGTGGATCTCGGTGGCGCGCAGGCGGCGGCGAACCCGCTGCGGGTGCCCCTTACCGGGTTGCCGGCCAAGGCGGTGGCCCGCGGCTACCACCTGCTGTCGCTGCCCGGCAATCGTGTTCGCACCGCCGCCGACTGGGTGCTGGCCGCGGTGCTGCCGCGCCAGACGGTGCAGTTGGGTCTCGTTCCTCCGCCGGCCGTGCCGCTGGACACCGCCACGCCCGAGCGCATCGTCGTGCGCCGGTGACCGGCCGGGCGAGCGGGTCACGTGGCAAGGGACTCGTCCTCGACGGCGACAATCCCACGCTGGGCCGGCTATGCCAGCTCGACGCGGGTGTCTCGAACCGTGACGTGGGCCGTCGCTGAGTTGTTGTCCTTGCGGACCTCGTCGATCTGGGAGAACGCGTCGGCTGTCACGGTGATCGCGTACGCGCCCTGACGGTCACGCACGTCCCAGAGAGCGGTGACCTCGATCTCGTCGCCGGGCAGCAGTCCGGGCGTGTGGACCACCCTCAGCTCCCGGTCGATGTCGGCGCCCCGCACCCAGAAGCGGGTGGTCGTCTCGTCGGCGACGCGGCTCCCGAGATTCGCAATGGTGGCAGTCACCTCGGCCACGTGCGGCAGGATGCCGGCACCTTCCTCGGCAGGGCGCTCGCTGGCGTCCCGCGTCCTGATCAACCCCACGGCGATGTCCGGCTTCCCGGCGTTGGTCACTGTCGTCTCCTGGCTTCCATGTCGCATGCGGGCGGGGGACAGCCTCACTTCATGGCGTGTCTCCTCCCCGCCCAGGCACCGGTCGGGCACCTTTCCCTGACGTCTCGGCGGAGGCAGACGCCGTGCTCGGCGGCGACTGACCTGCGCGGACGGTGGACCGCCACAGCGCCCTCGCCGACATGACCGCCGCGCAGACCAGTCCGGCGTTCCTGACGAGCAGCACGAGATCGGCGGGCAGCCGAGCGCGGATCACGCCGTCCCAGAGCACCGGGAACTCCAGCTGGGTGAGGGCGGTGCAGGCGAGCAGGAGCAGCGCGACGGTTCGCTGGCTGGTCTCGCGCCGGGCCAGGCACACCGCGACGAGGGCGACCAGCCAGACCATGTACTGCGGGCTCAGCACCCGGCTCGTCACCACCGCGAGCAGGGTGGCCGTGAGCGCCGCGTCATAGGGCGTGGACGGGTGCCATCTCGCCTGGCGACGCCAGTGGAGCAGCCAGCCGAGAGCGGCGAGCGTGAGCAGCGGTGCCACCACCCGCACGACGGCCACGCCCGGGCCGACGAACTCGCGCGCCCCGAAACGGAGCGGGTTCGTGCCGTCCCAGCCCAGGTGCCGGGCGACCAGGAAGACGGTGCCGGGCACCGACTCGAGCTGCACGCCCCTGCCGCGCTGGTACACCAGGAAGCTCAGCGAACCGGGCAGCAGCACGGCGAGCACGGCGGCGAGGATGGCGCAGGTGACCGCCGCGGCGCGGACGGCGCCGCGGGTGCAAGCGCCGCGAGGAAGGCCGAACAGCAGCAGCGCCGGCCACACCTTCAGCATCGCGCCGAACCCGACGAGGGCACCGCTGACGGCCGGTCTGGCGGCCGCCGTGAGCGCGCTCACCGCGATGGCAGCGACGATGAGGTCGTAGCGCGCGTATGCGATTGGGCCGAGGAGCGGGATGCCGGCGACCCAGGCCCAGGAGCCTGCGGGGGACCCGCCCCGGCCGGCGAACCGCAGCAGCAGGACGAGGACGGCTGCGTCGGCCAGCACCGAGAGCGTCAGGAAGCCGCCGAGGTAACCGCCGGGCAGCCACTCGGGCAACAGCATGGCGAGCGCCGCGCCCGGTGGGTACTGCCAGTTCCAGTCACCGGCGGGGAAGCGCCCCTGCCGGAGCACGGCGGCCCAGCTTTCGTACAGGCCGATGTCGCCCGCGATCGTCTCCGGCCATCGGTACGGGACGCCGCCCAGGACGATCGCGATCACGGGCAGTCGGGAGACGACCCAGCATGCGACGATCACCGTCTTGCGCGCGGGTCGCACGTCGTTCCCCCGGGAGAGTCGCCGCCGGACAACCCGTACACCCTAAGGTTGCGCCGGGACGGAGGGAGCGACGTGGCGGTTCGGATGTCGGAGGCTACGGCGGCGATCCGGGTCCGGTCCCTGCGCGTCCGCACCGTCGTCGGCAGCGCGCTCATGCTCTTCCTGGAGCTCGTGCTCATCCGCTGGACCGGGACGAACGTGCTCCACCTCAGCTACTTCTCCAACTTCGTCCTGCTCGGTTCCTTCCTCGGCATCGGGCTGGGCTTCCTCCGGGCGAGGCCCGGCCGCTGGCCGCCGTACTACTCGCCTGTCGCGCTCGCGCTGCTCGTCTTCCTCGTCGCCCGGTTCCCCGTCGTGGTCGACCGCACCGACAGCGACGTCATCTACTTCACCAACCTCAACGCCACCGGACCCCCGATCTGGATCACGCTGCCGGTCCTGTTCGGCGCGGTGGCCGTGGTCCTGATGGGACCCGGCGAGATCGTCGGCCGGTGCTTCACCCAGCTGCCGAGACTCGAGGCCTACCGGCTGGACCTGGTCGGCAGCCTTGTCGGGATCCTCGGATTCACCGCGCTGTCCTACCTGCACGCCCCCTCGGTCGTGTGGGGCATCGTCGTCGCGGTGCTCTACGTCCTGCTGCTCGGACCGGGACCGGCCGTCCTGGCCGCAGCGGTCGTCGTGGTCGCCACGCTGGCGGTGGAGAGCGCGGCGCTCACCGTGAGTTGGTCGCCGTACTACAAGGTCACGACCAGCGAGGCCGGGAACTCCACCCTGATCAGCGTCAACGGCATCCCGCACCAGACCATCACGCCCGCTGCGGTGCGCGAGCAGTCCCAGCCGCAGTACACGCTCGCGTACGACCGGCTGCGGGGCAACGCACTGCGCGACGTCCTCGTGGTGGGCGCCGGCACCGGCTCGGACGTAGCCATCGCGCTGCGGCGCGGAGCCGGACACGTCGACGCGGTGGAGATCGACCCGCGGCTCGCCGAGATAGGACGTGAGCGCAACCCCGACCGCCCGTACGACGACCCACGGGTCGACGTGCACATCGACGACGGACGGGCGTTCCTCGGGCGCACGGACAGGAAGTACGACCTCGTCCTCTTCGCGCTTCCCGACTCGCTCACGCTCGTCTCCGGCGCCAGTTCGCTGCGACTGGAGAGCTACCTGTTCACGGAAGAAGCGCTGCGTACCGCGCGCGAGCACGTCGCACCGGGCGGCGGCTTCGCGATGTACAACCACTACCGCGAGCCGTGGCTGATCGGCCGGCTGGCTCGCACGCTGGCCGACGCGTACGGCCACCAGCCGTGCGTCGACCTCGTCCAGGAGACCGCTCAGCAGGCCGTGCTCTCGGTGGCGCTCGATGCGGCGGGCCAGCGCTGCGACCCGACCACGACCGCGACCGCCGGGCCGGCACCGGTCACCGACGACCGCCCGTTCCTCTACCTCCGGTCGGGGTCGGTTCCGCGGCTCTACCTCGTCACCCTCGTGGCCGTCCTCCTCGTGAGCCTCCTGGCCGTCCGGGTCGTCGCTGGCCCGCTGCGTCGGATGAGGCCGTACGCCGACCTTTTCCTGCTCGGCGCCGGCTTCCTGCTGCTCGAGACCAAGAGCGTCACCACCTTCGCGCTGCTGTTCGGCACCACCTGGATGGTGAACGCCATCGTCTTCGCCGGCGTGCTGCTCGCCGTGCTCGCCGCGGTGGAGGTGACCCGGCGTCTCCGGACACCGCCGATTTCCGTGATGTACGGGGCCCTCGGCGTCGGCCTGCTGACGGCATGGCTGGTGCCGTCGTCCTGGCTGCTCGGCCTGCCCGTGCCCGCTCGCCTCCTGGCCGCCGCGACGATCGCGTTCCTGCCGATCTTCGCCGGCAACGTCGTGTTCGCGAAGCGCTTCGCGTCCACGGTGGACCCCACGACGGCGTTCGGCGCGAACCTGTTGGGTGCGATGGTCGGTGGCTGCCTGGAGTACGTGGCCCTTCTCGTCGGGTACTCGGGCCTGCTCGTCGTCGCCGGGATCCTCTACGCAGCCGCGTTCGCGCTCCTCCCCCGAACCCGCGCCGCGGGGTAGCACGGGCGGACCTCCGAGATGTGCGCCCCCCCATGCCGGCGGAGTGGGCGGCTCACTGTTGTCGGCTTCGCCTCGTTGGATCCGAGGTTCTCGTTCAAGGGCAACCGGGGGCGCGTATCAGGGCCGGTCTTCGGCTGTCCGCTTGAGGTTCTCAGCCAGATGCGCAGCGACCCGTCAAGCGCGGCCTAAGCCGATCCGGGATTGGTGGCTCGTTGGGCCGACCCGGCCTCAGCCGACCCGGCTCGCGGTGGAGGTGCCGTAGCGCTCGGCGACCAGCGCCTTGATGCCGGCCGGGAACGCCTTGGCGGCGGCGAGGTGGGCGCCGGTGAGGGCGAGCTGGGCTTCCGGGTCGCCGGCGAAGGCGGCGGCGCAGAGCGCCGGTTCGGCGTTCGCCAGGGCGAGGATGGCTCCCGGGCAGCCGAGCGGCCCGGCGAAGGACAGCAGCGCCGACGATCCGGGATAGACGTGACCGTCCCAGGTGGACAGTGTGTGCAGCAGGCGGTCCGGGTCGCCGCTGGAGTCCTTCGCGCCGATGACGGGCAGGTCCGGCAGGGCCTCGACCGGCACGCCGGGCGGCGAGGCCGCCGGGAAGTGGTACGCCAGCAGCGGCAGGTCGCCGGCCGCCTCCGCCACCGCCAGGTAGTACGGACGGGGGTCCGGCACCTGCCGCGGGGAGAGCACCAGTGCCGCGTCCGCGCCGCCGTCCCGGGCGGCGACCGTCCGCCGCGCGGCCTGGCCCGCCCACGCGCCGCCGGTCCCGGCCAGCACCGGCACCCCGTCCAACCGGGACCGGACCGCGTCCAGCAGCCGCCGACGCTCGTCCTCCTCCAAGGCATCCGCCTCGCCGGTAGAGCCGGCGACGACCACGGCACTCGCGCCGTCGGCGACCAGGCGGGCGGCGAGCTCGGCGGTCGCCTTCTCGTCCACCGCCCGGCTGTCGTCGAACAGCGTCACGAGCGCGACGCCGATGCCGGTGAACGGCGGCGAGCTCACCATTCCGCCACCACCGGCACGACCTCGGCGCCGAATGTCTCCAGGTGCTTGAAACTCGTGCGGCTCGTCCAGCATGACGATCAACTCCTGTACGCGTCCGCAGCGCGGGCGATGCGAGTGAACTGTTCGGCGATGGCGCCCGGCGACCCGGGCGAGTCGAAGCGGATCACATGCAGGCCGAGGTCCACCCCTCGACGTTATCCCGGGCGGGGCACCCACCGCCCGGCGGTTCACCGCGGCTGCCGTTGCTCGCCGGGGAACGCAACGACCGGCGCTTGCAGCCGGTCGGCCAGCACCTGCGCGGTATCAGGGACCCGGTCGAGGCGATCCTTCTCGCGTCGTGAGACGCAACTGGGCCGGCCCGTCCGGGTCGGCCCAGTCGCGCGGGTTGCCAGGTTCAGGCGTTGGCTTCTTGGAACTTGGCGACCAGCTCGGCCGGTACCCGGCCGCGCTGGCTGACCTCCATCCCCTGCGCCTCGGCCCAGGCACGAACCGCCTTCGGGTCGTAGTCCCGGGACGGGCCGCCGGTGGGCCGCCCGGCGCGGCCGCGGCCACTGCGGGTGCCTCCCGCCCGGCGGGCCGCCGACACGTACTTGCCCAGGGCATCCCGCAGCGCCTTGGCGTTCTTCTCGGCGAGGTCGATCTCGTAGTCCTGCCGGTCCAGGCCGAACCGGATGGTCTCGCCTCTTCCGTCCGGAATAGGCTTGCCGTCCAGGTCGTCCGTCAGCTGAATGACCGTGCGCTGCGCCATAGTTGTTGCCCTTTCGGTGCTGAAGAGATTACCGGGATTGTGTTACGCGGTCGGGCAGACGTCAAACCGGCGCGCTCATCACCGCAATCGGACCGGCCAGGCGCGTCACCAGTTCCAGAGGCATCGACACATAACGAAGCCGGCTTGCGCCCGGTACGAAGCCGGTCCTTCGCTTCATCAGTCCCACCGTCACGGTTTCCAGGCCGGTGGAAGAGAGTCGGGGATGCGGGCCGGCGGACAGTCGACCTCTGACAACCTACGAGCTTCCTCCCGACCGGCCGGACGATCCACGCGTGCTGCAGCTGGCGATAGCTGCCTACTGGCCCGGTTCAAAGGCACGTCTCGGCTCCACGCCGAATCCGACCTGCTTGCCTGCCTCGGCTGGTGCGCCGACCGGCGCCTCGACCCGCTCGCCGGACGCAATGCTCGCTTGTGCTGCTGTTCGCCGCCCGTGCATGCGCCACGGTCAGGGCCGACCCCGGAGCGGTCGCGCCGGCGCCTGATACGGTCACCCGGCGCGTCGGGGCACATCCGCGGCAACCGTCTCCGGCGACGACCCCGACGGTTCGTCCGTCCCGAGGGTCTTCACCATGAACAGCGACGGCGGCGGCATGACCCCGATCGCCGAGCAGAACGGCGAGATCACCGACTGGATTCGAATCTAATTGGGCTTCCCCTCGAACCGTGGAGGCCGTCGAGTCCCACCACCACTCCGTCTCGCGACCGCCTTCACCGAGCCCTCGCGATCTGACACCGCCCTGACCCGCCCACCCATGCCCAGTCCGCGTCGACGCAACAGAGCCCATCGCCCTGACCTGGCGGCCCCGCGATCGGTGCGTTGCGGCATCTGTCGCGCTGATGTGGCCACTCTCGTGTTGATGCAGGCGGGTCGCCCCCGGGTAGGACCCGGGCTCGATCTCTGGTTGGCCCGACCAGGGCACCGCCAGACCGGCGGGCTCAGCGCAGCGCGCAACCCGCGCGAGGAGGAGCGTGCCCGGAGTGAGGACCGTTGTGCTGGCCCTGCTGACCGCCGCGACCGGCATCTGTCTGGGGGCATGCGGCGACGGCTCCGGCACGGCACCGGGAGACGGGGCCTCCCCGACGACCGCTGCCTCCACCACCGCGGCGCCTACCAAGCCGGCCCCGACGGCGACGCCGCCGCTGACCGGGACCATCGTGAGGCTCGGGCCGGGGGACAGCGGGAGGACCGTGACGCTGGCGGTGGGCGACCGGCTGGTGGTGACGCTGTCCGGCGGCCGGCTCGCCGGCAGTTGGGCGCTCGCGTCGTACCCGCGCGACGTCCTGCGAGTCGACCTGCGCTCGGTCCCGCCCGGCGGCGTCGGCTTCCTGGCGCAGGCGGCCGGGTCGGGTGAGGTGGTGCTGGTGCGTCCCCTGTGCGGACCGGTCGTCGACCCGCCCTGCCCGGGGGGCGGCAGCGGCGTCGGGCCGGCACCGACGGCCCCGACCCGGTGGGCAGTCACGGTCGTGGTCCGCTGATCGTCTCCCCGACGCCGGCTCGGCGTCCGCTCAGCGGCGGCGGGTGCTGGGGGGCGGCTGTGTGCCGAGCACGCCGCGGGTGATCTCGCGACCACGCGCGCTGCCGTTCCCGCCGAGGCGGCAGGTCAGGCGCGGGCCCGGACCTCGTAGTGGGTGACCGTCGATTCGCGGTCGATCAGGTAGTCGTCGTCCTCGGGATAGAAGACGGCGACACTGATGTCGGCGCCGGCGAAGCCTTGGATGCTGTCCAGGGACTCCCACCAGCTCAGCGTCAGCACCTCGGTCCGGCCGTCGCCGAGGTCCCTGGTCAGCATCTGGGCACCCAGGTTCCCGGGGGTCTGGCGGTACTCGGCGATGCCGGTGCCGACGATGTAGTCGACGTACGCAGCTGCCCGCTCGGTGCGAACCCAGCCTCGCCAGATCCTCGCGATCAACGATCCTCCTGACGTCGATCGGCGGCCCTGGCGTCAGGGCCTGGCGTGGATCCGACGGCGGGTGCCCGTTCGGACATCATCGTCGCGGCGGGGACGACGCCGCCACCGGCCTTGTCCTTCCTTCTCGGTGGGCGAGCGTGGCCACGGCAGTTGGTACTTCCACAGCTCGGTGACAACGGTGTGCGCGCGGCAGGAGCCGGATTGCCGTGCGCAGGTTGTCGATCCACCACCGTCTGCTCACGCCGTAGAAGGGGGACGACCGGCGAGGACACTGGTCTGCGTGCTCCTCTCCACCGAGCGCCTCGTGCTGCGCCGTTTTCGGCCGGACGATGTGGCAGCGTTTGCCTCCTACCGGTCGGATCCAGAGATCGCTCGCTTCCAGTCCTGGGAGGTGCCGGTGTCCCTTGTGGCGGCGGCGGCGCTGGTCGATGAGTTCGTTGCCGCCGATCCGCCGTCGCCCGGCTGGTTTCCAGAACGCCGTGGAGCTACGGTCCGAGCGGTTGCTGATCGGCGATGTCGGCGTCAACGTGCATGACAATCGGACGCAGGCGGAGATCGGGTTTACCGTTGCCGCCGCGTACCAGGGTCAAGGCTATGCGATCGAGGCAGTGCGTCGGGTGCTGGACCACCACTTTGCTGACAAGGGCCTGCGCCGGGTATCGGCGGAGTGCGACGCGCGGAACCTTCGCTCCGCGCGGCTGCTGGAGCGTGCCGGCTTCCGGCGCGAGGGGTGTCGTGTCGGCAACACCTGGATCAAGGGTGAATGGACCGACGACCTTCTGTTCGGCCTGCTCGTGGAGGATTGGCGGGGACCGGGGCTGTAGCCGCGAGCATGACCTCTTGGCTACCGGTTGGCCTCCTGGAACTGCGCCACGAGGTTGGCGGGGACACGGCCGCGCTGGCTCACCTCGATGCCCTGGGACTGCGCCCACGCCCGCACCTCCTTGGGGTCCGCCGCGCGCTGAGAGCCGTCCTGTCGGCCGCTGGGGCGTCCCCGGCCACGACCACGGCCAGAGCTACCAGCCCTACGAGCATGCTGGACGTACCGAGCAAGGTTGTCACGCAGGGCCTTGGCGTTCTTCTTGTTGAGGTCGATCTCGTACTGCGTGCCGTCCAGGTCGAATCGGACCGTCTCTTCGGCTTCGGAACCATCCAGGTCGTCCGTCAGGAGGACGACAGTGCGCTGAGCCATGACCAAACTCCTTGCTGAGGGGACAGCTGGGGGGTGCTGCCATGTTGTGTCCGCGTAACGGTGATTGTCAAACAAAGGCAGGCTGATCGACGTGCTAATGCAGGGGAGTAACCGAGCAACAACCCTAAGTGACCTGCTGCGGACAACCCGGCGGCACGTTCCCATGGCGGCTCCGGGCAGCACCGGAAACCTGTGGTGGATCCCGCGCGGATTGCCGATGCTTGCGGCATGTCCATCGACATGTTCACCGACCCTGACACCGACCCACGGGCCGACCCGCCGGCCCAGGCCGACGAGCGCGCCACGCTCGTTGGGTTCCTGCGCTGGCAGCGCGACACACTGGAACTGAAGTGCTCCGGTCTTGACGCCGCCGACCTGGCCCGTCGCTCCGTGGATCCCTCCACGCTGTCGCTGCTCGGGTTGGTGCGCCACATGGCAGAGGTAGAGCGGAGCTGGTTCCGGCGAAGGATGGCCGGGCAGGAGGCGCCGCCGCACTTCTACTCCGACACCGACCCGGACGGAGACTTCGATGGCGCGGTGCCCGACCCCGAGGTTGTCGCGGAGGCGTGGAAGGTGTGGCGGGCCGAGGTCGCGTTCGCGGAGCGGTTCGTGGCCGAGGCGCCCGATCTCGACATCACCGGGAACGATCCCTGGCGCGGGCCGGTGTCGCTGCGCTGGGTGCTGGTGCACATGGTGGAGGAGTACGCCCGGCACAACGGCCATGTCGACCTGCTGCGCCAGCGGATCGACGGGGCGGTGGGCCAGTAGCCGTCGAGGTCGGATAGAAGCTGACGGGCTCCCCCGAACCGTAACTATTCAGGTCGGTGGCTGATCTTGGGTGTGTCGACGTGATCATGCCTGCTGGCCGGGGCATGATCGTCGCTCGTGCCGGGGTTGGCGGGTCTGTCGCGTGAGGAGTTGGTTGAGCTCGCTCGGGCGCAGGCTGGCCGGATCGCCGAGCAGGACAGGCAGATCGAGGAACTGACCGGGCGGGTTGCCCGGCTGGAGCGGTTGTTGTCGCGCAACAGCCGGAACTCCTCGATGGCGCCGTCGGGTGATGACCAGCCGGGGAAGGCTGCGCCGAAGGACAAGCCGGGCCGGGGTGAGGACGCTGGTGGTGCCGGCCGGCCGGGCAAGCGGCGCGGGGACGCCGGTCGGCACCTGCGGTGGAGCGACGATCCCGACGAGACCGTCCCGCACCATCCGGAGGGCCGCTGCGGCTGCGGTAGTGACCTGGGTGAGGCCGAGGATCTGGGTGTGCGGCTGTCCCGGCAGGAGCATGAGATCCCGCTGGTGTCGGCGAGGGTGGTCCAGCACGACATGCACGCGGCGCGGTGCCGCTGCGGCGCGGTGCATGAGGCGGTGCCGCCGGAGGGGCTGGCGGCCGCCCCGGTCAGCTACGGGGTCAACCTGCGGGCGTGGTGTGTCTACCTGATGGTGGTGCACGCCGTGCCGGTGGGCCGGTGCGCCCAGATCGTGGAGTCGTTGACCGGAGCCACGCCGAGCACCGGGTTCGTGCACGGTCTGATCGGGCGCGCCGCGGCGGCGCTGGAGCAGGTCGACAAGCAGATCCGGACGCTGATCACGCTGGCCTACGCGGTGTGCTGTGATGAGACACCGATCCGGGTGGGCGGGCGGAAGGCGAAGAAGTACCTGCTGGTGGCCTGCACCAAGCTGTTCACCTGGTACAT
>Ga0210378_10001728_pt1 | contig 11350 bp, 10 predicted proteins | sample PLM1_60_b1redo_FD_155465 | JGI IMG/M metagenome (GOLD analysis project Ga0210378, IMG submission 155465) | Groundwater sediment microbial communities from an aquifer in East River, Colorado, USA - PLM1_60_b1 redo | ecosystem: Environmental > Terrestrial > Soil > Riparian zone | place: USA: East... | reverse complement strand
CATGCCCAGCAGCGCGGCCGTCGCCTTACCGCGACCGCCGAACAGGCTGGTGCCACCGATGACAGCGGCGGCGATCGAGTTGACCAGGGTGTCCCCGGAGCCGGTCGCCTGGTCGACCGCACCCTGGTAGAAGGCGCCGATCAGGCCACCCAGGGCGGCGAGCGTGGAGGTGAGGATGAAGATGGAGATGCGGATCCGGTCGACCGGCAGACCGGCCCGGCGGGCCGCCTCGATGTTGCCGCCGATCGCGTACACGGCGCGGCCGTAGCGGGTCCGCCGCAGGACGAAGTCGACGACCACCACGAGAGCCAGGAACACGACGAGCGTCCACGGCACGCCGCGGTCCCGCGACAGCACGTACACGACGACGGCCAGCAGGACGAACAGGAGCGCGGACCGGACTGCGATCTCGGCGACCGGCCGGGCCCGCAGTCCGGCGGCGCGGCGGCGGGCCGCCTCGCGGGCCATGCTGAGGAAGAGCAGCACCGCGACGACCGCCGACAGCACGTAGGCCAGCGTGTTGAGCATGAAGGCGTTGTCGGTCTGGCCGAACTTGACCAGCGGACCGTCGGGCGGGAGGTTGATCGACCCGGTGCCGCCGAGGATGCGCAGCTGCAGGCCTTGCCAGATGAGCAGGCCGGCGAGCGTGACGACGAACGACGGGACACCCAGCTTGGTGAAGACCAGGCCGTGCAGGAGGCCGATGGCGGCCCCGCCGGCCAACGCGAGGATGATCGCGAGCACCGGGTTGAACCCCTGGTTGACGTTGAGCACGGCCAGGATCGCCGCGGCCGCACCGCTCACCGAGCCGATCGACAGGTCGATCTCGCCCAGCAGCAGGACCAGCACGACGCCGGTGGCGATGATGCCCGTCGACGGGATCTGCTGGGCGATGCTGACCAGGTTGTCCGCGTGCAGGAAGACGCTGTTCAGCGACTCGAAGACGATGACGATGACGACCAGGCCGAAGATCACCGGGAGCGAGCCCAGCTCGCCGGTGCGCAGCCGGCTGAGGAAGTCGTCGACGTAGCCGGACAGGCCGGCCCGCCGGAAGATCCGCTCGTCGGTCGGGACGCCGGGGACTGCTGCGGCGCTGCCTACTGCCGGCAGCTCCTCCTCGTCCTCGGGCGGTACGACCGTCCGATCGCTCATGACTCCGTCCCTTCGCCGGCCGGCCGGGCGACATGCGCGCGCCGGGCCGCACGCTCGGCCACCACGTTGTCCGTGGCTCCGGTGATCGCGGCCACGACGTCCTCCTGGTCGACCTCACCCACCGTGAACTCGCCGCCGTTGCGGCCGAGCCGGAGCACGACGATCCGGTCGGCCACCGCGAAGACGTCGGCGAGGTTGTGACTGATCAGCACGATGCCGAGCCCGCGCTCGCGCAGCCGCTCCACGAGGTTCAGCACCTCCGCGGTCTGCGCAACGCCGAGGGCCGCGGTCGGCTCGTCGAGGATGACGACCTTCGGCTCACCGAGCAGCGACCGGCTGATCGCGACGACCTGGCGCTGGCCACCGGAGAGGCTCGCGACCCGGGTGCGCACGCTCGGGATCTTCGCCGCCAGTTGCCGGAGGAGGTCGAGCGAGCGGCGCTCCATCTCGACCTCGTTCATCAGCCCGCCGCGCAGGACCTCGCGGCCGAGGTAGAGGTTGGCGACGACATCGAGGTTGTCGCAGAGCGCGAGATCCTGGAAGACGGTCGCGATGCCGAGGTCCTGGGCGGCGTGCGGGGTGGGAATGGTCACCGCATGGCCCTCGAACCGGATCTCGCCGTCGTCGGCGGGGGCCACGCCGGCGATGACCTTGACCAGGGTGGACTTGCCCGCGCCGTTGTCGCCGACGAGGGCCACAACTTCGCCCAGCCGCACCTCGAACTGGACGTCGCTGAGTGCGCGGACAGCGCCGAAGCGCTTGTTGATCCCGCTCAGCGACAGGACCGGGGTCCCGGTAGCCGCCGGCGAGGGTTCCTGCACAGTCGCCGTCATGGGCAGATCCTCCTCCACAAATCCAGGGAGCGGGAGCGGTCAGGACCGCCCCCGCTCCCTGCCGACGATGCCTCGCTACGACACGCCGGCGGTGGTGCAGGCACTGGCGAACGCGGCGGTGCAGATCTGCTGCACGCTCCACAGGCCGTCCTTGACGACGGTGTCCTTCACGTTCTCCTTGGTCACCGCGATCGGGGTGAGCAGGAAGGACGGGACGTCCTTGGTGCCGTTGTTGACCGTTGCCGACGCGCTCGGCTTGTTGCCCCTGAGCAGGTCCACGGCAAGCTGGGCGGTCTGGTCTGCCTCCGGCTTGTATGCCTTGTAGACCGTCATGTACTGGTCGCCGGCCACGATCCGCTGGATCGCGGCCAACTCGGCGTCCTGCCCGGTCACCGGTGGGATCGGCGACACGCCGGCGGCCCGCATGGCGGCGATCGCACCACCGGCGGTGCCGTCATTGGCCGCGTAGACACCAATGAAGCCGGTCTTGCCGAGCCGCGAGATCTGCGCGGCCATGAATGCCTGCGCGTTCTTCGGCAGCCAGTCGGGGGTGAAGAAGTCGGTCTTGGGCTCGAGGGTGAAGCCGCTGGAGTCCAGCGCAGAGTGCGCGCCCTTGTTGAACAGCTTCGCGTTGTTGTCCTTGATGTCGCCGTTGATCATGACGATGGTGCCGCTGGTCTTGCCGTCCTTCTTGAGCTTGTCGACCAGCGAGGTGCCCTGCAGCTTGCCGACCTTCTCGTTGTCGAAGGAGACGTAGTAGTCGATGTTGGCGTTCGCGATGAGCCGGTCGTAGGAGATGACCGGCACACTCTTCGCCAGCGCGAGCTGGGCGATCGAGCCGGCGGTGGCGCCGTTCACCGGGTCCAGAATCATCACCTTGGCGCCCTGGGCGAGCGCGGTCTGCGCCTGCTGGCGCTGCTGGTCCGCCTGCTGGTTGGCGTTGAAGTAGGCGATCTTGCAGTCGGGGCAGAGCTCCTTGATCTTCTTTTCGATCAGCGGCCGGTCGAACGCCTCGTACCGGGTGGTCTGCGACTCGGGCAGCAGCAGCGCGATGGTCCCGCTGGTGGACGCGTTGCCGCCCCCTCCGCCGGACGAGGACTTGCTGTTGCTGTTGCAGGCAGCGCTTCCCATGGCGAGGAACGCGAGCGCGGCAAGGACCGTCGCTCGGCGGCGAACAGTGGACACCTGACCTCCAGAGACTGCGGGTCCGGCGGGGCCTGCCGGCCGCGTCGACAGGAACGACCGGGACACTGCTAGCCGCAGCCCTTCTATGTCAAGGTCTTGACGAAACTGTGATCGAACCACGGCGTGCTGAATCGAGAAAGTCGTTACGAACGCGGCCTGCAGGTGTCATCCGACGTCTGTCGATCACCGAGTTGTGCTCACTCTTGACAGAGCGGTACTCGGAACGGACTATCCCGGCATGTCCTTGGCTGAGCAGCCCGCGTTCCGCCTGCGCGGAAACGAGCGGCGGATCGCGGACGCGCTTCGCCGGCTCGGCCCGGCCACCCGGGCCGAGGTGGGCGCGGTCACCCGGCTGTCCCGGGCGACGGTCTCGGCGGGCCTGTCCGCGCTGCTGGAGGCCGGGCTGGTAGTGGAGACCGGTGCCGCGGTGCCGGTGGGGCCGGCCGGCGGCCGGCCGCCCGGGCTGGTCAGGCTGGCACCAAGGGCCGGTCTGGCGGCCGGCATCGACGTCGGCCGCAGGCACCTGCGGGTGGCCGTGGCCGACCTCGGCCATCAGGTCCTCGGCGAGCGGTCGAGCCGGCTCGACTCCGCCACCCCGGCCGGCGAGGTGCTCGACCGGGCGGCCGAGTTGATCGGCGCCGAGCTGGGCGCCTCCGGGGCACGACTGGCCGACGTGGTCGGGGTGGGCCTCGGGCTGCCGGCGCCGGTCGACCAGCGCTCCGGCACGATCACGGCCTCCAACATCCTGCCCGAGTGGGCCGGGCTAGCGGCCGGGGAGCAGCTCGCCGCCCGGCTCGGGCGGCCGGTGATCGTCGACAACGACGCCAACCTGGGTGCCCTGGCTGAGGCGCTGTGGGGCGCCGGCCGCGGCATCGACACGCTGGCGTACGTGAAAGTGGCGACCGGGATCGGCGCGGGGCTGGTGCTGGACGGCAGGCTGTTCCGCGGAGTGTCCGGGCAGGCCGGCGAGATCGGGCACTTCACCTTGGATGAGCACGGCGACGTGTGCCGCTGCGGCAACCGCGGCTGTCTCGAACTGGTAGCCGGCGGCTCGGCACTGGTCGCGGCACTGCGCCGGACGCACGGCGAGCTGGACAGCGTCGAGGACGTGGTGGCCCTCGCCGCGGTCGGGGACCAGGCCGCCCGCCGGTTGATCGCCGACGCCGGCGCGCACCTCGGGGTGGCCGCCGGCGGGCTGGTCAACCTGGTCAACCCGGGGCGGCTGATCGTCGGCGGCGAGCTCGGCCGGGCCGGCGACGTCCTGCTGGAGCCGCTGCGCCGGGCGCTGCGGCGCTCGGCGGTACGGCCGGCGGCAGACGCGGTAGAGGTGGTGAGCGGCGAGCTTGGCGACCGCTCCGAGGTGCTCGGCGCGGTCGCCGTCGTGCTGCTCGAGCTGGACCGCGCCCGCCCGGCCCCCACCCCCTGACTGCCCTCGGGCCGGCCGCCCCGGCCGGGCGGCAGCCATCAGAGCCGGGGGGACCAGCGGGTGCCGCGCAGGGCGGCGTCGACCAGGGCGACCGAGCGGGTCAGATCGCGCAGCCGGATCCCTTCCCGCTCGTAGGCGCTCATCGCGGCCTCCACGACCTCCGGGGGGAGGTCGCGGCCCAGGTCCCGGCGCAGGCTGCGCCAGCCGGCCCGGGCCGCCTGCAGGCAGGCCTCGACATGCCCGGCGGCGAAGCGGGACAGCAGCATCGGGTGACGGCGCAGCACCGGATAGGCGCGGTACTCACCCGGCACCAGGTCGAACAACCAGCCGACCGCGCTGGCCTCCCAGTCCGGCGTGTCCGGCGGTCGCACGGCGGCCGGCCAGTGCGCGGGCACCGACCGGCGCTGCGGGCCCTCGCGCTCGCTCAACTCCCGCTCGCTCATTGGACCGGCGGACTGCCGGGGGTGAGCAGGGCGACACACTCGACGTGGTGGGTCATCGGGAAGAGGTCGAACGCGCGCAGCGCGGCCAGCTGGTACCCGGCGGCGCGGGCGGCGCGCAGGTCGCGGGCGAGCGCGGCTGGGTCGCAGGCTACATACGCCACCGCCCGTGGGCGCAGGGCGAGCAGCGCGGCGATGACCGCGGGGCCGGCGCCCACCCGCGGCGGGTCGAGCACTGCCACGTCGGGACGCACGCCAAGACGGCCGAACAGGCCGGCGGTGACGCGCGCCCGCAGCACCTGTGCCTGCGGCAAGTCGGCCAGGTTCGCGGTGGCGTCCCGGGCGGCGAGGCGGTCGGACTCCACCGCGACCACCCGGCCGCGCTCCCCCACCGCGTCGGCGAGCACGCCGGCGAACAGGCCGGCCCCGGCGTACAGGTCGAGCGCTGTCTCGCCGGCTGCCGGGTCGAGCAGCTCCCGCACGCAACCGGCGAGGGCGGTGGCGCCGGCCGGGTGAACCTGCCAGAAGCCGCCGGCCGCCACCCGCCAGGCGCGCCCCGCGGCCCGCTCGGTGACCACCGCCGGTCCGTCCCGGGTGGGCGCCCCCACCGGCGACGCCGGATGGACCAGGACCGTCCGGTCGCCGCCGGTGCTCGCCACCACCTCGACGGCACCGGCACCGGGCCAGCGCCGCGTGCCGACTCCGGCGGCGTCCACTTCGTCCGTCGCTAGTGGACAGTGCTCGATCGGCTCGACGCGGTGCGAGCGGTGCTGGCGGAGGCCGGTGCGGCCGCCCGCGGTGACCGCGAAGCGCACCCTGGTGCGCCAGCCGAGCAGCCCCCCGTGTCGCCCGCCCGGAAGCGGCTCCACGACGACCTCCGGGTCCGGCAGTCCGGCGAGCCGAACCATTTGCTCGCGGACCACCGCAGCCTTCAGCCGGCGCTGCGCCTCGCCGGTCGCGTGCTGCCAGTCGCAGCCGCCGCAGCGGCCGGGACCGGCGTGCGGGCAGGGCGCCGGCACCCGGTCTGGTGCCGCCCGCAGGACCCGCACCGCGTCGGCGCGGCAGTATGCGCGGCCACCGTCCTCGGTGACCCGCGCCACGACACGCTCTCCGGGAAGCGCGTGCCGGACGAAGACCACTCGCCCCTGGTGCCGAGCCACGCAGTGCCCGCCGTGTGCCACCGGCCCGATCTCGACCTCGACCTCCTGCCCGAGCAGTGGTCCAGCCGGACGGTCCGCGGTCCGGACGCCCGATGTCATGGCGGGCGGTCCCCGGCGGTCCCAACCGGCGGGCGGTCCGGCGGGCGGTCCGGCGAACCGGCCCGCTCGCCGTCCGGGAGTGCGCCGCCGTCCGGCGGCCTCGGAGCGGCGCGGGGCGCTGCGCGGGCCTCAAGGCCGCGCCGGAGGTCGCCCGGCAGTGGTCGCTCCCGCGGGTGTGCCCGGCGGTCGGACGAGTGCAGTTGCCAGGGCACGCTGGTGACCATGACGCCCGGCGAGAACAGCAGCCGGCCCTTCAGCCGCAGCGCGCTCTGGTTGTGCAGCAGGTGCTCCCACCAGCGGCCCACGACGTACTCAGGGATGAACACGGTCACCACATCGCGTGGACTCTCCCGCCGGATCCGCTTCACGAAGTCGAGCACCGGGCGGGTGATCTCCCGGTAGGGCGACTCCACCACGGTCAGCGCCACCGGCAGGCCCAGGCGCTCCCACTCCGCCTGCAGCGCCCGGGTCTCGGCGTCGTCCACGTTGACGGTGAGCGCGGTCAGTGTGTCCGGCCGGGTGGCCCGCGCATAGGCGAGCGCCCGCAGCGTCGGCTTGTGCACCTTCGAGACCAGCACGACCGCGTGCACCCGGCTGGGCATCAGCACGCCCTCGTCCTCTGGGACCAGTTCTTCGGACACCCGGGTGTAGTGCCGGTTAATGCCGCGCATCGTGATGAAGATGATCGGCATCGCCACGATGACGATCCATGCTCCGAGCAGGAACTTCGTCAGCGTGACGATCACCAGGACCAGACCGGTCAGGGTGGCCCCGGTCGCGTTGATCGCCCGAGAGCGGATCATCCGGTGCCGCTGCTCCGGGTCGCGCTCGGCGCGCAGCAACCGGTTCCAGTGCCGGACCATGCCGGACTGGCCAAGGGTGAACGACGTGAACACGCCGATGATGTAAAGCTGGATGAGCCGCGTCACCTCGGCGTGGAACGCGTAGATCAGCAGGCAGGCGAACGCCGCCAGCAGCACGATGCCGTTGCTGAAGACCAGCCGGTCGCCACGCGTGTGCAGCTGCCGGGGCAGGTACCGATCCTGCGCCAAGACCGCGCCGAGCAACGGAAAGCCGTTGAACGCGGTGTTCGCGGCGAGGATCAGGATCAGCGCGGTGACCGCCTGGATGTAGAAGAAGCCGATCGAACCGTTCCCCCCGAACACCGCGGAGGCGATCTGGGCGATAACCGTCCGCTGCGGGTGGGTCTGGCAGTTGCCGGGGAAGCCGACCAGGTCGCAGGTGTTGGTGGCGACGTGCACCTTGCTGACCAACGCGAGCGCGGTGATGCCGCTGAACATCGTGATCGCGAGGACGCCCAGCGCGAGCAACGTGGTGGCGGCGTTGCGGCTCTTCGGCGGGCGGAACGCGGGCACCCCGTTCGCGATCGCCTCCACCCCGGTCAGCGCGGTGCAGCCGGAGGAGAACGCGCGGAGGGCGAAGAAGATCAGCGCGAAGCCGGTCAGCGCCGTGTAGCCGGGCTCCGGGCGGATCCCCCAGCTCGCGCTCTCCGCCACCGGCGCGGACCCGAACATGGCCCGGATCAGCCCGGTCGCGATCATCAGCAGCACGCCGGCGGCGAACGCGTAGGTCGGCACCGCGAACGCGGTGCCCGACTCGCGGACACCGCGCAGGTTCACCGCGGCGAGCACCGCGACGAAACCCAACGCGAGCCCGACCCGCCACGCGTTGAGTCCGGGGAAGGCCGAGATGATGTTGTCGACGCCGGACGAGACCGATACCGCGACAGTGAGCACGTAGTCGGTCAGCAGCGCACTGGCAACCGTCAGCCCGGCGAACCTGCCCAAGTTGCGGGTGGCCACCTCGTAGTCCCCACCGCCGGATGGATAGGCGTGCACGACCTGCCGGTAGGACGCGATGACCACGGCGAACAGCAGCACGATCGCGCCGGCTGTCCACGGAGCGATCCAGAGGTAGGCCACGCCGGCGAGCGACAGCATCAGCAGGATCTCCTGCGTCGCATATGCCACCGAGGACAGCGCATCGCTGGCGAAGATCGGCAGGGCGACGCGCTTGGGCAGGGTCGCCTCGCCGATCCGGTCGCTGCGAACCGGCCGCCCGACGACGAGCCGCTTGGTCACGCGGGTGAGCAGGGACACGCCGCGATCGTACGGCCGTGGTCGGCCGGCCGACCCGCTCTGTCGCCGGGCTGTGGACAACGGTTTCCGGCTGTGGATGAGCGGTCTGAACGTCGCTCTCGGCGTGTAGCGTCCGCCTCGTGTACATCGTCGTCATGGGCTGCGGCCGGGTCGGGTCGAGCATCGCGCGCAACCTCGAGCGGCTGGGCCACTCGGTCGCGATCATCGACCAGAACCCCGCCGCATTCCGCCGGCTCGGTCCGGACTTTCAGGGCGAGCAGGTAACCGGCGTTGGCTTCGACCGACACACGCTGGAGAAGGCCGGCATCGAGCGCGCGGGCGCGTTCGCCGCGGTGAGCAGCGGTGACAACTCCAACATCATCTCTGCCCGGGTCGCCCGCGAGACGTTCAACGTGCCGCACGTGGTCGCCCGGATCTACGACCCGAAGCGGGCGGAGGTGTACGAGCGGCTCGGCATCCCGACTGTGGCCACGGTCCCGTGGACCACCCACCGGCTGCTCTCGCTGCTGCTGGGCGACAAGCACATCGAGGACTGGCGCGACCCGTCCGGCTCGGTGGCGCTGGTCCAGGTCGCGGTCGACGACGGCTGGGTGGGCCGGCGGGTGAGCGAGTTGGAAGGCGCGACCGGGGCGCGGGTGGCGTTCCTGACCCGGTTCGGCAAGGGCACGCTGCCCACGGCGTCCACGGTCATCCAGGACGGCGACCTGGTGCACGTGCTGGTGACCGACGACATCGCCGAGTCGGTCGTCGAGAAGGCTGGGAGGGTTCCGGAAGGGAGTCTCTGATGCGGATCGCGATCGCCGGAGCCGGCGGCGTCGGCCGCTCCATCGCCCAGGAGCTGGTCGGCAACAGGCACAAGGTGATGCTCATCGACCGCGATCCGATCAAGGTGCAGCCGGGCAAGATCCCGGAGGCCGAGTGGGTGCTGGCCGACGCGTGCGAGCTGGCCTCCCTGGAGGAGGCCCGGCTGCAGGACTGCGACGTGGTCGTCTCGGCGACCGGTGACGACAAGGTCAACCTCGTGGTGTCGCTGCTGGCGAAGACGGAGTTCGCGGTCAAGCGGGTCGTGGCCCGGATCAACCATCCCGACAACGAGTGGCTGTTCACCGAAGCATGGGGGGTCGACGTCGCGGTGTCCACCCCGCGGGTGCTGGCCGCGCTGGTCGAGGAGGCGGTCTCGGTCGGCGACCTGGTGCGGCTGCTGACGTTCCGGCAGGGCCAGGCCAACCTGGTGGAGATCACGCTGCCCGACGACGCTCCGGTGGTCGGCCACCCGGTGCGGGATATCGAGCTGCCGCGGGACTCCGCGCTTGTCACGATCCTGCGCGGCGGCCGGGTCATCGTGCCAAGCCCGGACGAGCCGCTGGAGGGCGGCGACGAACTGCTGTTCGTCGCCGTCCAGGACGTGGAGCAGGAGCTGCGCCGGCTGCTCTGCGGCCCCGCCGCCGGCTGACCGGTGTCGACCGCCCCGGCGGTCGACACTGGGCTATCTTGCTCCAGCGCGCCCGCCTGACCGGTGTCGACCGCCCCGGCGGTCGACACCGGGCTATCTTGCTCCAGCTCGCTCCAGCTCGCTCCAGCTCGCTCCAGCTCGCTCCAGCTCGCTCCAGCTCGCTCCAGCTCGCCCGGCCCCGGGTCTGCGGCTCAGGCCTCGGCAGGCACCGCGGCGATCCGGTGGCGCACCCGCCGCACCGCGAGGATGGTGACGGCGAGCGCTCCGACCGTCACCGGGTAGCCCATCGCCAGGCGCGCCACGGCCAACCAGCCGGTGCGGTCCTCCTCGTAAAGGAAGCGCTGCACGATGCCGCGGGAGAGGAAAACGCCGACCCAGAGCAGCGTGGTCCAGGTGTAGACGCGTAGCAGCGCCGCTTTGCGCCGCCACGTGCCGCCGCCGCCGTCGACGTACTCCCACACGACGCCGACCAGGGGCCAGCGGACCAGGACCGAAGCCAGGAACAGCCCCGCATACAGAAAGCTCGCCCAGATGCCGAGCAGGAAGAAGCCCTTCGCCTCGCCGGTACGGGAGGCGATGTAGGCGGCCAGTGCGACCGCGAGGAAGCCGCTGACCGCCTGCTGCACGCTCTCCCGGCGCAGCAGCCGGAGCGTCAGCAGCAGCACGCCGCACCCGATCGCGGCCCAGATCGCCGCCGTCAGGCCGCCGGCGGCGTTCGCGGCCACGAAGACCACGACCGGCAGGCCCGAGTCGACCAACCCGCGCCAGCCGCCGATCGACTCGACCAGCAGCGGCTGGGTGCGGCGCTCGTTCCCGCCCGAGCCGTCGCCCGTCCCGACCTGCGCGGGCGCGTCGGCCACCGCGTGCTCTGCCGCCGCCTGCTCGGTGGCGGTCTCGGCCGCCTGCGAGGTGCCGGCTGCTTGATCGCTCACGCGCCCACCGGCCTCAGCTCGTACCACGGGTTGTAGATGACCAGACTGCCGTCCCGCTCGGCGACCCGGCCGCGGGCGACCACGACGCGGCCGGGCTCCACGCCCGGGATCCGCCGGCGGCCCAACCAGACCAGATGCACGGAGCCGGACCCGTCGTAGAGCTCCGCGTCGACGGTCGGCACCGTGTTCTTCGGCGTGTAGACCACCGATCGCAGCCGCCCGGCGACGGTCACCGGCTCGCCCTGGCCGCACCGAGCCACCGGCTTCGCCCCGGTCCGGCCCACGTGGCCCTGCAGGTCCTCGGCGTCGAGCTCGTGCGGGTCCGCCAGCAGCCGGCGAAGCGTCCGCCGGACCCAACCCGGACGCTGCGCTGTCTCCGCCATGCGTAGCAGGGTAGCGGCATCGGGACCGGTCTCCAGCTGTATTCCGAACCGGCCGATGCCCATGGCTCGGCTCCGGGCTCGCTCCGCTCCTCGCTGCGCTGCGATGCTCACTCGCCCGTCGCCTTCGCGATGCCCATGGCTCGGCTCCGGGCTCGCTCCGCTCCTCG